>SESA01000008.1_pt1 | contig 187663 bp, 327 predicted proteins | sample 3171451 | NCBI WGS metagenome assembly SESA01 (sample SAMN06051862, study PRJNA518727) | freshwater metagenome | biome: subpolar coniferous forest; feature: holomictic lake; material: water; isolation source: holomictic Lake 227, 8 m depth | place: Canada: near Kenora, Ontario | collected...
CGATACCTGAGTATCCGCTTAATCCACTAGCTCCTGTACTCCCACTATATCCTGAACGACCAGAGAACCCACTTGCTGAATATTCCCCTGGTAGACCACTAGTACCTGAGTATCCTGATCTGCCACTATACCCAGAAGTTCCACTCAATCCTACTTGACCTGAGAATCCAGACAAACCGCTGAAACTAGAGTATCCTGAATATCCGCTTCTACCACTTGCACCAGATCGTCCACTCACTCCAGAGAATCCGCTTGCTGCATATTCACCCGCAATTCCAGAATAACCTGAATCGCCAGCCCAACCTCTAGGTCCAGTAGCACCCACTTTACCTGATGGTCCACTAATGCCACTGTAACCACTCTTACCACTAAATCCACTGGCAGCGTACTCACCTGGCATACCAGAATATCCAGTTGCCCCGATATCACCTATATGCCCACTATATCCACTATAACCACGTAGCCCACTTGTGCCTGAGTATCCACTTAAACCGACTGCGCCGATAGCACCTGAGTATCCTGACCGACCTGAATATCCACTTCTGCCTGATGACCCACTGTAGCCTTGCTGTCCAGAATATCCGCTGTATCCTGATGGAGCCACAACCCCGGGCGACCCAGAATAACCACTCAATCCCTGCGCCCCTGTAGCCCCAGTAGCGCCTACTCTTCCACTAAATCCAGAGTCACCTTTATATCCACTCCACCCTTGCATACCTGAGTAACCACTGTGTCCAGAGAAACCAGAATACCCACTTCTACCAGAGTATCCAGAAGCGCCTATATATCCACTCATTCCGCTTCTGCCAGAGTACCCACTTTCTCCTAAATCTCCTTGCCTACCCGATATACCAGAATAACCACTGTATCCTCTAGCTCCCGTCTCACCGATTGCTCCAGAATACCCACTTACACCTATATGACCAGAGAACCCCGATGCTCCAGACCAGCCAGTATATCCACTTTTACCTGAATGACCATATGCTCCAGAATACCCACTATACCCCATTGGACCTGTAGGACCGTGATCACCCACCATCCCTGAGAAACCACTCATACCAGAGTATCCACTCTTACCGCTGATACCTGTATCTCCACGTGCTCCACTATATCCAGAGAACCCAGAATCACCTATGTTATAACTTGGATCGTCTGTATCCCACCATAAATCTCCATCTTCAGATGTTGGTGGTGGAGACGGACCTGTATATATCTCTGCTCCTTGATGCCCCGAATAACCACTCGGACCTCTTGGTCCACTTGGACCAGGTGTACCAGAATAACCACTATACCCTGGCGTTCCACGTGGACCTTGCGCACCAGAGGGGCCGCTTACTCCTTCTCCAAAAAGACTCCATGCAGTACCATTAAATCCATAGAACTTCTTCGTGTCTGTTTTAAATGCTATATCTCCCTCAGTAGATACATTAGTTGCAGGAAGTTGAGCGAGTGTTCTAAACCTAGCACAATTCAGATATTGAGTCTGAATGTGATTCATGTCACCGAACGTGACTCGCTGGTATTTTACGAAGTCTATGGTAAAGTATTCCATCTAGAACACTGATCCGAAACTAGTTTTTGTCCATACCAGTTATATATATCTCCAGGTCAGATATGATAGCACCTAAGTCATTCTTAACGCTTAGAACTTTAAGCATAGAGAACCCGAAGTCTGCTACCTCTGATGCAGTGATAATTATTGGTGTGCCAGTACTTATGAGTTGAAGCGCTAGTGTCCCTGTGGTTATATATAGAGGCATATCTCCAGTCTTGCCTTGAAGCACCAAATCGATTGTGCCTGATGGCTCGGTAGACATAGTGCCTGTTGTCCAAATATATATACCGCTAAGCTCACCTATTGCTACACTTGCTTCAGTAGGTGGTGTCAAAACTGCACCATCTGCGATAGTGCCAGTCAAAATAGAAATGGTTCTGTTTACGTCTCCGGAGTAATGCATGGTGATCGTTAATAATATATGTATTAAAGGGTTTATTCTCTATATTGATCTGGGTCGAATGTCACCACCTTTCTGCATGATACCAAATCGGTTGCGTCCCAATCGTAAGGTGTCGTACCCGAATCGTATAGGAAATACATCGGGCGGCCTGATGTGTCTTTAGTGATGTGTAAAATCCCAGTAATATTCTTATCACGTATTATTTTACCATCCTTTATGTCTAATACTATACCAGTTTCAATTATCTGATTATCGCTTTCGAAGTGATATGCTACATGCATTACATCGTTATTGTCTATATATATGCCTCTGAGTAGAGGGTATCCCCACCCTCCGAACGTGCTGTATGTTCTTTCAGGTATTGCACCAATAGACCCCGGCGCAGTTATATCTAATCTATCCCAACTAACTCCCGTCTTTGACATTACTATTATTGTTGGTTTACCTTGATAATCTTTGTCCTGATATGACAAAGCAACCATAGGATATTTTTCACCCCTATCTGCTGTGATAAATGTCATCCACGATGTAGAATATAAATTATCTTCTATATTTAGTACCTCTTCTTCTACCCAAACACCATTAACTGAATAGATATGCATCATTATCATTGTATAACTAGGCCATCCAGTTTCATATAATATATAGAAATGCACCATACCTGAATAGTCTACACTTGAGATATACATATCAAAATTGCTATCATCGAAATTATCATCGAATGTGGTTGTGTATAAAACATTAGTGAAATATCCATCTAAATCGACATCAGTGCCTTTAGTGATATAGAGCGATTCATCTTGATCGTCCACACGTGCATATCCGTAATTCAACATGTATAAATCATCTGTATATTCTAACGCTACCACTTCCTCTGCGGGTATGTTTTGATGTACCTTAAATCCATTTTCATCGATGGTGAATATACCTTCAGTGTTGTTGTTTTCATCGCCCCAATACCAATATATGCTAGCACCATCAACGTATCTACCATATATTTCTGTACCAATAGATAGATGTGTTATTACCCCACCAGATGCAAAGTCGAAGTATCCCCATTTATTAACATCTACATCCGTATTGTTAGATAAGATGTATAATGTGGGTTGATCAAGTTTATGGGTATTATTGTATGATGTGTTTGCTGCAAGCCCATTATCTATACTATCACTGCATATCATACACAATCCGAAGTTTGTTTCGGGATTAGCGATCCATTCATTCACTAGATTGGTTACATCAAAGTATAACCAACCAGGATATACATCGTGTGATGAATCGGGCGTGATTTCTATCGCATCCACGAACGAACTCCATGTAACTGAATCCGCACCCCAAGTCTTTATTATCTTATGTATGTGTACTTGGAATAGTTCTGGATAATCTACACTGTTTATCGGGAATGATAACATAGCTTTGTATACTGGCGTCTTTTGTTGAAAGTTGAATTTGATTAATGCCTGTCCACCACTGTGCCATGTTTCGTCGGTGTTGAATGGTATGTTCTCCCATGTATAATTAGATATTATCACATTGGATATTGAAGAATCTCCATATATGTTCACTGACTTAACTCCAAATACATATGTTTTGCCTGTAGTCAGCCCTGCTACTATACATGTTCGAGCAGTACTATCTAAAACACCATTGTATTGAGTCATGATAGTGTCTTCATCTTTGAAGAATACTTTATATCCCGTTATTGGTATCTCTCCGACTGCTGGTGCTTCCCAAGTTATCGTGGTTCCAACTACAGTTTTCATAGATGGAGCTTTGGGTGGTTGTTCTATATACGCCCCCATTAACATATTTCCTAAAGAATCACCTGGAGGTGGGAAGTTAGATGTATCGTGTGCATGACCTAATAAATCAGGAGAGGGGTTTCGAACCAATTGTCCACCCTCTAATGTGGGGGCAATCAACCCTCCGAATGTGACTGACGCTACTAATGGACATGTATCTATAAAGTAGTCTTCTATATAAGATACCGCCGAACCTATGACTACGCTTGTAAGTGATCCCATATTGTCACACATATAGCTTTGTATAGTTGTGACACTATCACTTAATACAAGTCTTTCAAGCGATGTAGTTGCTTGATATCCAGATATACAGTCGTTATACATTGTTGTTACTGTATCTGGCACTACGAACTCCACCCCTGATTTGCCAGATGGATATTGATACAGTGTCGTCTTAAGTTTGTTATACAACACACCATCTAGAGAAGAGTAGCTTGGATTGCCTGTAGATACCACGAAAGACTCTAACGCTGTGCAGTCGTAGAAATACCAATAATATTCATCTGTACCGTCAGACATGTCTAATGAGTCGGGAATTTCTATAGATGTTAATAAAGTACAATTACTAAATGCACCATTAGCTAATGAAGTTATTCCCGATGAGATGGTATATGCCCCACCCTTTCCCTCTGGGAATCTCTCTAGCACAAGACCTTCTTTATTAAATAATACCCCGTCCACGCTGGAGTAATTATCATTATTTGTATCGGCGTTTATATTCACAAGTGAATATGCTCCAATACATGGCGACCCCTGAAAAGACATACTTCCACTATTCAGTGTGATGTCTGTAACTAGATGCCCAGTTGGTGTGTCGAATGTGTTTGCTGATATGAGTGATACGTTGTATCCACCCAATTGTATAGGCAGTACTACATGTGTGTTAATTCCTGTATACTCCGTTATAATTGAACATCCATCCGAATTGTAATATGTGTATTCGAGTATATAGTCTCCCATTAATATACCATTTAGATATTCCCCAGGAAGTGGAAACGATGTCCCTTCATACGCATGTGCTCTACTAGTACCTGGAACTTGGTAAATCCACCCACTTGCGATTGATGGTACGGTTGCCCCCTTGAAATATATATTGTTCAATGCATAACAATGTGCAAATGCTCTGTATCCTATAGATGTTACGCCAGCACCCACTGTTATTGAAGTTATATTTCCAGAATACTCAAATGATCTATCCATTATATTAACTACAGTATCTGGAATGATTACTGAAGTTATTGTGCTGTTATTATAAAAACTGTATTGATCCAACTGAACAACATTTAATCCACCTAGTGTGCTTGGAATAGTTACTGCACCACCAGGGCCGGCATAAGCGGTAATCCTAACGCCAAGTGGTGAACTTATAGGTTCGTAATAATATGATCCTTCTTGTGCCATTTTAATCACCCTTCATAATAATGCTGTTAATACGTCTTCCATTATAATATGATATTTCAGGGTAAACATCATCAAATGATATGTGCGCAGCGCCATATTTAGATAATACTACTGCTTCATTTACCCATTCATCTCCCCGTAGACTCGCCCAGTAAGTGTATCCACCATCTATTGAATAGACCATATGCACCCCACCATATGCGTCTGATTCTACATCGCATTCACAGAATGCGTTGTTTGCATTGGACACATCTCTATTAAACCATACTCCATCCATTTTTACCCATGCAGAAAGATTACACATCTTTGCACTATCCCCTGTAGCAACCCCTATGACTACAGTTGAATCGAATCCTGCATCTATAGATGTTTTAGTATAGAAACCTATATCTAATGAAATGATACCTGTATTCCACGCACCCAGTTTATTATTAGAATAATATAACTTCGGTTCGCCATAAATTCTAGCTACTGAAATGTGTATATAATCATTACTATCTACACATATGTCCAGACCATCTACATATCCAATCGTCTCTGGTATATTTAACACTTCAACTGCGTTGAGTGTGTCAAACGACCCTAGTTCGTTGTTGAAATACATTACAGACGTACTGACCGAACTGTTAGAATATAAATATACTACATGAGCCACACCTCTATGATCTATTGCAAACGCTGAAGTGAGAAACCCACCTGAATACATATCAGGTAGTAATATTGTATTCCATATACTACCATTGAATGTACCCATATATGACGCCCCACCAGTTTCGAAGAAACAATATAATACCCCATCTCCCGATAATCTTGCCCGTATGTGGCTTGCAGTAGGTGTTGATTCTTTGACAAGATATGTTATATATGTTGAACCAGTAATTACTGTATGATATACTGCCTCTACTTCATCGTCAGAGTAAATGATATGTGTCTTATTAGTAATAAGTTCTCCATAGCTTACGACCAGATCATTCGATTTGCCTGTACCCACATACATATCGTCCCAGACGTATATATCTCCACTATCATTGAAGTTTTGGTCTGGAAACATTGAATCGATATATGTAATACTCGAACTGAATATTGCTATATTATTGTGTGAAGTTATTGGGAATTTGTTAGAGTACAATCCTGTAGCTTCTGTTAGACCGCCGCTGTTTCTTGCTATATATATCTCGCCGTCATCACCAATATATACATCTTTATATCGTGTATCTGGCTCTGAATTTGTTCGGTCATTCCATTCTCCCAAACCAAGATTCTCTTCTCCTGGGATCTCCATACATATGGGTTCGTCATACCAATACAACTTCCCCACGCTTTCTCCTACTAACTGCCCTTGGGCGTTTAGGAATATAGTTGCGTTATCCACCTTTGGTACTGAGTATAGTTCGCTACTCGAATTGAAGAATATTGTTTCATTATCTACTTTAGTGTCAGACACCGCATATAGTTCGCTACTCGAATTTATAAATATGGTGATGTTGTCTACCTTTGGCAACGTCTGCGGTGGTATTACAGCGTATATGTCTCCTGATGGATTGGTCTTTATAGTGACGTTATCTAGAGCAACATGGCCGTGTGTCGTGTTTGAAGCAACCACGTGTGAGTGAGCATCTACCATATTCTGAAGAATAACCGTCTGTTGATCAGTAGGATTAGCGTCAATAATCTCTAAGTTCGTAGTTTTAATTGCGTTCCTAAAGATAAGTGTTAAAATAGTTGGATCTACTACATCCTGACCATCTGCGTATCTCGCCCTGAATTGTATATTCACACGCTGATGGTATGTAAATTTTCGGTCTATATCGAAGTAGAAATGTTCTGATTCGTCGTCATAAGACAGATCGTAAGACTCTACTGTAGCTACATCGTCTACACTGGTATATCCTATATCTATGCTCTTTATGTATTCGGAATATACCGATGGAAAAGATAGCAATAGGCGACACCCATCATTTTCCGTCATGACATTGGTGGGACTGTTCATGACGTAAGTAGGCGTAAGGCCAAGCCCTACGGATATCTCGAATATGTGGAATTGCTTTGCCATAAGTATCTATGATAATATATGTATTAGTTAGGTCGTAGACCCCATGACCAACCCATAGAAAGACATCCCCGTTGCGGGGAAATCTGATGTGGCAGACGCATGACCTACTAAACTTACATTTGTAAGAGATACCCATGCTTCACCCACCGATATTGGTGCTACTTCACCTAAGAATGTGATAGATGTTAATGCACCACAACCATTGAAAAGATAGTGTTCAATTGTTGTTACACTAGCTGGAATGGATATAGTTACCAATGCTGTGCATCTCATGAATAATTGGCTTCCTAGAGTCGTAACATTGTTAGGTAAAGTAATTGTGGTTAGAGATGTGCATCCATAGAATGCATGCCCTCTTAGTGTTACGACATTATTTGGTATAGTTACATTATTAAGAACATTGCAATATGCAAACGCACCATCCCCGATGTATGTCACTCCTGACCCGAATGTCACAGAAGTTAGGTTGATACAATGATAGAACGACGCATCGCCTACAGTAATGACTGAGTTCGGTATTGAGATAGACGTAATCGTAGAACGCTCGTAAAACGCCCCCCAACCGATTGCAACCACAGGGTATCCATCGATAGTGCTTGGGATACTTACTGCCCCACCTGCGCCTGTATAGCTAGTAATAGTAGCATTATTCGACCCGTCGAGACTGTATGTGTAATCAACCATGAGGAATCACCATTATAAAATGGTAAAGGGTTTAATCCATCTTAGCAAAGACGATGGCATTAACTAAAACGTTGTTTGCTGTAGCCTCTGCGTATGCAGAGTCGTACATCTTAAGAGTAGCAACCCCATTAGCAATTTCCACAGTTACGAATGCTGCCTGTGCGATAGGAGTGCCAGACATTACAGCCATTGCACTGATAGCGCTGAATCCTCTGGGAATTTCTAGTACAACTCCACCATTTACATATGTGCCTGTGGTGATAGAGAACACGAATCCATTGACAGTATCTAAATTATATGCCATCCCATTGACAGGTTCTGCAAATGTTAATGCGTTTCCAGCGACTGGAATATCCGTTGCCCCTGGAGATGCTGCGCTTAGACCTGCTTTGTTGTGCGCTTTAACAGTGAAAGTGTAGGGTACGTTGTTGGTTAAACCAATAGCTACAGTTCCTGTAGTCAGAGCCAGAGTTGCGAGAGGTGTGACGTTCTTAGTTACTTGGTAGTAATCGATAGCGCCTCCACCATTACTTGCAGGTGCTGTCCAAGATAATGTGATTCTTGCATTACCCGGGACTAGTGTAAGTCCAGTTGGTGCTCCAGGCATTGTTGCTGGTGTTGCATCAACTTCATTGCTATAAGTAAGACTGGCGCCCTCTAGATTGTATGCCTTGATCCTGAAGTAATATTTAGTACCATTAACCAGTGGTGTTATATTTGTAGTAAGAACAACACCCACCAATGTTTCATTGGTAGTTGGATTAGCAGTTGTGCCGTAGTAAATCTTATATCCAGTTAGCGCTGCACCACCATCATCTGTGGGTGCTACCCAATTAAGTACGGTAGACACATTTCCAAATGTAGCTGTTAAAGCAGTAGGTGCGCCTGGAACAGATAATGGAGTTCCAGCGACTGGTACGCTCTGAGGACCCTCCCCTTCAGCATTGTGACCAGAAACTTTGATGGAATATACCTGACCATTAGTTAAGCCAGTAACTACAGTTCCTGTGTCAAAGGCGTGTAGAGCCAATGTAGCTGAGTCCACAATAACGTGGAAATATTCTGCTGTTGCGTCTGCACCCCAAGTGAGTGTTAAAGTGTGATTGCCGTGTCCGGAGACGATTACTGTCGGTTGTGTTGGTACTGCCATGGTAATTCCTCAATAGTGATACTACTAAGGATATATGTATAATAAGAAAAGAAAGAAGAAGTTTAATAGTGTTTATCCACGTTTAGCGTAAACCACTGCACACGCCTTGAAAGGATGTCCAATTGACTGTGCGTAACTTGTGTCTATACCGTGGAGCATAAGCTTTGCTTCGCCATCAGAGACAATAACACCTGCGAAGGTTACGTGTGCTGTTGGAGTTCCGGACAATACTGCCAGACCACCGAAAGCTTGGAAACCTAACGGTAATTCAAGCTCAACACCACCATCTGGATAAGTTAGAGTGCCGGTATCGATATTGAATACGAATGTATTGACTGCGCCTGTGACGAACTGCTTATCATTGACAGGTTCTGCGACTGTATAGGTTGTCATTTTTCCACCTTAAAGATAAGGTAAGAGGTTTAAGATATGTTTCTGAATCACTTCAGAAGCATGATCTTGGCGTTCGCACGTGGCTTGGTACATACCTGTTGAGAGGCCATGTAGTAAGTCGCAACATCAGTTAGAGCACGACGAGCCAGATAGGTTTTATCTTGGATGAAAGTGGGTGGAATCAATACTGCGTGATGCACAGTGTTGGTATCCATCAGATACATTCTAGACAAACCAGTTACTGCACCAGCGTCGAATTCCTTAGTCACCATGTAATCTGGGATGATCGGGATGCCCTTGAATTGAGAAGCACCGAAACCAACCACATCACCAGGACAGGTTTTCACGCCGTTATAGGTGGTTTGATAGTTACCATAACCAATGAATCTTTGGTACTGGTAGTGCAATTGCTGGAGACGACCAACGGTGTCAAAGCCAGTGATAATGACTTTTTCATCCATTGTGTTATTTTTCCAGAATGGCATTACTTCCATAGAGGCACGATCAAGGATATCTACAGATAGAGGACGAGCTACGCCAGCACCCATATCAACGAAGGAATCCAAGTTAGACGCAGCGGTGTGTCTGTCCATATTGAACAAATCTACGGCTTGTGCAGCCTGGGTTGCATCTGCGCTGAGAGTGTTCACCAAGTAATCATATTCGGCCTTGCTGGAGATGAGGTTATCCAACGGAGCGAGTGGGATACCCATTGGCTCAGGGAGAGCAGCCTCATTCTTAATGAAGTAGGAATAGTTTACTAGGCGTCTGTTAGCGTCGGTGTCGGTGACTGGGTTATATCCAGCGTTATAGTTCCTCATAAGCATTTGGCCGTTCACTCTCATAGAGAATTCGGTTTGCAATACTTCAAGGATAGCGTCGAAATTAACTGTGTCATCTAGACCATCGAGAGCTTGCTGAGCGAGAGTCATGCTGTAAGGATCGTTGATGATGACTCTGGGTTCGACACGTAGTGACTGGATGATAGGCACTTTGGTGTCTGGAACTCTGGATGCATACTCTTTGATAGCGTTAGGAACAATGGCTCCAGTAGCGAAATCATTAAGAATTCTCATCGCAGACTTGATATACTGGTTTCTCGGAATTGCGGTGAAAACAGTGGGTCTAATATTCATCTGCGCCCATAATTGTTTTCCATATACATAGTTACGATAGTTACCATGTGCAGCTCCAGCTAGGTCAGTATAAGGGGAGGGTGTATCTCCAGTGCTTGCAGGTAGTCCACCATAGGCGAACGCACCAACCACACCAGCGCCAGCGTCTCCAGCCTTAGCGATAGCTCCATTCATAGACTCTAGTTCTGGGTAATATGCACCGAAGAACTGATCATTCTTAGTGAAACCTTTCGCCATGATTCTGGCGTTAATGTTCCTCTCATCGAAATTTAGAAATTCTGACATTTTAATACACCTCTATATTTAAAGAAGACCTCTCTTCTTCAGTTCTGCGTTCAACTCGGCTGGCTTCATATCAGCGAGATCCTTCATTGAGAAGGACTTCTCCATGGAACCCATAGCCATCTTCGCATCTTGTGCGGAAACGGTACGTTGTCCGAATTCGGGATACGGGAATGCAGGGTTAGTTGGGACGCCGTTCTTTCTGACGGAATCAGCCTGTGCAGCCTTATATCCAGCTTCATAAGCGTTGGATGCTTGTTTGACTTCACCAGGAGCACCAAGACCAGCGCCAGTAGCACCCATAGCACCCATATCAGGAGCCATTGGAGCCATCGGAGCAGGAGCAGCACCGCCGACCTTGCAGCCAGGAGTACACATCTCTTCGCCTAGTCCACCCATTTCATCATCAGCGCCTTCGCCACCAGAAACTTCGAGATCAAAGTCTTCGGCCTTCATCATCACATCTGCGAGTTGGGAGCCATAGGAAGCTAGAATAGCATCATGCTTTTCCATCCGATTAGCCATTTTCTCAACGAGCAAAAGGATGTACTTTTGAGCCTCATAGAACTCATCGAAATTTGCTTTTGTAAGTACAATCTTTTCTTCTGACATAGTATTACCTCTTGTTATATCGCTCTTTTTGAGTACTGAGTTTTGAACCTCTGTAATCAATCGTTCGATTTCTGAATCAGAGAGTTTGCCTTTTAACATATCTAAGGATTTGACCTTTGTTTCGATACGTTGGCAGATGGGACACTCTTCGGGCTTATCCGGCTTGTTTGTCATCATCACCTCTCCTATAATTATAATATGTATGCTAATTTATCTTATTTGGGAATCTGTACGTAAATTCCAACATCTTATGCTCTGCTTGCTTAAAATGTTCGTATTTTCTATTTAATCTAATACCATCATCGGTATCTTCATATATATATTTGAAGAATTTGTATATTGACGCCCATCTCCTGATTGTATACACAAATACTTTCCCTTGCACATATATTCTAGATATTATACCTATATGATCTGTTACCTTTTTAATGCCCTCACACACACTTTTAGTGCCTACAATAGTTATTTTCTTGTCGTGATTTGTATATGAAAACGAACCGTCTCCGTCGAATAAGCCACGTATGAAGTGCTGTTGTGTTTTGTTATTGAGATAATCTGGATATGTCAATATTAGTGATTTCGCTGGCATACACCCCATGTCTATTAATTTGCATACTAAGGTTTTGGAATTAAAATTTAAGCTTATATATCCGTCATTGTATAATTTTATAGGTGCGTCACTATTAAGAATATTCCTTATTTTACATAGTGCGTCGTAATCCAATTTAGATTGGTGGAACCCCACCCCATAATTCTTACCACCTCTTTTATCTTCGGCGCACCTTATATTTCCATCTGAATATATGAATCCTAGAACCCATGCAGATTCATTGGTTATGTCATCGAATATATTTTCATTTAATTTGTATTTTCTTTTTCTCATTCTATTCTCCTACGCCATATACAATCTTAATTATGTACGATATCTTTATATACGACTAATACCATGCCTCAACCATGAAGAATACTATAGTTGCAGGTAGTTTTCAGAAGCTACATGTTGGGCATGAAGCTTTGTTGAAGACCGCTTTTGATAACGCAGAGTTTGTGTATATTGGATTAATGGATGATGCATACGTTAAGTCTAAGAAGGTTAAAACTGTACCATACAGTGTCCGGAAGAAGAATCTTACTGATTACCTGAATTCCTTTCCATCTATGCGTGACCATTATAAGATTGAGTCTTTGTACGATGAGTATGGAGATGCCATCTATGATACCACTGATCATTATGAGTCCATAACTGTATCTACTGAAACTCTGAATGGTGCTCTAGAGATTAACAAGATGCGTGAGAAGATGAACCTACCACCATTGACGATTCTTCTAGTCCCTGTGGTCAGAGATGAGTGTGGTGAGAAGCTTAGTTCTACCCGCATTCTTACAGGTGTTGTAGATAGAACTGGCGAGTTCAGAAACAAACCTACCGTAACTATTCTCGGCACTACGGGTGGATTAACTAGTGAATATAGAGCTTGTGCAGGGATTGTTATCAGTAAGAAAGACAAAGCTATCCTATTGGATTGTGGTAATGATACAGGCATTCAGATCATCAAAGCTAAAATCAATCAGGATGATATTTCTGCCATATTCATATCTCATGCCCACATTGACCACTACCTTGGCCTCCCGATGCTCGTCTTCCATCAGATGATGATGTATGGTCGAAAGCGCCCCCTTCATATTCGTGCTCCAGAGAAGGTGATTAATCTTATGAAGGAGATTCAAAGCCACTACTTTGAGATGCCTTTCGAAATAGACTACGGAACATATTGTGATGGATATACTGCCTCTATCGATGGTTTTCATGTCACACCGTTCGAAGTCAAACACAGTGTGGAAGATTCCCATGGGTTTATTGTCAAAGACGACTCTGGTAAGAAGATTGTGTATAGCGGAGATACGTCATACTGTGATACAATCATAGATGCTTGTGTTGGCGCTGATTTGGTTATTCATGAGGCTACTTATGAATATGACCATGATGGTGCGCTCCATGGACATTCTACGGTTAAAGATGCCATTATGGTGTATGAAGAAACCCGTCCGAAGTTGATGGTTCTTACACACATATCTGTTAAGTATCATGGAGATATGACTGGCTATATGAAGGCAATCGATGAGCGTGGTTTCAGATGTCTGCATGTCGCAAGTGATTTAGAGGTGATCAAGCTATGAGTTATAAAATGACTCCTGAAGCCCTAGTAGATATTAAAGAATTGTGGGGTGTGCCTCTTAAAGAAGATGAAGTAGCTGGATTGAAAGGTAAATATATTGTCACCGTTGGTGACATGGTTACGCATACGTTCTTAAAGAACGGCGTGCGCCCCCATATCATGTACTTCGACTTGATGACTGAACGCAAACCATATGAAGTTCTAGATGAAGAACTTAAGGATGTTGTGGCTAATCGCCATCTGGTAAAGAACGCTGCTGGTGAGATATCCACAGACTTAATTAGAGAGAGTGAAAGGGCTTTCAAGAAAGTCAAGAAGAGTAAGTGGACACGTTACGCTATTCAAGTATTAGGTGAGGAAGACCTTGCAGCTCTACCCGCAATTATTCTCAGTGAGGATGATTGGTTAATTGTATATGGTGAACCAGGAGTTGGTATGAGAATCATTAAGAGTGATTTAAAAATAAGGAAGAAGGTTGTTGAGACTCTGATGAAGATGAAAGAAGTTTAGGGTTTATTCGCAAACCCCGCTAATTTCTTCTTAGTTTCTTCAGATGCGTCTGGGACTTTTTGATTCTTTCTGCCTCTTATAATACCATTTCTTAATTCGTTGTTCTTTCCCCCTGGATTACTAACAGGGTGGTATGGTAATTTTGATTCTTCACTCAATGAAAGTGCTGGTTCTCTTCCCTGACCATATTGTGGTCTAGCGTCTTTCATCAATTCGATGAGTTGATTACTATACTCCATCTGTGAAATTGATTTATCTAGTAGTGCTTTATCCAAGCGTAGTTTATTCTGAGCTAATGTAGCTCTATGAACTCCGTGTTGCACATCGTTATTATATTGATCCACTCCACCACCCATGCGTCTAGCTACTCCACCACGCCTAGCTTCAGAATGTTTATCTGCCACACCCACCGATTCGGAATTTCCGAATGCTGTTTTAGCTTTAACGGGCATCGAACCGATTTGATTGAAGAGTTGTTTTCTGGATGCTGGCTCAGCCATTTCGCCTGGATCTTCTATAGATGTAGCATATTTCTTAGTTCTTTCTTGCAATATTGGGAATTCCCCTTTCATTAACTCTACAAGTTCGTTACAATAATCCATCTGTGATATGGATTTCTTCATGAGCAAGTTATCTAATTGTGCTTTCATTGTTGGGTTCATTGTTGATTTCACCTGTTGTTTATGAGCCTGAATTTGTTGAGCTAATTGTGGTTTTGGTTGGCGTCTATCACCCGGGCGACCCACGAATCCAGGGTTTACAGGTTTAAATGCACCATGTGTTTGAGGGGTGACTGTTCTAAATGGACCCATCGCTCTTTCTTTCTGATTAGAGTAGTTTGGAAGTAAACTTGTGCTCGAACCGATATCTTCTGCATTCTCATCTACACGCTTAATGCGATCCAAATCGCCTTGCCCACTATCTTCATAATCTTCTGCGTCCCGATTATCGTAGTAGTCGTCGCCAGGGAATCCTTCTGGACCTGCTGCTCGTCTGCGTCTTGCAAATTGATTTCTGGCGTTTTCTTCATTGGCGTCATTTTCAATGTCTTCTGGAAGGTGTTTGTTAAGCCCCAGTAGATTCGATGCATGCTTGGGAATTAAAACTCTGTCTTGTAAATGCTCATGTTCAGTCGTTTTGAGATTCTTGTTACCTACGGCAACTTCGTCATCTAAATCGTTTTTAGCCCAATTATGCTCTTGGTCTAAATCCAACTCACCTCTGCTGATCTGATCTCCCCATCTTTGTTTTCTTTCAGCTTCGGCTCTAGCATCTAGTGCTTGTTGGTTCTGAATCATTCTGTTATTCATTCCTCTATCTAACAGTGATTCGTCCTTCTTTTGTCTTTCAATATAGGCTCTACGTTTGGCTTCTTTTACTCTCGCCCTGTGTTCACTGTGAACATCACTGTTTCTATCTGTAAATCTAGTTGTGCCTTCTCCAGCCCTGTCCTCTGCTTCTCTTACTACGTCACTCTGCCCAAATGGTTCAGTACCATATTCGAAACCATCATATACTTTTTCAAGTATGGCGTCCAACTCCTTAGACTTCGCTATGATCTGACTCGCAGTAGTCATTAAAGCACCTATTTCTTACCTGCTTTTGGTTCGACAGGCTCCTTGAATGGTATCTTTGTAGCCTTGGAATCACTCTTATATTTCTTTCCACCTTCTCTCATGCGGTGTTTGAACTTTCTTCCAGTCCCACCAGATACTTGCCACTTGTCGTAGTTTTCTCTGTCGGCCTTGTTGATAGAGTCCATCAAGTTGATTCTGTTCTCAGTGAAAGCCATTTGCATCTTATGCATAGCCATCTTACCAAGGCATTCGGCATCTTCCATATCTTGATATGACTCGAATGCTATTTCGGATTCTGGCTTCTGAATCTCATCTTCGATAGCAGGATTGTCCATAGGTGGTGCTTGTGCGCCAGGACCTACTTCGACCCCATTCTCTTGCAGGAATTGAATGACCATGCTGATTAATTCCTTAGCAGACATAGCTTCCTTCATCTCATCCTGTTCGACAACTTCTTCAGCGCCTTCTACAAGTTCGTCTACACCTGCATCTGCACCCTCATCGAAGACTTGCTCTTCAACTTCTTCCTCAACTTGCTCTTCTATTTCGTTTCCGAATTCATCAGTAGATTTCATGAACACTTCCTTTCCCTCCTTACCCATGTTTCTTTCTCTTATCGCCCCTCCTTCCTTTACGGTATTCGCTTCGTTTTTAGGACCATACTTCGATAAGAATTTCTTGGAGCAATTGACATCACTCTTTTCTAGTTCTTCTTTATCTTCTTTTTCCATTTTCTCAGCAGTAGAGATGATTTTCTTCTCGTCCTTCAAATCCTCTTTTATGTGGGCCTTCATATCAGATTTACCTATATTCTTTTCTTCCTTAGTTTCAGAGACTGGACCTTCTTCGGCCTTTAACCATCCCTTAAGTTTAACTGCTCCATCCATACCACCCACACCTTTGATGGGGTTGGACTTTTCCTCATACTGCTTGTTATCCAAGAACTTAAGCTTTTCAGGGTCAATTTGATCACCATAAAGCAATGGCTTCATTGGGCATTTTGATTCGGTAATTGGAGTGTGAATATCGGTATTCATACATCCACATGATTTCTTGGCTTCGTTCATAGGTTGAAACGCTGGTGCTGGACCACTTGCTGGCGTAGCTGGCTTATTCTTATCTCCAACCACAGCCCCCGCCCTGGCAGTCTTCTTCTGCCCCGCTGGAGCTACTTGTGGTTTAGCCACTGGTGCGGGAGTGCGTGCTTGCTGTAGCACAGCTGCCTTTTGAGGCATTGGTGCTGGCTTATCAGCGACAATACCTAACTTATCCCCACCCATTCCTTCCAATCCCTTTGGTTGTGCGGGTGCTACGGGTTTAACTTGCCCTGCACCTTGTGGTGCTTTGCGCTTGGCTTCAGCCTGAGCCTTTAGGCGTCTATCTACTTCAGCCAACTTAGCTCCTTCAGCCTTGTGTCCAGCAGCATTAGCAACCCCACCTGTTAGAGCGCTGCCAATACCTACTGTACCACTAAGCGGATCCTTAGATGCATCGAAAGCACTCCCTACTAAACCTATAGCGCCAGTAACTGCATCTACTGGAGTATTGATGAATTTATCACCAGAGTGAACATTCCTCATTTCCTGAGAGTAAGGGCTTGGACCAACGTAGTGTCTGTTCTTTTGCACAGGTTGAGCACTAGGTTCGACCCCTTCTTCCATACCAGCTTCTGCCCCAGGTTCAACCATTTCTTCAGCGCCTGGTTCTGTTGGCGCTGCGCCAGATGCGTCGATATTTAATGTCCCGTCAGTTCCATCATTACCCATAAGCATTTCTTTAATAGCACCTAGTTCCCGGATGATCTTGTCTGTGTTTTTAAACTTCTCTTTGAACATCTTGATTTCATCGAGAGAAAGCATCTGACCTTCTTGTGGTTTTCCAGCGATAGCACCATCCATAGCTTCGACTAAACCTCCACCTTGTTGTGGCTGGTCTTCAGCAAGCATTTCGCCGGCTTGGTTAGCGCCTTCGATAGCTGCGCCATTCAAATCCTCTGGGGATTTTGCACCTAAGCCTTGTGCCATACCGCCTTCATCCATCATCTCTGCATCTCCGTTATTTTCAACTAGTGCTTTCTTCACAACATCACTTCCATCGGGAACTACGCTATCTGCCTTTGCGAAATGGTTTATCTGATCAATAAGTGCGTCCGGATTAGCGGGGTCGGCACATATAGATATCTCATGAATAGATAGGTCTATAATATTTCTGTGGCATTGCATGCCATCACATGAAATCTCGGTATCTAAAGCGAATCCACCAATTGATGTCCCTTTTCGGACATCGTGACATGATGGACAATCGACAGCTTTCTTAATCGCTTGCCAAGTCGTATCAAAATATGGTTCACCCCTAAATATAACACCGTAAGCATAAACACCATCTCCACCTCTAGGTGTCTTTCTGAGTTCTGCATGATAGAATGAACCGACTAACCTATTAGAATGAGTATCGGTAATGAATCCACCACGTTCGATGAACTTGGAAATCTTATCATACGCACCCTTTGCGATTACAGAATCATTTTGCTTATCAATTCTCTCTGTGGATACGAAACCCGCAAAATATCTGCAAGATGGCTCGGCCTTTACATAATCCCAAGCCTTAAATACCGCAGTCCTGTGATTGCTGGCTTTCTTGATGGCTTGATTGTATACACTCATCCAGTGCTGTTGCGCACTTATATCGAGTGAGGCTCGTACATTGTCTGGTAGCGTATCTAGAGTGTTATACATTTGATCACCATTTATATATGTATAAGATATTTATCTACTTCACCTTAAGCTTTCCACCCACTATATCTTTCAATACACTTATCTTGGGAAGTAATGCCTTTTGCTCCATTGGAGTGGCTGCTATTTTATATGCGTTTATTGCGTCATTATATAGTGGTCTGGCTACTGCTATAGTTATAGGGACTCCCATACTCTTCAATTCATCTATATAAACCCCTTCACCATCCATGAATGATTCGTCATCAACGATGGCTGAGCTTCTTAACATTGCGATTACTTCCTTTTCGGTTTCTGGATCAGCCTTAACACTTGCGGTTTGAGATAACTCTTTTTCTCTTTGCGCCCTCTGTGCAGCTATTGCTTCGGAATTCATTCTCTCTTTTTCTCTCTGTGCGACAGCCGCTTGTCTCGCTTCTTCTGCGTGTATCGCACTTAATCTATCTTGTGTAGCTTTTAAATACCCCTTATCTTCCGCTAGAGTTTTGTTTTCATCGCCAAGTGCTACACTTGCTTCCAATTCTTTAATCATATTTCCCAAGTCTTTTGCAGTTAGTATGTTGTCTTGTTCTGCAAAGCTAGCACTTTGTTCTTCGTATGCTTTATCATACATCGCTTTGCTTTCTTCATCCATACCTGCGTTATCCACTACAGGTGCAATAGCGCCCTTAGCCTTCCTCTCGTTTTTAACAGAGTTAGATACTCTTACAGTTGGCTCTACTTTCCCTTTAGGTGCTGGTTTGTTGCTTTGTTTTTGTGGTATGCTTTCTAGTTCTTTTCGTCTAGCTAGATACGCATGTAACTCGCCTATAGCAACCTCTTTATCAGATTCGTTGTGTACTCCCGTAGTATCGTTAAGAACTATCGCTACTTTTTCATTGAACCATGAATCTAGTGATTTGATATTACTTACTTTACCTAGTTCTTCTTTGAGAACAGCATCGTTTGCAACCTCATTGGATGTTTCACTCATTGGTGCAGATAGAACGTCTTTATATGTCTCGACTGGGTTGTTTGCCCCCAATTCTTGTTTAGAAGATGTTGTACCAACACTATTGCCACTCTTCATCCTAGCTAACCATCCATCTCTCTCACCTAATTTGTGTGCTGCATTCTGTATAAGTAATGCGTCCTTCTCAGGATTGCCCGTCATTCTACCTACAGATAGAGCTGCATCCCAATGTGCTTTACTCGCTTCTTCTCTTGGTTCGAATGCACCGATGGTTTTGCCTCTAGCGTCTTTCTGATCCAAACCCTTCCCAAATGCAGACTCCTTGGCTGCACTATATACATCTTGCCTCTGTGCCTTGATTTTATCTTCTTCTTCAGGTGTGAACCGTTCCATTGCTTTCTTCTGTACGTCTGCTAATCCTGTGTTGCTTATCTCAGATAATATACTACCTGGATTCTTACCGTTGATTGCTGATATACTGTTTAATGACCTTCCCACTTTAGCAGAGTCTCCCGCTAATTTTAAGAATACATTACCATTCATCATCTTCACATTCTCTACGTCATACTCCACACCACCCATCTTAGCCTTCATGGGTATTCTGTTTCTTATGTCTTTTTGTAGTTTCTCTTTAAGATAGTCACCTATAATCTTGTTGTCAGCAATAGCCTTTTGTTCTTTCTCTTTTGGAGTTAGTTCGACGTTCTTTTGCTCGGTTGGTTTATATCCAGCGAACAACCCTTCACCATACGTTATGCCAATATCAGCTTGTTTCTTCTGTTGCATTTCCCGTTCTTTGGCCTTAACTTCTTCATCAGTAAGTTCGTTCTTAACTGGTTGCTCGGTTTGTGTCTCAGTTGCGACTATCTCTTCTGCTGGCACTTCAGCGACCTGTTCTGTTGGAACTTCTTCAGCAGGAGCTTCGACACTCTCTGTAGCTACTTCGACGGGTTCTTCATCTGGAGCTTGTGGTGCGTATAAACCAGTCCCTTCTGGATTCTCCTTTATCTCTGGTGGAACATAATCGCCCTCTGCATAATCTGGAGTATCACTTCCACGCTCGGCGTCCACTTTCTCCTGTTTTACATCTTCTGCTGGCTTTTCCGCTGCGGGTACTTCTTCAGTAGTTTTCTCTGCTTCCGCAGGAGCTACTACATCTGTTTTTTCCTGTGGGTGTAGTGCTTGAAGTTGCTTATCAATATGAGCTAAACTTCCTTGTATAGACTCCCTATCGGTATCGCTCTTGTTGGGGTCTTTCATGTCCTTCTCAAATATCTTCTTCATCTGAGTTAGCCATTTCTCATCCTTACCTGGAGCGATCTGTGTGTACCCTAATTTATATGCTGGCGTAACATCACCCAAATCTTCAGCCACTGGCGCAGGTGCTGATGGTTTGGTTTCGACTGTTGCTTGTGGCGCTGGCGCTTGTACTGGCACTTGCGGTACGATAGCGGGTGCTACGGGTGGTGTAGCTATGGGTGCGGGCGTTGGTTTAGGTGTTAGTTTCTGAGTTGGTTTAACTACTGGAACTGGCGTGGGCTTTGGCGCTGTAGGTGCTGTGGGTGGAGGTGTTTGTGGAGCAACTGTGGGCGCTGGCGCTTGTGTAGCTGGTGGTGTGAGTGTTGTTTGAGTTGTTGTCGGTTTGATTGTGTCTAAGTATGATATTAAAGCATTATAAGCTCCCAGATTATTCATCTGATCTTCATATGTAGCAGAGTTAGTAATTGCATCGTACTTCTCTAATGCCTTCTTCTTTAAGAATGTTATCTCGGAATCTTTGCCTGTATGAGTGAGATATTGATTCTTTAGTCTATTTAGACTTGCGTTACCCGCTTGGAAATTGACATCTTTCTGTGTGTTAGGATCTGCAGCCACATCTTTCCAATCTTGATTGGGTTGCAGAGTAATCATAGTGGGCGCAGGTGGTGTTGCAGTAGCTTGTTGAGTATTGGCTGGAGGCATACCTGTACCCATAGGTGGTTGTTGAGCTACAGGTGGATACCAATTATATGTACCTCTAATTACATTCTCCACTTGTGGCGCTAGATTTGGATTAGCCTTCGCCATTTTGATTAATGCCTTGACATGCATATCGACTTCCGCAGCCAATTGTGCGTCACCATCTCTTTCAAAGTCGGCTAATGTGGCTACCTTATTACCTGTCTTCTGAGCGAAGTCAGTTAGTTTGTTTTCAATCTCGCCCTTGGAGAAATCGAACATTTGTGTTTCGTCCTTATTGGTAGTCATCCTCTTAGCTCTGAGATTGCGAATAGCATCCATCGCACCCTTCGAACCAAGAACTGCCTCTCGCTCACGGTAGTCGCTAGCTTTCATTTTATACTTCGGGTCTAACAAACCTCTTCTAGAATCGACAATTGAGCGTGCTCCACTATAAATAGCATCTTCGCTATCGTTGATTTGATATACACCCGCAGTTACGAGTCTTTCTCTACCATATGGGTTGCCCCCATTGTATCTATCTCTGAGTAGCTTGTTGGCGTATTCCTTACCCTTATTTCTACTTAATGCGTCGTAAGCTGCGTTCAACTTGTCGGTGGGCATTCCAGCGTCGTTTCTGATATCGTCTTCAAGCTGAATCATACCATCTACAACCTCTCTTGGTTCTTGTGGTATCGCTCCACCCCATTCATTAAGAATGCTTCGAGATAGTTCGAAGTTAGCCATTCCCTTCGAGTCAGTTGGATCCATTCCAGCCTGTACGAACATTGGGTCGCCAGTACCTGAAGCCTTATCTACATATCCACTTATATCCCAATCGATGGGCTTACCGATTGGTTGCTCAGCTAATGCAATCATCTCTGGACTAAACAGTTCGTTTCTGTCTGCCACATCTACACTATCAACGATATCTCTGATGTCTTCCTGTATCTCATCCGGAGTCCTTTGCCTCTTTATAACCCCTTTAGCTGTAACAAACTCCTTCTCCCCAAAAACTTCTGGTTGATATTTTGTCTTAGATAGGTGACGAGTAGATTCCATGAATCTGCCGAACGCATTGAGTTCTCCGTTGGTTCTCATATTCTTCTTGACCAATTCGGGCTTATTCATATATGCTTCAGTGGGTTTATCTAGAATCGCCCTGTTAGATATCGATACGCTCCCAACTTGATGCACATCTGCACGATGATCCTTGTATTCTTGATGGGACTTTCTAGAGCGTTCCTCAATCGGTTGGAAGTCGTCAAGTTTCTTAGCCACAGCGATGTTGATGGCTTTGTTGTTTTCGATGCCGTTCTTCTTAGCAGCCTTAATCAATTCAGAGCGCATTTCGTTGTATTTGGCTACTTGCTCTGGATAGCTAAGTGTGTCGAACAACTGTTTGTTCTTATCGAACCTGTCCCATGTTGGGCATGTCTTACTTAAGACAATGGAGTTACCCAGTTCATACGCAACACCTTCAGACAGGTCTTTGATGTATTCTCTCTTACCACCTGCAATCATTTCATCGGTAAGTGTGCCTTGCATATATTGTGCGGCACGAATAACCCCTTCATCTCCCATCGCATGATACATACCCTTAACTATATCCTGCCCAAGTACATCCAAGACGTTCTTAGGGAGTGTCTTTGGATTATCGATATCCATTGTGGCCGCTGGACCATACGCCCCGTTCTTGGCGTTCTCGATATTAAACATATCCACCCAATCACCGTAGTTGGGTACGTTGGCTACGATATCTCTCTTAACCATCTTCATCTGTTCGGGGTTAAGTACATTGCCATATTTCTTAACTAATCCCTTGCCCTTCCTATCTAAGTATGCCTTGGTAGCAGACTTTAAGTTAGCATCATACCCTTCATCACCATGTATCTCCCTACCTAGCTTATCTAGCGCCATGGCGGCAGCCGATGTTGAGCCAGGTGGGATACCTATAAGTGCTTCTTGAATCTTTTGCTCTGCCTGGACGGAGCCATCACGGAATGACTTAGTAAACAACTCATCTGCAAATGCATTACGTATATCTACCAATTCGTCACAGTATGACTTAACGAAGTCGTCTTTCTTAAGGATGGAATCAATCTTCTTACCATAGTTGGCGTTATGTCCATTAGCTTGCGCCATGAACCCATCCAATAAGTTCTTGGTCTTATAATCTACACCTTCTTTGGAGTAATGATCCACGACACTATTTAAAGCGCTGAACCAATCCTCAGAACTTCTTGATTTGGAAGCTAATGTGGCTGCATCCTGAGATGCTGCCCCTTTAGCACGAAACTCTGTAATCTTTTCCTTACCCTCTTGATTAAGCATTGGGTTGAGTGAACTCCCACCCATCTCCATAATTGATTGCATCTTGGCGGTTTCTTGACCTAACACTTCCACTACTTTGTTAAGTAGTTCGTTGCCAATTGCATATGCAGGACTATCCTTATGACTTCTAATGTCAGATTCTCTATCGTTCTTGGCTGCAGCCGACATAAACTCTATTGGAGCACCAGTGGCTCTGTGGGCGGCCTGAGATAGCTTATCAGTAAACCCACCTACTCCACCTCTCTGAGCGATTGGACCCGCAGGACTAGCGTTCATTAATCCTTGATATTGCGCCCGGGCAGCAATACATGTGTCAGATGGGTGTGGATTTCTGAAATCACAAGCGTTCATAGTTGCGATCAGACTCTTGCCACTTGGTGTCTTCGTACCTCTAGGTACTGCTTTCTCTAGATATCCAGTCATGTCAGCGTATAGCGCTTTCGCTACATCCAGATTGCTATTAGAAAACACCATCAAAACTTCATTGTCTTCAGGCAAAAGACTTCTGTGTGCGCTTTGTATTTCAATTACTTTCTCAATAATGGACTTCCCATTCTGGGATTTTACTGCATCTGAATATGACATGTAGGTTCACTGTAAATATATGTATCCTGTGCGTTCATACAAAAAGAATTAGATGGAAGGAGTTTACTTCTGCGCTTTCTTCAACTTGCGTAGATTATCTATGGTAGCCTTCTGTTCGTCAGTTTTAGCCATAGTGGGGTAGCTTACGAGTGTGCTTGGAACCTCTACCCAATCACCTTTCATTAGTGTTTCTCTATCTACGTCTGTTAGAGTCTTTAAATCGCAATAATGTGGTGAGCGTGCCTTATTGATGTTATCGATGTTACCCATCACACTTTCTTTGCTTACATCAATAACTATAGGAGTTGGTTGCTCGTATATTTTTGCAATTGTGTCACCATAGTGTTTGATGTCTTCTAATACTGAGTTACTTGCAGCCAGAGGCTGTGGTGCGCTTACATCTCCAAATCCAGAGTCGCTAGCTAATAATCCTCCACCTCCACCACCAGTAGCCATACCCATTTCGTCTTCTTCGTTGATAGCGATGAGTACTCCCTTGATGGCGATGGTTTCATAATCGAATTCACCATGAATCCTCATGAACGCTTCCTTGTCCCTGAAGAACTCTGTAAGTAGTTGCTTCATTCGAGTTGGGTCAATTTCATGCCCAGTCATAATTGGAGCCTTAGTATAAATAGTACCTGCTTGTTTCCTACCATAACAATTGGCGGCACGCACTGAGAATGGACCACCATTCATAATATCTCCAGGCAATAGAGAATCATAGGTCGCTTTACCTAGATGGGTGTTATCATTCATTCTTTCTGTATCAGCTATAACACTCTTGTTGCCAGCCATACCCTTCATATAGATGTCAGAGTAGTACTTTTCAGATTCTTGCAAGTCGTTACCATACTTCTGAGCCATTTCCATACAGTGTTTGCTATTGTGTTGCTTAGGATCAATCTCTCTTCCCTTCTCCCAAGTAGTCTTCAAATCGGTATATGGCATACCAGATTCAGCCATCTTAACACCACTAGAATTGACTTGCTCACCAATCATACGTAGAATCTGTTTGCACTTATCGCTCATCTCATTACCGAGTGAGTTGCTTCTCTTACAGTTCTTAACGGTGTCTGGGTTTCTTGCCCCTTCAGCAGCAGATTGACATTGTAATGGATGCTCACGGCAGTTATTGCTAGACTTTGGTGCGTTTGGATTTGCAGATGCATCGAACCCATTACCCGCAGATTCACCTACTGCACCTATAGCCTGATCAACACCGACTTGGTTTGCAGCATCTACCGCACCCCATACAGCGCTATTCTCTCCCCTTTTAGCACGTTGCTGTGCTTTTGGTTGGCGCACGTTCTGAGCGTTTGCTTTTGGAACACGTGCCGCATTACCTCTAGGACCCTTAGCAATTACCTCTGCCTCATCTAAAGTGAGTGTGGGATTGCTCTTCATGATATTTTCTACAGAACGTTCAACTCTTTCGGCTTTCTTAACCCTGTCGCCGCTGTTGTTCTTCTTAGGATTACGGGCTGCGTTACCCTTTAAGATAACACCATCCGTTTCAACTGCATCGAGAATATTTTGCATACGTTTCTTTAGGTTACTTGCTGAAGACATATAACACCTAAAGAAAGTATATGTATAGTTATCTGGATGACATTACCGCTTTTTCTTCCTCTCATGATAGTTGGCTCGTCTTACAGCCTTCTCGTTAGGATATAAGTCATCTACTTTCAAAGCATCTTCTATACTAGCTTGTTGCTTTTTATAATTCTTCATAATGTTCAACTCTTTATTGCATTGCCCCACCCATCGGGGGCATGCCCATACCTGGGGGTGCTCCACCCATAGGACCTTGGGTTGCGCTATCTTCCTCTGCTTGTTTTCTACGCTTCTTGCGTGTCTTTTCAGGGAAGAACAACTCACCCATAATCTTAGAAAGCTCTGTTCTGACCCCTAGAGGGGCTACAGTGGGGCTAGCAGACTCTATACCGAGTTCTGCGTCTATGAACGGGTTTGTATCCTTCGGTAGCATCTCTTCTCCTGTAGGCTCCGGCATCGGCTCTGGCATCGGGGGCATTCCCATCATATCTCCACCCATCGGCGCAGCACCACCCATACTTGGATCCATTGGGGGTGCTCCCATCGGTGCTCCACCCATACTGGGGTCCATTGGAGGTGCGCCCATAGCGCCAGCAGCCATTAGCCCTTCTTCATTGTTGCCCTTCTCAAAGACAACATAGTTATCGTCCTTCCATTGTACCTCTATACCCAGTTGCATGAACTTCTCCATGTTCTGAAGTTTAGAAGCGATAACCTCTTCCTCTTCGAGCTTGTTGTCGTTGATGTTGGGTTCACATTCAAGTACCCAATCGATGATACCCATAGAGCGAGTCATCCACTTTAATGCCTTATTGTCGATAATCTTCTGGAGTGAACGTATAGTTCTATCAGACAATGAGATTAAGTTCTTATCGTTCTTCAACCCACCAGTTTGTGATGTGTCGTTAGTAAACGCCATGGTAATACCATAGCTAGACGCAATACGATCTCTTAAGTCTTCCTTAACAGCGATTAAGTTAGCATTTGGATCTTCCATCAATTTGATGAAATTCGCATTGGTTGGAGCGATTTCACTGACCCCCAATACTGCGGGTGTGAACGGGTCGTCCTTAGTATCCTCTCTGGTTTTCTGCCACATCTCCTGAATACCCTCTGGGTTGTCAGTTGGGATGAATAGAATACCAGGAACCTTACAATACTCGTAGTAGTTACGCACACGCTTTTCAATCATGTGGTAAGCAATGAGTTCGTCCTTAATCTTGAAACACTTTGGGTTTCCATAGATAATAGACGGGTAATAGTAAATAAGATGACATATCTCATCCTTTATATAGTAAGTTGAAGTCTTAGTAGCGGTAAATACTTGATAGAAAGCACGATAAGTACCCTTACCACAAGTTGGACACTTCATATCCTTTTCGCCACAAAGCGAGCTTCTATGATTAAGGCACACCCGCCCCTTGCCTGGATACCCAGTTTCGAAGTCAAAAAGCTTAATGACATCACGTGGGTCAAGAGCTAAGAACTCCATGGGGAAAGATGAAACTACCTCTCCGTTGTCGTCCCAGTGATATTCCTTGTGTGCGAGAATGAATGCATTATCAGTAACTAACATGTGGAAGAGAGTTTGTTTAATGACATCCTGTAGTGTTTGTTCGTTGATATTAGCTTTCTCTACAAATGTGTAAGTATGATCCACTCTGGCTAGTCTAAGCTGCGTCCTATCGGGCTTGCGCAGGTCATCTGAGCCACATACATCGCAAGTGTGTACCACTTCATCATACTCTGTATTACAAGTCTGACACTTCTCTGCGAACGCTGGCTTCCATTTAAATCCATAACGCACGACTTCATCACGCATCTTCTGCAATACGTCACACAGAATGCTTACTTCATCTTCATACCAATAACACCATGATAACCACAAACGGTTAGTATAAGACGGAGAATAATCGAAAGAAGGAATGCCTGGACGAGCAGAGCGAGTGTTTTGCACATCTCCGTACTTTGTTATCTCTGTCCCTTCTTGACCAGTGATTCTTTGAAGAAACGTTGGTTTAGTACCGATACTCTTAAACGAGAAGCTACTTAGGACTGACATTTGATATCACAAAGGATATATGTATCATAGATTTTCTTGTAACATAAATACCATGGCCTTAGATAGTACGGTGTATCTCGCTTCATATCTCGCCGTCTCTTTCTCATCAAAGTTGTCGTCGTACTTTTTAATCATAGTACGTATCTCATCGAACCTATCATAGTTAGATGTTATGAAGAATTTGATGGACTCCATGTTCATCCCCTCAAAGTTCTTTATTAACTTATCGCAATACTTGCGCTCTTCTGAGGTTTTCTTGAATGATTCAGCTATACTCCCCATAAACATAGCCATCTTTTCTTCTTTAGTCGCTTTGATGTCGCCCACGATCTTTGGGTTGCCACACTTTTTAAGTGTTATAAATCCAGGGTAATGCCCCTCATTCCGCATCCCCGATGCGACTGGAGCAAATGGATCTGAATCTGGATCTAACGATTTAGATAGCTTCTCGAAGTCGGCTTTTACCTTAGCTAAATCGAACTTGTATTCAGACATACTTCACCAATATATATGTATATCAATTGCAGTCATACTTCTCACTTATCTTTACCGCATCGATGATTTTCTTCTTTCGCTTGTGCGCATTGGTTGTGTTCCATGTAGAGTATATATGATACTCATACCCAAAATGTAATGCTGCTCTAGCAAGAATAGAGTTGCCATGTCTATCTGCTGTGTCTATTAATATCCAATGAAGAGTCATCCTTGGGATGCCTGTTTCCTCAGATATGATAGATATGCTTGCTTCCCTAGCGGGATTCTTACATGCCCAAGCCAGTAAGACGATGGAATCATCCCACATCTTACACTTCCCCTTTGAATATTTTGGATTAAACGGGCGACGGAAGTTTCCTGATTTCTTAGCTGGCATTCTCACACCTTAAGATTAACTAACTTCTTCAGGTTGAGGAAACATCTAGTACCGCAAGTACATCGTTCCGGAGGCATATCTAGCATCCACTTCTTACCACAGACAGGACATGTGTAATCAGTGTTGATGGGTATACTTATACCCAACTGGTCACGCACAATCTTCTGCCATGGCTCTTTATATGATATATCGCCAATGTCTTGCGAACCCATTGGTCTACCCTTACCGTAATCATAGGGATCCTCTGCAATAGAGTTCTTGACCTTTCTGCGCTTCGTTTCTGCGTCAATCATCTTATCCCAGTGTTTCTCCACTTCAGCATCTACTTCAGCGTGCTTCTTTTTTAAGGCGTGGAGATACTTGATCTCATGATACGTAGACAACCTAATCACCTTCAGTCTTTATATGACTTCTTCTTGGGCGATGGTTTCTTAGCGACTACTGTTTCAGGTTCTTCAACTTCTTCCGCTGTATCTTCCGGTTTTGGTGCAGGAGTTTCTTCGAGAAATTGGACTATCTTTTCCTCAGTATCCATCGGTTCGTACATCGCTTCGAACTCTTTCTTCTTCATAGCCATCCAAATATCATTAGGTAGCTTGATTACATAGTCTCCTGGCTCTACCCATGAAACATGCGATGTAGTAATCATTCCATGATACGCTGGCTCGTAATAATCGCTTTGATTCATCTGTAGCGTGTCACGGTCACGGCTCTTAGGATCGACTTGATATGCTTCAATGAAATCGACCTTCTTTACGAATTTCTTGGTTCTTGACATTATTACACCTATATACTTCGTCAGTATATATAGGTATGATACACACAACTAGTATTTATATATATGCCTACTTATACTCACTTTTCTTCAATAAAGGGAGCGAGAAGCATCTTATACCACCCTGTTTCAACTGAGAACGACATTGCGATAGGCATGTCTACATCTACGGCTACTTCTGTGTCTGCGTCTTTGGGGATAAGGCTCATCATCTTCATTAGAGAGACAGAATAATACCCTACCTTACCAGACTTGGTTAGAGACGCACGCCCGAAGTCTTCCTTCTTGAATCGAGCTTCGGTAGTACGTTGATTGTCGAAGTTAGTGAATATCACTTCCTCAGTATCGAAAGATACTTTGGTCGCCTCCCACTTCTCCTTCGCTTCGAACGCACTCACAATTTGTTGTAGTTGATCGCTAGTCATGGTAAAAATCTGAGTGATGGGTGGGTTTGGCACACGTTCCATCCAGATATGTTTGGTCGTTAGTGGGAACCTTTTCTTTACATTCCCAATAGAAACGGTAGCTTGACCGTCAATCATGGAGATTCTGACCTTATCCGTATCCTTGCCAGCCTTGATTACAGATTGAACATCTTCGACATCCATAGTATACATATCGGTCCCTTCAATATCCGTATCCAGACTATCCGCAGATTTGAATACGACTGCTGCCCCACCATCAGGTGAGCGCAGTCTGCATAGCAGTCTTTTGTCTTCGAATCTGAATGTCAAATCTCTAAGTCCGAACATGCTTGCGGTTGCGATTGAGTGCAACGTCTTCAGAACCACTTTGTCTACGACGAAATATACCATAACCCCTCATCTCCATACAACTATTTAATTCTTCTGTGTCTAACTCTGACCCCTAATCGGTTCATCTTATAAACCTTAGCTACATCATAGTGCTCACTGAACGCACCATCACTTATCTTATCCATGTAAATACGCATTGATGCTATACATACATCAACGTCTGCTGCCTCATTAGCCAGCTTTTCCACGTTTATGTCGCCGTTGAGAAATTTAAGAACTTCAATGCCTAACTCATACATCTCTTCTTGTAATTTCCTAAGCTGCATCTCTATACCATATGTCGCTAGCGCCTCATTCATTATTGGTTCTTCACTCATAATATTACCTTCTTTCTGATTCCAATAAGGCATATATGTCTTCTTTGGTCTTGTTAGGGAAAAGAATATATGTGCTTGGGTCGTGCTCGATAAAGGATGTATGCATCTTGACGTAGGCTTCTTGATTCCTTGGGCGACGTTGTTCTTTAATCTTATAATATTTCTTCTTATATGACTCGATGGTTAATGGAACTGCAATACCTATTGCCTTTGCTTCCGTATTTGTTGTAACTGGCATGTTTGCATGTGCTTCATTTATTAGATGTCTTATTAAATCAGAAACCCCCTCACAGTCCTTTCTTGCTTTGAGCAAGTCATTAACTTGACTGCGTTGATCCTGATAAAGATTCACGGATACCACCTTTGCGTCTTTTCCCTCAGTCGGCCTTACCATCAATATACCTACCTTATCTTATCGAGAGTGCTCTCCCAAGTATCTATAATTTTGTATGTTACCTCTCCCCTTCTTTGTAGCAGTCGCAGACCACACATATATTCTACATGTTGCATAATAGTATCTGCCCGACACTTATCCGTCTTAATAACAAATGCCTCTACAATATCGTGCAAAGATACGCACCCATCAGGTGCGACTTTGTTAGATGAAATAAGGAAAGAGAGAACATCCCTATAATCTAGAATGTTCCTTCTTGCCATTGGGTTTCGCCTACTCGCCTTTCGCAGCCTTCTGATCGTTCACAATCTTGAAGCATTTGTCGATAAGGACTGATGCTTCTTGCTTAGATAGCTCACTCACATCGGCTCTTCCTAGCTTTCCTAGTTCTGAGAACAGAACGCTCTTGACTTCAGTGTTCTTTCCATCACGGAATCTCTCTAGGGTTGAGAGTTGTTTCTCAGACGCAGAACCTTGAAGCGGTTGTCCATTAGACACATATGGCTTCTTTTCTGCATTTGGCTGTCCACCATAAGACCCACTGGGAGCCTTTGGAGGTGCTGGCATGTTCGTCATTCCAGTGTCTGCCGGGGCGGTCTTTCCGACCACGGACTTAACGAAACTGGTGACAGGAGCATCTGCATTGGAGTCGTCCATGGTTGCAGTACCCAATTCCTGCATTCCCATAGCTCTGGCGAATGAGATCATATACCCATTCACGGCACTAGCCCTGGCGTTCTCATCCTTGATACATGCAAGTTGATTCCACATGTTAAGGTATGCATCGCCATAGATAGATGCGTACTTCGTCCAATATACAGGTGTCACTTCGGTTTGTTGGTTGTAACTCATTCTGTTACCTCACATACACCTATATAGTAACTAGTATTTATAGTTTTCTATAGGTAGTCTTCTATATTTAAACATTCTTCCAGATCATCCACTTCTGTCGATAGGAGCACCCTTTTTATGCGTATAATCGTCTGGGGTTGTGCATATTGTGTGTTCACGTAGAACTTTGTCGCTTTGATGCGAATCACCGCAGCGTCGTCTGACATAACTCCTTTGATTTTGTACTTCTCTATGTTCTCAGTTAGAGCATCTAGAACGGCACGAACTATCTTATCGATATCCCCCGTACCTCTTACAGTAGGATATTTACGCTTTACAGTCTTCCCTTTAGGTAAGAAGAACACGATAGATACAGCATATGGCATGTCTTTATTGTCTGTAAATAGTTCATCATGGAACTTGTCTGCAACGTCAGCTACTGCCTTACGGTACTTCTTTAAGTCCTTATCGTTGTTATGGACTAAATTCACACCCATCTTCTTGCCCCGTCTAATGGGGATACCATGCATTGACCCTTCAGGGACGGCTTCACCTATGACGGTGAATGTTACTTCATTCGCCATGGTCGAATCCTGAAGTGAGCTTTAGTAGCTCACGTTCAATCTTCTGCGCACGTTCTTCCGATTCTCCCTTTACAATGATAAATCTGTTCGGTGCGTATGATTCAAGTAAGTTAATAATTAACTCATCGATTTCCTCACGGTACTGTGTGCTAGTAGAACGAACCCCATCATTGACCAAATCAAACTGGATTGGGAAATATACAATCAGATCGTATGTCTTGCCCCACGCAAGAATCCTCTTTTCAATCATTTCGAATTCAGAAAATGTCATTCCGTTATGATTATAAGAGTATCTTGAATACGCTAGTTGGTCGTATACTGTTCTATCAGATATGGTAATGTCGGTAAATGGTACTGCTACCTCTTTCCGGATTTGCTCTCTTAGGATCCAATCTTGTGATTGGAAGGTTGTTTTCTCGTTGAGAGGATATGGGCAGTTTCTCGCAGCCTCTGAAACCAAATTCAGAGCAGGATACTTCTTCTTTAGAATATTCATCGTGACTGTCTTACCAGTCGAATGCGCCCCCGCAATACCAATAACTACCATCTAATTTCCCCCAGAAGCCTTCAATAGAGTGAGAATACTCATATAAGCACTAGCAGTCTGTGCGTACATCGTGTATGTATCCAGATATGCTTCATTCACTAAGTATTGTTCGGAGAAAGTATATAGCTTATAGTTGATGAAATCGATTGCTTTCTCAATTTCTACGATTGCTTCTTCACGTGTATGATTCTCTAAAATAGTCTTAATCAATTCGTCCATACGATGGTGTAAGCTATAACTTATATATATAGATATCTACGAGTCGGTTGTGCGTGCTTTTGTAACAACCGTGATATATTGAGTTGTTTTCTAGAAGGATGCCTATACCCATAGTTAGTTATTAATTAATAACCTTACCAATAGAATAGTAGATACAGCTAAATTGCTACCAAAATATTAGTAGATATCGAACTATACTGTACTTATTGAAGATAACACCGGTTAATTCCATAATTAATGCACTTACTATTAACGCCGTGAACTTTTCTTATAATAATAGTATATGGATAGCATTAGAAAGTATAGTATATAATTAGTTAGTAGTTAGTTAGTTATTAACTAACTCTAGTATAGGTAGTTAGTAGTTAGTAGTTAGTAGTAGTTAGTTATCATTAGTTCCATAAGTAATGAGGTTAGTTAATAATTAATTAACCCAATCACCTTGGAGGTTGTCCCATATTGATGTTTCCTTTGGTAAGCATATCGATGACGTTTCTCCCCTTCTCCTTCTTCATGTATTCAGGCTCAAAGCCTTTGTTGGCTGTTAAGTCTAATGGAGAGTCTATCTTTCCGATATACGCTGCGGAAGTAGCCATCTTCTTGGCTAAGCAGTTGAAACAACCACTCAGGCTATCTACAGCGTCATCGTGATCACTGTCGGGGAATGTTTCGAGTTGATTCATTACGTCTTCGTACCATATTCTTCTATAGGGGTAATCGACAATCTTAATCAATCCGTTACCCGCCGCAGCAGATACAGGGCGTGCTCTTTCTTCCTTAGTACCTGTAACCTTATCTGCGTAGAACAAAGTACCTGGCTTAACTACCTTACGCCTGTAGTTATCAATAGTATTTACTCCACCACTTCCTGGTTCTTGCTCCATGAAGACCATACAGTGTGGACCATCGATGTTGATGTATGATTTGAGTTTAGCCTCAATCTCATGTGGTGTAGCTTTGATTTGCTCCATACTAAGGATGTAGAACATCTTGCTGGCTTTGTCGTACCCCAATTTACATGTAGAGGTGTAGTCACTATCCTTTCTGACAGTGGCTGCCAAATCCCAATATCTTGCGCACCGAAGCCCCACAGGGAGCCTACTCATAGGCACGAATCCACCACCCGCCATCTCGAACCAATCTCTCCGGAACATATTCCCTGGAGCACGTATCTCCCAGTCACCATCTCTTAGTTGTGCTCTAGTTACTGGATCCAACTTGGCTAAGTTAGCTAGATACGAACGTTGGTCGATATATGGGTTGTCGAAGACTCTAGATGGGATGAATCGTGGCATGCGTTGATGTATATCGCTAGCATCTAAATCCTGTGGTTCACAATTACGCTCAAAACATATCTGTTCAATGATTTCATCTCTCAAAGCAGGTTTGGTTCTCTTATTAATGAATCTATCATATACCCACGCACCATGCGCCCCGCCAGGATTGGTAGTACATCTCATTCTAAGAGGGATTCCCGCTTTTTTCTGACTCTCCGTTCTAACTAGACGAGAGAAAAGATATTTATAATTCTCCTGTGGGTGCTGTGTGAGTTCATCGAACCCGATAAATTGGAATGACTGACCTTGGAACTGGTAAATATCATTTTCGGTGTCTATATAACCAAAAATAAGCTTAGAACCGCCAGGAAACTCCCATTGTTTGAGTGATTCGTTCCATTTTGCGTCTTTGTGAGGCATCAACCATTCCTTACTCATGGGGATAATACCATCACCTCTTGATAGTTCGGCGTAGGTTTTACGGATAATAACTGCACGATAATCAGGAATATCAACATATTGAAGGGCTGCAGCAAGCATACTGACTGTTTTTCCACCACGTGCGGATCCTCCATAAAGGATTTCATCTTCAAGTGAGCGCAAGAAAAGCAGTTGGTTACTAAAAGGTTTTATAGGTATATACTTATTCCACTTTACAAGCTTACTTAATTCTATGCCTTCTTCAATATCCGTTTGTTCCATATGATAACCATAGACGATATATGTATGGGATTAATGCGAAAGATTATATAGTACTTAGTGCTATAGCTCATTAAGTGATATATTATGGTTAAGAAAAAAGAGAACATTAACGATATTGATGGTGTCGGAAAGGAAACTGGCAACAAGCTCAGAGCGCATGGTTATAATGATTATGCGTCGATTGCAGTAGCTTCACCTAAAGAACTCGATGAGAAGTGTGGTATCGGTGAGAAAACAGCTACATCCATCATTGCTGCGGCACGTGAAACCGTAGATTTGGGGGATTTTATCACTGGAGTAGAGTTAAAGGCCAAGAGAAACGACCTACGCAGACTAACTACTGGCAGTCCTGCACTCGATGGGTTGTTTAAGAACCCAAGGGAAGCGAGAGGTGGGCTAGAATCACAATCGGTTTCTGAATTCTTTGGTGAGTTTGGTAGTGGGAAAACCCAACTAATGTTCCAACTTTGTGTTAATGCAACCATGCCTATCGAGCGTGGTGGGATGGACGCACATGTTATCGTTATCGATACTGAGAACACATTCCGTCCATCACGTATTGAGCAAATCGCAGCAGCATTAGAACTTGATGAGGAAAAGACTCTAGAAAGGATTCATATCTCCAGAGCGTTCAATTCGGCGCATCAGATGCTTCTATTAGAAGAAAAAGCATATCAACTCGCAGAAAAAGTCCCTGTAGGGTTGTTAGTAGTTGATTCTCTAACCGCCCACTTCAGATCCGAATATATGGGTCGTGGCAATCTACAAGAAAGACAGTCACAGCTTTCTAAGCACATGCGTGAGCTACTTAAATTTGCGTACCTAAACAATGCAGTTGTAGCTGTAACTAATCAGGTTCTAACTAACCCTGCGCAACTGTTCGGGGATCCGATTAAGCCAGTCGGTGGTAATGTAGTCGGACACGCAAGTACTTACAGAACCTATCTAAGAAAGGCAGGGAAGGGTGGAAAGCGTGTGGCTAGGATGATTGACGCTCCCGACATCAGTGAAGATGAAGTTATCATCAATGTATCCGAAGCGGGAGTTAGGGACGATGCATCTTGAAGAGATACATATATCTCTTCCGATGTCCTCTAATTTAAAGAAAGCGAAGGAACTGTTGGAACGTCTAGAGAAAGACGACGCACCAGCTTCAATTTCAAGCATCGGATATATGAATCCGATGTTCACTCCCATGTCAGAGTTTAAACAGAAGAAAAAGAAGAAACTAAAGGGGTATGTCAAATGAGCTACAATCTAAATACAATGATGGGTCTTACACTTCTCGAAGATGAAGACTACTACAATTGGGACGAAGCATTGCTAATGGATGATGGTAATATTGGTTTGACCCCCACAACGGCATCTGAGGAACATATCATAGAACTAATTGTTAAAGCCACAGACTTGTGGGCTATGGTAGCAGAAGTAGAAGAGTGCCAGAGTGGTAGTGTGTTCGACAACCCAGATTCAAAATCCGCAATGGCTATGAATTTCGTATATAAATCACTGACTGAATTCCACAAGTGTGAACCACAGGGCTGAAATAGATGGAAGCGTTCGATGATTTTGAGAAATATCATCAAACCAAGAAGTTCTACGAAGAGATCAAGACATACTATCGTGACATAGGGGTGGATGCTACAACACCATTTCCGATTGTTGCGGTGTATATCAACTATTGTATTCGTAAGTTCAATACAAGACATTATGGGTATAAGCCAAAGCAAAAAGTGATTTATCTATCTATGAAGTATCTGGATGAGATAGAATATCCGTTTCATCACTGATACATATATAATACGTGAGTTCCATGAATAATAAAGATAAAGCGCAAAGACTGTTGTACGAGATGAATAAAGGGTTTGCTGATAGTCCATATGTGGATATGCCAGCAGGTTCAGACGCTTCCCCCGAACAGCAAATGAGGGCTAAAGAGGGTAACGAGAGTCTTAATTCTAAAGATAGAAAGGAACAAAGAAGTATAGAACTCACCCGCTACATATTATCTATCGACTCTGAAAAGTATGATGTTGATCTAACTATGTCTAATGCGCTTGCTGGATATATCGAGAGAAACCCCGAAACAGCATTGAAAGACATCAAAATGGAACTAGGGCAGAGAATTAAAGATTATTATAAGACAGCGCAGAAAATCAAGGCGTTAAAAGCAGATAACTTCGCCACTGAAATGGATTTCCTACGTGCCAAGAACCACGAAATCAAGGGGTTAAAGGCGTTCGAGAACCGCATTGAATATGTCAAAAGAGTAGTATCCATTCTAGAGATGGCTGTAGAACTCAATGCAGAGGAAGAAGAACATAGAAAGGTGGTTGAGGCAACTGATGACTTCGATTTCTCGTATATGCATTCTCACGGCAATAATGGTTATCAAAATCTTGGTTAAGCGCTAATTTATATAGTAGAAGCGCATTACAACCATCTATGAAAGTAGAATTGATAGAGTGTACGCCGAACCCACTTAGAGTGGTATATCTGGCTGCAAGGTGTTGTTATTCGAATAAGAGCGTGACTGAAAAGACATATAGTGAAGATGAAATGCGCAAACTTGTCACTAAGGTGATCAAGAGTGGGCATCATTCTGTTATCGAGCATATTAGTTTCACGTTCTCTCTTGAAGGTATGAGTCGTGCAGCGTCTCACCAATTGGTGAGGCATCGTATAGCATCCTTCTCCCAACAGAGTCAGCGATATGTTAAGATGGACGAACCCGATTATGTGATTCCTCCAGAAATCGAGAAGAATGATTATATGAAAAACGTCTTTATTCAATCAATGGATGAAGCGTGGTTAGCATATAATGCTCTAATTGAGTTGGGAACTAAGGCAGAAGACGCACGTTTCGTGCTGCCTAATGCATGCACTACTAACATCGTAATGACTATGAACGCACGTGAGCTATTCCATCTATTTGAAGCACGCCTATGTAATCGTGCTCAGTGGGAGATTCGTGCCATTGTCGAGAAGATGTACGCTGAGTGTATGGAAAAGGCTCCGGACATCTTCAAGTTTGCCGGCGCACCATGCCAGTTCGGTAAGTGCAAGGAAGAAACCCCCTGTGGTAAGCCAAAGCCAAGGTTGGTGAACTGATGGATGATTATAAGATGGTCATCCTAATGCGCACCGATCTAGGTATGAGTAAGGGCAAACTCGTAGCACAGGGCGCACATGTCGCAGTAATTAACGCACTCAACTCATCCCTAAATGAGTATCATATGGAAAAACTCAATGCATGGATGAATTCGGGCATGAAGAAAATCGCTCTTAAAGTCGCTTCTCAGGAAGAGTTAGAGCAATATATTCGTGAAGCAAATAACAAAGGGTTGATGACCAGCACTATCCGTGATTTTGGTTTGACTCAGGTTGAGCCGGACACGATGACTTGCGGTGCTATCGGACCCAACCTATGTGTCGATATCGATGCTGTTGTCGGCAACCTTAAACTCCTTTAAACCAAAAGTTTATATATCATAACGTATATGGGTTTGAACTATACATATATTATATTAGGTGTTCAAATGCCACATAAAAATCCAGAGATACATAAGGCGTATCAAAAGAAATATGCTGCTGAGTGGTTCGTAAAGAATCACGAAGAACACTTGGCTAAGATTAAAAATAGGAGATTAGAACTCAAGCTATGGCTCGATGACATAAAGAGCAAACTCAAATGCGAACATTGTGGTATTTTGGGTGGGAATCATCCAGAAATCATTTGTTTTCACCATATCGATGAAAAGTATGAAAGTGTATCTAGTCTAACACACAGAGGCTGTTCTAAAAAGAAGATTCTAAATGAAATAGATAAATGTATACCTTTATGTAAGAATTGCCATAGGTTAGTTCATTATAATGATTTTAAATTAGAGGAAGACATTATAGAATGGTACAACAAATTCAGGCGAGAATTGATTTGTGAGATATGCGGTGAAAGAAACTACAGATGTATAGATTTACACCATACAGATCCGAGTAAAAAGACATGTGCTCCATCATCTATGTTGAGATGTAATACTACTATTGAAAGAATATGTGAAGAAATATGTAAATGTAGAGCTATTTGCTCTAACTGTCATGGCATCATACACAAAGAATATATACTAGAAGAACGATAGGGTGGTTATGGCGAAGTGTGTCTAACGGTATGACGAACGCCTCAAATAGCTTTGAGCAAGCGTTTCCTTAGTGGCTTATGGGTTCGATTCCCATCTTCGCCTCCAATTGGAGCTTAGCATAACTGGTAGTGCATCCGGCTCATAACCGGACGGTCAGGCGTTCAACTCGCCTAGCTCCAACCACAGCCCCGTAGTGTAGCGGTCAATCACTTTGGCCTTTGGAGCCGAAAACGCCTGTTCGAATCAGGCCGGGGCTACTCCTTATCACAAACTTAATATATTAGAAGAGATATGTAGTGCTATAGATGTGGAGCACGCTGAAACTAGTGGGCTATAGACAGCTAGTATAGGTGACTAGGTTTGCTCGATCAACACACGACTAGTGAACATATGTTGATACAGAGGTTCAAATCCTCTCGCATCTTCCACATAATTATGTTAGAGGTGAATACATGGTAACGGTAGAATACGAAAAACCAACAGAGTTAAAGAGATATAGCGCTAGTGATTTCGAGAAGGAATTACTTAAGATTCCCGATGAGGAAGTCCGTATGTGGACTAAGACTGCGTTAGAAAACGCCCCTGACTCGTTTTGGGGAGATCCAGCATCGAAGAGTGGAAGATATCATCCAATTGACGAATGTGCTTGGGGTGGAAGAGTAATTCATACTAAGAGAGCTTTCTGCGTTATGGAGATTCTGGTTGATTCAGAGAGAGATAAATTGGGCGACTGTATTGGTTCGTTCTGTCTATCTGCTATTCTTCTACACGATGTATGTAGCGGTCACACTCATCCTGAAGATGTATATCCTTATTATAGGGATAAACTAGGACAGGAGTTCGTAGATAAGTACCCTATCATCATGAATATGGTTAAGTCGCATATGGGTAGATGGGGCAAACAGCGCCCCAGAACGCTTGAAGAGTGTTTAGTGCATTATGCCGACAATGTAGCTAGTAAGCTTCACCTGATGCGCCCTGAAGTACCTTACGACACCAGAGGGTGTAAGCCTTAGTCATACACATATATCTCATGGTGTTATATGACTGTGAGAATAATTGAAGTGGAGAACTCAGATGAATGCCCTTATCGGGGTGGTATCAAAGACATGGACGCATCATGTAAACATCCCGATAAGAAATTCCAATCTATGCTCTGTAGAAGAAGTGCGTCTGGATTTCCAACTTTATGTCCTTTACATATAAAAAGCACGCCAATTAAGCCTTAAGATACATATATTATTACAAGAGGTTTAATATGACTGCCGAAGGCGTACTTGAAGATACCAAACCAGTAGATATCTATAGCGATGAGCTTTCGGAAGATATACTGGCTATAAGAAAACACGTTGAAAACATTTGGAAGCAGGTAGATGTGATTACTGCGAATTTGTCCACTCATGACAACCAAGCTAAGAGTGATTTTGGGATACTCAAAAGCGATATGCTTTATCTTCGTGGGAATGTAGAAAAGACTCAAATTTGCCTTACAGATGTTAATGAAGTTTTAGATAAGTTGGCTAGTATTTCTAGCAATAATACACGTGCAATAGGAGATGCTGCGGCATCTATTAAAGATTTGGCTGTAGTTTTATCTGCTAATTCTGAGAAAAGAGAGACTTTTTATCAACAAGAAATAACATCTAAACGTCAGGCAACTATAGATGAAGCAGAAGCAACCAGAAAAATGGAAGCAGACAAAATCAAAGCTAGAGATATAAGAAGATTAAAGTGGATCGCCATAATAGGTGGTATAGTTACTGTTATTGGAGCTATCGTAGTCATCGTTGTAGATAGGCTCATAGAGTAAATATATATACTAGTTAGTACTTACGTATTTAACATGAAGGTACTAATTACCGGTATTGATGGTTTTATAGCTAGTCACTTAGCAGAATATCTCGTTAATAACGAGAGTGATGTTGAAATATACGGCACTTACAGACGGGGAGCCGACAGAAAGAACATCGCAGGTATCGAAGACAGGATTAAGTTCGTTGAGATGGAACTTACGGATCCTTATTCTGTCCAAAATGCCATTAAGGAGGTTATGCCAGATAAGGTGTTTCACTTAGCGGGACAGACGTTCGTACCTACATCATGGGTTGCGCCGACAACGACTGTGGCTGTAAATGTTGATGGAACAGTCAATCTTCTGGAGTCTATTAAGGAGTTGTGTCCCAAAGCATTCGTTCAGGTAGCTGGAAGTAGCGAAGAATATGGGTTGGTACACGCCGAAGAGTGTCCAATCAAAGAAACACACCCATTGCGCCCACTTTCCCCTTATGGGGTCAGTAAGGTCGCTACTGATTACTTCGGTTATCAATATGCTAAGAGTCATAATATGAACATTCTGCGCACAAGGACGTTCAACCAGACAGGTCCAAGAAGAGGTGATGTTTTCGTAGATAGCAACTTTGCTAAGCAAATCGCTATGATGGAACGATATTTACCAGAGAAGCGAGAGATATTCGTAGGGAATCTTGACGCAATCAGGGACTTTACCGATGTTAGAGATACGGTAAGGGCATATTGGGCGCTTTCCGAGCGCACATGGCATGGTGAAGTAGTCAATGTATGCTCAGGGAATGGGAAGAGTATTAAGCAAGTATTGCAGAAACTCATCAATTATTCCACTATATGTGATAGCATCAAGGTTATAGATGACCCATCACGTATGCGCCCGTCTGATGTACCACTACTTATTGGAGATAACACACTTCTAAAGTGTTATATTGATTGGGAGCCTATGTATCGTTGGGAAGATTCGCTATTGGATTTGCTAGAATATTGGAGAGATGAATATCCATCAGAGCCTCCAAAACTACCATCATCTACAAGTAACACATACACAATCACATATCCACAGCCAAATACAGGTACTGTAACCTATCCACATACGGGTGGATATCGTACCACTAATGCGAGTGAGTAAATGAAGGAAGAAGAAGCTGTAGAGTTCGAGAACGAACTGTGGGATTTGGCAATCAATTCCCCCGCCAAACACTATTGGATATACATTACGGATGAAAAGCGGGGAATTGGATTCAAAGTAGATCAATCTCTGGATTCACATATTACAGGCAACAACCATTCGATGAAAGAGCTAATCGATATGATGATTGGCGCTAGAGAGTACTTTAAGCTTCATACATACGAAGAAACATTCAAAGATAAACCATTGGATGAGTTGAATATCGATGGATTCAGCATCAAGTTCGATGGTGTGGGTGGGAAAGAAGCGTTCACTCTGTTGATGAGATACTTCAACAATCTATTAACTCAATTAGAATCTCAGGGACTTATCAAGAAGAATACAAATATAGGAGATGTTAAATATGGGAAATAAAACACGTGCGGAGCGTATTAGCAAATCATTCACTAACCGAACCATGCAAGCAATAGGATTTCACATGTTTAATAAGTGTGGTAACTGTGTTATGCGTATAAACTGCATAGTAGATGGCATGCTGCGTAGTGGCGGCCACACATTCCCTATGCAGAAGATCATCACTGACTTGGAAAATGGATGTAGTAAACCAAAAAAAGAAGCAAAAATAAGTATTTTGGCTAAAAACGCTGCTAAAATAGGGCAAAGTGAATGCAATGGATGCAATAAATTCACCATTTGCGTAGATAACATCCTTAATTACATGAAAATAGAAGACATGGAAAAGCGAAATAAAGTGCATAAACAGGCCAAAATATGCGCAAATTGCCCCGATTTAGAGAAATGTTGCCAGAAATACTGCGACGAATTCAGAATTCGTAGCTATAAGCTAATTATCAAGTTCTTCCTGTTAAGATTCCGCAGATGTAAGAAAGAATCAATGCAGATGGTATCTCTAGACTTAGAAGGGAAGGAGAATATGATGAAGCAACAGCAAGTTATAAATATAACTGCTGTGATACCTACATTGCCGGAAGAAGCTTGTGACACGGAGCAATCGGCGGCGCTCCAAAACAAGTGAGCTGGCGTTTAAATGTGCTGACGGGACGGCACTATAAAAACTATCTCGTAAGGTGTCAATATGTTTGAAACAAAGAAATATGTAACCATGCGTACCATGGAGAAGCTTCGTGATAATGGATTGATTACTAAATTCTCAGTTTCCACAATATCTCATATCCAGCATTTGGGGTATAGAGGTAATGTGGCGGTTCTTGATTTTGAACCTACCATCTCAATTCATATTGTAGCTCGAAATGGAGATTCAATCGAGTTGATAGGTACAAAGAAGAAAAAGTCATATCGCATTGACCGCATTTACGTCAATAATCTAATGGTAAGATTAGTATGACCAAATGCTTAGTGATATATGGTTGTTTTGGCCGTGGATTCGGTCTTGGGGCTATAGGTGAATCTATAATTGAACCAATGGAAGCACTAGGGTACGATGTATATCTGAACGACGACCTGAATGGTTGCGGCCCCATATTATCTAAACATCAATGGGAATTATATCAAAAATACATGCGGGTCAAAGATAACGTGGATATGTCATCATGGGCGCATATAATGTGTTACGGGCTGGATAGATTTGAAGCTGCCAAAGGGGAAAATAAATATTGGTGGCAATTTATAGAGTCCACACACGTACCATCGGTCAATGTAGAACGGATTAATAAGAATAAGAATCTGATCACCAACTCTACCTGGGCTAAGAACATCGATGCGGATTCTGGTGTCACCATCCCTATACACATAATACCACCATCTATCGACGCAACCAAGTTTCCATATAAGGACAGAGATGTTAAAGAGCCTTTCACCTTTCTGCATATAGGGGATAGTAATGGACGTAAGAATCACCACCAACTAATCCAAGGGTATGTCCAGGCGTTTCCGGATGATGGTAAAACCAAACTTATATTGAAAGCACAGAATTATGGCGGGGATGATTCCATGTATAAGGATGATGCATATGTAAAATGCTATAGGCATAGGAAAGACATCGAGTTTATATTCCCCACTTATATTATGTCGCATGAAGAAATACTGGCGTTATATCATCGTGCAGACTGCTATATCAATATAGCACATGGTGAAGGGTTGGGGCTTCCTGATATGGAGGCTATGGCTACAGGACTCCCAGTGATTGGGAGTAATTGGGACGCCCGTTCTGTATTTCTAGATGATTCAGTTGGATGGATGATCAACATATCTAATATGAGTGATGCATACACCTATCAGGGTGATGGACACGATTATGGTAAGTGGGCAGATTACAATCATGATAATTACATTAGTATTTTGAGATATGCCTCTAAGCACCCCCAGGAAGCGAAGTACAAAGGGAAGATGGGTGCAGAGCGAATACGCACTAAATTCACGCCTAAAGCCACGGCAGGGGCGTTAGATAAGATTATATCAGAGACACATGGTAAAACGGTGAAGAACTTGAAAGAAATAGAGATGCACAACTTGAAATGGTACATTCCAAGCGACGACTTCAGCTATGTCGTGCTATGGGGGCATGAAGAGAACATGATTCAGTGGGTTATGAACAAATTCCCCCACGGTAAGCAACTAGTAGATATTGGCGCTAATGTCGGATTGTATTCCATTCGATTAGCGAGAAACTTCAAAGAAGTCGTGGCGGTTGAACCACACCCAGTAAATATATACATCTTAAAGAAGAACATGGAAGCTAACAATATATCTAATATGAGGATTATCGAAACTGCGGTGACTAAGAACCTTGAAATGATGTTCTTTAATCAGATGGTTCCAAATTCTCTAGCTTCGTTCGCTAAAGTAGATAAGACTCCGGATCCAGATGCCGTCGCACCATCATTCCCCGTATTAGGAGCACCGTTGGATGATTACTGTCTATCTCCAGACTTCATTAAGATGGATATTGAGGGTGGGGAGTTTGAAGCTATCTACGGTATGTTAGACACCATCGCTCGTTGTAAACCTGTAATGCTCATCGAAGTACATCAAATCCATGATGGTAGAAGCATGGGTAGGTTTAATGATATCATGGCTAGTATTGGCTATAAGTGTACCGATATATTACATGTAGGTGGTGCGCCGACGCACGAATTCTTCAATTGCGTATATGAGTGGGTGGGTCAATGAGCATACTAACATGGAAAATATATCAAGTTAAGTCAAACAACGATGTCTGCACTATACGAGCGCCAACAGACGAAGATGCCATATTATTCGGTAAGATGCATGGATTCTTTAATATAGAACTTACGGACGAAGATGGTAAAGTTCTATATTCTGCACCCGATTTCCAATGGAAAGGAAGAGATATATCTCAGCCACACTTTCTGCGTGAAGAAGGATTTTGGGAGAAACATAAAGAGATGATGTCGAATATCTATAAGACATTCTCATCAGTCCCTATGGAGTATAGAAATGGATATGATTTATTCCTAGAATTCAAGACTGATGCAGATAAGGAACTTTTTATGCGTGGTATAGAGGTGATGTACGGTAGATTTGTAACTCCAGAATATACATTCGCTGAAATGGAGCGCATGAAATCATTGTGGATGATGGCTGCGGGGTATTCGGGAGTATCTAGTTAAACCTCTTCTTTTTCTTCATTTTATTATGCGTCTTACAATGACAAGAGCGACATAAAACTATACATTTAGCCATTTCTTTCACTATATCTTCTTTCGGCCAAGCATCATGAACCATATGAGCAATAGTCTCGACCTTAGTGGATGGATCCACATGGTGATATTGTAAGTATTTGGTCTTGCCGCACATGCGACATTTATTATTCTCTTTGCGTACTTTGTACCAGTTGTTCAAGTATTTCTTGTATTTCTTAAGTTCGTCAGGCAAATAAACAAACTCCAGGGGCTTACAACCACGTATATAATATAAGTATGCAAAAGTATATATAGGAAATAGACTATAGACTGTCTATGTGCCTCTTCTTAAACGATGTAGACAAGAAGGAATATAAAGAATTAAAGATGCAAGTAAAGTATTATCGCAATACTGTGAGGCATTTGGATAAGGAGAATGCGCTTTACAACCACAATAAGATAATGTTTACTGAAATGGCTAACAAACTCGCCCACCACAAGTGGAAGTTGAAGATGAAGAACCGAAGAATATTTTTTAGTAAATTAAACCATTTACTCAGGAGAGTTTAGACATGACCGACAAATCACCAGCGAGATCGTCAAAGAAGAAGAGAACTCCACAACAAGTTTGTGCAGACGAAATAGTTGAACGAATGAGGAACACACCAATATCCACTAACCAAGAGACAGTGGGTATTTCGAAGGCGCTTCATACAATCAGGATATATAACATCAAACACACTCAGGGTATTGATGGAGAGCTTTTAGGATCTATCAACAGAGTTAAGGAGAAAATACTACGTTTGTTGGTAGATGAGGTCGTACAATCTGACAAGCTCACTTTGGCAGATATCACCACCATCATGGATGTAATCAGTCTCGATTTCAGCATTATCCCACTATGGGAGCATGAGAATATGGAATTCGTAGAGAAAATGATAGTTGATCTGATGGTTGAAGTTGGGGGCGAAGAGAACGAAGAGTGCATGAATATCAATGCCCAAGATGTTCTTAAGGCTCTAACCAAGAAGAGTTGTGCGGGAGATGGTGAAGAATGATCTGGAAGAAAGACAAAAAGGAAGGCGAAATCATGAGTGTTGTTGAAGCAAAATATAACGAGAGAGTACACAGAACTCGTAATGCATTAGACGAGAAGACTGGAAATTTTATCGAAATGTGGGCGTATCAGTGTGAACGGTGTCTCAACGGAGAAGAAAGAGTCTTCAATGCCGAAGATGCTAAGGAGACATTTGATTATTTCTACATGTCTGGTTCAGTTCTATGCCCACAATGCCGTATCGAATTGGAGCATTATAAGAACAACCCATACAAACTGAGAACCATTCTATCTCTAGGACACCCTTCGGGTGATATGACTGAAGATGTAGAAGAGGTATTCCCTACTATCGAAGCGGTTCATAATGCAATTGAGAGGCAAGATAGAGATATGGAAGGCAAAATGTTGTCCATGGGTCTATATCTTAAGGAAAAGAAGTATGTTGTCACTTACGTCCCATATGCGGAGCGAAAGGGGTGACAACATGCTCAAATCCAGGGCTGTTCTGATGAAGCATAGAGATAATAGAGAATCGTTTGAGCGATTGTGCTTAAGAGTAAGCAATTACTACGATATTCCAATCGTTCCAGACGGATATAAGGCAGTACAAAAGCGTGACGCAAAGGGGAGATTTACCAGCGAAACTGAACTAGTATGGGATGAAAGTAGGGAAGAAGCGCCTACAGGTACTGGTAATATATATCTTCTTGACGATTCTCAATGTTATAACTTACTAGCGCCCACATTTTTTAAGGCGTTCGAATCTCGTATAAAAAACCAATTCGTCAAAGTTAAAGCAAAAGGCAAAGTGAGGGATTTCCTGTGAGGTTGCAGGGATATACCACCAAACCAGAGATATTCGAAGTTATAGAACGCTTTATTTTTAACGACATGTCTATATGGATTGATGGAAACGATCAGAGTACCATTGAAATTGAATGGGATAGATTAACTAAAATGTTTGATCTGACTATAATCAACTCCAATAATCCTGAAGATGTTGGCGATTGGATTCTGATGCAAGCCATATCTGAATTTATGGCTGAAATGCGATATGGTTTCTTAAGCGCAAACAAAGAGACACGCAAGCAGTTTATGGGTGCATGGCGTGAAGGGTTGGAACGGGCAAACACTCACTATCGCAAGTTCTTACACGATGCGGAAGAGAAGGGTGTATTCGATATGGAAATGCTACACGATATAGTTCTTATATGGATTGAACCTGCGGTAGAAATATTTAAATAGTAAAGACGACATACCAAGTCGAGAGGTTATGTTGATGATACATTTGTTCTACAAATACCAAGGGAGAGATATACATGATCAGGCTTGTGACCATTTACTCGCTATCGCAAGTAAAGCTAAAGGGAAGTTTACTATACAGTCTGATTTAGATGTGTGTGACACATGGATATGTAATAAATGCGAAGTGGGTGTCAATATGCAGAAGTTAATCAGAATTGTGGAGAATGAATTCCACAGTACAAGCGACATTAAAGTTATGGCTGGAGACGGTGGGGAATTTCCTTCGGTGATTGTATGAGATATGAAGACTTGATAAGAGCGTTAGATGGGGTAGACTATATCGATGGTGGAGATTTCGAGAAAGAAAGAAAGTCGTTTTTGGACGCTATGAAGCCCACCATGCATAGCGAACCGAAGTGTTGTAAGGATTGCCTTCTTTTTGAATACGACGCATATTATTCAGGTCGTGGAGAATGTAGCCATCCAATGTCTAATGGGTATCAAATATCTAGTTCAGAATTGAACATTATCCCCGCATGGTGCAAACTAAGAACATCCAATATCATGATCCGTATTAAAGGTGAGTAAATGACAAAAACATGCCCGTTTAGATGGAACGCATATGCTAATAAGCCTGTAGAATGCAACACAACCGAATGTGGTGTGTGGTCTACTGAGAGAAACTGCTGTGGACGCATCATTCCAGCCCCACAATCGACGCCATTCTACATTCCATACAATGTACCGTCTAATCGTCCGGATGACGTATGGTACAAGAATGGAGAGATTATATGCAAGACAAATGATGTGATACTATGAATGGCAGAGCATTAATGGTAATTCCAACGTCATGTCTTAATTGTATCTTATGTGGTAGTGCGCAGGGAGAGCCTGTATGTCAGCATCCACACGCCGACACATTCCAAACACAAACATTCGACTTTCTGCCCGATGACTGTCCACTTTATCAACGTGAGGTATATGTAATGGTAAACAAAAAGAGGGAACCACATGGAAATTGAAATGAGATGTCACGATTGTGACTGTGTAGTGGGTTATGTAGATGTTGAATATAGAAGTGTCGGAGCTAAACAATCGGTTGGTGGTTTCTCACTAACATATAAAGGATACGGCAATATAAAACACGATTGGATTGGTATAGATTTAAGATTCGGGCGAGAAGAAACAGGTGGTAAAGTAGATGGGTATATTATGCCCTTCTGTTCAACTGAACATTTCCGCAATTTCCTGATGGCGGCAGGAATAGACGACGAATATATAGACGACATAATGAAATCCGGTGGGAAATACAACGACGATACCGAAGATAGATATACAAAGTCCGAGCCAATTGAGATTAAGCCTATGGTCGTAGTTGAATCGCTACAAGACTTAGCAAATGTTAAATATGTGAAAGATGGTAAGGTGTTCTATCATGGCGACTAAAGACGAAAAAAGAGCCATGCTTGTAATATCTATCGTGTGGATTTCGATAGCAAGCATGTGGTTAGGTACGAAGATTGCCCAAGCACCAAGAGGTCAAGACTTACTTGACGCCATATTTTATGGTAGCACAGGCATTCTAGTTCTGATTGCATTGGCATTAATGGCGTGGTTATCATCGAAGAGTGGTTGAAATGAGAAACATACTGATTAAAAGTGGGGATTATTCGGACTTTGCAGTTCATGGTATCGTGAACATTCCAGATGGAAATGAAACGACTACAGAACAGATAGAGATAGAATGTAAGTCACTTCAAATAACCGCAGGGCAGATCCAAAAGAGATATTGGGTAAAATACAGAGAATGTATAACAGCGCCACTTCAAGAAGCAGTTGATAAAGAGCTTGAAGCAGAAACAATTGAGATGAAGGACGATTTCTGCGTCCGGATGTTTCACAACTACGGTGTGATAGTGGACTTTTCCTTCGAAGTAATAGATATAGATGGGTATTGGTGATTAAAATGGAAAACTGGTATGCAGAACAATATTTGAGTGAGAATGATAAGATAATTGCAGCGAGACATGTAACCTTCAAGATGATTGACGGCTTGCAGATGCATCAAGTCAAGCGTGATAATGATGTGGCCGAGAGACTGAGCATCAGAACTGAAGCAATGATCCGTGAGATCTTCTCTAGACAAGAGTACGATGCACTTTGCAGAAAGTATGGTGAAGAAATCTGGTGACAAGATGAATGTAAACTCTATGCTATTCTGGTATCCTAAGATAGAAAATATTGTCCCTACCCCTAAAACAGCCATCTACGAGTTTGATGGTTGGGAGTATCTTAAGGATGGATATATGATGTCCAACGAGTGGAAAGAACTATTGAATGTAGTAACATTAACGGCACGTAAATTAGGATATCCAGTTTTTATCCGTACTGATCATGAATCTGCCAAGCACGAATGGCTACACACTTGTTATGTTGAGAATGAAAAGAGCTTAACACACAATTTACACGACTTGATTGACGCATCTATATGTCATGACAGGATACCGAATGCCATAGCTGTTAGAGAGTTTCTGCATTTAGACGCACCATTTAAAGCATTTGATGGTATGCCTATTGCCCGGGAATTCAGATATTTCTCCAGTAAAGACGGAATTACATGTCGTCACCCATATTGGTTCAAAGAAGCTATTGAGTTCCATAGAGATACAAAACCTGTAGATGAGTGGGAAGAGATGATTAAAGATTTGGAAACACCACCAACAGATATAAATATAGCTGACGCATTAGCCCTAAAAGCCACTTCATGGTGTGATGAGGAATGGTCTGTGGATATTTGCAAAGATATTCATGGAAAGTGGTGGGTAACAGATATGGCGAGAGGGAAGGATAGTTCTCATCATCCATTCTGCCCCAAAACAACAGAAAGTGATAAGAGAGAATTGGAATTACACATGAGTTTCAGAAAAAACGCAGATGAAGAATGCAAACTATTCGAAAAGTTTCTCAAAGAGGCCAAAGAATGAAAATAACACTAGATATACCAGATAATTATGAAGAATTAGCTACTTTCAGTGAGAAAGACCACACAGAATTGCAGAAAAAGGTGATTTCTAAAGACGATTTTAGGATCATGATGCAGTTCGCAGATGTGGCAATAACCACTGAAATGGGCGTTATACCATCAAGAGAGGTGGGGTTTATGCGTTTGACGTTCTTTTACAACCCATTATCAGACTTGGATAGTGAAAAAGATGTATGAACCATGTAATGACGATATGATGGTGTCTATTCCATTGAGTCAGTGGAGAGAAATCCAAAAGAAGCTAAATCCAGAGCAAGTTAATGTCGATATGGATGATTTGCTAGAACGCAGAGAGATATTATTGGGAATAAATGATATGTTAGTAAAATTTCCAGACGATTTGAATACACCGATTATTGCTAGGCAGTTACTTACACTAACATATGCGCAGAACATACATTTAAGACGGACTTTAATGAAAGAATTACTGAAAATAGATGAGTATAGACGGGATAATGTGGTTGCTTATGAGAAAGATGGATAAGAAAGCTTATTATGATGATTTCACACCTGCGATTGTATGTATAGTGGCTATATTTATAATATCGATGATGGCTATTGTATTAATTATTTTAGACGATGACGACGCTTACATATGCCCACATTGTAATTGGATAGGAAATAAAGATGCTATGAACCAGACAGTTGAAATTAACAATATAACGTCTTATACATGGAATATAACAACATCACAAACCAATACAATTATTCATTATTCGTGCTATAGATGTGGAGAACCATTTAATGAAGTAACATGGACGGAATACGATGACTGATGACGAGACGAAGCGCCCTTCGGGGTATGATATAAGAGTATTTACTATGGATGATGAGCGTTATGGGTATAGATATTGCTATTGTGGTAAGTGGTTGCGCCCTAGCCGAACTTATGTATTCCGAGTAGACGGACACGACGATGAATACGATAGTGATTATGGAAACTTTATATGCTTAGAGTGTTCAATTAAGGACATTCCCAAGGATATTCAAATGCTTAAAGAATGGTTGAAAGAGATTAAGAAAGTGAAGAACGAACAAACTGAAGAGGAAGATGACTATGAGCAAACTGGATGAGTTGATTAGAGTATATTCTAGAAATTCGAGAGAAATTGAAGAGACAGGAACGCAAATCATCGTGAATAAGGATGTGCGTAGAGTGCATGTCGAAGTGAACCCACACTATCTTCTCAAAGAAATCCATATCCCACCCGAAGGGTTTGTGGTGGATTACGAAGGGACAGAGAAGATTATGGTCGAAATGGCTAAAAGAGACATCAAAAGGCACTTCCAACAGCTAGTTTTGGATGATATTAGGGAGAACATGGTCGGTGCGCAAGTGCCAGTATTCGGAAATTACCCTGTTTTACCGTTTGCGGGAATGCAATTCGTACTCGCCCCGTTCGAATATATTGAAAGAATGATGATGGAAGCACACCCAAGTGATCCATATGTTGGAACCACTACCGTAACGCCCAAAGAAGAGGATGAAGAAGATGGAAATTGATGAAGAGGACGTACAAAAGATTAGAAATCACATCTTAGTTACGATCAAACTATCTGATTTAGAGCGCATCATGGCTGCAATGGCGAACCAGAAATTCATCAATTATAAAAACACAGCCACAGAGAAAGAACAGAGGGCGATTGATGATATATTCAATATGGTAGAAATAAAAGTCTACGAAACTATCAAGAGGATTCGTGAGGGGTATTACAGCGAGTCGGATCCTAAATATCACAAAGAAAAGGCTTAAATAGTAGAAACACCTTCCCGTATCCATACGGTGACGTAATGGACGATAACGATAGAAACAGACTATATTGGCATTATAATTCTCTTATCAAGAAAGATGACTTTGTTTTTGATATTGGCATGAACCATGGAGACTATACAGCCGTATTGCTACAATTAGGAGCTAAGGTTGTGGCTGTAGAGCCTCAAAAGCACTGCGCAGAGGGCGTCAGAGAGCTTCTGGGGCAGAAATGCACAATCATACAGGCTGCGTGTGGTGCAAAGCACAGCATGGCTAAAATCAAGATATGCGCCACAGACGCTATGGCGACTCTATCTGACAAATTCATCGAGACTGCGGGAGTCGCTACTTATGCAGCATGGCTTTGGGATCACGAAGAGGATGTTAGAGTAATCACACTAGATAGTATGATTGAGATGTTCGGTGTCCCTAAGTTCATTAAAATCGATGTTGAAGGATGGGAGTTTGAGGTAATCAAAGGGTTGCATACACCCGTAGAGATGATCAGTTTCGAATACGCACGATTTGACCCCATGCCAGCTATTAAGACACTAAAATATTTGGATTTACTTGGGAATTACAAGTTCAATTTCTGTAAAGCAGATACATTCAAATTCGTATATGACCACGAAATTGGTGTGGATGAGATGATTTCTTATATGAAAACACTAATCCCAAGCAACTCTATCGAGTGGCATCCAGAGATAAATGGCGATATTTATGCTTTCAAGGTGAAAGAATGAACGAATGGGAGATTACCGAGCTAAGTTATGAGACAAACTGCGTGAATTGTGGTTGTTTAATCGAAAAAACATTCAAAATGGCTTGGAGATTGTATAATGATGGTAATGGAGATGCGTTTTGTCTTCATTGCGCCACAATAGATATCATAGACACAATCGAATGTCTACACGAATATATCAGGGAGATGCATACCGATGAGTGCCGATAGTGTAATTTACGTAAAGAATTGTATAGACTGCCCATTTTATGCGGAAGCATGGGGTACTTCGTACTGTGAAGTAACTGAAGATGACATAGAACCACCCGATAAAGGTGTGCCAGAGGGATGTCCTATTATAGATGTCAATGTGAGTGTGCGCTATGTCGGGTAGAGATTTTACATTTAGAATATGTGAACAACCAGTACATACTGGAACTGAGCTACGTATAGAGTTACCAGAGAACCTTATGCTTCATTTCATGGGAAAGTTTGTAGATAAGGAATGGTATGAGATCAAATATGATGAAGATACTAAGGATTTAATGGAAGCTGTAAGATTATTAACCAAATTAGTAAAATTACACGAAGAATACAAACCAAACCCAAAGTTTAAATATCCGAGCTACGATGTAGATGGTAACGAGCGTGAGTAAAATGGCAACAATTGGAAAAGTAAGCTTTTGTGATAGATGCAGACAGCCGGCGAAACCAGCAATTCATGTCGATAAGAACGTGTATTGTACTAGATGCATCGATAAGGTGATGGCAAAGCGTAAGTATGTGATCGAAGAACCAATAGAACCAACAGATACGTCAGAAACGATCTGCGTAAGAATACCAGAGGAATGAGATGATTCCCGCAATTGATTATTTCACGGTAATATTCTGGGTGTTTTGGTTCGTATCTATATTTATCACATATTTGTGGTTTTATTCTTCTAGACTACAACGTAAGACTATAGTACCGTTCGTGTGGGCAACATGGGTGACTACTATATGTGTATTTGTAGCTACAATAATGCAGATGTGGTAAAATGGACGGAGCCATATTCATAACTATTATCTTTTGTGCGCTAGCGGCCATATCATTTTGTCTATTTTTGGTATCTTGGTTTGTGGCGACTAGAACAATCTTTAAGATCATAGGTGTAATATGGCTAGTAAACATCTTATTGGTAATCTTCATGGCGATGATATCATGAGCACATGGGGTATGGGATGCACATTACCTCTAGTTATTTATTGGAGAGTGAAAGGATGGATCGGAAGCAGAAATTGAAGAGATATTGGTATTTAACTAAGATAGAATGGTCATGGAGATGGTGGATGATGTATACTCGAATAGCCGTGAGGATAAAATTAGTAAATATGGGGTATGCAGAACGAATACTATCTACTGGAAAGAGAAACATACAATTTGTTAGAGATGAAAAGGAGAAATTGTAATGATTTACTGTAGCAGAAAGGATTGTGTTTATATAGATGGAACGCTATGTCGTAAAGACAAAGTGTACGGATGTATTGCGATAGACAAATATGGTTGCGACTCATACACCACCGAGTACGATATTCTATCTATGGAATTAGAAATGGCAAAGCGAGAGGTATACGATGCATACAAAAGATTAAATAACTACAGGAAGTATGGGGTGACACATGTACCCTCTTATTGGTGTATATCTCCACCCAAGCCCGTTGGCATGACTGACGCAGAATACGCAAAAGTGGTTGAAGAAGCATTTAAAGCGATGAAAAAGAAGGGCAATCCATATGGGACGCCATGGTGGTAATATGATATATTGTGCAAAGTGTGGCAAACCAATAAACCTTCCTTCGAGTATCTATATGAAAGGTGTTATTGAGAAAGACGGCAAGATCAAACAATCACAATTTTATCATCCGGAGTGTAAATAATATGGAAATCGAAGATATTGCAGACGGAATTACAGGCAAGAACGAAGCAATCAGAGAAATCAGAAAGCTCATAGAAAGTGTCGAAGAGCGCCGACACGATGTAATATATTTATATACTATACCGCACGCCAATATAGACATATTAGATGCAAGTATAAGAGAATTAGATTTTGTTATAGCAAACATGATAGAAAGAAAGGACAGATTACGTATAGAAGTTACTAAATTGGAGAGTGAATTGTAATGGCATATTGTTATATTTGTGACGAATCGTTTATAGACTCAGAAGATGCAATTGAGCATTTTGTGGAAGTACATCCAGAACATGACGGCGATTGGAAGTCTTTTATAGAGCCTAGCGATGGATACGGCATTCACGATAATGAGGGGAATAGAATCGATTTAGACGGCAACATTATCGATGACGATGATGATAGTTGGGATGATGAAGATGATTGAGAAACAACCACTCAATCCCGAACAACGTATGTTTCTATATACTGTAGGCATGGTATTAATAGGCATTTTAGTGGGTGCATATATGATATTCACTCTAGCCAAATGATTTAATGCATATATAAATACTGTGATATCATGCCCGAAGAAGAGATAATTAGCGAAGAAATCAAGGTGGAAGAGATAATCACTCCCACAGAAGTTATTGTGGAAGAAACACCTATAGATATTAAAGATGAGCTACCTACAGATGAGGAAGCAACCAAAGTCCCTGTATTAAAGCTATATACATCTACATATAGAGGCGAAGGGATTAATGTAGTAATATTCTTTGCGTATTCTATGGATGAAGCGATAGAGAAGATGAGAAGTAAGGATCAGCGTGTGTTTGAGATGGAAGCAAAATATCCAGAATTCGAGATAAGTGAATACCCCATATCTGCCGACTTCAAGATTTTAGTGTTGAAATGATATTCTCTCCAGAACAAACTCAAAACCTAATCTATATGTTTTTAGGTTGTATCGTATTCACAGTTCTATCAGTCATGGTGTATCTAAGTGCGAACATACGACCAGCAGACGCATATGACGGAGCCGGAACGGGTAACGCTTGGATATGCATCATTATGGGAGTTATCACACTTATTATGGGTGTAGCTCTATTCGCATAGGTAAAGTTTAAATATCATGAACACATATCTGTGGGTATGAAGAAATCTAGTTTTGATTTGATTGTAACCCATGGTGGGGATGCTCACGTAGACGATTTGATGAGCGTTTCACTCGCTTTGGCACTCAATCCAACTGCTACGGTGCAGAGAGTGAATGCAGTACACGCAAACGTGATGTCCAATCCAGAAGCATTGGTTCTGGACATTGGTGGGGAAGATAACGGTGTGAATCACTTCGACCATCACCAAGATAATGAGGGCCCATGTGCATTTCATCGTTACGCTACGGCAATGGATTATTCTGGTAAAGACATATACCCTGGATGGGCTGCACTTTCATATGGTGACTGCTTCGGACCAGCTAATCTGGCTAAGGAACTGTCCTGTAGCACGATGGTTTTGACGCTAACTCGTTCTATTCCAGAACGGGTTATACTAAGTATGTTCTCTGGCTATCAGATCATTCGTCCAGGTGAGATGATGCACGAAACCCTTCTCAACATGGGTAGAGAATACATTCAGTACATCGAAGACATCAGAAACGCCCAAGAAGCACTAGAAATGAACACAGACATTCAAATCGTGGATGGTTTAGTAATTGTAATTATCAACATCGAAAACGAACCATTAGTTGGGTACGATTACTATAAGAGATATCGTGGTATGGAAGTAGATGTCATCGTCTACCCAGACCAGCGTGCCGATGGGTGGGCGCTTCAGAGAGAGGTGGGAGTGGATCCTATGAGAGTTAGCTTCAATACTTGGAAGAACAACCCACGCATGGCTTTCGTGCATGCTAACGGGTTCTTTATGACTACTAAAGAGCGTGTGCCAAGAAGTGAGTTGATAGACATCATCAAACAATCAGTTCCAGACCCAATGAGCTACTGATAACATGATTTACCCAGTAGTTCGTTCTGTACTGTCGTGCGTGGAATGCGCATTGCTCTTAGTAGTTTTGGTCGTTTTTTACCTACAATACAACCCCTCTAGCAAAGTAAGGTATGAACCACCAGACACAACCATATATATTTGTACTGCCTTAACCTCATTCATAGCTATGTTGGTGATTGTATGCGACACGTAATGTCAGATTGGGAATTAGAGCAAAGATTTTACGAGATGTTCTATCCAAAGATGAATATGAAAGAGTTCGTGGCTATGGTCGAGACATGGCCTGAACGTATGGATAAACAAATGAAGAAATATGAAGAAATAGCAAAGATATTTGAAGAGAATATAAAGGAAGCTTTAAAGAAAGACGAAAATTTTGAAGGACTTGATTAAAATGTATGGAACTACAATGGATGCGTCTAGACAATGGGCTAGGGAAGATTCGTTCGCACATAAACTATATGTGATAGGTAAAGAAGGAATGGTCAAAAGCTGGCCTTATGAACATGATGTGTTAGATAAGCTAGTGGAAGTGAATAGAGGTAATTATTTCGCCGCTATGTATGCGTCTGATAACAAGACGAAAGAGAATGAAGTCCTCATTAAGTATGGTGGGCGAGAGATCACATTCGACATTGCTACAGGCATGCATGTAGAGGGTCGAAAATATAATATTGACCTTCCGGACGCTGACGTAACCTATGTAGAGAATGGTACTATTGGAACCATCACGTTCGTGCGCAAAAAAGACAATGCTAAGGGAGATGTGAACGCATACGATATGATACGTGCGCTAAAGAACATCAAAGCCATGCAGGATGTCAGAAAGGCGAGTGAAATTGACGATGAGGATGATGAAGATGGGAAATAACATCGATATGTATATTGACGATTGTATGTCATGCCCGTTCCATAACTTCAAGAACAAACCATGTGCCTTAGAGTACGATGAAGCAGATAAAGACGAATTCCCTGAATGGAAGGTAGATATGTCTCACAATCTGTCATCTACTCGCTCTAAGAACTGCCCGTTGAATGAAAATAGAGTGAGGATTAGCTAATGTCTACTAAATACATCAAGACAAGGATGGTATTTGATGGAAACCGCCTTTTTCCATGGCGACTAGTGGTGGAGGATGTAGATGAAATCACCACCAGTAGTGAGTTTTCAATATTTGAGAGAGTGTGACAGAAATGAGTGAGTATACTAAAGACGAGTTCTCATATAACATCACATGTCCTCATTGCGGTAAAGATGTATCTGTAATGTGGATGGCAAGCAAGTACGACCACTTTGGTTGCAGAGAATGTGGGCAATCAGGGTGGGCAAAAGCACCAAAGGAGTGGGATTTGAAGCAAAAGAAAGAAGATTTAGATAAGGCATTCAATGAGTCTACCCCAACTATCGCAATATCTCATGAGCTACCAGAACATTCGCCCGAAGATGTGGCAAAAGTTAAAGAAGAACTTAGAGGATGTATTGCCGCAGCTTATGGTATCGAAATGAAATTCAAACCGAAGTTTGCAATAGGCGATTATATAGTAAAACTTAAATCGTTTGATCCAAACGAAGTGCTAAGAATAGCTAATATAAACTACGAAAACGAATGCTATATAATAGAAACCAAGGATGGGTCTTTGTTTGTATGGGGATTTGATGCGGTAGATTCACAAAGTAAGAAAATAGGTGATTAGATGAGCAACAATGAAGACATGTATGTTAAAAACTGTTTAGACTGCCCTTTCTATCGCTTTAAAGGCAAGCAATGTGGATTGGAAGTTGATGAGCAAACGCTCAAAGAATATCCCGATCTGATCATAGAGTTTGGGCATGATGTACGTACTTTAGTGGCGAGAAACTGCCCATTGAAGCAGGATTGTTATAGGATACATTATAGTGGGGCAAGATACTAATGGAATTGAATGAATGTAAACCGCATGTTCCATTCAGAAGTTGGCAAGAAATAGATGTGTGGGAAGAAACACACAAAGAACTCGTAGCAGAATACGAGCGCAAAGGCGAAGAGCTATAAAAGAACAGAGGTGATTAAATGAAATATGGAATTATCCCTGAGTCTGCAAAAGAGGCAGAGATAGAAGATTGGAAGAGGGTATTAGAATTTGTCGATAAACACATGAATGAACATGATTTATTCTTAGATCCCAAACAATATCTTATCTTAAAGAAGCTTATTCTATTAAGAAAGATATCACTCGAACAAAATCATTTTGGAGTGGAGAGTTGGTATCAAGATATCGATGAGGTGACTAAATGAATGAGCGACAGATTGAGGTTAAGACATGCGAACTATGCCCGTTCTTTTCGTGGGACGAAGTATATGCTGGCTGTAGCATAATGGAACGATACGACTTTGAGATTCGAGTAGAGGTGGGTGTACAAGTATGGTGTCCACTTAAGACAGAGCGTGTAAGAGTATATCTAGAGAACACAGAGAACGGATATAGTGGTTATAGTGGTGGATTTATACTAGCTCATCCGGAGAGGCTTGTGGGCTATAAAGGGTTTTGTCAAACACACAAAGAGGGAGAATGTACCTGCACCCCAACAGACGTAGATCATATTCCAGACTTTAAAGTAGTCAAAGAGAAGCATGTAAATGGAGATAGCTTATGTAGTGACTGTGTGCATAAATGCACACATCTGAACATGATATACTACGCTACATACTGCGACCTAGATAATGTTTTTATAGTTGAACGTGATATGGTAGTCATTGAGTGCGAAAAATTTGAGGTGAAACAGTGACGGATGTAGAATATTGGATATTGATGGGGAAATGGTCGAATGTCAAAGACAACGGCTATGCGCTAGGCATTAGATACGAAGACAAGAATAACGAACTAGCATTCTGGTGGATAACGGGGGCAAGCGGCACTATGAAAGACACTGAACTAGAGAAATACTATAATAAGATCATGAAGTTCAACCCTGAAGAAATGGAAGAGATGTGATTAAATGAAGAAGAAAATAACTATGGTCTTCGACGCACCAAATAACAGTGATAAGGTGGAAATACTAATGACGTTTCCACTAAGTGGAAAAGGTTTGTTGATGAGCCACGATTTAACTCCAAAGACTGAATCCAGAGTATATAACTTCTCAGAACTAGAGACATCCGAACCAGAACACTTTTATAAGGTGGATGATGTAGTGCTTAAACCCACAGGTGTGCATAGATGGAAAACATTCATAATCGTGGGCATAGACTTCGTTAATGAGCGATACGCACTACGTGATCTAACAGGTGAGATATTCTTAGAACATATCGAAGTTGTAGATGATATATATAAAAATGGAGATGTTAGATGAGTAAAGCTATCTACTTCGATGAGCAAATAGACTATGAACATTTTAAAGATGTCATTCTAGCTATGATGGAACATTGTCATAAATCAGGCATGCATACCACATACGACAGCAAATTAAAGAACATGCTTATGGAATGGAATGAACTAGATGATAGAGTATACGACGATAGAGTTATGTGGGGCGAGTAATATGTTTGGAAAGACTCGAAAGACAAGAGAAGTAGAGAAGGATTTAGAAACCGCATATCTAGTAATCGTAACCAACAAAGAAGACATTCGCAAGCTCGAAGAGAAAATGAAGAAGATGTATCATACCGAAGCCGAACTGCGTAGTAAGGTCATTCAACTCGAAGCACAACTACTAGAAAGAAAGTACTTTGACACTTACGACTTCAGTAAGCTCAACTTCTCTGCATGCATTGAGAAAGAGAAGCCACGAACAGTATGTCCTAAGTGTCAATCTTCATTGTTCTTGCATTCAGTGTCCGTACTGAGTTCTAGATGTTACTATTGTAGCTTATGTGATATAGGGTTTGAAGTGAATAAATGATGATCGATGAAGTATCACTAGATGAACTAGTGACAAAGTGCGATAGATATATAGTGCTCACCGAAGAAGTAACACAAAAAGGCAAGTTTGATAACTTTCAAGAGTTCGTAGAGCTACGAGCATGGTTTCGTGCCGCACACAACGAAATCGAATTAGATAAATGGAACAAAGAGATGTCACTATTACTGATACTTATGTCTATCGGATATGCTGCGTTTCTACTAGCAAGCTTCTGGAGATAAGAAAATGAATGGACACAACGTAATGCCGACCAAAGAATTCAGCCAACAACTGCACGATGAGAATGACCCTATCGCTCGTAAAGTAGTGATAGACTTTCTCAAAAATATCTACGAAGAGTGTGGATGCAAAAGTGTAGAGATATGTGAAAACCCCAATATCTTTGGGATTGATCTAATATTGAAAGTAAACGGCAATGAGACTAGTGGGATTGAGGTCGAACGCCGTTCTAGTTGGGATACTTTCTATTTCCCATTCGACACTATTAACGTGCCGGCAAGAAAACTGAAGTTTCACGACAAAGACAAACATAATAAATATATCGCCGTCAATAAAGATATGACACGTGCCTTAGTCCTAGTGATGAGCGATATCGTGAAATCCCCTATGATAGAGAACCCCAACAAATACGTAGAAGCCGGCGAGATGTTCTACAGTGTAGACGTTAATAAAGCTTGTTTCTACAAGCTTGCGCAAAAATTTTCTAGCCACTTGACTGGTATGTGTTAGCACGTAACACGCTCCCTTATACGTTAAAATTTTTTAGTACCCACCCTCTTCTAGCACATGCATGGGTCTGGTGTCTAGCTCGTCCGATGTACCTATGGGTCATTGAGTAGCTACTCCCTGTGGCTTTGTGCTGTAGCTGGCGTGCTCTAGGACGCATGCTGTGTGGTGGTGAGACTATACGAATGGATGTACGCTGTAGTGCGTGCTGAGTTTGTATGGGTGGGACTATATAGGGAGATGTACGCACTGGGATGTGGATGGGTTTAGGATTGGACACCCTACCTTCAGCACCCCCGCCATATCGTCTCGGTGTTGCTCTTTTCTGCGGCGGCACCCTCTGCGTGCATTCTGAGCGAACATTTATATACCACTAATGCATACACTCACCTATGTCAGACCAGCGTGGTAACACTGTGCGTCATCGTGGGCGCTTGTATAAGCAGAGCCGTATCTTGGATTACAATCATGAACCCAATGCGTTCTATCAATCGATGGTTCGCCCTAGCACCAAGGACTTGATGAATCAGATAAGGCAGTCTATGATAGAAGAACACGACATCGAACTCAAACCTAACACCGCTATACGATTCGACTCCATTGCGTCTATCAACAGGCGTGTGCAAGATGCTGTGCATGAAGCGATGGAAACACAGAACGCTAGCGTCAATAGAACACCACTTGCTGTCGCTATCAACAAGCAGATGGAAAAGACACAGAAACAGAAGCTTATCACTGACTATGAACCATTGGTTGGTGGGAAGATATGGCATGATCTGGATAATGTGTCACAAGAACTACAACGATTCAAACTTGAACGTCCTAAAGATGCCCCAGTGTATGATAAGGCAGATGAAGATGCAGCGTATGATAACATGATGAAGGCATATAATGAAATGGAATTCGTGAAGGCTGCTGAAAGGCATAGGTTTGATGTGAATTGGTACTCTAGTAGGTTGTTGTTCGGCAATCCTTGCTGTTCGAACCTGAAAGAGTTGAACATGGGCGTGCAACGTGGACGTAAAGGGAGCTTTGCTAATCGTATGGATTGGTACAAGGTGATGTATAGTACTGGACATGCAGCACGATTCGCAGAACATGGTGATGTGCAAGACCTTATCAAACACAAGGTTGAAATGGCTATGTCTGACCTTGAATCACCTGCAACTGAGACAGATGGTGAAGCATTTGGGCGTTACTACAAGGAATTGGTTGCCCCCGATCCAGTGGTTGGGCAGAAAGTTCTAAGACGCACAGGGTATGATAACTTTGACTATATAAAGGGGATGTGGATGCCCAATAAGGATGAAGACAAGTTCATTTACGCACCTGTTGCACACATCACCATCAGCCCAGATAAGGCAGAGTTGCATGTTATCTATGAAATACGCCCTGATTCGGGGATACCGATTAAACAAGTTATAGGATATTTGCAGAGTATGGAAAGAATGATGAAGGAAGATGGTGAGTAAAATGGAACAATATGGACACATACAGATTACGAAGACTGCGCTACCACTATTGAACAAAGGATATATCACGCTATTCAACAATGAAACAGGCAGAGAGGTATGGCGCTTTGAGTGCGATGGAATGGATACATTGAATGAAGTGTCACGTGAAATTGATACCAACTTCAAGTGTAGCAGTTGCCCCACATGTCTAGCTAACCGTATTGGCACTACGTTGGATGTGAATGATGAAGTAAGAAGCAAGATGCGGGTGATGAAAGGTGAGTAGTGTACGAATTGGTACATCGCTACCAGCGCCGACATATCCACCAGAGACAATTATGATACGTTCACCTGAGCTTGGTGAAGTTGTATTCATCTTTCAGATATACAATTGGGGCTTAGCAGAGAAGGTGAAGAAGATCCTGTATGATGAAGTATATTCAACTGAGTGCGAAGAATGTATGCTTGATGCGCTACATCTAGAAGATCATCTATGCGAAGAAGAATTGAAGTATATTACCATTTGGTCTAGAAGGGATGAACTGCTTGCTAGTTACTGATGTGCGCACATGAAATACCTGAGCGATGAAACCTATGGAACAACTACCGCTGACCAAATCAGACTTAACCGAGCTATCGCCAACCGAACAACAGAGACTACGTTTGCTATGTATGTTAGGCATGGCATTACAATCAAAAGGTGGACGTACTCTGACGGAAGCGGAATTGTCTTTATTATTAGAAATCCGAGTGAAGATGCATATCGCAAGTATGCGACGGCAGCTTATGCAGATGCCTATCTATTCACGGTTTTTACACGCATACTCGAAGTCGCTTGCGACAGAGAGGAAGCGGAAGTGCGCTTGAACCAATCATTGGTGGGCGACCCTGAGCATGACTTGTATAACTTGTATGGGCATCCACAGATCGCCATCATGAAGGAATGATACATGTATAACAATCGGGTAAGCAATGTATAAGCGCTATGAAAACTCCGGATTCACTATTGAATGGCATGGATCGCACTCTGATAACAGTATGAGCGTAACTAATATTGATGGGGAAGTAATCAAGGAATACTTCTTAAGCGAAGCATGCATAGCTGAAGACCTTTGGTTTGTGCTGTGCGAAATGTGTGATATGTTTCCCGAAAACATAGCTAAGTTCAAGGTGAAGCGTGCGTGTCCTGAAGCGTTTCATGATGAAGCCATCAAGATAGCTGTTGAATGATCAGTATATGATTAATGGCACGACAAGTTCATAACATTCTATGATGCCGTGTCTATCATCTACTAATGGATAGGGAAAGCATAGGTCTTTGCGCCAACTTGATAGCAACTCAGCCACTTCCCTTCTTACTATATAGAACGTATTCTTTCTGAGTGGTGGGAGATCGAACACCTCTGCGTGCATGCTGCCAAAGAAGCCATAGCATTCTTCTTCTACTGAGCCACGTTCAATGTATGCATAGCCAAGCGATGGAAGCTGTAACAGGAACTTACCTGGATTATCAGTGTAGCGAACGTGTATTTCCTTACCAGTGTAGTTAAGCAGAATAAAGCTGTTCTTCTTTAAATTCATCCAAGAAGAATATATGTACCGAAACGTATAAGTATAGCTAATCATATAGAGGGATTGCTATAATCCAGGGAGGTGAATGAATGGTTGCAACAGCATACGTAGTTAATGAAAGCAAGACACAGGTTGTGTACTACTTACCACGTGCAGACTATCTACTTATTATTGATAGGGTGCATACTCACAAGTGTGATGAAGTGGTAGTGGAACTACGCCCTATCAAGCAGAGTGAATACAAGTCACTACAACCAGTCCTGGGACTGAAGCGTATCAAACTACCTGACTATCAGAGTTACAGGTGTGTACGTGAAGTATTCAAGGGTGAACCCAAGATTTGGTCGAGTGGTTATGATCTGACCACGATGAGTGCCTTTGGCGAAGATCAAACACCTTAAATCTCGTCAATCACGGTGGGGGGTGGACATAGTGCCTCTGACATACGTTCAAATCTCGTCCATTGCCCCACCGCCCATGTATAGTGCCTTCCGCATCTCGTCAAGCCGTGGCGTTCGGTGCGCATAAGGGTCTTAACAGCGTTAATTTGACGATCCTCTTAACGGCGTTAAGAGATCAGCATCCAGCTAACCAATAGCTTATATACTAACAAGGAGATGACTATACATGGAGCAATCCGAGCAGCCGAAGAAACTGAAACCCTACCTGATGCTAGAGATGCGTGGCTACAAGGCCAAGGTCTACTACCAGGCAGGACCCGAAGGCCAGGTCATCTTCGAGCAGGGTACGCTAGCCACAGCCCTTAAGAAGATGATAGTTGCCGACAAGGATGATTTCACCGACAGCGAACTGAAGTTCGATGTGACCTGGAGCTGTGAAGTCCAATGAAACCTTTTACCCCCAAGGGCAGAACCAAGTGGGCTATCCAGCGGATAGCGCCGCCTGAGTCCGAGTACATGTTCACTGAGTTGGCGTTCCTCACAGGACCAGCGAAGTGGAGCTTCGATGCAGCATGGGCGCAAGCGCTGGCAGAGGGTAAGGTCACAGAGGCTGACCGCAACCTGGCAGTCCGGATAGTCAGAGAAGATGGGAGGTGTTACTGATGACAAGGCTGGAGCTAGTGGCTGAGATCAACAGGAAGAAGAACGACATCAAGATCCACAGGGATCTGATGGAGGATGCCCAGTATGCGGTCCTAGCATTGGAGAACGAACTCCATGCGATGGACTCCAAACCTCAACCAGAAGTGAAGGATCAGGACTGGTACGAAACACAGGAACGATTGTCTGAGAGGTGAACCATGAGGAAATACAAGTGGGATAGCAACAAGAAGTGTATCATCGAGATAGACACAGGCAAACCCTTTAGTCCTTTATCTCGTCCACCCGGAGATCGTAGCCATAGTAATAGGCGTTTATCTCGTCGCCACGTGCGTCGTGGCGTAACGTAGTATCGGGCGTCTCGTCGTCCGTCCGTGGGCGTGCGTGGGCAAGGTGATCCCTTTAACGATGGTTAAGAGATCATACCCCAAACCAAACCCTTATATACTCAGGAGAAGATAGCCTATACATGGAGCCATCGAGCATCCAGTCAATGGGCAGGAAGAAGACCGACATGAGCACCTTCCAGGTGTATGGTAGCCACTTCACAAGTGCCTACGAGACATCTGAGAGCGTCGAAGTGGACTGCAAGGGCAGGAGGACCATCAGGGTAATCTATCAGGACTGCAATGTGGACGATGTTCGGGAGCATGGCGACGATATTGCCGTCATGGAGGGCAATAAAGAGTCCATCCTAGAGGCAGAGGAACGCCTGGAGCAAGCCCTGTATAGGGTTCAGGATGCAGGTCAGTGGAAGGTTCGCCCGACTAAGGAGGACTACTGGTACAGTGCTCCGATACACTGTGAGGATGTCCAGCCTGGGGAGGTGGACTGAATGACCAGTATGAACGACATGAAGTTCAGGGCGTTCAAGTCCATAGAGGCTAAAGGGAAGTTCATCAAGAAGTGTCAGGCCGATGGAACATTTGACGGCCACGGCGATATGGTGGACTACTACGGGAACCTCACTGGGTACATGTATGTGAGGTACAGGTAAACCCCTTATCTTAACAGAGGTAAAGATCATGACACCTGATGAGGAATGGCAGAGAGTGAGCCGTGAGGTTGAACGCCGAGAGGACGAGCTTAACGAAGCTCTAGGTTGGAATGAGTCCGACTATGATGAGGCTGCCGAGTACGAAAACGAAGGGAGCGATGAGTACTAAACCCTTTCCCATCTCGTTGGATCTTCCCCTGAGATCACTAGTGCCTTGCACTATCTCGTCGTCACCTTCGGGTGACGCACGCATAAGGTGATCTGTCCGAGATCAGACATAGAGATAAGCGCCACGCTGTGAGCATGAGAAGGAACAACAGACATTCTATCGTAGAACGAAACGCCATGCGCTGTGGTGCGAATTAGCCACTACCATTAGGACTTTACAGAGAGTTTACAGATACTTTACAGAAGCTTTACAGAGAGTTTACAGAAACGATGGTTTATATACCTAGACTGCGATGACTATGCAGAGGTAAACCAATGAAGCCCGACTACGATGCGGTGGAAAACTTCAAGAACAGCAACCATGAATATGTGGGTGAGGGCGCTATCTACATCCACAACACAACCATCCCTGTGATGATAGCCAAGGTTACAGGATGTGGGTGCTGTTCGAGTGAGTACCAACTCACCAAGGCACAGGCATTGGAACTGTGCGATAACATGATAGCCAAGATAGAACAGATGAAGAAGGACATCATGGCAACCAATGTCATTGACCTGCCAGAGCAGGACATCAGGGACAAGTACAGGGAAGAAATGGCTAACCTGCGCTGTAAGTCATGTGGCGACTTGTTCCAGGCTATGATTGAAGATGCTGTCTGCCCCAACTGTGGCAGGGATTGTACAGAGGTGGTGTACAGTGGCTGAAAAGCCCAAACCCATCAAAATATCCCTCACATGCAATGAATGTGGGAAGAAGTTCAAGGTAGGCGTTAGGACTTACGACCCATCATGCCCCAAGTGTGGTGGATGCGACTATGAGGTGATGTAAATGGACGAAAACGAAGTATGTCACCAATGTGGTGAGAAACTACCAGACGAGCCGTGGAAGTGGGAAGGAATGTTCTTCTGTTGCAAGAGATGCAGGGAAGAATACGAAGACGATGAGGTGAAAACACCTTAAACCCCTTTATATCTCGTCCGGACAGAGATCGCCGGCACTAGTGATCTGGCGTTATCTCGTCAATTGACGTAGTTTTCCGTAGCATAGGGTGAACGCAATCTCGTTTCACCACAGGCGAAGCATGAAGGCCAGTGATCCACATCGACAATTGACGATAAACCAAAAGCTTATATACTGATAAGCCCATAGGATACATAGAGGTATGTCAGATGAAGACAACCAAGATAGCAAAGCAGATGGTCATAGGATTGGACTTCAGCATCAGGTACGATGTGCTTGATGGCAGGAAGAGCATCAAGAAGACCCTGGAGAGCCAGGACCCTGGCGCTGAGCGTGCTGCCAGGGCGATAGCCAATGCTCAGTACGCCAGAATCCAGGGCTACACTGAGTGCATGAATGAGGCCGACATCATAGACAGGGACGAAATGGAGGCCATCAACAGACAGTGCCAGCACCTTATCAGGGTGCAGGACTAAACCTTTTCTTTATATAGTTAGAAGTGGATGTGGTACTATGCACAGCGTAGAAACATTCGAGCAGAGTTTCGACCCCAAGGTGGGTGGGAAAATCACCAAGACCGAATACACACATCCCCATGTGTGTATCACCGAGCAGGATAAGAGGAAGTCCTGGTCAATCACAGTCAGGGATGGTCAGCTAGTAGTGTACGAATTCGAAAACGGTGCAGGGAGGCAGTTGCTATGAAGTACATCAACATCTCCGAAGTCAGAGAGTGCATGCGGAAGGAATTGAATGAAGTAGAGGCACGCCATGCCTCTATGGACAAGGTGATATCTGGACTGCTGGATATCGAAGACCTGCTGGACGATGAACAGTTCGACGCTCTACTCAGGAAGGGGATGGAGCAGAATAAGGTGATGTGGAGCGCCTACGAAGAGTCCCAAAGGTTGAAGCAGGTAGAGTGGGAGAGGAAGCAGAACCTAATCGACCCGTACAACTGCCCTGTGAAGAAGAACACGAAGTACTACAAGAACAAAGAAGTATAAACCCCTTCTCGTCAATTTCTTCCATGGGATCATAGTGTGGATCCGTATCTCGTCGTATGCTGTCACCAGCAGGTGACATGACGATCCTCTTAACGCTGTTAAGAGATTTGGTTTAGGATTGCGCTTCGAGAGCGCTGTCCCAACCTTCATTCGTAACCGCCTTGTGCGCAGCTAAGAAGACCACAGCGTGCTTTGAAGCCTTGATAGCTAGCTTGACTGCATCAGGGTTGTACGAGCGCTCTACGGCCACGCTAGATGTCTTCCCACGCTCACGCACGACATTGAACATCATCCCTGTCTTATTGACAGCTTTGATAACTTCGATACCGCCCCTTGCGTACTCTCTGCTTATGATGTGTGCCTTCATGCTATGGCTATCATTGTATCAGTATATAAAGATATCTTTTCTGCCCCATTAAACAAAGCTTTATATACTGACATGATGATAGGGAACTCAGAGGCAGTCAAATGAGAAGCAACAACGACAACAAGAAGAACATCAGCATGGGAAAGCGCATGGAAGTAGTTGTTCACAGGCACAGTGGGCATGTGGCGACCTTCAGTATTGCGGAGTCCGAGTTTCTCAGCATGACCTCTGTTGAGGCGCTGTTGAGGAAGAACGGCAAGTACCCGAAGACTGTGGCAAAGGTGGTTTTCGGAGTGCCTGTTGAGGAAAAGAAGGCCAGGATTATCTGCCAGGTCTTCGAGTGAAGCGACCCAAACCCTTATAAACCCCTTAACATATACCATACTAAGGTGAACCTAATGGGGAAAACCTATAAGGATAGAGTTAAGAGCATGCGGAAGAACGCCCAGAAACAGCCGAAGAAGCCTAACAACATGGATGTTGGCGACTGGATGGATTCGGATGATGCGAAGGGGTGGGAGTAATGTATCACACCTTTGTCTGGACTGAGTGGAGGGGTGGGAAGCCCTACACCAGCGTCCAGGCTCTATTTGAGTCGCAGAAAGAGGCAGATCTGGCTATCCGTGAAGCATACCCAGATGCGGTTAAGGGTAAGACTATCAACAATGACACCCTATATAGAATAGGTGAATACATTGTTGGTAGTGTCACCATGGAGAAGACTGCATATAAGCAGGTGGGGATTTAATGGCACAGATGACGGAAATCATGGTGTATCAGTACAATTGCCCCCGTTGTGGGGGCATCTATCACTCCAGGCTGCCATTGAGGGACAAGACTTGCCATCTATGTAGCGATTTGCCTGTAAGCTATGACTATGTAGTGGAGTGCAATGAGGATAGGGATGAGAAGCCTTCGATAAACAGGTATCAGTAAACAACTTCTCGTCATTTTCTATTAGCGGATCACTGTATGTAAGGCGTATCTCGTCGTTTATGTCACCCGCTGGTGACATAGTGATCCCCTTAACGCCGTTAATGACGAGTAACTAAAGCTTTATATACTTACGAGATGATGTAGATACATGGAAGACTACGAAGACAGTGAGAAGCTGTATCGTGTGAATGCCAGCGTTGAAGGATGCGACGACAATCCTTCGGACAATGAATTTGACTACATCGAAGACGCAGAGGCTTTGATGGAGCAGATTGTCAGAGAGTACCAAGAGGACAATGTGAAAGACTGGGATGTTGCAGTCTATGACACATTCGAATGTCAGAATGTGCGTCATATGGCATCTGCCGATGACGGCGAGTAAATGGATACTATCAAAGTATCCTATACCTACCCAGGCTGTGGGGAAACGCAATAAACCTTTTATATACTTGAAAGGTGATTACTAACTATGCCAGCACACAGAAAGGATGTTGCATATCAGGGAAGTGCGAACTATGAATCTTGGAATGTCGCACTATGGCTATCGAATGATGAAGGCATGTATAACGCATGCGTGAAGCTTGCGCAGAATCGCAAGAATCCGAACGGCCTGGGCAGAGCGCTAAAGCGCTATGTCGGAGAAGGCAGATTTGGCGACCTTACGGTGCATGAAATGCGCAGAGTAAGGTGGGAAGATGTCGCAAGGACATTCTTGGAGGAATGAAGATGGCACAAGAAAACTGGAGAGCCTTCTGTGAAGGCCAACCTGATTGGGCATTGCGCAACATGATAAAGGCGCTTGACATGCTGCCTTGGATGAATGGCAAAGAGGAACTAGACAGGCAGGAAATGGCAAAGAAAGTCCTCAAAGAGCGTGCGAATTGCAAGAGGAAGGCGAAGAAGCCTTAAACCCTTTCATCTCGTCAATTAATGGGATCGAATCATAGCATACGATCCGTATCTCGTCGTTTTGCCCACGGCCACGGAGCATAGGTGATCGTCTTAACGCCGTTAATGAGATGAAACCAAACCCTTATATATACATACAGCATTAGGAGAATTAGAGGCTACGAAAATGCAAGTAAGCATGAGAAGCTACGGCAACTATTCGAGCGACAACTACGGGGCGCACGCCATGCAGGTAGATATCGGAAAGATTAGGCTGTATTTCAGCTATCAAACCGTTATCGCCTTCCATGAGGACGGCCACTGTGTTAAGGTGCGTCAGAACGACTGGAGCACGACCACAGGGAAGCACCTAAACGCCATTGATGGTGGAAACAAGAAGAACCGTCTACCTGGCGCTGAGTTCGAAAAGGAGCTATCCGCATTGCTCAAACTCTACAACCTGGAAATCCCAGGCAACTAAACCTTTAACACCGTCTTTATTTTCTATACATATATCAGAGTATGGAGTGATAAAGACGGCTACTAAAGAGTATTATGACGCACATAAGGAAGAAGTTAAAGAATATAATCGTAAATATCATCAAGAGCATAAGGAAAAACACAACGAACAAAATAAAGAGTGGCGTAAAGCGCATCCAGAAATATGTGGTAAATATTTAAAAGAATGGAAAAACAAGAACAAAGACAAAGTGTCAGAATATCAACGGGAATATAATACTAAACATAAAGATTATATCAATGAGAGGGAATCTAAAAAACTAAAAATAATTAGAGATAAGTTTTTTGAAATGTATGGTTCTCGTTGTGCGTGTTGCGGAGAAACAACATTGTTGTTTCTTACTCTTGACCATATATTAAATGATGGTAATATAAAAAGAGATGGGAGACACAATAATAATAAAGAGATTAAATGTGCTATTAAAGAATATAGACCCGATTTATATCAAGTATTGTGTATGAATTGTAATTGGGGAAAGCATAGGAATGGCGGTGTTTGTCCTCACAAACAATAGGTTTATATAGATATAACGCTATTCAAGTATTATGGGAATCGTAAAGACTCTGGAAGAAGTGATTAACCCTAGTGAGGGCGAAATCGAACCTACTACTGAGTGGGTGGATGAAGAAGGCACAGTCTGCGATACCGTAGAGGATGCGCTTAATGAAATCCAGCGCAACGGCTATGTAGACGGTGATGCTCTACGCTGGTTCAGCACCGTAGACGCTGAAATCAATTACAGGGATGGTACGCATACAAGTTATTCGTACTTCCTCTCTGGATTCAGTGAGGCCGAACTTGATGCCATCAATGATGGTATCAAGCGTTAAACCATTTCCTTATATACTAGTAGAATGATAAGGTGATAATATGACCGCAGAACTGTGTTATGTGGGCGTTATGATGGATAACGCATATGGAGTCGGAGTGGTGAAAAATGGGGAATCTGGATATTTCCCCACTGGTTGGCCTCTAGTGAAAACTAAGGCCGAAGCCGACGAATGGGCGAAGCATATGAACGACAGGATGAAGCTTTCAGACGATGATGTTTGGGAGCTGGTGGCGCAGTCTATGAGGAAGCGGTGAATACCATGTATCCAGACACCAGTGAAGACCAAGCAGCTATCAGTGAGATGTATGAGCATATGACCGCAGCCGAAGGGTATGCGAAGCAAATGGCCGAGCAGATGTTGGACGATATCGGGTATGATACCAACTGCTTCGAGATCACCGTCACCATCAAGGACAAGAACGCCGACCATTAAACCCTTTATCTCGTCATTTCTTTGACGACGATCATAGTGTATACGCATATCTCGTCGTTTATGTCACCCGCTGGTGACATAGTGATCTGCTTAACGGCGTTAAGACGAGAAACCCAACCTTTATATACTCAGATGCTGATGGAGTATCAGAGGTAACTGAAATGGAAAAGCAAGAGCTAGTCCAGATAAGTGCAAAGGTTGAGGAAGCCTTCTATGAGGTATCTGCCAAGGGGAATCACAACGACTGGTTCCCATGTGGGCGTGCCTATGTGAAGGTGAGAGGCACTACGAGCTTCGTGAAGGCTATGAAGAAGCACGCAGTCAAGCAACAGTGTGACAGGTATGCATTGGGTAGCATAGTGATGTACCCTGCGTACAGTGGGGGATTTGAGGTATCTTGTGCCATCCGTGGCAGGGATGCCTACGAACAGCAGTCATTGAACTTCGAGCTACCCGTCGCAGAGGCGATTCAGGGTATCTTGAAGGCAAAGGGGATTGAGTCTACCATCAGAACATGGATAGACTAAACCTTTTTATACTATTACGATGATGTGGTTGCAAGGCGAGTCCAGCCTGGAATGGATGACTATGAAAAGCCCACGATGGCGCTCTGATGGGCGCATACTGGGTGTTTAACTTGATAAGACTTCGAGCCACAGGCCGATGTCGTGGAGGTAGAATGATGGTTTAGCAAACAAGTAAAACGGGGTTGAACTGCCCCCAACATAGATCTTTGTGATGGGCTATGTGTGATGTAAGTTTTAACAACCTCAGTTGGGGAGACTAGCCCACTCCCCGTATTTTCTTATCTCGTCAATTTGCAACGATGGTGCGATTCATAGGGGTTCGACGCAACATTGTTTCACGAACCAAACGCTTATATATACATAACTACATGTCCTAATCATGAAGGCAGAACACAAAATCATATTCAGGTGCTGTGAGCATGGTTGCTACATGAGCAATGGAGATGATGGAGAAGGATGTGAGATTGCAATGCCTAACTATGGAGTGATGGTAGGCGGGAATGGACTGCGCTACCCTATGAACTGCCCCTGGTTGGCTGAATCGAGAATCGAATGTGAGCTTGTCGAAGGCACACATGAGAGAAAGGGACAGGCGAGCTTTGAGAACCCCATTAGGGATAAGAAGTGCGTGAACTAAACCCTTATATATACAGAAGGAGATGACTATACATGGGATATGCAGAGTATGGAATCATAGTGATATTGGACATCCACGATGACAACAGAGAGGACTTGTTGGATGGCACGAACCTATACTTTAGTGCCTTCCAGAACTACCTTTCGATACATGCAACCTGTTTGAAGCAGGACATGCCCTTCGATAGAAGGGAGGTATATCAAATATATCTAGGTAGCGACAGCACGCCATTGATGTATGAAAAGCAGATGCATCATGTTGAATTCCTTAAGAAGATGATGAAGGAATTCGACTATGCGCTGGACATGCACTACGATAAGGCTATCCTACCCTATGCGGGGGATTAAACATGCCAAAATACATAGTGAAGGTTCAGCGGTACATGGAGCTATTCTATGAGGCCGACAGCGCAGAGGAAGCGGTAGACATGGCAGAGGGTGAAACCAATGCCCTAATCGCAGAGTATATGGAGGAAGATGGCAGCACAGCCCTATTCTTCCAGTTTGAAGCCAGTGAGGTGAAATGATGAGCGAACCAACCATTGAGAGGGAAACAGACACCTATTGGAGCAATTATGAGGAACACGAAACCCATTCCATCCATTTCCATCATGCATTGGAGCATGTAGACATAGACTTCAGATTGTTTGGTACGAATGGTGGAGTGGTGTTTGAAGCATCACAAGAAACCAAGAAGCACTTCGACATGGTGGGATTCACTATGTCTGATGAGATGGCGTTAGAAGTAGCTCTGAAGATCATCGGGATTGTGGAGAGTAGACGCAAATAAATCTATTCTCGTATCATTCTTTTTCTAGGATAACTGCATACGAATGTATCTCGTCAAATTGCCACGCTTCGCATGGCATAGTGATCCACGAAAACTAAAAAGAAAGAGGTTTAGCTCCGGAGAACCGCTATCACCACTAGGAGAATAATGACCCCAATGATGAGAAGTCCAATTCCAGTGAGCACCAGCATACCCATAGAGATAGCTATAACCCATGAGGGGAAGCCAGCGCCAGGATACATCCAGTTACCGATTGCGACGGCCAGCGAGAGTACGAACAGTAGCGAGATAATACCCCCAACTACGCTAGTCCCTCTGCTGATTTTGATTTGCGGTTGATTGCGCATGAATGGGAGAACACTCTAGTAGTATATATACCTTTGGGATCCGCCCCACAACCTAAATGCTTATATACATAGACAGTGATAAGGGACTATGCAAGCAAATCCGCAGACAAAGGCTGAGATTATGGCTGGCGTAGAGAGTGTTACACACTCTAAGAAGGTCATGAACAACACCTATCAGATGTTCATGGATAATGGCGACATTATCATACGCTATCACACTACCAATGTAGTGACAAAGAAGAAGAACGGCACTTTCATCCTGCATAGTGGCGGTTGGAAGACTACCACTACAAAGGAGCGCATCAACTACATGATGCCAGCAGGGTACTATGTGGCTACCATCGATGGTACTTGGAATATCTGCAAGCGTGGTGGTGGTGTGAATGAGCGTTTCAAGCCTATCCCATTTGTGGATGGTATCAACATTCGCAAGGATGGCACTATCCCTAAGAAGTGGATAACGAAGACTGAGGCACAGCGCAAGCGTGAGGAAAAGCTGGACATCAAGATAGATAAGTACATGAAGATAGTCGAAAAGAAGCTCCAAGCTGGCGATGTTCGCCCTAAGAGTGGCGACTGTTGGTGCTGTCTGATGAAGAACGATAAGGGAGAGTCCGTCTTCGATGACAATACCCATGTGGCTATGCATGTCAAAGAGGGATATGTCCCTAACATCCTGATATGGAACGCCATAAGCGAGTTGGGGTATAACCCTCAGTTCCATTTGACCACTACGCCATCAACTCAGTCAATGCGTGGCACAGTGGCTATGAAGGCTGTTCGGAAGTATGTCAAGAGGCGTGTTGGGTTGGCTATCTGAGCCAACCAAACCCTTTAATACTTAGAATGTGATGGTGATACAATGAGCAACATAGGAAGTTTTGAAGTGACCAGTGGGAAGCTAGTCATATCCGACCCTTGCTATACGCTGGACACATGGTGCATGGCAGTTGTGAATGATGTCGAAAACGGCACATACATCATATATGCCGAAGAATCTGATGGGCGTATCAGCGAAATAGAGGTTCTTAATCAAAAAGAACCTTGTGGTTCGCCGTGGGCTGAAATCAGCAACGACATTGGCGTAGACAGTGGACAATGCGGTATCTTCGACTTCGACCACTATAGGAAGGATACAGACTATCCTATGGCATCCCAATTTGAGGCTGATGGATACAACGATAAGGGCGATGGGGAACACTGGTACTCGCATTGCTGTGATGTTACGCTAGGTGAGGATGGCGTAGGGAGTGTCGTTGGTGGGGCTGTCGCATCCAGCGGATATGGCGACGGTTGCTATACAGCCTATGTCATGCGCAATGAGGAAGGGCAGGTTATCGGAGTCAAGATCGTGTTCATCACTGAGGAAGATGATGACGATGACTATGATGAGGATGACGACGATGATGATGACTATGATGAGGATGACGACGATGATGATGACGACGATGAACCCGTAACTATTGAGTTCATAATGGGGCTTAAGAAGCATTGAAACACCTTATCTCGTCATTCTTTTTATTCGTTCGGATCATAGATGTAACGCAAGCGTTACATCTACGAGAAAACCAAAGCTTATATACTCAGAGAGTGATACACATACAGAGGCATAAACATGGCAACTGAAAAGGACTTGGAACACCACTACGCTGTGCTTAAGAAGCTGGCGAAGTGGAAGTGCGATGGCCGTGAAGAACCATTCATTGGAGCCGATATGGTAGACCAGGATGTGCTGTTCGATATGCAGGAGTACCTGGGAGCAGAGTTGCTTAAGGCAGCACAGAAGATAGGCAAAGAGGATGACCTAGTTAAGACCTTCCCCTGGCTGTTCAAGAAGACGGTGGTAAAGTGAGTGATGGATGCTATGTCGGCATCCTACAAATGCATGTAGGAGAGAATATCAGTAAGTGGGGCATATGGTCAATCCTAAAGATTGAGTATGAGGACTTGATGGAGCTAGTAGTTGATGACGACCTGAACTACGATGAGTCAGAAGTTATCAAGATGCGCTTCGAATCCCACTGTGAAATCGGAGATAACATCAAGCAGATGTGCATTAACCTCTACAATGGGGGAAGCATTGACCACTTCGAATACGGAGAGGACTTCTGTACTCCATGCAGTGGATACTCAGACTCAGAGTATGAGGACGATAAGATGACTGACTACCAAGGGAATGAGGAAGACCATACTCCAGACCCCGTAGGGGATCAGCCCGACCCAATGTGGATTGACGGAGCTATTGATGGAGATAGCGAAGACTAAACCAATTCTCGTTATTCTTTTAGGACTATTTACTGTATATATGTCAAATCTCGTCAATTCGCTGTCACCCCAGGTGACATAGGCGATCCCACGAACGAAAACAAAAGATTATATACTCATAAGATGATGGCGAGATTATGACTAAGGAGCAAACGCAAGAAGAGCATGTCAAGAGCATGGGCGAAGTGACTATGGACATGGCTGTAATCACCGCTAAGCTGGCTATGAAGGACCACAAGAGCGATGTGAGTATGGAGATTACCGTAAGTGTTAGAGATGACTACGGACGCACCATCAAGATTGAGAGGCGTATCAAGAAGGCCGACCTCTAAACCCATTCCTTATATACTAACACTGTGATATACATTCAGAGGTAAGCAAATGGCAGAAACTGAGCAATATAAGGGATTTACCATAACGGTAGATTTCGAAATGGAGCCACAGAATCCACGCACCGAAGATTGCAACCTTGGAAGAATGATATGCTTCCATGACAACTACAACATTGGCGACAACCACATGTTGTCTACCAACATCGATGACTACGATTCGTGGGCAGATGTTCGCCAGAAAATCGAAAAGTACTACGGTACGGTGTGCATCCTTCCAGTCTATGCCTATGAGCATGGTGGAATTGCGCTCAACGTGAAGCGTGAGTACCCATTCGATTGTCAGTGGGATTCGAGCATGGTTGGTTTCATATTCTGTAACAGAGAAGATGTGACCAAGTACTACGGCCACGCAACCATCGATGCGGAGATGCTTAAGACTATCGAAAACAAACTCATAAATGAAGTTGCCATACTGAGTGCATACTTCCAGGGCATGGTTTATGAGTATCGCATCGAGCGCATCAAAGCCACATGCGATGAGAACGACTATCCGCTATTCACTGGTGGATACTACGACAGCAAGGAGTGCTTCTATGCGGCACAGTGTATGATAGATGAGATAGTGCTAGAGGATGATGAAATCGTGTACGGCATGACTAACCCGATTCAGCTTCTGGCGTTCATGGGGAGTGATGAGTGATGCCGTGTCCTAAGTGTGACGCTCCTATGGAGCGTTTGGAAGTGCGTGTCTACGAGCAGACCGTCTATATGGCTACGAAGGAAGGCAATAGTATACACTATGAAAATCAGGAAAACTGTGGGGATGATGCTCCCGACAGTGTTTGTACTGTATCTTGCGAAGAATGTGGACGGATATTGCTCGATAAAGTAAGTGAATCCGCTGCGGAAGTCTATCTAAAAAAGAACCTAGTAATAGAGGGTGATGACTGATGCAATATGTCGTAACTCTGAGTAGAACCGCCATCGTATCTGCTGATAATGAGTCGGATGCTATCAATTCGGCCATCAAGCAGCTGAACCATGTTGATTTGGCCTACGCCTTCGATATATGGATTAGAGATGGTGGTAAAGAGCCTCAAATGTGCCAGAAATGTGGCAAAATAGAGCTTGATGAGGAAGATAACATCGAAGACGGCAAGAGGATATGCGTTAGATGTGTCTTCGGATTGGATGGTTGAGAACATGCAACAGTACACAGAGTACGAAGAAGAGCAGCAACTACTACTCAGATCACACCACAGATGGGCGATAAAGCACTATGCAGATATGCTGGAGTTCAAACAAATAGATGAGAAAACGGCAAATCTGCTTACAAATATATCAAAAGCGTCCATATTGGTGATAAGCGCAGAGCTTAGAGAAAGAAGGAGGGATTGAATGACATACGGAATGCATGAGAACCTGACTGATGATGAGAAAGAAACGCTCTACTATGTCCTACAAGATTATATAGAGCATCTAGAAACAGAGGATGATACTGGAATGAGTATCATTCAAATGAAAAGGATAATGGAGAAGTTGGATCTCAAAGAAAACTAGATAGAGGCGGGGAGATCAACCCGCCATAAACAGTTTACTTCTTAATCTTAACGCCCTTAGCACCATCCACGACAGGCTCTCCACCTTCGAGAACGTTCCCGGTAGTTCCGGAGCCAGCCTTAGACTTCAAATCTCGTTCAATCTTACCGCCTTCAGCACCATCAAGGACCTTGATCTTGGGAATCTCGCCAACTTTGCCGGCCCCACCAGACTTATAGTTCTCTAGGCTCTTGCCTTCAGCACCATCTAGCATATCACCCATAGGGACGACGATTGCCTTATACAACTCTTCATGTACTGCATTGATGTAGTTCATGCGCTCGTCTAATCTCTCATAGGTCTTCTTGATCTCATTCATGAATTCAGACATTGGTATACCTTCTACTCTAATATATGTATGAGTCAGGAGATATATAAGGAAGAGGTTTGAAGAGATTTCAGAGCATGCTCCCATTGGGGTATTGGATGAAGATAGTCACTCTGTTGTCATCATCCTCTAGTGCCATGAGCTTCGCAGCGTCACTCTGAGGAATGACGCACGACAACTGCACTATCATTGTCTTAACTTCTTCCCCGCTACCGTCATCCACCTTGCCAGCATTGCCGTAGCTCTCTATCCTAGCCCTAAGCGTCACGCCTAGCTGAGCTTCGAACTTCTGTTCGGGTTCAGCGTCTTCTTCCTTAGCGTATTCGATTGCCATAGTATCACCATGATCTTCTAGATATATAAAGAAAGGGTTTACTTAGAGAGCGTAAGCTCTCTTTTAGCCGTCGCACGCTTGACGGCTGCTTTTGCCAGGTTGTCGGCGTACTTCTTGCGCCTGATTTCCCCGTCTTCCAGCAGTCTGTCCTTCTTCTTAGTAAGAAGTCCGAGAGCGCTCTCCGTGTATCCTAGAGTACTCATGTAGCTGTCCGTAGCCCTGAATGTCAGCGCCTTGGTGACACAGCAATACAACTGGAACATGCTCAGGTCATGCACCTTAAGCCTGTCATTGTACTCCATCGGGTTCAGAGCGATAGCGTCTATGATACCCTGCGGGATAGTCGTACCCCAAAGGATGTCAGCTATCTCAGACTGCACGATAGGCTTGCTCTCTGCGTCCGAGTAGAGCTTCACTACTGCGGGGAAGCTGCTAGCAATGCCACTGATATATGCCTCTAGGATGTCAGGCACACGGTCAATCATTTCGCTGTCGTGCGGTATCCAGATTGTCGGCGTAGCCTTGCCCCAAAGGTTCAGGTTGTAACAGAACACCTGGATTCCAGCCCCACCGATGTAGACTCCCATCCTTCCATTGAAGGAGTTGCGCATATCTATAGTGAACATGACTGGCTCAGGGTACTGCTCCAGCACATTGAAGGTCATGCTAGGGTCTACGAAGGTTGCATTACCAATCGTAAAGCCCTTCTCTCCCACAGATATAGAACCGACTGGCGTAGCGTCTATCTTGGCGCATACATTAGCGAAAGTGCCAAATAGGTCCTGGTTCTGCAAGATACGATAGTCCTTGCTCATGATGGCGATGTTCTCTCCCGTAGCCATATCATAGATTTCCTTATGCGTTTCCGAAGGCATCCCCGTTCTTGCCAGGGTGATTTCGTGGTCGCCGTACTGGTGGAAATCCTTGCATGCGTCACGCATACCTTCCACAGATACGAACTGGGGGTTGCTCAGCCTGTCGCCAAAGCACTTCATTCCAGCCGTGGATGCGAAGCTTGCCGTCGCAGGATTGTAGTTGAACTTCAATCCAGTCGGGTGTTGATAGGTCGTACTTCCGTCCTCATTCTTAGCCACTACTGGCAGCTCAGTTACTAGCATTTGTTTTTACACTCCTTTGCTTTCTGATTCTACATCACGATCTGAGTATATAATGCTTTAGTTTAAGGGGTTTGAAGTGTTTGCGATTTCATTCCCCATGCTGTCCCACCCTTCACGCTGTCTTCGAGCGAAGACTTCCAGGTACGGGGCATAGCTAGTCCTCTCTGCTACCTCATAGAAGTAGTCAGGCTTACGGCTATGCTCCTGGCGTGGGGCATGATGCACAGTAGGGATACAGCTACGCTTATTATCCACTACGCTACGCTTATACGGCACTTTACCCTTGACACCAAAGAGCAATAGCTCATGTTGCCCACGGAAGTATTGGCCGAGTCCAAATCTATCCTTAACCCACGCAAGGTTAGTGACATACCTGAATCCCATAGCCTTCATAACTTCCAGTCCGTCCTCTAGGAAGTTATTCGTAACCCACAAATACAAGTGAGCATTTTCCTCAATAGGGATTTGCTTCATGTATTCGATGATGGCTGGCGTTTTCATGAGAGGATAGTGCCTCTGTGCGCCTCTGCAAATTTTCCCGCCCCCATACTCAGCGTATGGAGGGTCGGCCAATATGGTGCTATACTTTTTGACTTCTGCCATGTTTATGAGATAGCAGTATGGGTATTTAAGTCTTTTGTTTTATGAGGACAAACACCACCATTCCTATGCTTCCCCTGATTACAGTTATGGCATAGCGTTTGATAGACGGAAGGGTTATATACTCGGATCGCCTCTAGATACTCATCACGATTATCTTTATAGTTCGTTCTATGTAAATGACCATCGTTCTGAACATGGTCTAGCGATAAAAACAATCGTTCAGATTCTCCACAACAATTGCATATATCACCATACATTTCGAAGAAATTCTCTTTAATTTGTAGACGGCGTTCCTTTCCGTAGTTACTTTTCTTTTCTCTAACCTCATCACTAATGTTATATCTAATCCTAGCTTTCTCTACATGATAATCTGTCCGTGGGTCTTCAGCATACTTCTTAGCGTTATATGCTTTAGTTACTTCTCTTTCGTGAGCTAGTCTTATGGGGTCGTTCTTAACACGCTCCCTTCTTCTCTTACTGCTGGCTCTTTTCAGAGCCAATACATGCTCCCGATATTCGGGGTCAGCAGCCATGCGTTCTTTCTTTGATACCATGAGATACACCTTGATATGATATATGTATCGTTCATCCCATAGTGGGTTTAAGGGGTTTTATACATCTGCTCACAGACTTCCAATATTTCCAGACATAGCTGTGGCGGGACAACAGCTCTCAGTGTTTTATTTGCCTTGCCTTGCGTGCCTGTCTTAGCGCCTCTAGGCGCTGATTCATGGCAAGGCATACCATTCTTACACCTACGAGCAACGAAGTTGTCTAGGTTGTGCCAGAGGTCGGTGGGCTTCATCACATGGTCGCCGTATTGACAGTATGTAACTGTGACACGGTTGTACTTCTGCATGAAGTCCATCTTCCTAAGCACACCCATAGGGTTTTCGATTATATATGCCTTGGGCTGGAGCATGTCAATGATTTCCAGAGTCTTCTTGGCAATCCTTATTGCCATCTCAGACTGGGGGCGCTTGGGGATGTAAGCTTCTTTCCCGCCCGTCCAGTTGCTACCAATGCTGGCAACACTGAAACAGTCGCATGGAATGCTTGCCCATATCACATCAGGCTTCCAGTCGCCAAGCGTGTTGGCATCGAAGTCCATGATGTTCATAGTGTAGTCACACTTGAACTGGGGGTCAAAGTCGAGAGTGCGAACATCATGTCCGTGTGCTCTAGCGACTTTTGCGAATGATGCGGTTCCTGCAAATAACTCCAATACCTTCATGCCACTCCTATCATCATGGTAGTATATAAGGCTTGTGTTTAATGAAATTTAAGAGAAGAAAAGGTTTATATAGGATCTGCTGTTTACTTCTTGGGTATGAGGTTCTTAAAGAAATCCCTGCGAGTCAGCTTGACATTCTTCACAGTGTCGAGCGATGTTGGCGTAGTCACAGTCTTACGAGTGTCGGGCTTGACTGGCTTCTCAGGCTTTAGCGCTCTGAACTTCGCCCACAACTTAGTGAGAGGCACGACTGCATCCTCTTTGCATGAAGCTGCTTGCTCACGATACCAGTTTGCACCCTGCACATCGCCACTCTTGTCGGCGTGGTTGGCCTGGAATAGATAGTCATGATACTCTGCGCTGTAATGCTTAAGCGTCTGCTTAATTACTTGGCCGGCATACGATCTCGATAGAGCGTGCATCTTATTCTCATGCTGCCCGTAATACGAATATCCGTAGTACGGATTACCGAATTCTTCTCCATCCTTTAGAATGAGAAGGCCGTCCCATCGCTGATCATTGCCGTCCGTCATCTCAATGCCGAACAGTTGAGTCTTAATTGGTATTGACATTTTGTTACCTCTTAGTAGTGTATAGTGATAGAGATATATAAAGGTTTGGAAGAGATTTACTCATTGTGAAGAGAATCGACTGCATCATCGAATTCTTCCAGTGTCGAGAGTCCGTACTCCTTATCCGTCAGGGCGAGAATCTTACGAATAGTACTCTTGTCTACCCCGCACGTTTCGTAGAGATACTTCCACTCAGCCACATCGTTCTTCATACCGATGTTCATCAGGTCTTCTATCGAGATTTCAAGCCATTCCATGAGATCACATCTATTTACGAGTATTAAAGGGTTTAGTTCTTCAGCTTGCTCACATCGAGAAATGCCTTCTGGATGGGGATACAGCCGAAGTTAATAGTGCATACCACACAATAGCATGGCGTGTTCTTCTTCGCATGACCCTTGCAGTTGGTGAGCATCTTGCCAGGGTTGCCACACCCATCACCACCACAGTCCTCTGCCCCACAATAGGGGCGCATGTCGATACGCTTCTTGGCTTTGATGCACTCCTGCACTATGTTCTTGGTGTTGTTAGCCTTCATCAGAATTTCTCCAAGTGGGGCTTAACGGTGCTCTTAGTGATAGTGCATAGCACAGCTTTGTACTCAGCTTCCTCTGGATTGGCGTACACTTCCTTAGTGAACGCCTGAATCTTCGGATTGCCGGCAACCCAGTTGCCATACACCGCCTCTGGATAGCGTAGATTGATGTAATCTACACACGCCTGTTCGCTTCTTTTCGGGTTCCATGCCACATTCCACTCGATCTTGTAGTACTCCATGTAATCACCATCGCTGTCTATATATTTAAGGAATGGGTTTGTAGTCAAGCGCCTTAACCTGGATGACAATCCAATCGTGCTCCAGTTGCTTCTTGGCAATGCGTGCAATGCGCTTCTCAGCCTTGATAGCTGGTTTCTTGGCCGCCAGAGCAAGCTGCTTCTCAGCTTCATAGTCCTCAACGGACTTGTATCCAGGGATGTTGTTCTTGACCACCCAGTTGAGCACTCCATTGATGGTGACATCATTCAACTCAGCCCTCAGTATGACCGCATCACGCTTGACGACATAGCCATGCTCAGGGTTATTCGTATAGATGATATAGTCGGTGATGTCTCCATTGTTGTTCTCAATGACTCTGGACTTCAAGTTGCCCACCAGAATCAGCTTCGAAAGCCTCTCCGCTAGCTCATCTGGCAATCTGACGGCGTACTCATCAGTGACAGCGTTATCGAGCGCTTGGTAGTACTGAGCATCGCTCATCTCCATGAACTCCTGATACGTACACTCGAACGGCACGTGGATTCCACCATCGAACGGCTCTCCCAACTCTTCCCAGGTGACGTAGAACCTGGAATCGACCCGAAGGTTGTTCCAAGTGCGTATATTGACCATGATTCTGTGCTCCCCATACATATTGCGACGAGCCAGTATCTCCGCATCATCCTTGGCGTCCATGAAACTATCGTAGATAGTCTTACCGTAGGCGATGATTTCTTCCAGAGTCAAGAGCTTGGCAGCGTCATCGAAATCCCCAAAGCGGGGCATATACGTGATATAGAGGTTATCCCCTACATGATACGACAAATCCCCGTTCTTAACTCCCTTCGACTTGTACTCCACGATGTTATAGGCGTACTGCGACACTCTCTGAGTCATATCGAGCTTGATGGTCACAGTCACCGTTGCATCGCCACGTGGTCCGAAGCTGTCTCCGCTTGTGCTTACTTTTGTAACTTCCATGTTTATCACCATTGTATTCTGAGTATATAAGGGTTTTGTTCGATCAGACCCTATCCTCTCTAGGGACGGGGTTGGATTCACACTGTATGCGTATGAACGCCATCGCCTTTTCGTAATCATTAAACAGTACCTTTTCGCATTTCGGGCATTTGTATTGAGCTATGCGTGACTTGCTTTCAATCACTTCATCATGCAACGAAAGCACACCCCGAACCGTTTCCCTAGTCATATAGTCCAGACGGTCAATGATTTCCCCACACTCCCTGCAATACGCCTTAGAGTAGTCATCGGCATGCTCTTCGGCACATTCGTTGCATATAGCATCAGCTATATCATTGGTGCGCATGAAGTGGATGTCCATGCAATCTTCGCATATCCACTTACCACATTCATCACAATGTGCGCCCTCAAAAGAGGTAGTCACCGTAAATTCCTTGCATATCTCACAGACCTTATCCAAGTCGCTCATAGTTTTGACATGAGCTTTAAAGTATATAAAGTGTCTGTTTTAGCGAGTTTAGGTTCGCTAGACCTATTATGTGAGAAATCAAAAGATATGCTCTAATTGGCTCATATTTGGTGAAAAATACGAATAAGCAAGCGGAGATATCTTTGAGCCAACTAGAGCGCCGCAACCATCAAAGTGCGCCCATTCCCCGCAGGGTAGCATCACTCAGATGATGTTGCGACAAGATATGGTATGCGTTTCGAGTATATAATGCTTTCGCCCAGTTTAATAGCTCAGAAAAGTCAGTGGGCAACTATAAGTGCTGCTTGGATCATAACTGCAATTGCGGGTTCTCTCCCGTACCATAAGTCTGTCTAGTGGTGACATTTACTTTATGCTCTTTAACACACTTCTTCCCTTTTCGTGGGCAGTTGTCTTCAGTATTAACATCTTTAGGAAGATAGAAATTATCGTTCTTAACTTTCTCATCTGTATACCCAAAACCACCTGCTTGATGCTCTACGTCACCACCGCCTTCCATGCCTACACCTATCTTTTCTAGGCGTATTAACAGACTTTTTGCGAGTACTAGATTCTCCTTAGATTGGGTCATACAATAGTGATATATGTATTACACTCTCATGTTCTCGACACGATCATAACATACACGTGCGCATCTCGTCTACAATTCTGTATACACGCCGTACACACGTAATACGCATGCGTCTCGTCATGTGCGTCTCGTCTACGATAGCTTGTGCTCTCGTTCGAGCGCATGCCTTTTGTGAGGACGAGAACCGCAGGGATCGGCATCTCGTCGTCTTTTGACGAGCGCTTGAAAACACAGTAGACGGCAGAAATGCAAGAGAAATGCTATCGTTTCTTACAAATGTAAAGTGCCTTTTGCCGCACTCACAGGGCAAATCGAATACCCAGTGTGAGCCAGCAAAAAGCGTAAAGAAATTGACGAGTTTAGCTTACATATGTAAAGAGAATACTCATTTGATTTAACAGAGCGAACGAATTAGCTCTTTTTACAGGAGCAGCCGTCACCGCACGATCCGCCCTCACATGACGATGCATCGTCTTCTGCTTCGGCAAACATCTCTACCGTGAACTTCATATAGTCGTCTGCCCAATACAGCAGAGCGTTCAAAGTTTCCAACTGAGGCTTTGACTGCTTCTCAGCGACATCCAGCGCCGTCATGATGATGAGCTGCCCTAGCTGTCCTCCAATGAGCGATAGTTCGGCATCCAGGCCACTGTTGGCATCATGCTTAGCGCCCATAGACTGGGCTTGCTCCAAGATGAGCTGAACGGCTTCTTGCATGCGATCCTTGTATCCAGTGTTGTTGTTTTCTGACATTTTGATTCACTCGCTTTACTCTTAGATATGCTATTCTAGTATAAAAAGATAAGCTTCATACTATGACAGTAGCATGAAGCGTAGACATGCCCACCCTAGTCGGCATGGGCGTACCAGCAACCTACAGAGGACCAGTCTGCGGGTTCTGCGTACTTGTCTACAATACCTATATGGATGATGTATTATTTATAATTTTCTATGAAGACGCCCGATTTTGACCTATAATCCATAGCGCTTCATAGGTATGAAGCGATCATTGATAGTCCAATGCACACATCTGTACTATAAACTATAGATATCAATGATAACAATAGTTTCATGTATATCAATGATAACAATAGTTTCAATGATTTCTGTCGCACACATCCATAACGAGAATTGTATACATTGTTGATTTAGCACCATTGCACCATTGTTGCTAACGAGAATCGTTGCTATTTCTTGATCCACATAGCAACGAGAATTAGAAGTGTGTTAAGGTGTTTGTCTATACGTTCTTATTCTTTGTCTTCTAGTTGTTCTACTTTATCTATTAGTTCTTCTATTGTTGTTGTTAGTGAGCTTAGTTGTTTTTGTATTGATTGTAGTAGTTTTGTATTATCTTGCTCACCCGCTTGCGCAGGTGATACGACCACGTTACTACGCATATCAGCAATAGAAGCTCTAAGGCGCTTAAGCTGCTCTTCCACTATCTCAGAGTCTGATTGTTCTTCGCATTCTGGCTTCTTGTCTTTGTTTAGAGACTTTAAAACTTGCTCTAATGTATACTTTTCTTCGGGCAGTTTAACACCTCCGCATTTATGATATATGGATTACTCATTGAGTTTTCGAGTAACATTCAATATGTAATCCTCACCCTTGACTACGATTACGGAAGCTGAAAATGAACATAATATACGCCCGAATTTGGTGATAAAATAGACAGGCATATCCTTGACTTCTGCGTTTCTTTTTAACGCTTCAATGATTTTTGCTCTGTCTTTGATGTCGCCCCAAATACCCACTTCAAAGGATGTTTTACCGATGATCTCCTCTGCGGTGTAACCACTTATCTCAGTGAACGCACTGTTTATAGATACGAACTCACCTGTCTTCTTCTTAGTTATAGATACCGCCTCATGTATCGCATTGAACACCTTACGGTACTTTTCTTCACTCACCCTGAGCATGTCAATAGCGTCACTGAGTTTAGTTAGATATACATTTACATCATCCTGTGCTTTCTTAATTAATTCAAGATGTGCTTTGGTGTCTGCTTGTGACATCATTAGTTCATGATTTGTCTTGATTAGATTCTGTTTGTATCTATATCTAGATACGCTATGTTCTATCTTGTGTTTCAGATCCAAGAACATGAATTCTAAATTATTAGACTTAGGGACATAGGCACTTACTCCCGCATTTAGAGCGTCTAGAATCGTTTGTTCATGCCCATGACCTGTGTATATGATGAACGGTATTTCGTCGCCCACGCTTCTTATTGAACGTAGAAACTCGATACCATTTTCATCTCCCATCTGATAGTCGCATATAATAGCATCATAGTGTTTCTTGGACCTAGCTACTCTAGCATCATTCACAGATAATACAAAATCTATTTTAATTCCGGAATATCCTTCTAATATCTTCTTAGCTAGATAACATATGTCTACATTATCATCAACGAATAGAACTTCGATTGTATCTGTGCAGTCCGTCATACATAATCCTCACTATTATATATGTCTGTTCAACTCTTGGGGATTACCTTGATTTCGTAGCCATCCACATGAAACATATCGTTCAGTGTCTTTTCGATTTCGTTTCTACGCTTGCGTGTTTCATCGTCTATGTAATTAATATTACAACCTGGAGTATCTGTGTAAATGAAAGCATATCCCATGTCGTGTTTATCTAGGAATTTAATGGATTGTTCTTCGCTCTTAGTCATTGCCCTACTAGGTGATATCATTACTAAGTGCCTGATGCCCACCTGATACATAGTCTTTGCGCAGTTCATACACGGAATACCTGTTAGGAACATAGTGCTCTTATCGAAAGACTTAAATGTATTCTTAACAGCTTCAGCAATAGCGACGATCTCAGCATGGATAGCAGGACATTCATTATAGTCTGCCGAAGCATGCTCTACGTTCATTCTAGAGCACTCATGCAGTACACCAGCGATGTTATGCCCCCGACTCATTTCATGCCCATCCTTGCGTAGCACAGCGCCACACTTACGCTTCTTGCAGTCAGACTTAAGCGATTCTTCAATAGCACATTTCATTGCATCAATATCATTCATTTAGATCACCTGTAATAAATTGTCGTACTTGATTCTCTGTATTCATCTTAGGTAGCATTCCATCCTCAAACACCCACTCGAATGGAATCCAATCGTAGTCTAAATCCATCCTATGGAAGTCGATAGTCGCACGAAGCTCTCCCCGAAGGGCTTCTATTTCGCTCTCAGAGAGATGTTCGGGTATTCGATTACCCTCTTTATCATGAATAGCCTTTGCGACGTTGTAGACGGCCTTATCGATGGCTTCCCGCCCCACTTCATCAACCATGATGACCTGATAGATATTGTCACCATCACCGAATACAAAATATAGACTTGGTTTTTCCATTTTAATCGTCCTCCTTGGGGAGTATCTCACTCTGTTCTTTATATACGAAGTTCAGTTCGATAGGGTTGTAGCAATACTTATCAATGAATTGCTTCCTGACTTCATTTTTCAGATATCTAATGCGCTTCCAGAAGTTCTGATCATTGAACATATACTTTTCTTTCGGTAGTGCTGCCCACTCAGCACGTAGCTCCCTGATTTCGTCCAATCCTTTTACATGTATATTAGTACATTCATCATCCATCAATTTGAAGTTAAAAAGGATTTCCTCTTTACGATTGATAGGAAATAGCCACACATGCCTTACATATGTAAAGTCCCAATCCTGCTCATATAGCACTAATGCAAATGAATCCTCTGCGTTCATTTCTTCAACTCTTCCAGAAACTTCTTGAACTCCTTATCTGAGTGCATGATGTTACCATATCGGACATTGCCTATTTGGTATATATTCTTTACGGTGTTAGGTATTTCAAGTGGTTTCATTTCTTCGCCTCAATCCATTTCTTTTCAATCTTTTCGACGTAATGACCAAACCTAACTCCTGCCCCACCACACTTCTCAGGTTTGTTGTCACCAAACTTTCTATATAGGTTCTGATCATCCAGTTCCACAAACTCCTTCGATGTAGTAAACACAGATTCTGCTGGCAGGTAGATATCCTTATTCAGCATAGCTCTAGGGGTAGATGTATAACAGACACCATCATTGATGTTCTGAAGAATATACTCTCCACTCCACGGCTGGTTCTTCTTGCCAACGATTCTGTATACATCAGCACTCGAACGGCTACCCATCAAATGCAATGCTCCAAACTCATCTATGATTTCTTTCTCATACTTAGTCGTCATCTTCTTCACCCGAATTTATTGGAACCCACACGTTCTTATATACTTTCTTCATCTTCCCATATGGGACTGGCTCATTTAGCGGAAATACACCTTGTGCAGTCGAATAGTGAGTAGGTTGCTCAGGCATCGCTACAAACTCATCTACTTCTTTGTATATCATCTTTACGGGCGAACCACTAGCGAAGTAGAGTCTTCCCACTACATCAGTACATTGTGAATCAACACATCTAGCATACCACGCACGTTCTTCGTCTGCCCCCATAACTCTGCCCAAAACCTCAAACACACTTCTAGGTTGTTTAAGATACTTGCTGCCGAACTTTTCTACTATTTCTTTTTCCCAATCAACACAAACCATCTACTTCACCTCTATCCATCTATCGACACGCAGGTTGATATTCATTCCATACTCCATCCTGGGATCGGTTTTGTATATAGGACTACTCTTTCCCTCACTCTTCCATCTCCATGCAGTTACCTTATCCTTAGCAGGAATGAATGTTGGTTCATCTACGAAAGCTAGAATTACGAACTCACACGCCTTCACCTTATCCTCATCCCATACCAAGTATTTAGAGTTTCTGATGTTTTGAAGCACAATCTTCTGATCATGTGTTTCACCCATGATTCTATAGATGTTAGGCTCATCTTCACCCATACCATAGAACATGTGCCTGATGAATTCACTCTTAAACCTGCTGATAAGCATTTGCCTTCTTTCAATTTCTTTCGGTATATCTACTCCATAGACAGTCATATTAGTCACTTCCTATAATTACTAGCGTTCCATTAGCATTACAATCAGGGCAGTAATAGGTATTATGTGCGAATGTGTGAACCTTTAGTGCTGTGTCTTCATTCCATTCTGCCCCACATCTAGGGCAGTCGTATCTAGGTGGCACATAAGACGTTATAGATAGCGCTAATCCAATTAGCACGAATACCCATATGATTGCGAGTATCGTGATTGCCCAGTCGATATCTCCATGCTTATTAAATCTTTTCATTCTTCATCCTCTCCGTTATTTCATACATAGCTCTCCATATTAATAAACGTTCGCCTCTAGTGAAGGTTGGATTCCAGTCTTCCTCATTCAACCCACTAGCTCTGTATATCTTTTCCATAACGGTGTTAAGATCGGCTTCATATAGTTTATTATCTTCTGGCAGATTAAACTGCATCCTAACAGGATAACCACGCACAAAGTATTTGTAGTCATAAGTGCAATACTGCTCAATTTCCTGTCGCTCATACGTTGTGAGTACATTAGACATAGGGAAATCATATGATACTTTGTTTTTGCTTATGTAGTACATAGCGACTATGAACTTGTCTTTATGTATAACCTTCATTTCCGTACCGTTTGGTAGCTGACAAACACCACTTATAGTAATGTTTGTTAGTTTGGGGATTGCTATATCTTCCATTTTATTACCTAGTCACCAACTACTTCGATGGTGATCTTGACCTTTTCGCCCACGAATTCTTTGAGTAGTTCTCCACCCCAAACACGCTTTCCTTCATAGTCGCCTAATGCTATACTTGGATCCATCGTTGCAGGACGAATGTTGTTAATAATAAACTCCCTCTTCGATGGCTTGGGTTTGTATTTAACGTAGTACGTACCCACCATATCTTTACCCATACCATCTTTGCATATGCTCCAACATCCACCAACTTCATTCATGAAAGCTCTCATTTCATCGTTGTCGTTGAATACCCTATACAATTCCTTGCTCATACCAAATCATCCTCCATGTTCTGCATCATTCTCAGCGCCTTTTCCCTAGCTTGTAGAATGAGGCAATCATCCGTACCGTTGAAACCAGTAGCTTCACTCAGAAACCCCTGAATATCATCGAATGCCCTGTATAGACTGTCTACCATACTAGCGATATCCGTAATAGGCAGCTCACTCAAACGCTCGGTTGTTCTGTTCATGATTACCAATCCCCGATAACATCCCTTACAGTGTCACGTAGGAACATGACCTGCGACCACTCATCATCTTTCATGTTACTGCCCGAAATATCACCCTGCAAGTTATCCAACACTTCTTCCAGATCACTGAGGAAGTCACGGACGTTCTTGTGGGTCATCTTCGTTGGAAGGGTTACGCTTGTCTTAGTAGGCTTCATAGTATCACCATAGTAGTCTAAGTATATAAGGGTTTAGTTATCAAGTTTGAATTTCTGTACTGACCTGGCCTGGATGACTCTAGCTACAAATCCCCAATCCTTAAGTTCTTCAAGCATGAATTCTACAGTCCATTCATCGGACTCAATAACGTATCTAACGATACTGTTAAGTACATACGAAGTAGAAGCTTCATCATTGTCCAGCGTCTTGTTCTTATGCCCCACCATCATCAACAGATTTATAGAACCGTCTTCATTCGTGATGAGGATCATTTCCTCATCTACAACCTTCTTGTTCTCTCTGGCGATGCGAGTTTCGTACTCGACCTTATCCTGCTCTAGTCCACCCATTTGAAACACCTCTAAGGAGTCTTAGATAGGCGCTCAGCATCCTCTCTGCTGATAGGCATACCGCTGATTTCATACTGGAACATAATGAAGTCAGCTTTGTTCTTAGGGTAGGTCTTGCTGTGCGTCTCACACACATCAATCTTCCAGGGTGCTTTGAAGCCAGCTCTGTACTTGCTTACCACAATCTTTCCCTCATGCTTGCATACGTCACATACACATATTTTTGCCATAGTACCTTATCTCCTTTCAACTATATAAGACTTTACTTTATCCTGTCTACCATTTCTTTGATTTTCTTATGCTTACCAATGTACCACACACCCATGTAGTCTTCAGACTTAAAAAGGAAGTAAACAAAAGATAGGAAGCTGAATACAACTAATGATGTGATCCCCATAGTCTCTGCCCACGATAGAGGGGATTTTATAAAGGTCATACTCACTAGCTCCAATATTACCGCCCACAATGCCACAACACATAGCACTATGTATGTCTCACGCTTGGGAATCATCATGTAATACACCCTATATCCTTTTCTATACTTAACTCTTTCCTTAGCTTAATGTGCGCATCCAGTTGTTTCTGAGTCGGATTGTTGGTGATTGTGAGCCATCCAGCTAGTATACTCACACCACATTCATAAACACCCTTACCATACCACTTTTCGAGCGTGGCTACAGGCTGCTTGTAGTTATCTACAATACCATCTTCTATCATCTTATTCACTATATCACGAACATACACGTGTTGCGAACCTGTTCCACCGTTGAGTATAGCTAGATATAGATAGCACTCCTGATCTTTCTTCACAATATCACCCAACACTCTCAGCTAAATCAGCTAGATATTTTAGTTGTTTACGGAAGTGACAATATTTACAATCACTGAATGACACTTCATTATGGAGGAAGTTGTCATTCGCAGTACAAATATACACTTTAGGGAATGTCTTAATACGATATTTGTTCTTCTCTCTGAATCTGCATGGATACTCATCCTTAAGGATGATATCTTGAACTTTCTTTTTACATTCGGACATTATCTCACCTGTCTCTGTTCTTCTTTCGGCTCTCTACACACACGGCAGTCTGGCTCGGTACAAACCATATTATCTAGTAACGTACATTTGAATACTTGCCTGGTACTTCCTGCATATTGAAGATATATTCTGGATATTGCAAACCGTTTTGAAGCGTCACTACACGGCAACCATTCTTCCCATGCCCCACCCATCAATTCATCTCCGTCAGTGGGATTGAGATCAGCATCATCCTCTTGCGCAACGGGCATCTAGCGGGGATGATTCTGTGCTCTCTGGCTCCAAATAGCTCAGGCTCCAGAATAGCCCTATTGCCCGACATTTCAGGATGCATGCAGATATAGTCTGCTTCATTGGCAACACTCAGAGCACAGTCGTAGCAACTAGTAGTTTCATAAACCAATGGCTCCACTTTATTCTTCGGTTTAACCTTCTTGTATGTCATAGTACCACATCACATTTCTAGTATTTAAATTCTGGTTACTTTAACTACCTCTGTAGGGAAGATGAAGAACTCTTCACATACATATTCCCGCTTCCTGCCCGTAAACTCAGCACAGTGATATTTCTCAATCACACTTTGGGGATTGAATGTGCTGAAATCATAATTCCTGACTATACATTTCTCCAAATCAGCGATATTGAACATTCGGAAATCCTTATTTGTCATTGTATTAATAGATGTTTCGGTGTCTGCCAACTTCTTCTTAAGCATTCTGATCTCTTCGTTGTTATTCAACACAATGTTGTTGTGCCATATCTGACACTTATCTTTTTCATCCTGTAGTTTTGCAACCTGATGTGAAAGTGCTTCAAGCTTATGCTCCAATAAATGCACAGTCCCTTGATAAGCTGCCTCTTTGTTCTTCCACTCATCTATCTTCTTCTGTGTTTCCTTTGACAAAAGATGGAAGTGGTTTATCCAATCCTCTCTAGTCGCTTCCTCTTCAATAATCATCGTTTCACTTCCCAATGAAATAATGGACCATACATTGTTCACTACAAAAATCTAGATTATTGGAGTATATATTATTGTCGAAATCCCCAGTTGGTGCATCATTGTTGATTACACTCACCCTTATTTCATCAACAATATCAATGTGTATTTGATACGTATCTTCTGCTATATCTCTCTTACACTGATCACAAACAATCACAAAAGTTGTTATAAGTTTCTCCATCTACTTCACCATCGCATTAGCCATGAGTTGCATGAACTTCGTAAGCTTAAGCCCACAACAGTTTTCATCTTCATCCCATATTTCGCATTCTCCCTTCATGCAGTCTTCAACCACGATATACACACTTCCATGCCTTTCGTTGTTAATAGTCATCCACGGACACTTCTTCATTGCCTCACCTCCTTCATTAGCCTGATTTGCCCCACCAATAGCTGGAGTTCATTGCTTTCTTCGATAACGACTAGATAGCCACAGTCCAAACACCATCTCCACCCATCACCACTGAAGATCATCTTTGTTCCCTGAGTAACCGTCTTGTGGCATTTGTCGCAGTTGCAGTCGTTATGATATTCGTCTATGTAATATTGTGCCATAGTACCTCATCGCCTTCTTAGTATTTAAGCCTTGGGTATCCAATCTGTGCAGTTTATACAGTACTTATCATCATTACACCCACATCGCTTTCCACAGTTGGACTTCATCTGTGGGATTTTAAGATGCCTAATGCATTTAGAGCATGGTGGTTTCCAGTTGCCATCAACACTTGTATGACCAATATGATCATAATCACAGGCATTGCTAGTAATGTAACACATCCACTGTTTGAATACTTTGTAGTGTTTAATTGTCATAGAATCCCATCCTCTAACCAACTTGCTGCCTTGAATTCTATTTCCTCATTGGCATGCTTAGTCCAAGTAGTGCCAGCATGTTCGTTGATAATTCTACGGTATATATCTATAGTATCTAGCTGATTCAATAGCATGACACACAGCTTAGTATTGGCTCTAGAAACATCCTCTTCTTCCAACATCCTGAAGCTAGCCCAATATTCATCTACTGTGCATGACGATAGTTGTTTAGGAATGTTATTGAGCCACGATTCGAATCTAACATTCATTACTGAACCTTCTCAGGATGTTTCATAACGATATGGTTTGCTACTGCGGTCTTATTCTTGCCTGTCTTAGCACACCATTCACACTTATACACAAACACGGTCTTCACGTGGTTTTCCTTAATTGCTGTCTTGCTCATCATAATACTACATCGCCTTCTTAGTATTTAATCGTTTAGTTGGTCGTATAGTTCGCACCACTCATAGTATAGTTCAAGATAGATATCGGCTATGTCTTCGTCTGACTTACCACCTATCTTTTTGAGTGCCATTTTACGATCTGCTAGATATTTAAGGTAATTCTTATCCATCACTTCGTTTACCTTTGGTAAACCATTCAATGATTTCATTCTGAATTCCTCATCATTTCCCACTTGATCTGCTTCTTCTTAACGATAATGCCGTATCCATCGCACATGATATCCTTTTTGATAGGGTCGTAATAAGCCCCACGGCCATCGGGGTAATGACCTATTGTATGAGTAGGTTGTGGCTTGCAATACTCAAAAACATCTGCCATTTCATAAGTAGGTGCTCTATATCGATAGCGCACATCGTTGTTACTAATTTCCTTAGTTTCTGGAGTATCGAATTTCTGCACGATCCACTTCTTGCCGTTTCTACCGATGATCTCATACTTCACATCGAACTCACCATTCAGTTCTACATAAATGGTGTGAAAGTGCTTCATTGCTGCCTTAGTCGTTGCTTTGTCGTCCATTGTCCATCCACCTCTAGTCTTCACTGGCGGTTTATGATGCCCGAAGTACATATACATGCTCATCATACTACCTAGCGTACAATCATGCCCCCAACAGGGTCCAGATACGCAATTATCACACACTTCCACAGAAGGTTTCTTATTGTCTCTGCAAATCATAGTTAATCATCCTCTAAGAGAGGGGATGCAGTACGGTTATTTAAAGATTACCACGGAAACACCAATATTGTAGATACTATAAACAACACCCCAAGAAATATCAATAGGTGTGAATATGCGTAATTACTTATAGTACCCCATTCAGTTCTTAAGCAGTTCTTGATAATGTCGTATGCCCACCATATACCACATGATATCATTATAATACCCAAAACTGTTGAGGCAGCACAAACGACTTCCATAGGATTTGGAGTTAGCATCATAGCTCATCCCTCACTTCTGCATAATATATCATGGTTGTCCACTTGTATATATAGTCTTTATATTCCTTTTCGAGTATGGCGTTCTTTTCTTTATACTCTGCTTCGATACGCTCACCCTCTTCTTTATTGCCACGCTTCCAGTGTGTCTTACCATCTCTGGATTGATAGTCTCTATATGGCGTTAATGCTTCGTATCGCTCTTTATATAGTTCGTTTGAGCGTGTGTCAAACTCTCCAATTGCCTTATTGAAGTTCTCCAATGGGATGAGCAGTTCACGCACATCGCTGATATGCGTGTCCCAGTCGTCGGTATAATCCCCATGATACATAAGCACCACTACACCATAGCTATTAGTCATACAAACCCCTCTGTACCTCTCTGTCCACATGCATGAACTCACTAGCATTCGGTATCTCCGACCATACTAGATGCATTGGAGTATGCTCCATGATGCTTGGCATGGTGATGGTATCCATCTTATTCGTCCCTACATATCTGATATAGTAGTTCCATGTGTCGTTCATCCAACTTCCCATGATTTCGTAAACATAACCCTTATGATCCTTTCTGAAAAGAGTACCGAAGACCTCAATCATCGTCTCCTTCCACTCATCGTAGATTTCAGGATCACTTGGATGATTCTTCTTTGTTTTCTTTGGCCTTGTTTTTTGCATAAATACCAATCCCATTAGCTTCGTTATATGCTCTGCGTTCTTCACATTCTTTCATGTATCTAGCGCCCATGTCTAGATTATCATTAGGTTTAGGTATGTCCTTCATCCTCTTATACCTTTCTGCTCCGATGGTGCTGGTTGTCCACCCATGCTTGTTATCTAACGCTTCGGCTATATAGCTCCCTGGACTCAGATCACTATATCCACAAATCTTATATCGCTTCTTGGCGTATAGTTTGTAGTGCGGGAATTGTCCTGGGGCTGGTGTATTGTCGCTTCTCTCCCTGTTACAATCGTCGTTGTAAGATTGTAGATAACAATCATGACTACAGAAGTAGCGCTTCTCACGCTCTCCAATACGATTTAGTAAGTTACCTGGCTCAGTACCACCTCTGGAAGAAACGTAATTATCCTTTCCATTAAGTACGCCTTTTCCACAGGAGTCACAAACAAATGCCGTTGGGTATGTCAATACTTCACCTCATCAGTCATATCCAGCATGCGCTCACGCTCGATAGGGTCTTCAACTAGTTCATTGATACGCTTTACCATCAAAGCGATATGCCCCTCTGCGAATTCGATATTGCGCTTTGACCTGAATATGTTATTATAGTGCTTCATACAATAGCATCGAATACAATATCCACCACCAGTATCCATATCCAGATCACCACTCATGGCAACCATCAATTCGTCTTTCTTGACTTGCTCATCGCACGATTCACATGCGACATCGTATGCTGCTTTAACGACTATCAATAGACTTTCACCCACTTGCGTTTATTGACTTTCTTGACTATACCATACTTACCAACCCCACATCCGATACCACCCGCTACATCGCCCCACGATGCTTTGTAATGAGTGGGTTGAATATCGAACGGCACGAACTCATAATCCTCATACTCGACCCGATTAACAGGCTCCTTGGGGTAGCATGGCTCGGCGTTACAGTACGTCTTGCCTACCGATTCTGCATCATCTGACTCGATGCAGATATACACCCACTTGTCCAGTTCGTTCTTCTTAGTCCAATCTGCCAGACATAGGATTTCATAAACGGTATTGTTGTGATCTACAACATTCTCACATACCTTAACATACTCGCTTCCGAACCTAAGCCTTATCTGTTTCCTTCTAGCCTCTGCAAATTCATCCATGTTACCACATCACCTTTCTAATACTTATACTCATGGTTATTGAGTAGTTCCTTAAGCATTGGAAATTTATCTGTATGTTGGATCCAACCAGCATAATGATTGCTATCAGAGCCATCCATATCATCGAAAAGCCCTAATACCTCTGCTTTGAAATCATCAAACCGCTTTTGTAGTTCTTCAATTTCTCTCTCAAACTCCATTCGTTCCCAACTCATAGTATCACTTCTTTTCCACTGGAAAGTTGTTATATGTATAAATACCTTCCGTTAGTTTCTTGTCGTGGAAATCGAATTCCTGCACCTTCATATCTACAACAAAGTCTACCATATCCCAACCGCTTTCCCGCATTGAATCGAAGAAAGCGTCAATCGCAACTGCCATAGCCTCTCCTACTGCCCCACCTAGTGTTAGTTGTGTGTCGCTCATATTAAACCTTTCCTGCCATATCTTCTGCCATTTTATTACGTATCTCCTTTGCTACTCTCCAAATTTCATCAGATTCTTCTTGATGACTATAATATAGTAATGGCACATCTTTCAAGAACTTCTTTCGTACTAGAGTAAGAAAGCTACACATATACGCATATGTCTTATTATCTGCTTGATATAATGCTATCTGATGCATGGCACTTTCTATATCTGTAAAATCCCACACTTGAATATAGCCGTTATCGTTGATCATAAGTACATATTTTCGCTTCATAGCAGTCCTCTTATAATCTTGTACTTATCTGGATGCTTCTGGAAAAGTCTATCGCTATTGCCATACATGAATGATTCCTCACATACCAGAGCACGAATTTCCATCTTAAGTTCGGTATACTTCTGCCTGTATTTATCCCTTTCCTCTGTGAGCTTATCAATTCTGTCGTTGAGCTTGTTGATTTCAAGCATTATCACATCGCCTACAGCATCAGACATATTTATACCCCGTCAGTCGTGCTCTTGTTATACCAACCATCTTCGTAGTATATAGTATCTGCCGACTTGACCATGATAGCATTGAACTCATTCCAGTTCATATTTCCACTCATGAAGTCGTATAGCTCACCGATATCGTTTAGAGCCATGTTGATTTCATCTGAAATCAAGTTATTGAACTCTTCCCTCTTTTCATCTGGAACTACGAATCGTGGCTTAGTATCGAAGTCGTAATCAATATTGAGATCAGAACATACAAAATACTCTGCCCTAGTTCTTGCGATAGGCTCTGCTGGTGCTTCGAATATTGCACCATCTTCAAACTTGAACTGTACTTTACTGAACATTCTTCTTCAACTCCTTTCTTATTATCATTAGGCATTGCCCTAGCCAATCTGTACCCTTGATGCCCCAGTAAACGTCTGTAGGCGAGTTTTCGTGCAACGGCTTATCACCCGTATCGAGTAGCATCTTCGCTAGCTCTGGATTCTGATTAAACTTAGCCCTCAACCCAATCATCATGATGTTCATCTTGGACGCTTCCCAGTCCTTCCTAAATACCTCTGGCCTGAGCGCCCTTCCTGCCATGAGTGCCATATATGGTTGTGGTGCATCTGCAATCCACCTACTAAGTGCGCCATCTCTGGTCTTCATACTCTGATAGTAATGCTCGACTGTGGGATATTCGATGTCGTCAATGACTATCTTTGAAGGATAGAAGTTCGACATGAATCCATACTTATCACCCTTAAGATAGAAATAGATATGTTCATCATCTAGTCTCTGCTGACTCATTCTTTCACATCCACGAACTGACCCTTAAATCTAGACATTATCGGATTACGCTCTGAATATCCGAACTCGACCCACATCTCACTCTTATTTATTAAAGGATTACAGAAAAGAAAATGAACGTATATATCATCAGCACCTATCACCTCATTACACCTAGTGCATTTCTTCATCTTAATCACCTCTAATCACTCCCTCTGGCGGGGTTTCGTTTTCATGTTGCTTCTTCAACTCTTCATACTCTGCCACTTGGATCAACTCAGCCTTAAAGCAACCCAATCCACAATACCTCAAATCTACGAACCCATCAGCCTTCAGTATACATGGTATAGTACTGTATTTACCTTCGTTTTTGATAACGCATTTCATACACTTGTAGTATCTCACTCTTTCACCCTCTTGATAGTGCCACAGTTTGGGCAATCGGCTAGAGTATATACGGGGTCACTATATCCGTGATAATCATTCAAGCGAACATCTGAGTCGTGCGCCACACAAGTCAGATACATATACCCCTCTGCCTTCCAGATATATCCACAGCACGCACATGTGAGCATCGGCTCTTCTGGTTTAACGTAGTTCTTTCGCTTTGCCATTTTACCACTTCCACTTGTTGTATGCGATATACGCTACTATCAGCATCCCTATAGTAGACGCTAGTATATAAATTATTACACCCCACTCAGGATTGCTTATGCTCTCACCCATTCTTCGTTTTCGGTCATGTAGAATATCTTCTCGATCCCATATGCTCTCAATAGTGATTTACACGCATCGCAACAATTTATATTTCTAGTCGCTCCACCCGCACCACATCGATAGATGAATGCATAAAGATTAGACTCTTTCATCTTCTTGATACCCCTTATAGCATCCAATTCAGCGTGTACTGTCCTCCTACCCATCTTCGGCCTATTAGACGACCAATGATTTATCCCAATGCTAACCACATCCCCACGCTTATCTACTAACACGCAAGATACGTTATATCTACACTGTGAACGTTCGGCTGCTTCTTTAGCGACCTTGAAAATATGATCCAAATCAACCTGCATAATAATCACCCGATATTGGTTTAACTATTTAGGGTTTTCGAAGAACGCATCCTGAACGCTCTTGCCACCTGCGATGGCATACATACGCCTGAAATCGCAGTTGATGCTGTCACTAACAGCCTTGCTCAGATCCTTACCGACCTCACGAACGGCCATTTCCAACCCTTCGGCATAACCCTGTAGTCTACCGATTTCCATAGCTCTCTGCTCCATGCGCAGTTGGGTCATATCGTCACGCTCACGCTCATACTTAGCGCATGCCATACCGACTTCGCCCCACGCCTCTTCGATTGCGTTATGTAATGTTGCTACTGAGTTGAATTCTACCATGAATGCCACAACAACGAATAAGTATAAAAGGGTTTGGTTTACTCCTTTTCCTTAAGGAGCATTTCGTTCGAAATAGCCTTGAATGAGTACTCAGTATTCGCCTTGCTACGAATAACAATGCCTTCTCTACCCACCTTGGGGTTGATTGCCGAAGGTCCATCTGCCATAGCCACAAAGCACTTGGGGGATGGGTCATCGATAACGTAGTTATCATTCAGGATAGGGACGGTTTCACAATGCAGAGCAGCAATCAGCTTCTTAAAGTCTTCGAAGTTAAATCTCTGAGACTTGTCGATATCGTATGCATTGAAGAACGCCAGCTTGTTGCCGTTGATATGGAGTGGATTCTTCTGAATACCAGCACCATAGAACTCACCCTGAATGGCTATGTTCTTATCGATGAACTTCAGTTTGGTTTCCAGATCATACTCCCTGGCGATGTTCCAAAACGCATTATCACCCTCATCCTTGATATCGATGTTTCTGGAACAGACATGGAACTCCCCATCACGCACATAGAATGTGGCTGACGAACCATCAATCTTCTCGGTGATATAGCATTCCTCACCTCTATGCCTTTCAAGGCTACGGGAAAGGTTCTGCACCCGTTCTTCGTCAGTCTTGGGGATGAATGAGGGGAAATTACCACGCATAATGCCCCTAAGCGCCACTGGGACGGGCGGATCGTATAGGACGATACCAATCTTCTCTGTAACCTCATCCCCTTCCTCTAGAGCGCTAATATCGCTATCGGTCATTCCGAAGCCCTTAAGAATCGAAAGAGGAAAGACGATACCCTGCGATAGCTGCTTCTTCAGCCTGATAGTCTTGATTCTGAAACCCTCAGTGCCGTCCTGATACTTCCTGAAACAACACTTGCGAAGAAACTCAAACTCTTCACGAATGGGTAGGAATGAGTCGATTTCGCAATATACGACACGCTCAAACATCTTGAATTCGTTCTTCTTAGCCACACACTTCCATCCAAGAACTCCAATAGCCTCAATAGAGTCGGCCTCTGGAATTTCATCGATGGAGCACACTACCTGAATACTTGCCAGTGTTCTTGCCATTTACATCATCCCTTTATATGATACCACGGACAAACGATTACAACACAGTTATAATCGAATGAAACATCCAGATCATCTAGCTCTGGAAACACACCATTCTTCTTATTATGAGTGACCTTAAGACACCCATTGTTTATGTCTTCTTCGAAGTAGTGGATACAGCTACCACAACATTCCCAGTCCAACTCATATCTTCCAAGTTCGCCTTTCATTACTTCACCTTCCAATTCATCAGCATACTTATGAATTTATTAGAATCCTGCTGTCTTCTTTTCAAATCCACATACTCTTCAGCCCACATATCACCTAGTACATCGTGCTTGTGCCATCCATCGCCCAGAGTCCAGAGGATTTCCTGCTCACGAACATGCAGAGCGTTATAGTAGTTTTGGATATCGAACATTATATCATATTCGCAATCAGCATACATTTCGTAGAGTCTACTGAGCCTAAGAATCACATCGATTTCAGTCTTCATAGTTATCTCAATGCACTACAACTATATCAATATGCGCATGTGCTACCACATGGGATTTCTTTACTAGGCTTGCGGGATGATATAGCTGTGTCGCCAGTCATTTCGGGATGAATCATACCACAGCACTCATATTTCCTTGACCACTTTGCACACTCTTCTTTTGCACATGGTATATATCCAATATGTGGGATATGAAGGGACATCTCAGGACAAATCACTTCTTCACCTTCTTACACAGTGTAATAAGCTTCTTAAGTTCTATCTCACACGACGAACCACTATATCCGCTTTCTAGGCTAGTTGTGAAATGTACTACATCTGTTTCTGGAACATAATAAATCTCAGAGCCATCCATACAATATTCGGGAATATCGCTAAATACTTTAGTCATCATTAGCCCACTTCCACTGTAATTGTAATATGCTCTTTATGCAACGGACACCATTCCTGCACGATTTCGTAGTTTTCAATGTCTGGATACTCCGCATGTGGATGATTACAATAAGTACCCATGTCGGTATCGGCAAACAACGGGCATCCACTACATGATAGCACAAGCACGTTCATTTACTCGACCTTCTTGAACTTACCACGCTCATCCCTATATCCAATGAGTGAATAACGCTCAACGATTAATTCTGATGACAAAATAGCCACTTTACCTACATGGAACTCATGTAGCATCCACGGAGTGCCAGTACCTTGCTCATTGGCGAACATAGGTAGGAACTTATTTTCATCCTCATGGTAGTATGATAGTGGTTTATACACCTTAAAGGTTCTACCATTTACATCATTCTTGATGTGATTCCCTTCTTTAATATCTGCTTCATCCATTGTCATTTACCTTACACCTCTTTCTCTGTTACCATCATATTGGAAGTCTGAATAAGCATAGTCTATTTCTGGTTGATTCTCCATTTCAGCCATCCACGCCACGTAATCCCTGCGCTTCCTCTGGTGATATTCTGGAGTATTGAAGAATAGTCCAGTATCATTCAGATCCAAACCATACCTCTCCAACCAATCCCTATATGCGTTCTCTACTTTGTTGTCTATGCTCTGTCTTAAATCCTGTCTTCTAGACTCTGCGTCCATGCGCTTGCTGGTAATCACCCAAACACCGTCCTCACATCTATGCTTTAAAGGGCATTTAGGGCAGAAACTACCTTCTACCCGTTCGACATTCTGAATATAAATCTCAGAAACATCTAAGTCACTCTCCGCATATAGCTGGCTCATTTCAGAACAGTGCGGCCAGTCGTAATAGCAATCACTCGGTTCGCAGTCGTAATAGTTCATTTAATGCTCACACCACGACTTACCCATCGGACCCTCTACCTTCTCCAACACAGTTCTAACCTTCTTGGAAATGTCCTCATACATCATCCCTGCGTAGGTGTGAAGGTTGATTTTATCAATGTCAATCGTATCCTTCTCACAGACTTCCCTAAGCTCACTCTCAGATACGTTCTCCATGAAGTTGCCAGGATCGGCATAGTCACCAGCGATGACGATTCTATCTCCCGCCCACGAACCGATAATGGGGTCTTCCGAATGCAAATCCCCACCACCACGGCCATTGCCGTCTGCCAGCAGTACAGCCAGCGCAGTCATAGTCCCATAGCTCGACATACCGAACTCCATAAGCTTCAGCCCATCGCCAAGCTTGTGGGGATACAGGTATTGTTTTTTATCGATGTTAATTACGTAGTAGTACTGTCCCATATTATCAAGTCTCCATATGCTTTCAAAGTATTTAAGGTTTGGGTTTACTTGTCGAATAGCTGTGCCAGCTTCGGCTTGTTATATAGTCTGGCAGCCAACTCCTTGCCACGCTTGATTTCCTCATCGAAGTCACTCAGCTTCTTATGTGGTGCGGTAGGGTTCTCCATAGCGTATAGTAGATTCATGGCAGCATCATCCGTGTTTATCTCACACTCACTATCTCTGCGTCTAAACCCACGCTTATAGCATGGGCAAGCTTTGCATGCGTCATACACTACAGAACTGAAACCACCTTCGAACTCCCCAAAGGTGATTCTTATGATATGTTCCTCACCATAGCATTTGCCTTCTTCATCGTCCCTGCAACATTGAGGCTTCCACTTGTCATCTATTTCCATTACCATTTCCCCTTATATGAAATTATAGTCGAATACTCAATTACAGCGTATATGTCCAAATCCATATCCTGTAAGTCTTCGCTGACTTTCTTCATGGCATTCAAAAACGCTTCTTTGCAATCGTATAGATTTGGAACGAATAGATACATATCGTAGCAATCACCATCCCAATCGTGCTCGATGCCCCACCCTTCGACTGCAATAATTATAGTGTCCTTGATCCTATCGTACCATTCACTCTTTTTAATATGACTCCCGAAATAGACCTTGAACCTACAATAATCCTCATAGTCACGAAGCTTTTCCTCTGTAATATGCATAGTTCACCTCAATGCGTTACATCTATTTAATCTTTTTCGAGTTTCTTCGTTTTCACGATTGGATTCCGGAGTTGTGATATATCTGCGGATTTCTTATCAATAAAATCCCTAACTTCCCTGAGTTCAGATTCCATCTCTCTGTATGTCTGACTGTGTTTAGCGTTCGCTTCAGCATAGTGGATCCAATCATCTAATATACGAACGGCTTGGTTCTTATTCATCTTTAACCTCCTTAGTATTCTCTGCAAATATGAGAGAGTCAGCGATCATAAAGAATAGTCCTGAAATAAACCATCCATTAGCACCATCCACGTTGTTTCCAGAGATAAAACTAGCGTGTAGAATGCACGCTAGAGCAGACATAAATAACCCCACACCCACAAGTCCAGATACTATGTCAATTGTCTTAGCCATACTTATGCCACTTTCCTAGTGAGCACCATACACTCACGTATTTCCATAGTTCCAAGGACTATATCTGTCGTCTCTGCACGCAATGGACTTGGGATGTTGGGTCCATATTTACCCGTTGCGGGGCTATATACCAATCCATCTGCTTTATAGATGTAATGCGTGGGTTGTTTTTCAATAGGTATGAAGATTTCTTTCTTACCCATACCTTCGACATACTTAACTGCGTTATTGTAATCGTTCTTGGAAATAACGAACCCTTGCCCAGTTTCCACATCACTGATTGCAGTACGTTCAGTATCCACCCTAGACATAAACCTATACATTCGTGGATTCTCTGAATAAACTCCCATACCTGGCTCGAATTGATATTGAATATACTCTTCACTTCTCATTTAAATCACCTTCGCTATCTCAGTTCCAAGTGCCTTGATTACATTCACAGTGACTGCATTGCCGAACTGCTTGTATGCCTGAGCGTCTGAGCAGACTATCTTATACGTGTCTGCGAAGCCTTGTAGTCTGGCGCACTCTCTCGGTGTGAGTCTTCTTATTCTATACCCATCGTATATACCGTGTGGGTGCATAGCGGTGACGGTGAACATATCCTCACCATCATCCTTGATTCTTCTACCGTTCTGATTCTTAGTAGCAAGCCCTGGCGTAGACACAGCACATGCGACAGGCTTCTTAACCATATACAAGCCCGTCTTTGCCCCACAGCCCCCACCAAGCGCTCCCTGAGTTACTGCTAGCCCATCTGGATCATAGACACGCATTGCTTGTGGTCCATCAATCAGCTTCTTCACTTCAGGGACTTTAATTACTAAGCCCTTCATCTTGTTAAGGTCAGTAGGATTGGCGTAACCATTGAACCTAGCCGTAAGACACGGACTGATGAATCCACCAGCATCATCCAGGCTGACTATGGTACTCGACACCCCGCCATTATCTTGGCAGTCATCTCTGCTGAGAGGAAATACTTTTCGTCCACCACTTCCTCTAAGATGTCCGACAACGAACACCCTCTCCCTGTTCTGGGGAACTCCGAAGTTTTTGCTGTTAAGCACTTGCCATTCGACATCATACCCCAACTCATCCAGCGTTCGAAGGATTGTTCCATAAGTAGCTCCTTCATCGTGAGTGTGCAGTCCTCTGACGTTTTCAAGGAGTAGCATTTTGGGTTGCTTGGCAGCAATAGCCCTTGCGATCTCAAAAAAGAGCGTTCCTCTTGTGTCGGAAAATCCTCTATGCACTCCTGCAACACTGAATGGCTGACAGGGGAATCCACCTGTGAGCAAGTCGAAATCTGGTTGTTCATTCCAATTCACCTTCGTTACATCTGTCGGTACTTCATTGCCCCCAAAGTTGGCATTGTATGTTTTAACTGCATACTTGTCGATTTCATAGTAACCAACCGCAGTCATTCCACAAGCTTCAAGCCCTAGCCTGAAGCCTCCAATCCCACCAAACATCTCAATGAACTTTGTTGCCATGCAATACCTCTTTCTTCTAATTCTCCTAATGCATTCATAGTATTAAAAGGTTTAGTTTGAACGGTCATCGTAGGCACAAAGACCTCTATTCTTGTGACAAAATACTTCATCACGTGTCTTTGTAGCTGGACAACCATTACACCCAAATTGACACCAAGTGGGTTTAGATACGTATGGAGCATAATCCATAATCTTCTCCCTAACATACGATCTGGATGCCTTCTCAGCTACGATAAGTGTCTCTCTGAATAGACACCACTTACATGAGTTAAGCTTGATGTCAATTGGATTACCGAATGTGCGACTAATCTGTGCCTTACATCTATACTTGCGCTTGCCACGATCACGTGTCATCTCCCTATAAGGGCATGGAAACTCTTCTTCCATTTCGTCATGCTTGCACCTATCGCACGCCATTACTTGCACATCCCGTATGCTGACAACTGACCATATAGCTGTGTTTCTTTCACTGGTTCAGTCTTCATTTTGGGACACTCACTCTTGCCAATTAAAGAGTGATTTGCTTCGATACTTGTCTTGTCTTGAATAGCTACATGTCCATCGGTGCTGACTGTGACATAATATCTACCACCGTTCTTAGCGCCATAATATCCATCAACTATATAGATATTGTTATGATATCTATAGGAATATGACGCTATGTTACTCTCCTTGATGATATCTCCGATTTCGAATTTCCAAGTACCAACCATTCAATCACCCTTATTCTTACAAATCAGATCCCACACTTCAAGGGGAATTCTGATTGTAACTTCGCTACCTCTATCACTATGCCCCACATCAAATACCACGTTCTTGCCATATAGATTAAGATACACAGCATCAAAATCCCCGCATTCGTGATATAGATGTACCCCTAGCTCATTGTCAAATTCTATACTTGATTTCGTACTCATTATAACACCTTCAGTATATCTCTATTCTCCTTTATAACCTTATGCATCGCTGCCCTCATTATGTCCTTGTGCCTTGGTGGATATTCATCAGTAGTGCAGCACCTGTTCGGGCAACACCCATGCGCCCACTTCCAATGCCCTATTCCATGTGGGCAAATCCACTCCACTTCCACACTGAAGTCCTTCGACTCATAATCCCTCTCTATCCTACCTACACACCAGCCTTGCTTCTTTAAGAAGCCATTAGCCATATCGACATAGCATGCATCACAAAGCCAGTACTGATCCTGAACTTCACGGTAGTCTAACGGTGTGGCTATTATGATTGTCGGCTTATCACATACTGGACAACGTTCAATTATTCCCATAGTAACACCAACTACATTCAACTATTAAAGGTTTGCTCCAACATTTCCTTCATAAATTCGGAAGTTAGTTTGTGCCTCTTAAGGTCTTTCTGCATCATACGCTCAAATAGCTTTGCGTTTGCCATCATAATATCTATCTTTTCGAACCCAATCCTGTCATTGGTATCGAAATACCTTCCATCTTCCTCTATGACTTCAAGCCAACTCATACTACTTCAACTCCTGCGCCAGTAGTTCCTTGACCCTGTTCAATTCACTCTCAGTATGCGCCACACCACCATTCAACTCCAAGTACCACTGAAGCACCAACTTCCTGCTCTGGAGGTTGTTCACGTGCATCCTCAGACACGGACCACCCATGCCAGTGAATACATCAGCATCTTCCCATTCGTGGATATACTTGCCGAAGACTGGAAGGTTGTTGCCGATGAACTTATCGCACGCTGTGAAGCGCTGAAGCCCATCAACCAGCACCATAGTCGGGAATGTGCCATCCTTCTGTAGCACGTGCCTCTTAGGTGAGTTCCAGTACAAATCCTTGGAACTGTTTCCACCACGAAGTAGAAACTCGACATACGCTGTCTGCTGAGCCTCATTCCAAACATGCCCACGCTGGAAGTCTGGGTTAAGTTCAACGGTACGGTACTCCTGCTGACTCGCAATCCATCCCCTAAGATGATCCAGAGGGATGTCGCACGCATAATCCCCACCAGGGATAAGCTTCGGGATGTCCTGAATTCTTGCCATGATACCACCAACGATGATAAAGTATTAAAAGGTTTGGTTTCTCCCCAATATTCAATCGAACATCAGGAAGAATGCGATTACTGCCAGGAGTGCAAGGATACTACCTAGAATGATATACCAGCAGTTATTGTTGGAATAAATACCCTCTGCAACATCATCGCCCCACCCATTGGCATCGTAGATGTAATCATGTACTGCCTTCATACCCTGTGTGTAACTAGCCAAAGCATAATCGCTACTGGTTGTGTTAATCGCCTCTAGCTTGACACACTGAGCGATCTGTGCGTCCATCTGCTTAAGTTGAGTCTCCATACTAGTGCTGATAGTTTGCTCAAACCATAGCATCTTTGAGTTAGAATCGCTACTGAATGCCAGTGCAATCATACCCGCCTTAGCCTGAATCAGATATCCCTTTACCTCAGTCGCATTGTCACTCCACCTGGCAGCATCCATAAAGCCATGCACAGTCTTGTTATACGTTGGCATAACATTGACTGCATATGCACTAAAGACACCGATAGTCATAATCAACAGTACGACAAATGCACCGACTGCCACGCCATTTCCCTTATTATCTCTCTTCATGTTCTTCATTTAGTTCGCCTTCTTAATAGTTTCGGTCACTTCGGCCACAGCCTCTTTGACCCTTCTTTCGGTATATCGTTCGAAAATGCTTACGATAGTGTTAATATCAGTCACGCTCATATCGTACTTAGTCATTCTTACGATTGCTTCTACAATTCCAGTGTCCATTTCAATCAACTCAGTTATCAAAGAAGAAGCACATACGAACATCGTCCAGATGCTTTGAGAAAGCGTCTAGATGCCTCTTCATTGCATCTTCATAGAACTTATAGTCGTTTCTATACTCAGTTTTGGGTATTCCAGCAAACCAGAAGTTATCCAGAATCTCCCTATATGCCTCATCGATCTCTTCATATATATAATTAACCTCATCGAATACACCACCATTCAGCATTTCGTTGAATGTAAGCCAAGAGTGCGTATGCCCGTCGCAATCAAATCTCTCGACCATATCCAGATATTCCTGGCATGCGTCTTTCGGGATGCCTCTAGGTTCGATTACAGGCTCGATGTCGCCACGAACTCCTGCTAGAGCAGCAAAATAATCATAGTCCCTATCATCTGGAGCGTTAGTCTCGACTATCAGTTGAAATCCATATCGGTCATCGAAATATGGGTCATACCTCATAGGATCGGCACAGACCCACTTGAAATGTCCCTTACCATCGCTCAATCTTACTTCCAATACACAGTGAATATCGCATCCCATGTTAATCACCTATACTTATCCAAAATGGCTATGATTGCTCCCACTTCACGCTTCAACACTGGGCGGTGAAATTCAATGAATCCAGATACTACATCTTTAGTAGCTACCTTTTCTTGCATCTCACAGTCTTTGAAGCACACAGTTAGAAGTTTTACTACTCCAAAGTCGTCTTCTTCCTCTTTCACATAGACCTTGATGGTCATCGTCATATCCTTACTATCATCTACCATATCTACCACATCTCCATCCAACTATTTAATTCTTATGCTCATCTTTTCATATCTGGATATGCATACTGACTCATCACTTGCTTGAAAAATGCTTGGTTAATTTCCATGTTTGGTTCGTCATGGAGACTTGTAATCAACGAAATACTCCAGTCACGCATATCCATCCACGCAACCGTACCCATAACACCCCAATTCCAAATGTTCTGTTGCTTCCACCAGAAGTATTCGAAGAATTCATACTCGTATTCTAGTTGTATAAGTTTCGCCAGTATCGCACTATCCATATTAGCACCTAGTATTCATCACCGAACTCATTCATAATCCATGCCTGAGTGTTAATATCCTCTGACTCCATATCTCGGCTAGTTGGGAATCCATGTTTTCTAGCAATGGGATCGAATATCACATCATTTAGAAAATCAAGCACATTGTGCTCTGGGGGATACCACCTCTCTACTGCCTCTTTCCTATCCCACGGAGTGCCAGCGGGGATGATGTATACACCGCCACCACTACCATCACTAGACGACCTAGACGCTCTCTGTGGTGTCTTCTTGACTGGTGCTGGCTCATCATCGAACCCCATGTCGATTTCAACGTATGAACTCATTATGGGTTTCAACTTACCCAGATACTTTTCAAAGCCTGGACTAGCGTGAATCATCTCTCCTAGCAACTCACCATCTTTATCACCCACGACAACGTATATGTTGCCTGATGGGGATTTGACATGCTTTGATTTTGTCATTGCTACCACATAGAGATATGTATATAAAAGCGTTTCGGTGTTACGTGAACTTATTGTTCATGTCTTCAATGAACTTATCTACTATATCTGCCATAGCGTGAAATGCTTCACGCTCTTTCTTGTCTTTTTCGCTTGGTTTCTCAAATCTATCCATGTGATCAGTAGTCTCGAAACTGACTAGATATGCATATCTAGTCTTCAATGCTTCTAGTTGTCCTCTGATAACTTTCCAATCACACTCATTCTGAATCCGTAGAACCATCGTTCTACTATAATCACATCTTTCACCAAGCACGTTTAATCCAGCCCGTAATACTCTCTATCTAGTATAACATAGTCGTCTGCTAGCATACAAATCATGGTGAAATCCTTCTTAAACTTTCTCTTAAGAAGCTTAATATCGTTCCATACTTTGTTAGCTGCCACATGATCTGTAGTGCCATCGCCTGGATACATCACCTTATAATGTAGTGTGTTTAGTTCTTGGAACTTATTCTCGAAATTCAATTTGAGATTCATCAACTCTGGATGAAGTTGAGCAGGACATAGCCACACCTCTAGAATTGGATTCTCATTGTCGTCGTTATCTCTGGAAGTAATTAAAATTGGGATAGGATCCATTAGAATCCCTCATCCACATCAACCTTAACTACTACACGCTCGACCCACCAATCATGGAATCCACCTGCATGCGTGCATTCAGAGCACTCTTTGGCATCAACCCAACCATCACCCTCATAGTAGTGTTGGCAGTTCGGACATATCTTCTCGATTTCAGACATTTAATCCACCATCTTGATGTCATTAACGATTCCAGAGGAATAAACCACGAACCGAACCGTGTAAACCCCACTCTTCAATACTGAACGAACGAATATCTGAGTGATGTCTTCTCCTGGCTCGTATGACCATCCAATTCTGTTCCACTTCCCATCGCTTTCCTCAATCCAATCGCCAATTTCATATACGCTCTCACACTTATATGCATGCTTGTATAATTCCTCTTTGACCTTCTCGATGTTAGCTCTTAGCCCCTTAACACCATCAAAATCGAACGATTTCGTCTTGTCGGCCACTTTCTTCATCTTGATTATGTATTCGTCCTGCATTATACCACCTTCACACCGAAGTAGTTAATCCACATATTTGCCGTAGCCTCTGCAAGCTCTGGATTAATCCCAGTGATACCATTCTTGAATACGATAGGTTTATAACCACGAATCGCCAGCCCACGAACAGCAGCATCTACACATAGCTCAGTAACTACTCCAACAACCCCTACCTCATCTCCAACCTGAACCCAGTTGTTCCACAATTTCTTATCCAAATCGGTCTGATAGAAGCAGTCGATAGTCTGCTTAGATACAATCATCTTAGAATCACGTGGATATGCCTCTTCCGTGATGTGTAGATTCTTAGAAGGACGAGCCTCTTCCGTACCATATAGACAGTGTGTGGGGAAGTTCTTCAGTTCGTAGTCGTCCTCACTGTGGTTGTCCCTGATATAGAAGACTGGTTTGTTTAGGTCTTCCATTTCCTGAATCTTCTTGTTGATATAGGGGATCATGTTGCTTGCCCCCAATACCTTTAACGCTCCCTCATCCGTGAATCCACGAATCATATCAATTACCAGTAGTGCCTTCATTCTTCGTCCTCCTTTACAAACGTTGCGTTAATCCTCTCTCTACAAATATGACATAATGTGGGGTGTAATGTTTTGCGCCCACATTTCTCACATAGGTTTTCTTTACACTCTATATTCATCTTAGTTAAATAGTTTTTGATGTGATTATGGTTGTTTATATGATTGTCGGCGCACATGTCTTCCCATTGCATCGCACAATCAACACAGCACAAACCATCGTTCCTAGCAACACATATATCATTCTCCTTAATAACGTTATCGCAGGAACCACACATCGTTAATTCTGCTGCCCTGACCATAACCACATAATCACAGAACCCCATCTCGAACACCCTTAGAACGGCTCGACTAGATAATCCCGAAGGGTCCCATTGACGATGTACTCAGGCTTATATACAGGGATAGGTAGGAGTTTGAAAGAGTTATACTGCCTCTTCTTCATGATTCGCTCTCTGATATCCTGTGGAACCTCGTCTTTCTTACCCTTGATGATCTTGTTTACATTCGCATAAGTAAACCCTAGATTATCCTCATCAGTCTTACCACACAAACCATCGCTTGGAGCCTTGTGAATGACCTGCTTAGGCATCTCCAGAACATCACCGATAGCAACTACCTCTTCCGTAGTGAAGTACTGGATTGGGTTGAAATCAGATACCATGTCGCCCCACCTAGTAGTATAGCCACAGAACTCTTCGGAATAGTTACCAGTACCACAAACACGATAGTGTTTGTCAGCAGCTAGTGCATATAGTACAGTCATGCGCAGTCTGGGTAGAATGTTCATCTTGGCGTGTTCGTCTACAACCTTCCCTCCATTGGAGTAATCAAGCTCTGCCGTTAGACTGCGATAGGCTCCATTGATGTGAACCACCCTATACTTGATACCAAGAATCTCGGCTACTGCCTCTGCATCCTTAATATCCTTCTGCGTTCCATTAGGAATAGATACACCAAGTACTCTATCCGCACCGATTGCATCTACACAAAGTGCAGCACAAACGGCACTGTCTTTCCCACCGCTAATACCAATGACCACACCCTTTGCGTGTGGTTGGTTCTTGAAATATTCAGCAATCCATGCGGTTGCTAGCTTAGTCTCTCTCTTTGCATCAAACATTTACTCACCTTCGACATTATATACCTTTACCTGGGGATTATTATCCAATTCCATTGTGATAGATTCTTTCATATCTTTGATAAACCTTTTTTCGTCCACACAATTGTTTACAGTTACGGAAAAAACAATAGTTTCCCCACAGACTGTAAGCACCACCTTTCTTAATTCAGACATTTCTGCACCTCTTTCTAATCTCATCCAGAGTCTGATTGTTGTAGAAATTTCCATTCTCATAAACTAACTGAAGAATGGATTCTTTCTTCATCGCCCTCTGCGTAGCAATGGTAAGTCCGTCTACATATTTAATCTTTCCGTCTACCCTTCCAACCTCACATAATCCCCTTGGGGATTTCTTGATGTGATTGGTGTCGGTAATTGGATCCTTAAATAGCATCTTCTCCTGCCCATCGATAATTGCGTGAGTCGCCTTAAGAGCGAACCCATAGGTATCTCTGGTGACATACTGATAGGTATAAGAACCAATACCAAAGACTACATTAAGTGGGGAGAATCCAAGCCTCATCAACCCGACGCAAATTCTATCACATCTATCAATGGTAATGGCATCTCCATATATAACCTTAATGTGGCTATCCAATACTCTCAATCCCATATCATCTACACTTCCACCAAACAGATTCCATAGTAGCTCGACAACACCCTTCTGGTTGTTGTTACCACAAACGATCTCCACTGGGTCGCCAGAGTCAGGTCTGATAAGTACCGTTCCAGCACGCTCTAGTATCCTCTCTCTGACCTGCGGTAGCACATCGCTGATTACCTTCCACAAGTCGTAGGTGTCAGACACAATGCTGATATTACCAGTCGGGAACTGATCCAGAACCGCATTGAACGCCTTAAGCTCATCCTCACCATAGGCGCACATGATAGAGTGCTCGGTGGATGGTGTACCTGCGTATGCTCTCTGATCCCAAGAGTAGTACTTATCCAAGTACCTGATTCCAGGGATGTTGGCAGTCTTATCGAAGAACAGCAAGTGACCAGCACCGCTAGCACCTGCACTCTCCATAGAGGTCATACCACGCTGGCCGAAGTCAGAGCACATGAACGGCACTTTGTCCGTCTTCTTGTGTTGAAGAGTTTCATTCAGTAGCTTGAAATATCGCCTAGCAGTCGTCGCAGAAGTAGTTGGATACCAAACACTGTTAGATAGCCAAGTTTCTAGGAAACCAGGAAGCCAGAAGAAATCGGGGTGGGTGTTCTTAATCTCGATTACTGGCGTGCCTATTGGTGCAAGAGTACCCTCTGGCAAAGCACGTACCTTAAGAGGTAGATAACCCAATCTGTTTAGCTCAGTGAGTGGTTTCTCAATGGATTTATCTCCCATGTTCTTCTCTAGGAAGTCTGCGAATGCATACACATACTCGATGTGCTCAAACACATCTTGGAAAGACTTATCCATGTTCTTCAAAAATGCCTGAAGACCAAAGAACACCACACCATCAGAATCCTCAATTCTAGAAGTTCTAGGAATGAAGTAGCTGGTCAGATACTGCGTCTTCTCTGGATAGCACTTGTGATGAATAGTCTTATAGAAATCTGTATTGAATAGTGGGTTGTTCTCAATCATTTACCTTACCTCCATATTTATTCTTAACTCGATGTGATCCATTTTGCTCTCTACATACACACTTTCAAATCGGATGTCGGTGCGACCCAGAGAGTCGGCTATGGCTTTCTTCAGTGCCTTGATGTTGATATTCTCAAACTCAGGGTACTCACCCTTGTCGCTGGTCTTCTGCCAGTCGAATTTACAATCCTCACTCATAGCACCACAATCTTGTCGTGCTTCTTAGTTAGGATACTATCGGTTGTGTATATAAAGTTTATGGGGCTAAGGTCGTGTAGTAGCACTCCATCAAAGATAGAGTCCTCACAGTGTGCAACCACAAGGTTTATATCCCTGAAGCCATACGCCTTAAGCGAGAGAGCCGCATGATACGCAGTAGTACCCTTGGCACAGAGATCATCAACAATGAATACCTTCCTATTATTAATACCCTCACCACCCACTAGCTCATACCTAGTAATCTTACCCGTAGTCCAGTCCCTGTGCTTGATTCCTACCATGCATGGATTCACCAGAATCCCCTCATAGCGCTTGGCAGCACTGGCATCAGGGAAGAATAACGTATCCTTCACATCGTACTGCTTCAACATATCAATTCTATTGAACGCCATCTTGATGAAGTCCTCTGCGTGCGCACCATTAATCAATGCCATCGTAACATCGGAGTGTGGCTCTAGAATGGTTACATTCTTGAACCCGATAGAGTTGATAAGCTGTGCTACATATTTAAGAGTGAATACATCATCCTCAGACTTCGCCCTATCCATTCTAGAGTAGGGCATATATTTGATATACAGAGGTACGAAATCACCCTCAAACTCGATGATGTGCTTGCCCACTAAATATAGCTCCAGAAGATCGGCATCGTTATGATAGTAGAAAGTGACTCCACCCCTAGTTACACCATCATAGTTGTTCAGTAGCTTGCGAATCTGCGCACCATCAACTTTCAGCTCCCCATTGGGAAATCTGATGTTCTTTAGCTCGGCATCGTTGATTAGAATCATTCATTCACCTATAGTTGGTTATAGTGGTTTAGATATATAAGACTTGCGCCCAGACTCCTTAATCCATGGTTGGGGACCGATTTGTTTATTTGGCGTAAACGTGGCTGCAAGTATATTGGTGCTTAAGACACCAGGCCAGGAAGTAGAGCACCAGCAACTTCCATCCAAGCTGGATGGTTCGAATGAAGGTGAGATCCTCTATCTGGGGTGTTTATAATATCGCAGTAGTACAGCAGGTGAGCACATTCGCCCTCTAGATGACCCTAGTGATGACCTGTTTCTGTATTGCGATACTATGTCGGGGGATATGCGCCCTCAACTACTGCTAGCATATGCTATAGCATAGACGCCTAATATACTGCGGTAGGCTCCGTTTGTTCATCCGACATTCGTGATGACAGTATATTCTACCCTTTCCCGTATAAGAGGTTTGATGTCGGGGAGTGGGAATGTTTTTCGGCTGATGAGGCAAATAGTTTTTACCGACTGCAAAGTGCCGAAGCACGATGCTACTCATCACGCCCCCACCCATCGCTCATTCAAGCTGTTGCATCAGTTATAGGTCGATCAAACCATCAGACGCTCGTGGGTACTCTACCTACTCTTTCCCGTCTTAAGTTGTTTGGTTCGCAGTTGTGACCTGGGATTGAGGTACAAACAGGCTTCTTACATCTCCCCACATGGCCTGGGACGTAGGATAATTAGTCCTAGACAGGAGACAGCCTCGCACCATGCTCCTAGACAACATCCACACTCATACAGAGGCACGAAATGTGGTAGCATCCAGGTCAGTATGTTGCATTCCTTTCAGGCAACTGCAATACCCCTAACTACGTCTTACTATTTAATGGTTTCTCTTGTGCTCCATCGTCACAAAGTCGTAGACGGCATCCTTAATATCCTGGTCGAATATTCCATCCTTGTTTGCTTCGAAGAATGCGTTCTTGGGTGACTTGTGATTGCGTGTCATATACGCATCTACCTTATCGCATATAGCTACTATTTGTCCCAACCTGCGGTTGTGATCCGTAACACCTATTAGCGTATCCAAATCAGGTACGGGGTGTTTTTGGAATGTGTGATGACAAACTGCAATCTGAGCTACATCATTATCATATTGAATGAGCATATTGTAGCTCATCTCAGAGTGCGTCAAATTCGTGTTAGGACGAGTCTTGCCCAAATCATGCAATATCCCCGCACAAACGACCAAACGTGTGTCTGCGTCGTTAAGAGGGAGCCTCTTAGCTACTCCTAAGCATAGCATCCCTACATCCATCGAGTGCTTAAGAAGCGGATAATCCATTATCTCCTTGTAAGCTATCTCGGTTGCTTGCGTTACATCTAACGTCATAAACAGAACAACTTCCTCTAACTATATAAAGTTTTACTTCAAACACCCGGGAATTTGATGAATTTCAACGAGAATAGCATTACCTCTAGAGCATTTGTAGTTACTCAGCCCTCTGACGAGATGCTTGAACTCCCTCATGTTCATACTTGGATCATAAATATATGGTTGGATGTCCCTCTCATAACTACGCTGGAGAATGGGATGCTCAGATTCATAGCATACACTCTTAAGACCGATGTGAAGTAACTCAACTCTATCTACGGTAGCTACGAAGTATCTTGGGTTATCGATATAACCGACTGTTTCTGAAGCTTCTTCGATTTTAATGGCGGTATTCTTAGCCATATGCTCTACTAGATTGATGAACTTACTCTCCCAAAAGTTAGTGATGAGTGTAGCTTTACCACCCACTTTATCACCATGTTCATTTATCTCCCTATATTTGCGCCTAACCCAATCGAATGCGTTTGTATCCAGATACAAAATACTGTTTCCATACTCAGCGCACCCAGAGGTGGATGTAGAATATACATCCCTATCCCGCTTCGGATTGGTTATCTTACGTCTCATTCTTTCCCTATACATGTTTAACCAACTTCCTGTTATTCATCGCTACATCAACGGCAGCATCTAATACTCTATCCCCACTCCCAAGCATGGCGATCATTTCGAGTATCCATGTTTCTTGCATGCAAACATTAGTTAGAATCTTATGAAAACGTTCATGTTCTTCAGGAGTCCAGTCGCTTGTAATTGGAACTCTGATGGTGACACTAGCCATTACATCATTGTCGTGTTCTTCTGACTCATTCCAAGTTACCATTCTAATCCCTCTTGCGATAGGGGCATAGATTGTGACAGAACCGTAGGTATTCTGACTCTTGCGCCTTTGGATTCCCGCAGATATGAGGGCGATAACAATTTGGCACAAATCCCTTCGGCGGGGCTGGCTCGACTGGAACCCACCCAGTATATAAAGGTACGGCCTTACCACCAAGTATCATGCCACCTGCTTCTTCCCTCTCACATATCATGCGTAATTCGTCGCTCATATTACCCCTTCTTACAACATCCACATGACTTACAGCAATATATACCTTTCGTTGTCTCTTGCATTTGACCATTACACTGAGGACACTTCATTTAATTACCTCTTTATACTATAAGATGACATATATCTGTCTTATTTATTTCCTTATATTCTACTTCGGTGGTGTCGTCATCTTCTAACACCATCTTATCCTCATACTCTCTCCCATATTTAGCACTTTTGATGTCTTCACGCTTAAGCACGACCCCATCAAAATCTAAAAACTCTTCTGGAGAATGTTTTAACTCATAAACCATATCACCCATCACCTTCTTAGTTAGGTGATTTAGCATTCTGACCTTATATTTTTTACCAGAATATGAACCATAATACTCGTATTCTATATCGTTGGTAGTAATTTCAAAGAAATACGTATCCAAATCGAAACGCTTCTGTACGTACTTTGGTTTAATCTCAGGCACTACAACAACCAGAGTTTCGACTGGTTTTGCTTCTGGTTCTGACGGCTTATGATTGTTCGGAAACGGCCACTCCATATTAATCCCTCTTTCTGAATGTGCAACGACTCCACGGTACTCTATTTGGATCAGACGCACATAAATCACACATTTCCAAATTTCTGCATAGTGGAATGAAATTATTGAGTGGTAATAGCTCCAAATCAGAGAAGTTGCCTCCAAAAATAGCGTCGGCGTAGTATGCTCCCATCTTTGCCTTTACATCCATCTTCAATTTATACCAAGTCGCTTCATCCCATGTTTGCATTCGTTCTTCGTTCATTGTTCACCTTCATCTATTTCTACTTCGCCACACTTAGCGCATTTCCTTTTCCAACCATGAAAGTCGTCATGCCACGAAATAAACATTTTCCACTCACTCCATTCGTGCTGGCACAATTCGCTCATTGTTTCACATCTTTCTTAACTTTGATTTTTGCATTCATCTTCTCTTTGAAGTTCTTAACGTTATTTGCTCTAGACACTTTACAAGTGTCACAAAACCACTCTCTGGGGTTTACATTTGCTTTTCTGCATCTCACGCAAGTAGTCATTGCTTCCCCTCATACTTGTCTTTGAGTTGCTGATATAAAGCCCTTTCGTTGGCTTCAACAGCTTCCATACTGATCCTCTGCGTCTCTAGAAGTTCGTTGCGTGCTCTTTCCTCTGCGAAACGCTTACGCTCTGCACACTCTTCGAACTCGTTAGGATTATATAGATATTCTAGAGGCATATAAACCCAGTCAGTGTCTCCATCTCTACTACGTTCGAAGATAGCGTCACCATGTCTGATGGTTAGAAATTCATAGCCATAATAGCAATGACCATATTGAGCCATACAGAACTTCTCATATATGTCCTCTGCCTCATGACTGATTTTCTCCAATATTTCCTCACAACAGTTTACTTCTTCCTTACTCAGCATTTAATTCACCTCAACTCTGAGTTGTCGATATCCAGTTCTTCAAGCATATCTCCTTCCACTTCCATTGCTGCCCACGTATACTCTCCTACACATGAATAAACAATCCCTAGCATGATGAGGAATGCCCAAAAGATGATGATTGCATAGAAGAATAATGGGTATCCTGGTATATAAATGTTGAGTATGAACGCTGAAAATGCCATCACTCCACCAGACATGAAGAGCATAGTCATAAACCTCTGCCGTTCACATGCGTTAAGGATGGATGCCATAGAGATAATCATTTCACTCACCCTTCGGTTCTGAGGTTACTAATCTAGAATAATATATCATTGCCGAAATGAATGAAGATAATGCTTTGCCTGAACATACGTCACAATCACATGGATTGAACATAGCATCAAACTTATCCATTAAGACATCTGCTTCTTCTTCCGTGAGGTCTAGACATTCCATTAGCTCATTCTTGGCGTGGCTATATGGATTTAGAGAACTCTTGGTGTGAAGTCTGTTTCTGACTGTCTTTCTCTCTAAGATAGCTTTGACTGCCTCATCGATTCCGTTACCCCTTCCATAGTTATTATCACCTGGACCATATACGGGTTCTCTGGACATTTAATCTCTCCGTGTGAATCCGTGCTTCTCAGCTATCTCGATTGCTCTCACAGCCCACACTCGGTCTGATGCCTTTGCAGCCTCTGGTAGTTCATCATAAGGAATCCAGTAGTGCTTCCACCTATTTAACCTTTCCTCAGATAGCTTCTCCTTGCTAGCAATGTCTTTGCTCCACTCAATCCACTCATCATGGACTAATGAGGCTAGACTCTCGACTACATCTTCTTTCTTACAATCGTGGTATATAGCACCCAGATCGTACTCGGTATTCACTACCTGCCCACAAATCGAGCACTTCCAGTTATCATCACCTAGATACATCATTTCTGCCATGTTAAATCACCTGTCTCTTTTGCTCCACATACATCAAAACATAACTCTCTGTCTTCACACGTTCTACATTCATCTGTGTTATAGTTCATCTTGAAAAATGGTTTAAGTTCCTCTGGTAGAACATCTTCAATGATTGGCGGTGGTGAAATCCACTGGCAACTCATGTATATTACTCTGGGTAGATTACACTTCTCTGCTACCTGATAGTCTCTTACAAATTGCTGCCATGTTCTGCATGGCAGATGATATACTCTATTTCCATTTATATACTTTATTTCACCATACTTATTAGTGATATAAATATGCCACGCAATGAATGCTCTCATCTTGTCAATGAAATCAATCGCAATCCATGTCCGATCCCATGGGGATAACTCATCGTATCCATCACATTCGAACCCTGGAAACATATCTTTCTTATTCTTCTTTACCATTTACTCACCTTTCACTTCTTTAATTAGCCAATTGACCTGTCTTCTGAGGTTCTTTATTTCATCTAGCATTTCGTTCATAGTCTGTGCGTCACCAAGATTAGTGGTGCTCTTAAAGTGATGGCAATACCAATATGGGTCGTAATGATTGCCGAACTCGTCTTTCGGCATCAGTGCCACCACATCTTTCCACCAGGCTCTAAGTCCCTATTGACCAGCGAGAACTCTTCTATGAACATACCACGACACACTGTGCATGCCCTCACTCTCACCTCTACTCTGAGGTGTTTGTCGGTGTTAGGAGTGATGTCAAATATTATAAAGTCTCTCCGTTCTTTACAAGTCTCGCAATATTCCTCTTTAATCATCACTGGATCCATGTCAATCAGTCCTCACTACGATTCTTAGCCCATTAGCGTTATCGACTGGACAAATATATGCCGTTCCACCCCAACCAGTATTGTCTCTGAGTAGTTGGTGGATGGTAAACCCATTGTAACAATGCGTACAGTAATATATTTTCTCAACTTCCGGAGTTGGTTTATATACGAATGCCAACCACCCGATGCTACCAAATAGGAAACATGCGAATATTAGACATAGTATATCTCCAATATCGATTCTAGCGTCTCTCTTCATTCGCCTATTCATTAGTTCACCTCACACAAATCCAAATCAATTACTACTCTTTCTGCATTGGCATTGCAGTTCGGGCATATATAGTTATAGGTTGCGTGATTCCTAAGCCCACCGCTACCACCGACATCCTTAACCAATTCGCTCTGATAGTATGTATTTCCACAGTGTGGGCATTCATACTTAGGGTAGACGTACTCATGCGCCCCACTAAGCCCGATGGCTAGAATCAATACTGCTGCTACGGCGCATATGATAATAACCACCACAGCCCCTCTATCGTCCTCATCTATATGCATAGTACCCTCAACTCGTTACATCTATATAAACCTTTATACCATCGCCTTGACACACAGGACATAGGTAATTTCCACTCCCTCTCCATATGGTCTGGTCTATGTGAACCAACTGAGACTTATGAAATGAGTTATGACACCGTGGGCATTCGTGAAGTAGTGCTTCTGCGATAGCGTCCTGATTGGCGTTATCTGCTAAGATTAGCATTGGTAGTCCGATACACCCGAATAACGCAAGAGCGACTAAACATACTACAATTAAATTCGCAGCTGCATTACCTCTATCATAATCATATCTGATAGGTTCTTTCTCTGGTATTTCGTACTTCGTTTCATGCGCATAAGTAGTCCATAGATATGGATCCTTATGTGCCTTCATATCATCTATAATAGCCATGTTAATGCCCGTTCAAGAACATCGCCATTGGAGTGATATACATGTCACATTTAGGACAATACCACAACGGCATACCGTGTTCGCCTGTCTTGATCTCCAATCTGCATTTGTGCTTGCTACATCTTTTATACTTCATTGGTATATCAACTCTTCTGTTTCGTGCTTGGGTTGTTCACGTATGTTCTTATATACTATTTCTTCACCACAGTATGGACACTTCGTAAGTATCCCCTTGCTTGGAATTTTATTGTTTATAATATTCTCAAACGATTCCCCAAATGACATGTTTCTAATATCTTCTTTCATCCATGCTCCACCTTTGGGTGGATAACCCATATATCCCTTAACATCGGTAAATATATTCTCTTCTGCCATTTCACAACACCAATCAGTTCTGTATTCTCTATATTGATAATCTGTTGTACATAATCCAATAATTCCTGGTGCTTTGGGATGTGTATTATATGATTCATACCATACTATCATTGTTCTCTCTCCTTCTCAATCTCTTCATAAATATGCTTGAATTGCTTCCAGTAGACTTCAGTCATGTCTTTACTGACATCTCTAGTCCATCCATCAATTCGCTCGTCGCAATCACCCATGAGCATTACGCTATTCGCATTCCACTTCATCTTAATGATCCAGATAATAAATGTGGAATATGGTTCTTCATATGGGCGTTTAGTATTAGCGTATGGATATGGATGTACCCATTCACCATTATCTATATTTATAAAAGAATATAATACACCCATTTACTTCACCATATCCTTCATATTCATCTCTGGACATTTTCTTGTCTCAATCTTATGCCTCTTATGTGCGTTTACTACAAACTCATAATGATTCAATAGTTTTAACATTTCGCTAGTTAAAACACGCTCGACAGTATCAATTTTCTTACAATGCTCACATTTGTATGGGCAGAATAAGTATGATTCCTCATCTAATGCTTGATATCCACCGCATTCGACGCACTTTCCAAAGCTCGTAGACATTTTTCCTCACCTATTGCATTCAAACCTATCCAAAACAGATGTGGGCTTTCCCAGTGTCTTAGCAAGCATGTATATGAGTAGTGGTATTTAAAGTCTTCTACTGAAAGATAATACGTGTGCCATATAACAGCACTACGCTTGCTTCTGGCAGAAAAGCTCATGCATATAGCACTCCAGAAACATATCCTAGAAACTCAAACCCTAGAATCTTGTTTTGCTTAAGAGCCTCTTTAAATACTTCTTTCCAGCATTCTGCGTCTGATTCGAACGGTTGTATGGCTGGATTCACTTCTTCTGAAATAGCGCCGATCTCATCCAAAACCCCTTCGGCGTCTTCAGCGACGAAGACCCTAAAAAGCAGGTCGTAATCGCCCTCCATATAATCACACTGAATAATGTATGAATCGAGCATCAGTCATACCATCCTTCAGCGTCAAAACAAGCTGTCTTGAAGCCCACAAACTCATAGGCGATGATAATATCCTTACCCTTAGCCATGCTCAGCACATACTCCCAACACTTCCTGTCATCGAAGTCGTCATCGAGATTCACTACATCAGTAGGCTCGATAAGCTCACCCAGATCATCTAGCATCTGCGAGTCTGGCTCATCGTACTCGTCCATATCTTCCATCGGCTTATAATATACCTTAAAGATAAGGTTCTGATCTCCTTCAAGCGCCTCGAACTCTACTAGAGTCATTTCAGTTTCATTTCTGTTCTTCATTTCACTCATCTCCATTGTCTTTCAAATCGTCACGGTCATCACGCATACGCAAGTACTTGGGATGACGCACTCTATCCTTAGACCCTACTCTCATGCCCCCAAATTCGATTGGCCGGCCAATGAACTCTGATTGATGTTCGAATATATAAATCTTCTCTTCATCTGTTTTAGGTAGCGTAGGGCGACACTCAAATCCTTCGAACATAACGATGAAACTAGCTGCCTTGCCACACGGAATGCGGTCTTCTAGCTTAGCACTTGTCTTACTATGTCCAAATGCGTCTAGCTTCTTCTCCGACCCTTCCCTAGCGACTGTAGCCTCTTCGATACCTATGATAACTGCATCGAACGACATATACGGCTTCAGTTTGTATCCATCTCCCGACTTAACAGTGACTCTACCGAACTTGTACTTAGAAGTGGGTGACTTAAGAATCGCCCCTTCGAAGCCACGCTCTAGATAAGTTTCGTATGTAGCCATAACCTCTTCGGCGTTATAAACGATATCCTGTTGAACTACAGTGATTAGTTTATTGGCATTCTCATTTGTCTTCATGAAGTCGGATACAAACTTACATAGAACTGCGTATCTGTCTCCCGCCTCCATATTGAGCTGCTTTGGATCCAGACAATCGAACGCATGGAACTTAATGCTAGCTGGCGCTTCGCTGTCGATACGTCTGATTTCACCACTCAATGCGTTGAATGGGATGTCAGGCGAGTATAGCTCACCATCTATCAGTAGGTCGTTCTTCTTAGCGAACTCTACGAGAGGTTGAAGCCTCTTAACCAGACTCAGATTCTGAATTGGCTTAAACGTTCTAGATAGCACCTTACCATCGGTAATGATACATCTCAGACCGTCCATCTTGGTCGAAATCAACTGCGGGTACTTTACATCCTCTGCCTTTACCGCTTCATTAGGGTAAAGCATCGGCCTAAATCCTTCGATTACTGTCATTGTTACCACATCTCACTCTACGTACTTAAAGCTTCCCTTTATGAAAGGTCTGCCGTCCCTGTCCCTTAACTTGCGTTTGACTGGATTGCGGATAGAATATTCAAATGGAAATTCCAAATCGTAATGATTGGCAGGTACATTGTAGAAATCATGATGCCTGATAGCTCTGAACGTTCTGCATCCCGTAATACCACAATCACATTTATAATCCTGCATTCTACCAATCATGTCTGATATTCCATGCTCCTGATCTGATACGATATCCATACTCATACCAGCACTCATGCGTTTCTTACAGCTTGGACAAATCATTTAATCACCTTGGGTATCTGTTTCTAAAGTCTAGCTCACGCTTAAGGTTGTTTAGAGCGTTATTAATCTCTAGCTCAAACGCAGTCCCTTTAGCGAATGGAACGTAATATGTCTCAGTCTCCTTAATATACTTCTCCATGAACTGAGTAGTTCCATGATGTGCTGTTGTCAGATTATGAATTCTGTCTGCCAGCTTAACTGCCGTGGCTACATCACTCTTCTTTATAGCTTGGAGATAATCGACAATATCTACATTCTTCTCTTTGGTTAGAAGCACCACATCCATGAAACGCTCTGGATTATACTGAAGAATACGCATAATCTCATGTAGGGTGGTCTTTGTATCCTCTAGAACATCATGAAGCACCGCTACTGCTTGCGTCTGCTCGTTATATCCTCTATCTCTGAGATATTTAACTACAGTTAGTGGATGGAAGATATAATCCGACCCATCAAACCGCTTCTGCCCCAGATGTTTTCCTTTAGCCAAATCGATTGCGTCCTCTAACATCACAGTTGTAAAATAATCTCTGCTCATTTAATCCCTCAGTTCCAATACTTTATCTAGAATATCGTTCCAGTACTTAATGTTTTTCTCACAGATTTCGATAGCTTCTTCTACAGAAACTTGTATACTCTGATACTCAGCCTCATAGCATGAGGTAGCGAATAGTACGTTCTTCTTTTTGTATTTACGAATATCTATTTCGTGATAATCGTCTGTCGGATCATAGTAGGTCATATGGTTTACCACCTGGATACTCTTTATTGTTTATCTTTGTAGTGAACTCGTCCACTTCTTTAGCAGTATGGCTGAGACAAAAGGCATGTGCCGTGTTCAGCATTCCATTCTTCTTATATGTGATGTAGCTCATCATGGTTATCTCACCTATTGGAAATCGTTCTCCGCAGATGTCGCATTCGATGTATCCATCCATGTTATCATCTCAGAAGAATCTAATATATAGTGCTGCTAGACATGTCATATACATCCACTCCAGACATAGAATGGTGTTTCTATATGCTACATCCACGTTATATGCTGGATATGCTAATACTAGAGCTATAATCAACCCGAAGATAGTGCCGAACATCAGATAATACTCTGATTTGTTGGCGAATAGTCTCCAATCAACCTTAAGCGCCTCTAGCCTCTTCTCTTCAGCATCTAGAGCATCTTCTGCTTCCATGTCTGCTTTCACTTGCGGATCCATATCTGGAAACTCTTCATCATAGTTGGTCATTGTTTTCACTTTCCACACTTCACGCACTTACCGTCTGCTGGCCTGGTAAAATGTTGCATACCACATGCTTCACACGTGCATGTCTGAATGAAAGACACTTCTGCACGAAACATATCACTAGGGTCACGATAATACGAGATGGTATTCACCCTATAAAATACTTTGCCTCCATTATCACCCTTTAGCTGAAGTACATCGCCTTTTCTGATACTTGACTTCCATCCAGTGACGTTTGCCCTTAATCCAGTATTATCTATTGGCTTGTATACTATATCTCGCCCCCACATCGGAGTGGTGAAATCATGAATTACATAATTCTCATTAATTGCAATATCTCTAGCCTCTATTTCATCACCATATTGATGCATTACTTTCAGTATAAAGTAAACTAGCATCGCAAATAGAATGGTCATAATTATTCCAAAAATCAGCGCTGGTGTGCTTGAATCTACTGTGAACATTTTTCTTCCTCCTTCATCATTGCTTCGTATCTCTCGTCTCGCTCTTTCTTTTCCTTATCCATCTGAGGGATAATCGTATCGTGTATATAACGCTTTAGATAGTCCTCTAGATTTAGTCTGTCCCACTCTTTGGCGCACTTTAAACAAGTTGTGACCATCTTACCGTCCACCCCTACAGGGCGTGCGCATGCCATCTCCAATTCACCAATACGGCGCTTGCACTTGGGATTACCGCAGTTACTATCAAATCCAGATTCTACTTTTGCCACTTTGTTTTCCTCCTTATTCCAGAAATAACTAAGTTCGCTCTCTTACGCACTTCTGCGTCTTTCTGCTCCCTCATTAAATCGTATAGCATAGGCACTATTTTAGCGTTTGCATTGATGATTTCTTGCATCTCCAAATCTCGCTCCCTTTCCCAACCACGTTCGAAATCATACCCTAACATATCCATCATCTTACGATCTCTGGTATAGTATCCTCTGATTGGAGGGTCGTGATAACCCGTCTGTTCCATATCTTTGAAGAACGCCATTATCGCTTTCCAATCTGGCAGAACGTAAGGATCCATTTTAACTCAACCTTGTAATCAACTGATCCCAAAGACAGTCCTGACCATCCATGATTTCTTCCTGTTCATCGTCATCCATATCGTCCCAACCTTCGACACGTTGAATAACAGCGTTCTTTGGGCAACGATTCTCTTCATCGTCTCTGCCGAACGGACACATCTCACATCTATCCAATGGCATGCACCCGATGATGGTATCTAATCCTCTTACAAACTCTGCTAAGTCTTCCTTTGATGCTTTGTATTTCTTTACCATGTTATTTACTCCTAGTTGTTGGATATCTAAACGAATCTACTCTATCCCCACAGTGTGGGCATATATACCATACAATATCTCTGTCATCATTATCTTTAGCCGTACCTACTGGTACGACTGTATCTTCTATAGTCCTCTTCCCACAATGATAGCATGTGAGAAAATATACAAGTTCTAACATATTATCCCTGGTGTGCTATTGCTTCTTCTACTGTTGGGCATCTCATCTTTACTTCGTAGATAGTGCCACATGTCGGGCATGAGAATCCATGCGTACTCCAATCGGCGTCCACGACTTTCTTGAAGTCGCTGAAACATCTTCCACACTCTATCTTAACAAACATCGTTGCTATCGGTTTCTTTGCTAACATTTTTAAACTCTCCAGAACCACCCTTTCTCTTATTAAGTACTCTTCCTGCTGCTTCTGCCCTGATATGATCCAATGCAGTTGTTGGGTGTTGATGTGCCAACCCTTTGACCATGAGTTCTAGTTTCCAGGTGGGTTCTTTCTTAAACTGAACTACCCACCCATTTATCTGACTTTCTTTGTTTTCCTGATGGGCGTTCATCGCTCAAAGCCTCTAGTTGCAATAGAGCAATTCCTACAATTCGGATTGTGGCACATAGTGCGTACTCCACCCGAATTACACAATACACACCTATATACATACTCTGTGCGACGACCAATTGATGAGTATAAATCACTCACTTTGGGACTTCTATGTTCGTAATCGTATCTTCTTTCGATGTCCATAGCTTCCTTTGGCATTTCAACGAAATTGACAACCGCATAGAATCTGTCTGTCGTTTCGGTATCAACAAATCCAACATCAGTTTCCAATATTCTTTTCCACTGTGCTTCTACATCCAATAGAATTTGGCTAAGCCTCTCGACATCAGTTAGTTCTTGTTGTTCGTACTCTGCTTTCACTTTTTGTGCAGCTTCGACACGAAGGCGTTCTCTCTCATTGATATTTTTAATTCCGTCTTCTACAACCACGTTTTTCTTAAAACACATATTACCACCCCTTTACCATACACTCATGACAGACCCCTTCACCGATGTGCTCCATCGCAATGGTGTCCATCTTTTTCTTCTTTCTACAGAACTTGCATATGTAAGTATCACTATTTAAGTCTAACGTTTCAATCTTCTTCGGGCGTCCCATCTGAGATCACCTTTACATAAGTGGGCATCCCTACAGCCTTGGCGGTCTTAATCATATGCGCTGCACCCTTTGATTTACCATCCCAGAAGGCGATACACATCTCTGCCTCTTCAGCCATCCACTCGTTACGAATGGGTCCAGCAGCATTGCCATACTTATCCCAATCAGCATAGAATGCCATAGTTGGGATTTTGTTCTGCTTTGCCCACCAAGTAGCTTCGATATCTACATTGCCAGACATGCCTGAGATTACGCAAGTGATTTTATCCTTAACGCCAATCTCATTAATGTAATCTTCGATATCTTTCACTGTGATATTCAATCTTCTAGACCCACAAATAATCGTCTTCAAATAATCACCTTGTTTTCATAACTCTTCCTGCGAATATCTAGAATGTATTTGTCCTTTCTCTTTTTAATATCATCTTTTGGACGGATAGCAAGCGGGGAGAATTCTTTAGAAGCCAGTAGTCTCGCTTCCATCATTCTTTCCATATCCAAAACTTCAGACATTTCAAACTTGTCTAAGAATGTTCCATCGTTCTTCTTAGAAATAAGTTTATCTACCTGATATGTAACTTTCTCAACCCCGATAGTTTCAGCTAATTTATATATGTCATTCTCGAATTCACTTGTTTCAAATAATACGATTCCTCTCATTAATTCCCTGTAGATATATAGAGACTTCTTGGGATCGGTCATATTATATTTATTTCTATGTTTCCTCATATGTATAATCATTCCACAAATATGAGGATATGTCGCTTTGCTGATTGAATCTTTAGCTATTGCAAGCAATTTAACAATTTCGGGTGATGTTTCTAGAATATAATCTTCATCTACATAAAGACATTCTAACATATTAAGATTTGGAAGTGTCATCAAATCCACGAATTTCTTTATTTCATGCAACTGCATTTCTACACCATATTCTGGTGCTTTGAACTCGATAGTCTCAGGTGGATTTCCTTCGCTGACAAAGAACTCTTCCGTAGGTACTATGTATGCCCCACGAATATCTATGTCCGACTTATCCGTAGCATACCCAAAAGAATGGCTCCCCGCCACGCTAGCGAATACAATACGATAGGTAGGGTATTTGTCCTGCCACTCCCCTAGTGCGCATCTCGCTCTGTCTGTGACCTCTTTCTTAGTAATCATTCTATCTTCCCCTTGAATGCTAATTCCATTAGCATCTTAGATAGGTAATATGCTTGACCTATATTTAAAACGATCTCTTCCCTACTATCGTCTTTTATGTTATCTATAAATATTCTTATCTCTTCCTTATGCTCTGATGAAATCGTTAGAGTTCTTCTTCCATCTGCTTGTGATACCATGAATTCCATTTACTCACCTACTTTACTCTTGTCTACGACAATATCATCAGAAGTATTTAATGCTTCAGTTTTAGCGGGACGACCACGCTTCTTTTTCTCTGGCGCATCAATCTTCTTATCGTTGGTGCGTTCTTCATACCCCTTAGAAATGTATGTCTTTATCCAGCGACAATAAATCCAGGTGCATGTGTGCCATTGATGTTGGCGTTCATAGATGTTCTTCTGCGTGCCGTCTTCAAATACCTCTATAACACTGACGATGCACTTATCCATTGAGATGATCACCGCCTTCCTACGCCCCTCATTGAAAAGTCTGGCGTTAAGTCGTGTATTCATCTTCTCGTCACGCATAAGCTTACCAGTCTCAGTGATGTTTCCAGTAAACTCATGGGCCACGTAAACCTTTTTATGTCGTCCCATAGTACCCCAATAGAGGTACGAGTATTTATTTCTTTTCCTCTACATAATGCTTCATCTGTTTGAAAAGCTCTAGCTTGGCTGTGAACATCCTATGGTAGTTGCCAGCGTTCTTATACTTCTCAGCACAATTCGTATAATAATCAATCATATGATCCAGTTTAGATATAGCATATTCGTATTCTACGAAGACTATCTCACCTGTTCGGCTGTCTTTCTCACGCATTCTGCCATCTTGATAAATATCATATATCTTGACCGTTCCACACATATCATTGATAGTGAAAGAAGGATAACGGCCTGGGTAGAATCGAGCCAACGAGAATCACTCCATTTCCCTGAATTGAATAGAATTCTTTCGTCTGTCTACCCAGTAGAATGTTTCATCCAATTGGATGTATTCACATATAGCGGGAATAAGATTACGTGTCGTTGCGTCTATTGCTACCATTTTAAACATCTCCCTAGCTACATATATGTCTCTATATTTTTCTATACGTATGGTTTTTAACTTCTTGGTAAGAAACCGAACCTCAATCACTCGAAAATCACCTCTACACCGCCCTAAATTTAGTACCTTGGACGAATTGGAAGTAACTGTTCGGATCCTTACGCATCATGTACTTTATAACGCCGAAATCTATCAGATATCCCATAGCCCTATCCACATCAGCCCTGAGCATCTTATTGACCTCAACACGCATTCTATCCAGAGCCAACGACTTATTGTTCAATAGAGGCATGCATTCATCCATAGCTCTAACAGTGTTATCTTCGATGGTGAACTTCTTCTCGGTAGCGAAACGCATGGCTCTGAGTATTCTGAGTGGGTCTTCCTTGAATCTATCCATTGGGTTGCCCACCGCACGAATGATATGTTCTTCTATATCATCTATGCCGTTGAAGTAATCATACACCTCACCTTCCTCATCCATAAACATCGAGTTGATAGTGAAGTCCCTACGAGCAGCATCTTCTTTCAAATCATTGGTACGCTCAGTAGAATCGGGATGGCGCATATCTGAATACTCTCCATCCTTACGTGGAAACGTTAAGTCCACGCCAACTAACTTGTTAGTCCCTTCAGTCTTAATCCCGATGAGGATGATCTGGAACTCAGGTTTAACATTGTAAACGACAGCACCAGACGCCTTGATACGCTCTAGAACTTCTTCAAACGATAGCGACGTTTGCATAACGAAATCAAAGTCCTTCGGCTTCTTCTCCATCAGTAAATCACGAACGGCTCCACCAGCCAGATAGAATTTAATCCCATCAATTTGCGGGAAATTGATTATGTGATCATGTATTTTCATAATGAGTGTATACCTCTAAAGCTATTTAAACCTTCTTATACATATTGCCCCAAGTGAATTCTTCCTCACTACACTCGGATGGCTTGTATCCCATCTTCCTCCAGAACGGGACAGCACTTCTTACAGAATAGATATAAATAAGACTTACGCCTTTGGAAATGAGAAATAGCTCTAATTTTGCATAGAACACTGAGCCACACTTATTACCTTGTGGTATGACATCCATACGCCTTATTTCAGCGTCTGATGTGACGCTATCATATCTGCCTTTTACTTGCGCTTCACACCCGCCAGCTATACCCCAGAACATCTCAAAATCATGAGAAGATTCACCATCTATCCATCTATCCTTTACTTCCATACCATCAAACATATATCCAATGTTGATAGGTTCACGCAATCGCTCACCTAACGCCGCCTTCCCTGGCGATGAACGCTTCTTCCTCTGCGTCCTGTTGTCTCTGTTTATCATTGACCTTGCGATTTTGTGCATTCCTCTTCTCCTGTTCTTTCTCCTGATCAACACGTAGATATGGGTCAATCATCATCTGTGGCTTACGAGATTTGAAACCCAAGTTCGCTTCATTGCCATTTGCGGTTGCCGAAGGGGTGTTAGGTACAAATGCAGCATGAGTTGTTTGAATCTTTGCTGGAGCCATATGGATATTCAAATCGTTTGACACTCCATAATCGTCAGTAGTTGGTAGCCCATAAAACGGTCTTCGAGAAGGTTTCGGCTTTCTGTGAATCTTAGGAGTAGCCAGCAGATTGGTTGAAGTAGCTGGTGGTAAATTCGTTTCGTATGAAGATGATGCATTATCGATTTTCGCAAGAAGATATTGAGATACATCCACTATATCTTCGGACTTTATGACCCGTATATTTGGGATTTTTTCATCCGGAGAACGTTGTTTTCGACTCTTGGGAGTCTTCTTTTCTGTGGCCTGGTCTTGAAACGAATCTTCATGCTTAGCCGTCATTTCTTTTTCTTCTGCATCGAACTTCTTCTCAGCATCCTTCTCTTCCTTAGTGCCTGTGAAGTATTCATTGCTTCCTGGTTCTGGATCAGACTTCTCTACCAAATCTTCAGTCTTAGTCCCTTTGGGAAATACTTTGGTCTTTTCTTCGGACTTCTTAGGAGCGATGGAGAACGGCATGAATGTGTGCTCTTTAGCGCCCTTGGCTGGCTTATTCATTGGACCATACTTAGCTTCATCGGCCTTAGCACCCTTGATAATTTGTGGAAACTGTGTGTTTAAATATTCGGTAGCTTCCTCTACGGTAATTTGACGAGATTTTAGGGTTTCTGTGATTTGTTTGCTTGCTTGCCGTCTGTTGTCATGTTTCTGCTTAGCTTCCTTCTCCTTGCCCGATGCGATAGAAGGTTCGAAGTTTCTGAATGTGCTTTTCCACTCTTTCTTCTTTTCAGCGTGGGTAGAACGTTCTTCGGGTACTTGTAGTTTGGGATTGATGCGCTTGGTTTCATACGCAACCTTAGCGTCGATATCCTCTGCCATGGGTTCTCCTAGTTTACGATTCATTTCTTGGCTACTTCTACTCACCGCATCTTGCGGTGAACCGTCATATCCCATGCGCTTCATAAGCTCTACTGCTTTGCTGATAGTTTTTTCTGACTTAGACATGTAAGTATCCCCATCTATTATTAATCCCTGTGTATCTTTAGCGGAAGATGTTTTGGTTAAAAAATCATCGTAATGCTTTCTTTGTTTAGGAGATGCGAGTTTGTACCAAGAGCTATTAACATTATCTTCAGCAACCACTGCGTCTGCCTCAATCAATGATAATCTCTTTTTCTTACCACCATTGTTCGTGTAATGTTTACTTCTAAGATTAGTAAGTTCTCTATCATCAACATTAGAGTTAGAGTGTTGTGCTGCATGTTGCATTTCGTGATTTATAACAGGTACTATATTTTCCTCATTTGCATCGGAACCTAGATTGATATTACCATCAGTATATGATGTCTTTCTTTTGGTTGTCCTGATGTTCGGCCTTAGATTATCTGAAAACTTATGGTCATCTATGGGTTCGTGTGAAAAATCCCTATATATTTGTCTAGATTTAGTAATTATGTCTTTAGCAGAAACCATCAGTATCGAAAAGAATATATGTATAAGGGGTTTAGTCTCTGAACATGGTTTTTACTTCGTGCTTATCTCCTTTGAAGAAACACAGGGCGAACCTTGCTGTCTCTTCGGGTTTGAATTGCTTGCAACTGAAGATGTTAAGAAAAACACGGCCATCCTTTTCAGAGAAGTGCATAGTAATACACGATGTATGAATTAGTTGTGTCGCACTGATGCCGTACAAGTCGCCCTCACCAAATCTTTCGATAATTGGATCCCCATAGCGCTTCATGTCGATAAAGTCTACTAACTTGATGATGAAATCGAATACACTGAGTTCATCACTTATAATATCCTTATCGCAACCATAGAGTTGAACCATCGATTCCATACCCCATGGCTTTTCATTCTTGTATCTAGCAACAATTCTTTCATCTGTGTCGTCTACAACTTCAATCATTCTTCGTCCTTTCCTATGTGTTTTATTGTTTATTCTCTTCTTCCAAATAGATTTCGTCTTCTATCTGAATGGTGTTTAATTCATCCACAGCGTTCTCCTGAACCATCATCTTCTTCAGTTCATCACGTGATATTACTGTGATGATCTTCGATTCGTTCATGCCCCTCAATGGCGACCCATCGGGTCCACTGAGTTCGACAGATACTTTATCCTTACCATACACTTCAGGATACCGCTTAGATAGAATCCACGCTGCAGCCTTCCAATCGGTTGCTGCCGCTTGCTGGATACTTACTTCATTACGAATGGCAGACATGCCATACGCCTTCATCATTTGGGTACGAAACAACCCATATATAGAATCGGGTTCGTGTAACCCTCTCCTAACCCAACCATTGAATGTGTTTTGCTCTATCCCACACGCACTTGCCGCATGGTCAAAATATGACCCTGCCTTAACATATGCTACTATTGAATCGAAGACTTCTTTAGTGAGAACTGAATGTGGATCTGCTGATTCGACTAGAGTTTCTACTAATTGAGACTCGTCTAAATCCGAATCATCTAAGTCTACAAACTCCACTTCTTCTAGCTTCGATGTTAGATATTCCATAGTTATCACAAATATATATGTATATCACACATACAGTGGATTACCATCTGTGTGGGTGTGTGGTTTAAGTGCGTTGTTGGTGGGAGCGTTCAATTGCGCCATTATAGCCTCATTCCCTTCGAACATATCTGATGCGATCATCAGCGTCATGGTAGTCAGTACAGCGAGTACGTCATCTGCCATAACTTGCTCCCCATCCATCAGAGCAGGATAGTTATTAATAATGAATTCTCTCTTAGCAGCTTCTGCTACTTCAAAGATTCTGCGTGTCTTAACACTGTCATTTTCGACAGTCTTAGCACGATTGACCGCCACTTCCTTCACTACGTCCCAAAGTCTATCTACCACAATGGGACTCATTGTAGCCTTTGTTTTGGGTTTCACTGTGTTTTGTTTTTTACCCATTTTAATCACTCAATTATAATATATGCACATCACTTTCTTTCTACTACACGTATTTTACCTATGATACATTGTTCGTTGAAAGCTCTGCACACCTTTCTCTCTGCCTGTTGTAAAATTGCACGCTTCTTATCCTCATAATCTGAGACATCATCAGCGTCAATAATCATTTCGCCTTTTACTTCGTAATTGTATTTCATTTTGTATTTCATATCATCCCTCTGGATAATACCTATAATACAAAGGTAGTATATAAACCTTGCGCCTAGATTACTCTCAGTTCTAATTCGGTTCTGGTATTTTTCTTTTTGTTTTGCGGTGTGGTTGGCGTTGCAGGTGTAGGAGCCATACTGTTATCGTTCATTAAAATAGTTCTACATTGTGGCGATAGTGTCTCACCTCTTGCTTGATGACTAGCACACGCAGCAGTTGTCTGTTGCGCAGCTCCATCAATAGGACCCCTATATATATTTTTCTCCATCCTTTCGTATAGGTACTTTGCTTTGGCTAGGTTCTCAGTGCCAGAAGCCATCACAGTCCTCCGTGGAATCCCATGATCTTCTGGATGACCGCCTGAGATAATGGTTCGTCACCAAACACCTTCTTAAAGTCTTGATATGACTCAAAGTATTGATGAGGTAGAGTAAGTTTAAGTTCAAAGACCGCACTCTTGTCTGGTTCGGGTTTGGCATCTTTAGCTACATCGTCACTGATACCATTTAGTTCGTCTATCATCTTATTGATGTCTGCGTCTTCGAAACCAGTCATCTTAAGTAGAGCTGCGTCAGTCTCCTTGATAGCTTCGAACATTGCTGCCAGCTTAGCTTCTTCATTCTCCATACCGCAGTTGTTGTATGCGCTGTTGGCAGCCATCTCCATAGCGTCTGTGAAGTCCTTTAATACGACTTCTATCTCTACGTCTTCTAGCTTCCAACCAGCATCCTGCACCATATCACAGATGACTTTATATCTCTGGTTGCCCCCAACTATATTACCATTACGTTTATTAACAGTTAGTAGTTGAGAATACCCAATAGTTTTAATAGATGAATGAAGCTGCTCGTATTTGACAGGATACTCCCTAATATCCTTTCTAGGATTGTAGCCTGGGATATGCATAGCACTGAGCTTCATAGGTACAGTGTCTACCTTTAGAAAATCGATATTGCCTTTCTTATCGGATTTCATATTATCACCTTTATATATGTATTACCTCATTGTCTCTCGGATGACACCAGCCAGTACATCTCTCTGGTCTTGATTCATCAATGAAGCCCACGAATAGGCTGCCACTAGAATGCCGTTAGGTGTGAGAGCGAATATCTTAGGTTGCATAGGTTCGTGAATGTGCCTTACCATCCATCCCTCTGCGGTTTTGATTTCGTCATACCCTTCTCTAGCTCTTTCGGTGATAATCATTGGGATTTTCGCCTCATCCGGAGTACGCACTTCAGAGATATCTTTGGATAGATACTTAACAGCGGTGTGTACCTCACTTGAATATGGCCGTTGCTCGTCCAAAACGAAAGATACCCTCTTCGCCTCTTCCTTGAACTCCTTCTGTTTGAGTGCGATATAACACATATAGTGTATATAGCTTTCGCCTACAATGCACCTATCAGGCGTGGTTTGGATCATAGCTAGTATGATGTTTCCAATTTCAAGCCTGTGCTCTTCTACCTTTTTCTTTTCATTTACAAACTTCTTACTCATCTAACCACTTCTCCAACCACCAACTGATAATATATAGATTACGATCTTCAACCATCTTCTGATGTTCCATTGTCTTCTTAGTCGCACCAAATAGAGGACCATAACCCAATTCCTTATAATCTTCAATCGCTGAAGCATATCTATCGTAGACATATCCCTCATCTTTAATTATAATCCACTCACCTTTAGGGTAGAATAACTCATCCTTCATACATATAAGTTTTCTTCCATCACTGGCAAGATGTACTACGATAGACGCACTCACTTCTATATCTCTAGCCCCACCTTCTCCTTGAACTGGTGAGTTCTTAGTGTTGATTTCCACATTCTGCACCATGAATCTAAAGGATAAAGTATCTACTATAGTAATAATTTCCCCGTTGATTTCAAGAGTCGCAGGATATGTCTCCAGCTTCTTACCCTTGACTGTATGACCTTGACTGTCTTCCATTAATCTTTCCCCACATAACCTTCTTTACGATATGCTTCTAATGCCTCATCGGCCTTCTTATCTGCCAAATCATAGAAATCTTGATATGTCCCTTCACTATATAATATGTTCATACTTACTAACTCAATCTTTATTAATGGATGAGGTTCTTTCTTTGGACCCCATGTGAACATTACTATATCTAAAAACCACTTACTCTTTCGTGTTCTTCGTTCTATTGTGGCACGAAATTCAAGAAATGCTGTTTTATATGTAGGAAACCGTTTGTAGATGTGATCTCCGTCGAAGTACCCTAATATCGCATAGACGTAACTATGCGTGGGTTCTTCATCGAAGATGACTTCATCCATAAAGATGGATAAGAGGTTTGAGTATATATACTTATTGTTTCTGATGTGGGCAATAACCGTAGCACACATAATATATGTATGAAGTGGTTTGATTAAAGGGAAACACGGTGTCTATCCTTTAACTCTTCTACCTTTGCTTTGTTCCACCCACGGATATTGGAAAAAAATCCAGTAATTCGGGTCATTTGCTCCACTCTGTTACTACCACAGTGTAAGCAGTTGTCATTCAACCCACGGCTTGTTTTATTACATGACATGCAAGTAGTGAACTCTGGACTGAATGCTATCTGTGCATTCTGTGTGGTTTGGAAGGTCTTCTTGACAAATGCTGCAATAGACGAAGCATCGGGTCTTGTCTCACCTAACCAAACATGCGTCAAAGAACCTGCGTCTATCATAGGGTGGAACTTACCTTCAGCCTTAACACGCTCGACAGGGCTTAATTTAGCTCCTACGTTGATGTAGGTCGAATTAGTATAGTAGATTCCTCCTGACTCCATAGAACCCCGTAGGAACGGTCTTAGCCCCTCTCCGTAGCGTTTGTAGTCTAGGCGTGCGAACCTATATGCTGTAGACTCGGCGGGAGTCTGTTCTAGGATGCATGTAAACCCTATTTCCTTGGCTACTTCCTTACAATCCATGTTCATCTTAGCTATCATACGCATACCTAACATCATAGCGTCCTTAGACTCATGCATCTCTTCCCCACAAAGTATCTGAACGGCTTCATTCAACCCTACAATACCGATGAGGAATTTCATCTTGTCATATCTAACGTATGGATCACCATCGTGGTTCATAGATAGTAGCGCCAACGGGCCTTCACTACCCATTTCCATTAATCTATCGAAGAAACCGAACTTGTCCTGATGTGCTTGACCTGCTAGATGCATGTTCCTATTTAGGATGTCGTAGAATGCTGACTCGTCTTTCGCTTGATAGGCAAAGGCGGGTAGGTTCATACTGACGTTCTGTAGTGCTGTAAATCTAGACTTCCAAGGGATTTTCATCTCATTTACATCATCCTTAGATAGAGCCAGCTTAAGTCTGCAACACTGACTGATGGAAGGGTCATTACCTCTGTCGAAAACGAAGTAAGGACTCCCTCTGACTGAAGCGACTTCGCCAAGGATGTTCATATATTCCTCATCCATTACAGATTCTTCAGTGATATGACAGTCTGGCTTAGGGAAGAAGAATGGTCGGCCACTAGCGTCACCCTCTAGATATACATTCATCAATGCTCTAAAGAAGCGCTTAGACTCGTTATCATACTCCCCATAAGGAATGCCTGTCTCTTTCCCACCTGGTCCAATGGCGATAACATCACGGTAATGCTTGGGTATCTCCCAATATAGGTTCAGATCGCTGAAGATAGTCTGCCCACCACGTGCTACTGCTTGTTGTGCAAACTCAAATACCAGTATCTGTGCCAACTGCTTGATCTTGGCGTCATCTAGTCCTCCAATATATGGCGCTACGAACATATTGACAGCATCGAATCCGATAGCACCAGAGAAATGCCCCTGCATGCTAGCTGCGAATTTGATAAGTTGTTCTAAGAATACATCAGCGTGCTTAGGTGGTTTAGCGATTGAATTGAGGTTTGGTAGTGATAGACCATACTTAGCGATATACGCTGGCGAATGTCCACTACAGTAACTTCTATCGGGCATGTCTAGGTCGTGAATATGAATGTCGCCAGAGATATGTGATTTAACACATTCTTTGGAGAAGACTCGCTTCAGAGCATAGTCTTTCTTTAAGATACTAGCGATGATCATGTTTGTACTCTCAGGTGTGTGAGGCACATTACCGTTTGAACGGTCATGATAAATCATTAGTTTTTCGATGTCGTCTAAAGAAATAGTGTATGTTTCTTCCTCATTACATTGCATGAAAAGTGTTTTGTCCGTTGTTTCTACTGCACCGTATGTATTCATTTTAAGTCACCTAGCCCTCCTATATATGTACCCGCATGTGTGTGTATTAATCCCCGTTAATGAGGTCTGGCTCATTAACTTCGTCGCTTCCGATATGTGCTTCGACAGCAGAGGGATCCATAGCCAGATTAACTTCGCACAAATCTGTGTACTGACAGCTTTCGCACCACCACCCACTCTTCCCCTTCGGTAGAATACGATTTGCAGTATGCTCTAAAATAGTCGCACGCACACTATTCATAAAGTCGATTGTTAGCTCTTTGTTCCAAATAGGAACGTCTAGCACCGATACCTTGCCCGAAGAAGAGTTGATGTTCACCACGAATAAATTCTTTACTTTAAAGGGTATTTTCGTGTTATCTTCTGCGATTACTCTATACATGTTGAGTTGCTTTTCGGGGTACTCCTTAACGGTGTTATACTTAGAAGATGTTGTCTTCTTATCTGCAATCCACCCATTAATCATGTCGATATCGTCCATTCTGCAATTAATCCCATCGTACTCGAATGAAACCTCATATCCATCAGGATTGATAGGAATTTCATGTACTTCATGCCCCATATTCATCCTGAGTAGTGTCTCTGGAGATAGAGGTCTGCCCACCACTTTACTGTAGTATGTCATTCTGGGACACATACAGGTAAAAACACAGATATCTGTGATAGAAACGCTCTTGGTTCTGTCTCTGTGTACTCTTGGATTCTTAACTGCATCTTCATTTGATTGATTCTTAGCTGCGATTTCAGCTTCATAATCGAAGTCTGGTTCTATGTCGAAGGCATAGCCTCTAATGAAGTTCCCCAAGGTCGGGTTCTTCCTGATCTCCCAAGGGATGGTTCTCTTCCGTCTGTCGTCCTTCATCACATTCGCTAGGAACATGTCTCTGATTTCTTTCGCTGTAGTCATTTTTGTCACTCTTTTGGTTGAATCTTGGTATGTAATTGATGTATTCCGTTCCTAGATAGTCGAAATACTCTATTGGTAGATATACTTTTCCCTTGGAAACTTCGCCATCATTGATAAAGTATGTTGTACTAGCTGAGATGTGGTCGCCAAAGCCATAATCTGCATGGTAGTCCACATATATAATATCGTTTACTCCACGCTCTATTAGGTCATCGAGTATATCTTCGTTTAATAATATGGCGTCCTTAGTTTCGTTATAAACGTTTTTATTGAGTCTGTGATAAAGTATAGGTTTATGTACTAACTCGAATCCTCTATAAACACACACCCTAGACATTAATTTAACCCCGGGCGAATATTTATGTATCAAACGGTGATACGTATTGATAAGCCTCATGGGGTTTTTATCTGGCCTTGCAAACGTGGCATCTTCATCATTCTTTGACACGTATTGGCCGTCCGTTGTATTCGTAGCTTCTCTTAGGAATCATACTAACATCTATATTCTTTTCTTCTACAAAGTAGGATGGTTTAATCGAAGATGAATCAAATACTATATCCATATCTTCATATGGAATGAGTACGTATGCAAACTTCTCTGCGTCCTTGGGACTTCCATCAGTTTCTTTTAGTTTCAAATTAATTCCAGTACTGATGGCATTACCTAAGCTACTCCAGAAATACATTCTAAATCCTGTTTCGAATATATTAATATATGGGACAGAACGTTCTTGCAAATAATCGAATATCTCCTTGCGTATAGCGAAGGAGTGATATGAAGGGCGGTATGCTGGATCCTCTTTAGATGTTACATCTACTGTAGTAAAGTAGAATGGTAGCGAGTATTTCTTCTCCCCATTCTCGTAGTGATACGCCTTCCGGAGAATATACCCAACACTATCATGTTTAAATACTTCCTCATCAACGATGAAAGATGTGTTTACCACACCAGTCATGTTGATGCCTTCCGCTATGCCGTTTATGTGCTCTTTCTCATTTACCGCCACTTTCATATTTAAATCCCTCACTTGTGTATCTTAATATCATTCTTCCCATTATAGAAGATAGCTCCTGCCCTAGATAGTATTTCTAGCTGGTCATCCAACTCTTTTTCTGTAAATTTCTCTTCGGTTTTAATCATAACTTCGTTGAATGTATATCTTCTACCAGACCACAAATCTTCTCCAGCCATAATATGCAATACTTCCAGAAGTGTCTTCGCCTTATCCTTTTCGGATTTAGTTCTTCCACCCATTGTCTGGTCGGTACTGATATTACCATCCTCATCAACACACATTGTCTTTAAGTAGTGGTCAATGATTTTAATAGATGCTTCAGCGTCTATTTCTTCGACAACATTAGATAGCCTCATTTTAGCATGCGCCTCTGCGAGTCTAGCCATACCTTCGAGTTGTCTGTGTGTAATAACTACTAGGTTTGGATCTCCCATCCCCTTAGCCAATCCACGTAACTCTAGGTATCTTTCCGTCATCATACTCCTGGCAATCTTAGAGGTAGTCATTTCACGTATCATAGAACGTGCGTAAATGATGTACTTAGTGAGATTGTCTTTAGTGTATTTAAGTTCATGGGTCGAACCATCTCTTCCGTTGAATACCGCTGCGCTGATAATGCGGTCACGTTGTGGATTCGGTTTGTCACGAATAGCGAATATCAAATCGAATCTAGATAGTAGTGATGGTGGTAAATCAATTTGCGAGATTAGACTGATTTTAGGTTCGAACCTATTTGTCTTCGGGTTCATCATAGCTAGAATAGAGCAACGAGCTAATAATGTTGCTGTGATTCCCGCCTTATTGACCGAACAAATCTGATCTTCCATGATTTCGTGTAATGCCCCTCTTGTGGCTTCATTCATCTTATCAAACTCATCGATGATAAGCAACCCCCTATCAGTAAGAACCGCTGCGCCAGCCTCTAGGATGAATCCACCCTGTGGGTTTTGAATAGCCGCTGCTGTCAATCCTACAGTGGTTGTAGGTGCTCCTGATGCACGAATACAGTGGGGAGCGATTTCGGTGATGGCTCTAGCTATCTGACTTTTACCCACACTGGGATCACCAACAAACGCCATATGAATATCCCCTCTTCTCTTTTCGGGTGAGAATAGATTTCCACTGAACAATTGAAGAACTACAGCGTCCTTCTCGACATCCAACCCCTCGATGTTAGGTGCGATAGTCATAGACATTTCCCTGAGAATGTTAGGGTTCTTAGACATTTCCTTGAATTTTGCCTCATCCTCTTCAGAGATATCGAAGTCTTCATAGTTCTTACCCTTAGCTTCAATGCCTATTACTTCGATATACCTTTCAAAGACTGTCTTCTTACCCTTCTTACGGATACGGTAGATACCCACGACAGATACTCTTTCACCTGCCCCGACCCTCATCCCTTCTTTGGTAAAGGGTCCGTGTAGCTGACATTCAATCTTTTCAGGTTGCCTACCCTTCATACCCTCTGGTTCTTCTTCCATATTCACGATTTGATAATCCTCTTTAACAGACAAATCTTCACGGAAGATAACAGTATTCTCCATACAATCGTTCTGACATGTCGGACAAGCTGCCTTGGTAAATACTATTTCGTCTTCTTCCTGCACTTCCTCTAGAATGTCACCACAACACTTGGTTTCAAATCTACCGATTTCGATTCTAGGTAGAACATCGGTTGAGGTTCTGACCAGCCCATCGAAATATAGCATCTTGTCGATATGTACTGCCCTGATCTGGTGAATCTTGATACGCATTGGCTTCAAGGGAGCAATGAAGTGACGCATGATGATATTGACCCGTTCCTTAGTAGGAAACATCTCCTTAAGTGCTGCCTTAAGAGAGTCTATGTTATCGTCTGGATTTTCTTCTAACTCACCTAGAAAAATATCTGACAGTTCACTCATATCGATGCTGAAATCCAAGACGGTACTGGCGTCATTTGGATTGTTCATCTTAGTGGTGAACCCTGCACTATCTAAAACATTTGTCCATTCTTGTTTGGTTATCATTTTAACACTTAGTATTCCCAATCCATGAAGCGCATAATTCCGTTGTCCAAGAAAGTGAATACATACCCTAAAGAAGTCATGCCCATGACATTACGCTCAGCGTAACCAGTGACACCATACTCATATGACTTCAAGAACGTCCCTGCATAGACGATTTTACGCTTCCTAGATAGCTGGTTTCCATCCCTGTCGTAATCCATATACGGAGAAGGAAGATGGAATAGCTTATGTGTATGCCCCCAAACGACAGCATCAACACAGTGCTCACGTGCAAAGTTGTTAATCTTATTGACAGTGCCAGTAAGCGTAGTCGCTCCACCACCACCATGAGCGAGAACCATCTTATAATCGTAATCTTCGTGCGTCAAACGGACGAATGCCATATCCTTTAGATTGACAACACCTAGTGCTTCACAAATGTCTTCCATCGGATCCAGAGTAGACTTGCCGGCGATGCCGTTTTCGTGGTTGCCATTAAGTACCCCTAGAATCAATCCTCTATCAGCCAATGGCTTGAAGCGATTAATGACCCACTTCTTCTGTTCCTGTAGCGTGGGTGAGCCAGGAATATAATATTTATGCATTGGCTCTCTCCCTTCAATCAAATCCCCCATTAGGAAAATATGCTGATTGCGATCAATTACCTGTTGAATCGCTTCTTCAAGATGAGTCAGGCTCAGCCCTGGATGCCCATAGTGAATATCGCCCATAAATCCGATTTCGTTTGCCTCATCGGGCAAGTCTAACAGTAGCTTTTCCATATTTTCACCTTATGCTTTACTCTTATTTAACTCTTTCCTTGTCGCCTTGTAACACGGTAGGCACATCGAGCGTGCGTAATGCTTCTTCTTCTTACCGCATCGAACACATGTAATTATGACACCTGGATTCTCGACCACATAACAAACTCTACATAATCCATTTGACTTGTGAATTCTTAATCGGCCACATCTCTTGCAGACTTTCTTTTTGAGAATGGAACGTTCGTAGCATCCACTACACATACCCAAGGCACGTTCACGCTTAGATTCACCACAGACAGAGCATTTTATATCAGCACGTGTCTTACGGTAACAATGTCTACACTTCCCTTTTGCTTCGTGTGGCTTTAGTAGACCACAGATTGAACACTTTTTAATAACTCTACCCATATTAACCATTCTCCAATTGTCTAGTTAGCCACTCTACATTTACATTATCTGCCCTGCGTTTACGTTCGTACACCCTTGCAGATAGATTATAACTCTCTGCGTGTTGTGGGAATTGTTTTCTAATACAATTCTTACACACTCTTTTACCTTCGATTATTTTATGACTTGTAGTGGTTGTTTTTTGACATACCATACATGTCTTCGGCTTGGGGTGACTTGGGCATCCTTCTTTACGCCTTCTTTCACTTGTGTAACATTTCATACACAAGCCATGAGCTACATTCGCTCTCATTTCCCCGCAGTCTCTACATTCGATAATTCTCCCCATAGACGAGTCACCTCCACATGATGTGTTTCATCGCTCTTTAAATATTCCTTTAGGAATACTGTAAGTAACTCGAATTCAAGATCATCAATCTGTATCTCTTCGGGTGCTTCATCACTTGCGCTTAGGTACTTTCTTAGCAGGAGCATTAGACACCACATGATCCCTAGTATATTTAAACGTTTGCTCTATCTCTGCACAAATGTCGTTTACCATATCCATCTGCGCATCTAACAGTGGGGTATATTTACCATACCTCACCTTTTCATCTTCAAGCTCGAATTTCTTTTGTTCCAATATGAAATAAATCTTTTCTATATCAACTTTCATCAGTTCACCTCACTTTGCGGTAGCCATGCATCTATGAACTCTGAATACCAACATAAGTCGCTTTCAAAGTCCTTACCCTTCTTGATCTGCCTCTCTTTCCAAGCATCGAATTTGTTCATAGGCACAATACATAGTTTAACGTTTTGTGCTTGCGACTCGAATTGAGATATCTTCTTCTGAGTATCCTTAGTATTTGCATGAGTCTCGATTTCGATAACTGCGTATTGGTCATACCTGCGTGTACCAAACTCATCTTTTACTTTCATAGGATACTTTACATAGATATCTGGTATTCCTGGGCATTTGTGTTTAAACGCAAACCCACTACCATCTAAGAATGTGAAGCCCCGCTTCCAACATAGATATGAAGCGATGGATAAGAACAGGAAATGTTCTAAATCCCCATGCACTGGTAGTTTAACGTAGGTATGTGACATATTATCAAGCATCTAAAGCGCTTACTAGTATTTATACCTTCTGTCTACTTTTCTTGCCGATGCCCATATTTGTCATGTATATCGTGTACTTCAGAGGTACTTTGACCAACTCACTACGGTTCTCATTGTGGTTGTATACCTCTTCCGCTTTATGGGCGATGTTCTTGACCATCTTATTGATTTCAGCTATGTCAGTTATGTTTTGTTTGCCCATAGAGTATGTGTAACTAGCTAATGCGGGGCGCAAGAACGGCTGTGCCTTCTTCCCTTTGAGAGTTAGTTCGTTCGCTAATTTTGTAGCTTCCCCTAGAGGATCAGGTATTCTAGCTCTTGTATATATCTGCGTCAGTTCTACTATCATATTGTTTCTCAACCCTAGTGCCGGCGTACCGAACTCTGCGTATACTGCATACTTACCCTCATACTCTATCTCGTATTTGATGTTTGCTTGGAGCTTCTTCTCGAACTTAGCTAGCTCTGCGTCTTCGATTATGACATCCTTGATTTCAAGTATGATTCTAGCCATTGTCACCACTACACATATAGATTTCGATATACGCTCCAACTAGATTGTTCCACAGAGTTATATCTGAGTCACCTAGTTTGATTGTAAGCTCATCACCCTTAGATAGTTTAACACCACAGTGCGCCCCACGCAAGTACCCCACACCATAATCTGAGGATATAGCTACGTTACTACCACCCGATGGCTTATGCATCAAATCCACCTGGGCGTCAGTAGTAGTATATGCTGGATTTATATTGAATCTTTTTATTTGCCATGATATATTATATATCCCTGCCCTCTGTATTTCGATTATACCCAATTCGTTAGGTACTAAGTATTTGTATATAGTGCCGACATAATCTCTGACTGCATCATACTTCCATAGTACAGCCACATTTGATACGATAGCGATATAATTTGTTGTATCCGATTCGACTGTGCTCTTTCCATTATATGTTGCCCCAGTCATGTCTGAGAATGAGCCTAATATACCGAACACCTTGGGGAATCTGTTATATTGTGCCGTCAGCGATACATTCTCATCGAATATGTAACTTATATCGGTTGATTTGATATAGCTCGGCGTCATCTGGGTTATTTTGTATATCTTAACACGATTTGTAACTAACCCATTATTTGTGGTAAACATTATATATCCAGCACCCGCTTTATTGGCGTAATCCACGTGTGTTTCAGTTACGTCCGGAGCTATAGTTGGATCGACAGTAGATAGATTTGTCTGCGCCCACCTCCACACACCCCGCCCCACCCCCGTAGAATATAACGTGTTCACGTTAGTGGATGAGAGGTATACTTTACCTAGTGCAGTAACACCCCATACATAGAACACATCAAAATATCCCCCAGTTGTATATATGCGATTCTTGCTGGAACCTATGTATAGCATTCCACCATCAGAACCACCATCATGTAAGAATATGTTTGCCTCACCATCAGTGTATAACGCTGTGTTAGTTGTATATGATTTACTGAAGACGCCGTTCTTCTTCACAATGCCATCTAGGTAAGATACCGCCACATTCATATATTGATAGTTGTATGTGGAACCATCAGAGTAAGTTTCCACACTATTGCATTGCTCCACATCGAAAGATATAGCATAGTCCGTCAGTCCAAGCAATATGTTTGTAACGACTGAATCAGCGATCACTGTAAGAGCTAGATTGCATAGGATGTATGCCGATATGATGTCGTGCTTCAGTGTCCCTACATTTTTGGTTTCATATACTACAGATAGTTGATAGTCTGTTAGCGTTTGCTCGACTGCTATTTTAGCTTTGACTGTTGGCGAAGATGTTGTTATCGTTTTAATTATGCTGAATAGACCTGTGGTTAGATTGAGCGCCAACACATTAACAGTTAGCTGTGATGTATATACTATGAACATTATATTACCCGACACGCATGCATCAAGTGTGGTAGCATCTTCTGTGTATGCCTTGTATAGAACCCACTCACTCTCATTACGAATGTAAACATTTATCTTTGGTTTAGATACAACTAGATAAGGAGTGTTGTTATATTCTACCATACACATCTTATCTCTGTTCATTGTCGTTACATCTGTAAATATGATATTACTATTAACTCCTTTAGGTGTCCCACTGAGTCTGCATACAGCGTTACCGTCTGCATTGAATGTGCCGCTAGTGCCAATATGTTCATCTGAAGTGATATTGCCATCAGCGTGTATTGTCTGTGTGACTTCAATAGCACCATCTTTGATTTCTATCCACTCGTTGGTATGTGAGGTTACGAATATGCTCTCTCTTATGATGAGATTGTCGTAATCTGCGTCTATATCTGCTGCTGTATCGACCCCTTTTTCTACATCTCCAACCCATGTATTGATTTGATTTACAATGTTAGCTATATCTTCTGAAGGTTGTCCGAACGTGGCAGTATACGTCCCTTTAGTAGAATCGTTATCGACCCTCATTAGGATCATATTCTTATTCTTTATCTTGGATTGCTTGAATTCATTTGTGTATGTGGTCTTCGATGTGTATTTGAAGCCCCCAATATCAGCGAATATCTTCAAATCTCTAGGAGTCCCACCATCTCCCTCATTCTTAAGGATGTGAACAGTAGATGAGTTGTCATATACATCTACCAATGTATAGAAATATGGGATGCCTGTCGCAACCTCTGAGTAGGTGGATATGGCTGTCGCAAACCGATTAGCAATAACATCGTGTGTGTCATCTTCATATCCATTTATATAGATATCGTTCTCTACATATGGTATCTGTATGACACTACCAGAGGTCAAGAATATAGCGCTTGTTATTTTCTTATTGTCAGTTAAAGTGCCATAGAAGTTTACATCTACATACCAATCAGCATCTATCATTTCTACATCGAAGTTGGCGTAATCCTTTATGTTTACATATGTAAATAACGGCAACATCCAGTTGTTGTATTCGGTCATCTCGCAGACACACTTATCTTTGGGTTCTTTGTGTTTCTGAATGAGGCTAGCTACGAAATTCATGGTATCATTTATAGATACAGTCTCAGGAAGAGATACTGATATTTCTTTAACACCGTATTTCGCCTGTGAATCCCTAGCTAAATCGAACATCGCAGGTTCTTTAAGCACCAATTCCTTACTGGATATCACTAGATTATCTTCATCTTGTTTGGTGAATATCAGTGTGACCAGTGTTGTATCAGTCATGTATTGTTCGATGTCTGATATAGCCATACTGCCTTCATATACATAAGGCTTTATATATATGAACCCATCTATCGTGGTGACTAGGAAATATATTATTTTGGCGGGATCTACATTATTGATTTTTATAGTCCTGCCGTTAAGATTATTGATTATACTATCTGCTGTTGCCCCTTCTGCTACTGTACATGTTATACTTCCACTACCAATACTTAGATTGACCGATAGAGTCCCAGTATCAATTACCTTGGAATATCCCGCCACTCGGACTACGAAGTATTTGGACGACACCCCTGTAGTTGGGAATGTTACCACATTGTTTCCAGAGCCATCAGAAGCATACTTCACTATGACTCTGTTGATCATATCCTTAGTGTCTAAAGACCATACAGGCTTGGCTACTATAGTGTTGGTTGCTTCAGCGTCATTACGTTGATTGCTACCACCATATACTAGATTGAACTCCGTAGTTGGCTCCACCAACATAGCAGCTGGATTCTGACGCATGTTCACATATGGATGGAACCCTGCGAATACACCCCAGTTCCGGAGATAGAATATCTTCTCCTTGAATCTGTCTACTGCATTTGTATATCTAGTCTGTAGTTGCTCCACGCAAAATACCGTATCTGGTATATTAGAATCCCCAATGTTGTTACGACAGTATATTTCTACATCTGTAAGGTCGTCTAAAAACTCCATATAGATATAGTTACCCCGCTTCTCTACTACAATTGATAAATTGTATTCGGAGATCATATCGAGTATTCTTTGATATACCACCGCAGTAAGCGCTTTGATGTTGATGTCGCTCAATGGGTCTGTAGATATTACCTTATCTTCCCTGACTCCACCGTTCAACACTCCTTTCATAGTTATGTCGATTACAGTACCCCATTCACTTACGGTACATCCATAGAAAGATAGCGTCTTGATGTTGGGTTTATTATATACTGTTGAGTCCCATACTGGGCGGTGCTCGACTATGTTGGGAGCCGCAGCTGAATATAAGTACAATCCCATTGCATCAGACATTGTTTTTAGGTTATAAACGAACGACTGCTTCTCAGAATTGAAAGATGAGAAGAATTGAACCTTACGTTGTATTATATCATCTGTGATATTAGCATCTACGAAGTCCACATATAACCCATCCGTATCGTATGAGTCATATTTTGTAATAGCAAAACTACCATCTGTATCTCCACTTATATCATACACATCTGGATTAGCTAGCATATACTCGTTGGAGTATGGATTCATAGCGTCATAGAATGGTCTTCTGCACCACCCCATTTGTTCTAGTATTCTCCATGCGACCTTTGATAATGGATAACCTTCGTAGAAGTTGTTTAGTGTGGTTGATTCGGTCCCTGTTACACCATAAACATATATAGGGTATAATGGTGTCTCACTCCCCGAAATCACACTGTTCTCATTATATGCTTTGATTGGCTGTCGCCCATTATCACTGGTTACAAATCTATATAAACTAGTTAAGCCAGTACCTGTTATTTTGATGGGTTCGTCCGTAACTTCTTTAACTGGATTAGCCGCACTGATAGTACTTGTCTCTATGACCATACACCCGTTGTTTATACTCATCCTTAATGTATTGCCGTGGGTATAGAACGCCCCTTCAGTGGCTGTGTTTACTATAAAGTCTCCGTTATCTACGAGAAGATGTGAGAACTGCTCAGCTACATACTCTCCTGTATGCCCCTCTACCGCATCATAAGATACAGTTCGTATTGCACCATCGATAGTATATTTGATAGTGATGGTCGAATCTCCCTCTGCTACACCCCCGAAAGAGTATATAGCGTATGATAATTTGATTAATGATGTTAAATCTTTCTTGGCAAATCCGGGATCTGAGAATGTCATACCAGCCTTATGTTGTGTATACGTGGCGTAGTTGTAGTATGTACTGATTGGATTGGGAGTGTCTATTGTATTTATAATCTCTCCCTTTGTTTTATTGAGTTCGTATTGATTGTCACATTGATTATCGGATAATGCTTTGATGAACGACCAGAATTCTAGTTGAACTTTGTCGTTGCCCAAGTCTTTGATGTTCTGCAAAATACCGAAGAACATCTTAGAATCGATAGATGCGCCGTCAGAAGTGGTGCATTCAGTACCTATAGCTATTACATGGCTGTTGTTCGGTGCAAATGCGTTCGCTGGATCCGCAATGCCGTCTTCGTAGCTATCTGAATTAGTGGGGTTTAAGAAGAACGACTTCATCAACGTGATGACTGCCGTATCTGGTTTATAATCTACATCACCCATCATCTGATATACTACCGTCTTATCTGAAGCATCGTATCTATTTACATACTCCATGTAGTCTTCTAACTTGTTATTATCTGTATTGAGCCATGTCTTCTTGTCGAATCTGAAGTAGAATACTTTATGTACTACCATTAGAATCACCTACCAGCTAAGAGAGGTGCGACACGCTTCATTTTGAGATTGTATTGAATCGCATTGACCATATCTTCACTTCTAGAATATGTGAAGTTCTCGATCATGACGTAGCACATATCTTCCCAACCAGCAAGTAGCACATATGTACCATCAGAATATTGATACTTCCCGTCCCGGGTAGGGTAGTACTGCATCTGTGCAGAGCTTGGTACAGTCATCATAACCAACCTATAAGGTCCACTCGTCATTTGGAAAGTACCTAATGTGGCCTTCATGAACTTGACCCAACCCCAGTTGCTAGTTCCAGTATATATAATACCTTTGTTCAATCCATTCTCTTGCCATGGAACATGGAACATCCAGATATTGGAGTTGTCTACTCTGATACCACTCAATGTAATATCTCTGATACATCCAGTAGCATCTATACCAATTGCTTTAGCCGAAGACTGGCCTGGAATGGGTGTTACATCGATAGATGTAGTTTCTGATTCACTGTATTCAGTGATGTAATCTAAATTGAATTTAAATCCAAACGCCAGTGGTTTGTAATTGGTAGACGCTGTACCACCCGCAGGTTTATCGATACCATACATGTCGTAATATGACCTCAATTCATATACATTGTCTTCTACGAAGTATGAGTTACATATGACAGATATAGTTGTCTCTGGAACCCCATGGGAGAAACAGGATACTTGGTGTTGAATCTTCTCACTTATAGTAGTTATGTTGATCTCTAGCAGAGATTCAGTCGTGGTAGTCACTACATTGAACGACCCTAAATCAAACAGCCCAGTAGAATTGGATACACGGTCAAAGTAATTGTTGATCTGGTCTACTAGAGGTAGGCATGTGGATGGATATTTATCTGGGTCATCTTGACCTATATTGATTCTCTCAGATATATCAGCAAGCACATCTCCAGTATATATAGGGATTTTGAAATATACCGCTTGCGCCCCCAAATCTTCGTTGTTCTGTGAATAATCCCCAACTAACCAAGAATCAATCATGAAATTGAGTGACATGAAATCTTCGCTCCCTTCAGGTAGTGTAGAATCAATGTGTCCAGGTATTGATAGATATACAGAATAATCGCTTGTGATCATTAAACTGCCGAACCCAGTAAGTGTGTCATCTTGTACCATAGATATAGATACCTCACTCCATTTATAGTATGTGTTGCTATCTGCGTCGGAATAAGCGAATCTAGCAGCCACAGTATAGAATGTAATTACAGTCTTAGACCCAAGGATATCAGAGGTGTGTACTATTTCTGGAGCTTTGAACATTACATCTATACCATATTCAGACGGCCACCCATCGATAAGTGGTATTGAAGATGTATCTTCGAACGGCTCTGGAACTATTTCGTAACAATGCACATTAGTAGCGTCTTTGAGCATGTCGCCCACGGATGAATGTGTAGCTCCTACAGGGATTGCGTCAGTAAACCAATATCTGTTTCTAAACAGAGATGCCCCATTCCTATCCTTAAAATAGAATCTAAACGATCCCTGAGATGTTGCTGTACCTCTTAAGGTGATGGTTGTCTTTGTTACGTTAGTTCTAGTGATTTCTGCCATTTAAATACCCTCTGTCCATTCTGTCCCTATGTTTATCGTCCCTTCCCAATACCCACCGATGTAATTTGAGATGTCATCGATTAATGATTGGAAGTTGTCTGTGAATACAGCGCCATGTCCAAATGTTTGTGATAAATCTATATACATAACCCCATCGAAAATACCTATCGCATTCCCACTTGGGATACCTGTTACATTTATATATCCAGGCTCTGTTTTGACATCACTACCAAGTGCGTTTGTAACAGTTAATGTTACAGTGTATGTCCCAATAGTAGAATATGTATGTGTGGGGTTTTCAGTGACCGCCGTAGCGCCATCCCCGAAATTCCATAGCCAGCTAGTAGGTATGCCTGTAGAGGTGTTTTGGAAGCGTGCTGTGAGAGGTTTGAGTCCGTAGGTAGGATAGGTGTAAAAGTCTGCTGTAGGCGCTCTAGGAGCCTCTGGAGAGGCTGTAATGGCCGTTGTCTTCGTACCTGTACCTATACTATTGTGTGCAGCTACTGCAAACGTGTAATTGACTCCGTTGATCAGTCCTGTAACTTCAGTACTCGTCCCTAAGCGAACGTGCATACTGAGAGGTGTTAAAGAACCATCTTTATAAACTACATAGTAATCTATAGCTCTACCACCATTGGTGCTTGGTGCGTCCCAATTCAATGTTATCTTGGCATCACCTGTAGTTGCAAACAAACTTCTTGGCACTCCTGGCGGTTCTGGAGTAGCTATAGTGGTGACTGTTGCTTCAGTAGACAACTCGCCATCACCGATTGCGTTAATCGCTCTTACCCTAAAGTAATATTTAGTCAGTGGTGTTAATCCTGTTACTGTAGCGGTTGTAGGTACGAATGTGGAATTGAACTGCCCCGTTGGATTTGTAGATGTACCGTAATATACTTTATAGCCCGTTATGGCTGAACCACCATCATCTATGGGTATTGACCATGTAAGAGTGATCTGGTCGTTACTTGGCATGCCCATCAGACTGCCTGGTTTAAATGGTACTACAGCGTTGCTTGCATCGCCCATCAGCAGACCATACCATGTGTTGCCGTGTATTGGGAAATTAGATATTCTACTAGCGTGACCTAATAAACCCTCTGCGTTACTTCCAATCCATCCAGTAACCATCAGGGTTGGTGCTACCAACCCTTGGAATGTGATACTAGCTAAATTAGTACAATTTAAGAACGCCCTTATTCCGATAGATGTTACACTGGCAGGAATCGAGATAGCAAGTAGTGCTGGACAAGAACCGAATGCATCTGCTGCGATTGAAGTTACAGAAGTTGGAATGATGATAGTAGATAATGTAGTACAACCCCAACACATATGATCCGATATAGATATGAGATTTCTACCTATAACCAACTCTGTCATTGCTGTGCAATTCATAAACGCATAAATTCCTATAGAAATCAATGATGCGGGTGTGGTTAGTTTTGTAATTCTGAAGTTATTCACAAATGTCCAGTCAGCAATCCCAACTGTCGGATATCCACCCAGTGTAGCTGGAATAACCACTACTCCACCATCACCTGTGTATTGTGTGATGGTTGCATTCCCTCCACTAAGAGTGTAGACGTAATCACCATCGGGCAGAATATCAGGTATATTAGTACCCATTGGTAGATTATAGAACAACTGCCCCGGTACTGGAAAGTTAGAAGCTGCACGTGCATGTCCTGTTATCCCCGCATTTGTTCCGAGTATCCAATTAGTGTTTGATACTGATGGAGAGGCATAGCTATAGAATGTTATGGATGTAAGATTAGAACATTGCCAGAATACCGTTTGCCCCATTGAAGTTACTGTGGTCGGAATGATAATGCTGGTTAGTGCGGTACATCCTTGGAATGCGCCATCTCCTATGCTTTGTAGCCCTTCGTTTAACTTTACAGATGTTAATGGGCATGTTTGAAACGCCCACTTACCTATTGACAATATTGAGGATGGTAAGGTTATTGATGTGATCGCTGTAGCAGAAAATGCATAATGCCCTGATGTAGAACCGATATATCTAGTTGGGTATCCAGCGATTGCCGATGGAATAACTACAGCACCACCAGGTCCGGAGTAAACTAGAATTCTCGCTCCACCATCAACTACGTCATATTCATAATATCCACTTTGTGCCATTTCAAATCTCCTTCGGGAGTTTCACTCTACCTTCTATATAACCACCAAAATGAGTATCTATCTCAGTAATCATATTGGTATAGTCTGTGGCTACAACCGCACCATGCCCGAAAGCCTCTGAAAGATTAATGAGCATCAGCCCATCCAATACAGCATTTACCGAGCCTGTACTCTTGACGTTTATTCTGATACCATCTGCATCATCTATAGCGTTGATTATTTTAGTCTGTCTCGACGCACTAGAACCGAAAGATACCGTCTGAGGTGTCCAAGAAACACTACCTGTAATCAGACTCACATCTACTATAACACTCCCCTTACCTTTACATGTGAATAGATACGTGTCCCTGCCTTTGATTAGAATGTCCTGATAGAAGTCTGTAGCCTTTATTGGATTAAGAACCTTCTCGAAGAACATACCGTCTGCGGTAATGGCATCTCTAGTCTCGACGCTACCTGTAATTATAGTCCAACCTAGATTTCCACTTTCGAAACTTCCATTATTGATTGGATTTGTAACTGTAATGAAACGTGTATCTAGACCACAAGTGATAGTAGCTGGACTCGATGACGGACTTTTGGATCCACCCAATGCAGATATTGCTTTGATAGTGTAGGTTTTGCTTCCAGACCCGTAAGCTTGTGTGGCCTCAAATACCGTACCATCCACCGTCGCATTCAGTGTACCACCTATATAAATCTCGTATCCACCGACCCATGGTGTGGTAGTCGGCATATCCCATGATATTACTGGATTTCCTGCCACTGTTTTAGCAACTACGTTCGTGGGCGCATCAACGGATTTATTAGTCATATTATACCTCCTTCGCTATTAATTCTAAAGATACTCTTTCATCCTTACTTTTTACATTGTGAGTTAGATAATATCTGGTTGCATCTATATCTGTGACCAGTACCGCAGCAATCATATTGCCATTAACATCTTTTATTGCCATCGCTGGTATACTTGTATGAGATGGTTCGACTACTTTAAGTGCCATGCATAACGCTAACATGGTGCTCCCCGCATTAACGGGTATCGATTGAGATACGCTACCACTGTCTATTTGTATAGCACTCTCATATAACATCCCTGCTGGTGCGTCCACCTGAGCTATATTCTTCTTGGTTTTTGCAACCCATCCATTAGCTATTGACCATGTGAGATCGAACCCGCCATTGATTGCTTTGTTCTCCAGCGTTAAGAACTTACGCATCGCAGTTGAGTGGTTGTGTAACATGGGTGTTAATGCGCTTTCCAAACCATTGCTACTAACTGTAGATATAGCATAATAATAATCTGTTTCATGCTTGGCATAAATATGACTCGCTTCATGCACACTGGCATCTACATTTGCTATTAATGCGAGACTGTTTACATTATTTACTTCACTCATATAAATATTGTATGATTCGATAGTTAGACCAGCTATATCTGCGGGAGTTGTCCATCTTAATATTGGGATTCCAGATATTTCAGATACTGAGAAGTTCTCTGGAGCTATAGGTGAAACGGGGTTAATGGCGCATTTGACCGCTGTTTTTGCCCCCGCACCTAATGTATTCTGAGAATCTATGAAATAACAATATTCGCCTGTGGCACTTATAGTATGCCTATATTCCAAGCCAGGAGCCATCACCTGTGCGAATGGTGTGGTAGCGTCCTTTCTATAAATATTGTACTTCAGTATAGTGTCGTTACCATCTAGTCTGGGCGCTGTCCAGGTTAATAAATTGGATGTGCTACTTGTATTAGTAACTGCGAAGTTTCTAGGTACGGAAGGGAAGAATATTTTCTGTAATAGCGCTATGGTTGGATCCGTAGACCCCCATATAGATGTCGCTATAATCATATACTTCAATGCGTTAGTGACTGATACAATATCAGTATATTCTAATGCTGTGGTAGCTACCAATAGAGGTGTGGTAGGGTCGAATTCCCCATATGTTTTGTATATATTATAATTAACCCCTGTTAATCTATCATCCCAAGTTAGGTGTACGTTATATGCTCCATTATCTATAATCCATCCAGCATCGAAGTTTGCCACACCAACAGACATGTCTGGTGTCCCTAACGTAGCCATATTAGAACGTTCACTCTCACCAGTGGATGTTACCGCTGCCACTTGATATTTGTATGTGGTAGCTGGCTCTACGGGTGTGTCTGTGAACGTCAATATAGTTGGATCATCTATAAATATATATTCTTCAGGAGCGTCTGTAGACATGCTCCTATAGATGTGATACCTAATTACGGGAGCTATGATGGAAGCGGGAGGAATCCATGCGATAGTTATTGAACGCTCCGTGGTACTCACCACTGAATTTACAATAGTCGGTGCTGATGGACTTAAGGTTGTTTCAATAGATACACTAGTTGAGTTCTCACCATACGATGACTTACTCATCGCTTTAACTATATAATAATATGTAGTTTCGACTGCTGGAACTTCATCTATGTAACTATTCGTATCTGAGAATCCAACGAAAGATAAATCATCCACCGCTTCCCCTCTAAATACTAAATACCCAATAACACCACTGTCTGCTGTAGCTACACTCCACTGTAAATTAACATGTTGTAATCCGTCTTCATAAGATAAATATGGCGGGTCAATAACGGGGATTGTGGGTATATCTATCCAAAAGCCAGTACCTGCCCCATATTCTATCGTGGGTAGTCCATGCATGATAGATACCAATGCTTCCATCGCTGTAACTGTAGGTTCGTTTCCACTACCAAATACTGCTGTTAGATCGATAAGCATCAGACAGTCGAAATACGCATTTCCAATACTTGTGCTTGGGAATATTTCGAGAGATGTAGTGAGTGTGTCTGTAGTAGCTGTATATATTAATGAATAGTTGTCTGTAATGTTGCCCCCAGGCACATTGATTTTACTATATCCGTTATCATCTTTGAGTAATATATCTATTGAGTTTATAATATTGTTGCTGTCTTTGGCAGTATACGATGCTACCGCAGTTCCAGTTATGAAGTATATATGCCCCGCAGTTGATGCTACATCACATTCAGCGGTAGCTGAAGACGCTTCGATGATACTTCCTGTTGGTGGTGCGCTCTTATATAGGCGTATGACCTTATCATTATATGATTTGATGTTAGCTGGCTTGTCTACTATTTCAGCGTATCCACCGCTTGTTTCTACATTCGTAGAACTCCACAAATCACCCCATGCAGACTCAATATCTACAACCGTAGCGTCGTTTCTAAATCCACCTAATGGTAGCTCGTTGTACCATATAGCACCGCTAGCCCATGTTCCAGGCTGATCCCAACTCATGATATATGAATAATCAAAGTAAGTAGTACCCAAACCTCTTAACATACTATCCATGTCGTATGCTGTGAGCTTACTCGCTATCTCTGCACCAAACTGTTCGGTTAGGTCTATCACCATCACTGAGTTTATATACCCAGTCTTTGTTGTTGTGTCTATCCCACCGAATCCTATATTTATGTTAAGCTCTGATGCAGCCGTTATCTTCAACGATGTCCTATCAGATGGAACTGGATTCAAGCGACGATATTCATCTGGATCGACCATGACTAAGTGCTTAGGTGGGTTAGTGGGTGTAGATGGATCATATGCATCATATGCAGACATATTTATACCACACAATCCAGCGTCGTGACCATTTAAAGTGGTCACGTAGAATTCGTGCTCTGATTGATTCGCCAGAGTTAGTTTTTGCTTGACACTACCATTGACATATAATCCTGCATTGGTTGTGTCTCTCCGGACGATAATATTTAAAGACCCTGTATATATATTCACTTCTATATCTACATAGTTAGGTGATGATTTCCATTGCACCCAACAATCCGTACCTAAATCCCCAGTCTCGAAGTTTCCATTGAACAATATATTCGTCAGGTCAGGTGGGTCGATAAGTTTGATGCTGCCAAACGACAATGTAGTTGATGGCAAGCCTTCGCCAGTAACATTGGTAGCAGTTACGTAGTATTTATAATAACTATCTAACTCCAACCCTGTATCTACATATGTGAAACCACTTATCGTTCCTGTAACTATCTCTCCAAGACTGTTTACACGATAAATCGTGTAATATAAAATATCAGTACTACCTTTATAACTGGGTGCGTCCCATGTTACAGTGACTGCGGTAGGTGCAGTACTTAACTTACAGTTGAGTGGTTCTGTAGGGAGAAGATTAGCTACTATACTAGACAAGCTCCCATCGATACCATCACCGAAGTCATTACCTGCTGCAATGGTGTACCAATAGGTGCTACCATCCACCAATGGAGTATAAACTATCTCTCCGACCAATACATAGTTACCATCGTCGGTTACGGATGTAACATCACCTGGATATGGATATACAATGTTGTACGCTGGTAGTGTTGGCGTTCTTATATTGTCTTTTGAAATCGAATATGAGTAAATCTTATATTTATTAACTGGAAATCCATTGTCTATACCTGGCTTATTCCAACTTAGGTCTACCCCCGAAACAGTTGAAGATAACCTTAATGGTGCAAACGTGGGTATTTCTGGAAGAGAGAATGTGTAAATCACATATGCATTGGTGTTTGTGGTTGCATTAGAGATGACCGTACCCCATAGATGTTTAGCTATGATGTAATACGCTCTACTTGCGTTTGGGTGATCGTAATCTCCACCTACCAACCCTGGAATCGTGCGTGAAAGAGAGGTAGTAGATGTTACTATTTTAGTATATACCCCACCATCGATAGATTCATATATATCATATGTCGTACCTGCTGAGCCGGTACCTGTAGATACCGCACCCCATTCGATATCTATAGCGACTTTATTACCACCATCAACTATATCGTGTGGCTCCAAAGTCTTAATCATTTTGACTGGTGAAGCGAATACGAATGAGTTTTTAGATGCTACGATAGATACCGGAACTGCTATTGGAGCAGATGCGCCTGTGATAAACACCTTATATGCGTATAAAGACCCTATTACTATGCTTGAAGAGTCTGTGTATTCATTTGGAACATTGCCTGTAACTAATGTATTGAACGTTCCACCATCTACACTACGCCGTATAAAATACGACGCTACGGGGATGAGATTCCCACTTGCGTCTTTAGGTTGTGACCAATTAATTATAATAGAACGTGGTGCATTATCATTACCCAGAGTGAGCTTTACAACATCTCCAGCAACTGGTGTAGGTGGTGGGTTAGGAGATACTGTGATGTTTACATGAGCACTCTCTGAAGTAGTACTTATTGCGGTTATGCTATAGTGATAATGAACGGTGAATTCTGCCCCACCATTGGGTAAGTCAGTTATGCTAGTAGATGTAGCGTATAGCTGTGGGCTTGGGGGCATACTGCCTGTATATCTCCAGATATTATATCCAACTACTGGATTCTCCGCTGGTATTACTACAGGCGGTGTCCACGATAGCGCTACTGTTTTATTGTCTGCTGATGCCACACCTGCAAAGTTTGTAGGTGTGTTAATATATACCATTAGTATCCACCCTTAAACATGTATGAGTATTTATCAAGCATCGTTTTGAATTCTTCTTCTATCTTTTCGACACCCCAAACTCCACCTTCAATATTGACAGTGAGGTTAATTACTACAGGTTGCGTCTTCTTACTAGCACCTGGAGCGTTAGGTCCGGATGCAGAGTCTATCTTCTGATCTAAATCTGTGATTCCAGGGGTCAAAGCGCCACGGAGACGAGAGTAAATCTCTTGGTTAGAGTATCTAGAGGTTAAGTCGTCTCCAAGCGGTACAACGGCTTCTCTCTTAGCTTCACCGATTAATGCTCTTTGTGGACCATTGGTTATTCCACCCGACGCCATAGCTGTTGTTTTGTTAGCTTCGTTGATAGTGGCTAAATTCTGACCATATCTGGAGATGTCCTCTGTATTGCCACTACCATATGCTCTATTTTCACCCTGTGCTCTATCCAACATATCCCACACAGCAGTTTGCCCCTGCAACCTCATAAATCCTTGAAATTCACTCGTACCCATTGCAGCTGTCATCGATTTCCAATTGACCTTTTTCTTGAACTCTTCCATATTATAGATGCCTTGTTTCTTGATGTTTCCTTCGACATCTGATACTATGAATCTCCCACCTGCTTGACGTATGTAATAAGTCTGCCCCTGTTGGACATCTGTAGCCCCCATCGAGCGTGCTTGCTCCGCATTTATTGCGGTTGCGTTTACATCGTCTCCACCCCACGCAGCTCTAGTAGATGCTTTAAGAACGTTGTCGTTACCGAATTTTACATTTGCTGATTTCATTCCTGATAATGTGTCGTTTCTCAAACTCGATGAAATGGATTTCACTGTTGCTGATACACTTGTAACTAATCCACCTAATGCACTGTTAAAATTAGCGATGCTAGCTCCTAAGTTACCCAACTCGTCATTCATGTTGGTAGTAGCTGTATTGATTGGGTCAATGAAAGAATTATAAACTCCTTCAATGCTCTGACCGAATACCTGAGCCTGTCCGGTGATTGTATCATATATTAGTGAAGCTCCGGATGCAACTAGATTGAAGCTCTGATTGAGATATTCAATCATCTTGGTAGTGCCAGTAGTATATGTGGTTGATGTTTCATTAAACCCACCTTCTATGGTTGATTTACTCTCATAGAACGTAGTTGCCATATCCGATGAAGCTTTACCTAATTCGTTGTTGGCTGTGTTCATTACCCAACCGAATCTATCAAGCGCACTCGCCATCCCCTTGCTGAATTTAGTGAGTGTAAGATTAGATGCCTTGAAAGCGTCTGAGTATTTATCTATACTTTCTTTGAATCCACTAGATATATCTCCACCAGTCATGGCTGCCCATAGACCTTTAGCTAATCCAATGAGCAATCCAGGGAGAACTTCAGTAACTATCTTACCGACTAATTCAAATAACGCCCCCATCATATCAGTGATAGCTCCAGTCGTGAGTTCTTCAATACTCACATTAGGATCGTTAGCGTATCTTTGCGCACGCTCCGCTGATTTCTGCATAAACTTTATCATGATTGGCATGAGAATTCTCGCAATCATGTTGCCTAATGGCATGAATAGAAGCTTCATTGAAGTAGAGAATAGCTTAAGTGCTGCCTGAAGTAATGGAGATGAATCGATGATCAATTGAAGCATCTGTTGTAGTACTTCTAATATACCTGACATAACTTTCATGCCAGCAGCGACACCGACCATCGCTCCACCCATACCACCACCCATACTAGCACCTAACCCACCCTCTTTATCTTCTTTCTTACCGCCGAAGAGTTTGCTCATCGAGCCTTTCTTGTTGTATTCTTCGACCTCTTTGGTGTTTTTAGGAAGACTCTGATCTACATGTTTGGACCCAGTATTATCTTTGCCCCCACCAGAACCAGTGCCGTTGAGAGCGTCTATTTCTTTCTTCAAAGCTCCGAACGAAGATTTATCTACCTTAGCTGTGAACTCGATTACTGCCTTCAACTTTGCACTGTTCATGGATTCTGCCATTTACTTCTTGTCTCCAAATATTGCCCTTGCGGTTTCGTAAGCTCTGCGCTTAGATTGTCTTTCCTCAAAAATTGGGTTAAGAGATAAGAACAATTGTATGTCCCTGCGGTACATATCGTCGTCCATTTCCTTGCTAGTGAGATTTTTAATACGCATGACCTCAAAGCGTGCTAAATCCTGTTGTACGCCTATACTAGAGGCTTTTCCTCTACGATAATCGTATTGGAGGATTTCGATATCCTTTTCAGTAAAGGGTCTAGCATACTCTCAGCCTCCTGTACTAAGAACAAACCTAGTGTTAGAGGTACATCTCTTAATCCTACTCTGTCACACGGAAAGGGTGCGGATTCGATAAGCTTCTCCAAGACAATCATATTTAGGATCGCCTCTGGAACATCGCCATCATGTTTCTTGTTTTCACTCGCCATCGCCGTGGATATATCCGCAGCGTCACCTAAAGTGAGTTCTTTGAATATAACGGGTTCGTCATATCCAAAGTCACTTACATCAACTACTTTTTTTCCAATAGCCATTATATCACCTTAAATATTTACTCAGCTTTCCAGACCTTTCTTTCGATTATGAATGGGTTGCTGTTTATGCCACTGATAGTGAATCTAACCTTAGATACACCATCGGTGAATGGGAAGACTTTGCTTCTTACGTATGTAATCAATCCTTCATCATCGTTTAATCTTGTAGTACCACCAGGCATCCATCCTCTGGAATTGACTGCGTGAGTACCGATTGGGATTACGGTTTCTTCTAATGCCCCATCAATGTAATCCACCTTGACATTAATACCCGGAGGGATATAACCGCCATTTACAGTGAGTATAAACCCATCGGCAGATAATGTGCTGGTTAGGATGTTTGGTGAGAAGAAGTCGCTGTATGCAACATCCACCTTATTACCACCAGTCTTAGTGCATGATTCGATTCTGTATACACCAGATCCACTGATTAAGCTCATTTCACCATCATATGAGAATGTTCCACCGATAATTCCAGATATGGTATCGAGCACACCATCTTCCGTAGCCCAAGTTCTCGCCTCTGCGTCGTATATCTCTGACTGGATATATACCGTGTTCACACCTCTGGAGAAATTGTATCCAGTGAGTACGAAACTATCAACAGGTAGTGCGCCAGTCGGTGTGTGAATGAGTTTCTTACATATGGCGGTGTTAGCCATCAAATCCTCTGGAGCAATTACATTAGTGTATAGTGTATATTGATCATTTGGATATGATAATGGTGCGGTGATATCTATAGAGTATTGTCTGGAAGTTGTAGTGTCTGGAATGAGTACTGCGTACTCTAATTCACCTAGACAATTTACCCCTACAGTCTTATCTATAGTAAATAAACCACTGGATATAGTTATTGTGTCACCAGGGACAAAGTTAGCACCATAGAAGTATAGAATATCCCCCTTTTGGATCACACTTGGTGATAGAGATACGCTTGGTGCGTTGGGGCAACCACGTTCGACTGTGATATCACATGAAATGGGCAATAGAGACATTTCTTCCATGATGACGTTCTCAATTGCCAGAGGCAAAGAGTCGGACTTGATTTTAACGTTCTTGAATCCGAACATCAACTTTGCGTGTTGGCTGTCTCTGAAGAAGTTCTCGATAACAATACTGACTTGCTCAAATGGAGCGAGATATTTTGCGGGTGTGTTTACACACCCATAGAATTTCTCTAGGAACTTCTTAGGGTCACTGAAAACAGCAGTCATGCTCATATCGTATTCGATGTTAGCATGCACTTTGTTCTTAGCAACTCTAGTACCAATACCTCTCAATAGATTCGCTGTGTGTCTGATAGAGAAGTTTACCCTGTCGATAGTACATTCAATGGAATCGAATGATGGTGCGCCATCTATATCAGTTCCAGGGTTCCAGAAGTATGCGTTTACCATGCTGTAGTTGAATACATGATCTGTAGGTGTGTTCAACATTGGGATGTCGATTACATTATCATACTTGTATTCAGTCTTATATACACATTCCATGCTTACTTGAACGGGGTTATCGCCAGATTCGATGGAGAAAGATACGTTTGAAACCACAACACCAGTAACTAAGAAAGCATCTCCATAAGTAGGTTCCTCACTATCGTTGTTCATATAAATAGCGAAGGTCATTGAAGGTGGTGCTACAGATTTAGTATATTTCCTTGTAACTGGATTAGAGTCACTTACATTTAGTTCATATCCCATGATAGCCTTTAGCCATGCTACATCTGCTATTGCAGCAAACGACACGCTGAATGAACCGTTGAATGGACCATCCACAATATCGGAAGGCTCGACGTTGTTTAGCCCAGTGAGAGCACGAAGCCCGTTATCCTTAGACCAACTATCGACTCGAACACCATGTCCGAGAACTCTAGTTATTCCTTTCAGTGATTCCTCTGAGACACCGCCTGTTGGGTATCCATATGAATCTTCAAACTCATATAAGACTTTAACATACGCACCGGAGATAGCTTGCTGTGGCATTTGAACTACACCTTCGTTATCAATATATGTATGGGTTGCTTAATCCCATTGAGTGTTGTTTATGCGCTTAACGAGTATGACTAATGCTATATCTATTGTGTATGCGAAGCTACCTGGCGCAGCATCTATCCTACGCCCACCATGATTTAAGATGAGATTATATTCCAAGAATGGTTCTTTCCTTATATACTCTAATATCCGGAATATCTCTTCTTTCATCTTAAATAGTTGTGAGCGAGTTAGTGTTCTGAACTCAATAGTCATGTTCGCATGTATTGTTACAGCGCCATAACCCAATCCCAATGGATCACGTTTCTCATCATTATAATACACGACTACATATGGACCTTCAGCCATATCATGTGTCTTAATTTGTTCGTATAAATAGAAGTGTGGCAATAATCCGTCTACATTATCCATGAGCCAATAGCGTTCAATCAATCCCAATAACTGCGTCTCTTCATCAATATCGTATTTATTGTCGTTATCTTCTCTGTACTGAGAATCGACCTGCACGCAATGTTGAGCCATAGTCCCTCTAACGAGTCACGAAGCTGAAGATGGTTCTCTTCCTATTAGATACAGTCTTCTCTATATCCTTTGTCCACATCTCGATTACTGCGCCCCAATCCATGTTGGGTTTCTGGTTCATGATGTATAGTTTGTTGAAATCACTTTGTAAAAGACGAATAGATACTATTTTGATACATGCTTCCTTCACATCGTCAGGAACTTCTGTTGCGCCCCATCTATATGACATTCTAAAGCGATTATTACCTGTATAGAACCATGGATAGAGGTTATTAATATGTACCTGCCCGATCTTCTTATCTAACCACCATGTATGCCCTCTGCTTGGAATCATCAATGCGAAGTCTTCCCATATACTGCCGTTCCAAAACTCAATTTTATCCCCTTGGGTACTGTCGATTTCATATATATTAGAATTTCTAAGTGAAATGACATTATCCGATAATGGAACGCCAGCTAAAGGTAGGCGAATATCGTGATATTCCTCAGTAACGTAGTTGATTCTCCATGAGTTTCTGGTGTCTCTATCAAACTTAGTTTCTGCCTGTCTGATCATGTCTATAACGTCACTTCTGCGTGGGTTAGTGGTTTCTGTATAAACAGTTCTAGACCCATCTGCGTTGAGTGGTTTGAGTTGCATGGCTATATCTTCGGGTGTGCAGTAGGTTGTGGTTGGGTAGACTGTATCAAACCCTTCCATAATCATTACTGGACCATAAATGAGCGATGTCTTCTTAAATGTTGTTTTGTGTAGTAAGTATAAATACTGTAGATACTCCCCGAATAATAAAGAGGTATCCATTGGACGTAGATATACCACGATTGTGTTTTCGATTGGGTCTACGACCAGATCGGGTGATGTAGACACTTTAGTGATATCTGGAATCGCAGTCATTGTCTTTCTCAATTCCCAGAACGCAGTATATTGAGATAAATCCATAGGGATACATTCTGTAGACACGTTGATTAATATAGACTCGTCATCCCCAGATGTTACCTTGATGCCTTTAACTGCGTCCATGCTACACTCTCACTTAAATATATGCATGATTATCTACTCATGCCATTTCTAGAAAACATCACGTTCTTAGTTGGTGGGCTTGGCATTGGGATGTATGGCGTCTCTATAATTAGTTGCGGAGTCATACCAGATAAATTTATACCGTAACTCCCTGTCTGATCGTTGGAAGACCAACTCGCATACCAATCATATGTGAGTCTCGCCCCCATTTTAAAGGTTCCACCATTTATAGGGATGTCTGCTAATACATTTGTAAGTGGGATATCTATTACATCGCTTCCACCATAGTATGTATAAGAACCATATAACTGCGCACCATTTGTAACATCGGCATAGTTATTTAAGTTACAAGTATACGCACCTGTGAGGTTTTTAACTATGAATATCGTCTGCCCAGAAGTGCCTGTTGGTTTAATTCGTAGTTTGATACTTAATATCGTCTCAGATGAAATGTTCGGTATAGTAAATGCCAAGTGCATCCTGCTACAACTGGCATCACGTTGTCTGTATGTTTGAGAATCGTACCAAGCCATGTTATCGATTGAATTACCTACAACATCATTTCCGAAACTTGCTCCACCAGCACCATATGCGTTATATCTCGACCCTAAGAACACCGTTCTAAATGTAGGACCTGAAGAATGTACGTCTGCGTATCCTCTAGCCAATGACATCTTACTAGCATTTATGGTATAACTCATTCAGACCAACCCGTAGTGGTATAAAATATCTTAACTGCTATTAAATGTGCTATACCTGTAAAAGTGCCGTGTGCATCTCTATTGACTCTGATCACTACATATTTGCCACCTGCTGGTGTACCACCTATATCGATGAGTGATGTTTCATTAGTAAATAACATATCTGTCAGATGTGTCGTATTTGACAGAGTATATATAGCTGATTGCGCAGTACCCATAGTACCGTTCATTGTTTCTCCATCACCGAATGCCAACCCTGCAATTTGAAATATCACTGTAGAATTCAAAGTGAGCGTCCCTGATGGTATTGTGAAATAACACTGTGCCGTAATAGCTCCACCATCCCAATTAGTGGGCATATCAAACGCCCACTCTGCAAACTGATCTGGTGATGCTGCGAATGGTAATACATCCATGACTACTTGATTTGTAGCTTGTATCGTTCTTACTGCCACGCCACAAGGTGAGGTTGTGGATGGTGCTGCACTACCCGCAGGTAAGAATACTGATAGTACTGGCGTTGCTGGACCCGAACCAACATATCTCCATTCCCCACCCTCTTTGATTTTTAATCTTCCCATTTCTACCATGATAACACCTATACTGAATTGTTCTTTCTCTTGGCCGTCACTGAGTTATTTGATTTTCTTGCAATAACTATATTTTGCTTCGCTACTGCAATATCTACATCTGGCTTGTCTTGCACATTGATAACTATATTTCTCGCAACCACATCTACTTCATTTGCCCCACCGACAATATTAGTACCTATAGGGCATACTTTAGCAGTTACGTAGTCTTCGATTTCATGTACTACAGTAGGTATATAAGATGGTGTTACGTCATTGCTGTTCTGCAATATAGTAGTATTCGATATAATTTCATCATCGCATGTTTCGTATGTATCTTGCTGGCATGGGTTGAACGAAGCGTCTATGAAGCCTAACCAGACGCAAGTAACGTCACGTACTGACCAATCCCAATTAACATTGTCTGGAACTGCATCGTCTCCTAATAGGAAAGCAACATCCAATCTACAATCTCTAGGATCCAGACCCATAATTATCAAAGAAAATATATGTATTAAGAGGTTTTAGGAAGTTGTTTAAGTAAAGCTCTAAGCAGCCTTGGGCTTAAGGATAGAAGCGATTAGCTTCATAGCCTCATCATACACCCCATCGAAGTCGCTGATAGCAACGTTCAATTGGTCGGTGTTGATCTTTCCACTCAACCAACCCAACTCAACATCCTTGAAGGACGCATTGAGCTTGTCAGATAGAGGTTTCAGTTGTGGGAAGATGTCTGCAAACGCAGTTACATATCCTAGTTTCTTTTTCAGAGAAGCTAAGATAGCGTCTCCCTGCTTGAATCCTTGTTTCTTTTGCGCATACTGAATCAATGCGGTAATCAAAGATGCAGCAAAAGCCAAAATAACGGCCAAAGTTTCTGAGTCTAGTTCCATATTTTCATCTCTAAAGACAATCTTTCATGCCTTCAAAGATATATATGTATCCTACGTCTTAAGATATTTTTTCTTAAGTTCCTCCAACTTATCTCTGTATTTTGCTTCGTCCGAATCATACATGCTCTTAGCATCTATATATTCTACACTCCTACATCCACCCGTAGGTTCGTGGAAATGTAATGCTGTTGCTTTGGTCATTACCTTAAGTTTATATCCTTGTAGATGCAGTTCGTATATTGGAAGTGTTTCTTCTCTGAATGCTACTTTAGATAATCCACCTGGGAATCCACCCACATTATGGACCAACTCAGGACGGTACATGTAGCTAGAATATAATGCTTCGATGTCCTCTCTGGATTCCACATCTGCTGGATACCTAAATATCTGTGGATGAGGCTGTAGATTATCTATCTTACCACTAAACTCCCACCTAGTTCTCCAATCATCAGGAGCCATCTGACTTTGTTCGTTGCCTGGGATGAGTATAAGCCCACCGATAGCTGTGTATTTACACTCTACATCCTTAACGAACTCATTGAATAGAATCTCTAGATGATTCGGATCCAAAGCGATGTCGTCATCCACACGGAAGACTAGCGGATATCCATTAGTGATAGCATGTTGTAAAGCTCGGTTATGAGCAAACGCCTGATTGCGTCCATGACCTGGAGCTATATTGAATCTTACACCCATCTTTTCCAAATCTTGCATCTCATGCATGAACTCCTGAGAATCAAAAATGAACCCTTTAGTGGTGTCGTCTCCGATGATGATGTCGAAGTTCTTGAAGGTTTGATTCTTGATGGTAAAGAGCAAGCGTGCGAGAGAGTACGCTCTATCCTTAGTGGGAATGTCGATTAGTATTCTAGAGTCGTTCCTGATGGGTTTGGGAGCCTTCTTAGCTTCTTCGGCTACTATAAGCCTTGGTTTATCTCGACCACGCTTCTTCATATCGTATAAATCCATCAATATATCATCCATAGCCTTTACTGCTACATCTACATTGAATTCTTTGGCTACTCTTTCTGCCCCCAATTTCCCTTTAGATTTAACTTCTTCCTGATGTTCGAATGCATATTTCATACATCTACGGAAATCGTCTGCGCTATAATCAGCCCATACTCCACTATCACCCGAACCAGGGAAGTCATACGCCTTAGAGTATCCTGTGATTTCAACCATCCAGCCAACGTTATTGTCTAGGAATGGACCACGCCCATCCCAATTACTACCGATAACTGGCAATCCTGTGGCTAATGCCTCTAAATCTGGCATACCTATCCCCTCACCGTGAGACATATTAACATAGCAATCAGCAGAACTATATAGTTCAAACATCTCTGGCGTGGTTAGTGGTTTGTCATTAGTATAAATAAATTCTAAATCTCGCCTGTCCTTATGCACGCTAGCTAATCCATCAAGTGTGCCTCCGTGGTTGGACTTGATTACGAACTTTGTCTGCCCGTTATCTGGGAATGTATTGCAGTATTCATCTATCATGAATCCAGTGTTCTTGCGTGGCTGTGCGATCCCAATATGTAAGAATGTAAACGGCTTATCAGTGTGTTTTCTATCTACATAATGAAAATCATCCTGCGATACATATGGTGGAACGACCTTGATGGGTGTAGTTACCCCTGCATCCATCTGTGCCTTCTTGGTAAATTCACACCCTGTAAACGCATATGCTAGTTGATTAACCATATTGGCATGATGCTCTTGATACTTAGTAGATTCCAGACATGTCATACCTACACGATATTTGCCTTTAACGTCTGAATATACATCTACTTGCCACGACATGATTTGCGGATAGTCTTCGAAATTGATTTTCTTATTCGATTCGTATTTAGCACATAGCTGGCGTATTTTAGGTGTGATGACTGGCGATTGTAGGCAACCCCAATCCTTACAGTAGATATCGTACCCAAGTTTCTCTAGAGCCGGCACCATAGAATCGCTGATAGATGAGAAGCCCACCCCACGCCCAAAGTGAGTATACCATGAGGTTTTGTTATTATAGCGAATAACTCTTTGTAGCACCTCTTCCCACTCATTTCCAATTTGCGCATTGGAACAGAAGTGTCTATGATACTTACTCGCCTTACCTCCCTTAGTGTTGTTTATCTCATTCTTGCCGTATCTCCAATCTTTGAAACTCACATTGAGTTGATCAATGGCTTGGGTTAGACTGGCGATATCATAACATGTGTGAAACGCCTGTACGTTCTTCTTGCTTTCCACCGCTACTGGGAATCCAAACTCCCAATTCCTAGTTAGTTCTGGAGCCGATGTTGAATCTGTTGCGATAACTGGCACAGCGCACATCATGGCCTCTACTAGAGGAATGTTAAACCCTTCCCCACCAGTAAGTGAGATGAACACATCTGCGGTATTGTATAGCTCTCTCATCTGGTCGTCTGGAAGACCGTAATCTAAAAATAGTACTTTATGCTTGACTCCATATGATTCTACTATTTTAACCAAATCTCTTTCACTCTCTGGTTCATTTACCATTGAATGGTCTTTAGGATCTGATTTACAAATCCAGAAACTATCGTCATTGGTTTGTAGGAATTTACATACTGCATGTGCTGTGTGATAAATCATCTTGCGTGGTTGATGTTTGCCCACCGTGACGATTACAAACTTATTATCCATACCATGCGCACGCTTAACGCTATACTTGTCTTCCGTGGGGAAGAATGTTTCGATTGGAACAGAGTGATAGATTCTAGACTTGTAGTGAATATCCCCTACACGTGCTCCATCTAGCTTCAATCCGAAGTCGGTCAAATAGACTAAGAATTTCATCCCTTGTTGCTTCTTAGACCAAATCTCATCTGGCATGTCGTTATCGATGGGCAACCAATGTACCCACTTATCGACAAATTCTTGCCCAAGTTCTAAATATGAAGACACCCTGTAGAAATCGTTCAGTGACCACACTACATCTGGTTTCAGTTGGTCGTATGCCTTCTTAACATCTTCCTTAGTAGGATATAGATAGTCCGGACCCTTCCATATTTGAGGATAGAGAATTACTTTAATCCCCTTGTGATCTACATAACCATTGACTTGTTTCTCCTGCCCGTTAGGGAAGTAGTTACCTGCGAATTGATATACCTCCCATCCCCGCTTTACTAGTTCACTCAATACTTTGTCGGCTTGATTTCCATATCCAGTGTGTGCAAATGGTGCGTCTGTAATTGCTAGAATTCGTCCTCTATACATTGTTATTCCTCTTTTTGTTGTAAATATCCATAAATATAGCGTCAAACCCTTGGGCCGCCTTCTTAGCTGAGAATTTATATTTAATGCGCTCTGCCCCATTCAATCCACGATGTTTGGCTTCTGCGGGGTTATTATACGCTGTTCTCATTAAATCGACCACATTGTTTAAATCATATTGCGCCCACTCACCACAATCTTCGTCGGCCAGTTGTTTGTACGCTTTATCTAAATACGCAACCTTGATCATCCAACCAACGGACTCGTCAATGAATGTCTTCCTTGCATCCCAATTGCTTGTTATGACAGGCAACCCAGTAGCCATCGCTTCAACCTCTGGCATCCCAGTCCCTTCACCATGTGATAGATTTATATAGCAGTCGGCAGACGCATATAAATCGACCATCTCTTGGGTTGATAGTGGCTTCTCATTCGTGTATATGTATTCTACATCGTTTCTGCCCTTAGTTAAATTCTTAGAATATTCGACCCCACCGAAGTGATTAGATTTCACTATTAGTTTAGTCTTGCCATCATCTGGAAATGCATTCATATAACATTCCAATAGTTCGTGTGTATTTTTACGCTCCTGAATTACGCCGACATGTAAGAAAGTGTATGGTCTATCTTGGTGATTACGCTCCATGTAGTGATATGTATTATTGTCAGTATATGGTGGGACTATAAATATTGGTTTGGTTACGCCAGATTTAATTTCGATTTGTCTGTTATAGTCACAACTTGTAAATAAGTAGTCCATATTATTGACGATTTCTACATACTTCTCCTTAAGTTTAGTCGATTCTACGAAACACCCACCTATCTTATACTTCCCTTTGGCTTGCCAGAAACTTTCCATAATGAAATTAACAACATGTGGATATTCTGTGAAGTCTATTTTGTCTTTTACATTCTGGTATTTGTAATATAGCTCCCTTAAGTGTTCGCTGATTACAGGCGATGTTGCCCCGAACCAATCATCTACATAAATATCATAGCCTAAAGCCTCTAATTCAGGTATCATCGTTTCACTGGTATTGCTAAATCCAACCCCCATACCAAAGGCGCAAGACCATAGAATCTTATTGTCCCACCGTATTTGACGTAGCTCTTCTTCATTCATAGTACGTTTATATAATACACCATCTAGTATATATACTTTTACACGCTCATCCCATTGAATGAGTATAATATACCACCTGTAGGCGACATACCACCAGCTATTAATGCGGTTGCGTCTCCAGAATATGCCCCGTTACCACAAGCATTGTGCGCCACGACTCTAAAGTAGTATAATACACCATTATTTAATCCTGTGATAAGTTGAGACAAAGATGCTGTTGTTGAACCGAAAGGTGTAGTTGGTGATGCAGTTATTCCATAGTATACTTGATAATAATCTATAGCGGATCCACCGTTTGATGCTGGTGCAGACCAAGATACTGTCGATTGCCCATTCTCTGGTGTCGCTCCTATGATGGTCGGCGCTCCAGGTACTCCATAAGGAGTGGTAGAAACAGCCGATGAATATGAAGATGCTGAACCGCAAGCGTTGTGTGCTTTTATTCTTACAGACCATACCAAGCCTGGAGTTAAACCTGTTAGTGTTTCTGATGTAGATGCCGTTGTCCCATAAATATCAGTTGGGGTTGTATCACTAAAGTCTGCATAGATAGTATAATAATCTATCGCAGAACCGTTGTTGCTAGGAGCATCCCAGTGAACCGACATTGACCCACAACCAGTTGAATCCAATGTTAGTCCTGTTGTAGTTGATGGGATATATCTTACAGGCCCAGAACCATTCGCTGAATATGATGCAGATAAACCGCAAGCATTATGAGCCTTCACTCTGAAGTAGTAGGTTACACCACTTGTTAGGCCATTAATTGTTTGTGATGTTGTTGCCGTAGTTGAACCATAGGCCGTTGTTGGATTCGAAGATGTACCAAAGTATACCTGATAATAATCTATCGCTGCACCATTATTCGCTGGTGCTGACCACGAAACGTCAAGATATGTTGCACCAACACACCCCGTCACCGTTGGTGTACCCACTGTTGCAGGTATTGCCGTTGGTGTAATGGAATTGCTTGCCCCTGAGTAAGTGCTATCCCCACATGCGTTAGTAGCTATTACCCTTATATAATACGCCGAACCATTAGTTAAACCTGTAATATTATATGTTAATACATTACCTACCGCAGTCCCAGGTGTAGTGGGTGTGGTCGTCGGCCCGTAATAGATTTTATATCCAGTTACTGCTGATCCACCATTGTTTGCAGGTGCTGTCCAGTTTGCTGTTACCTGCCCACTCACGCATGCTTGTGTAGCAGTACCAATAGTTGGTGCATCTGGAACATCAGCAAACACTACACCGTTAGAAGCACTTGATTGTGCGCTATCTCCACAAGCGTTTATAGCTAATACTTTGAGATAATATGTTGTATTTTTAGTTAGTCCTGTAACATTGCCAGTAAGTACAACCCCAACGGTGTTTCCTAAAGTATAAGTTCCACCAACACTGGTAGAGTGGTATATCTTATAACCTGTGATCGCAGACCCACCGTTATTTGCGGGAGCCGTCCAGTTGGCAGTAACTGAACCACAAGCACCTGTAGATGTGCCGATAGTTGGTGCATCGGGAATACCCATGAATACTACACCATTTGACGCACCAGAAAGAGCGCCTGTACCACACGCATTTACTGCTTCTACTTTTATATAGTATGTTGTGTTCTTAACTGGGCCAGTAGTAATATCTTTTGTTACAGCGGGATAAGCTGCCGTTCCCCCTAATGTATACGTCCCACCTACTGAAGTAGCGTAATAGATATTGTATCCAGTTACTGCTGAACCACCGTTGTTAGCTGGCGCAGTCCAATTGGCTCTTAGATAATTACAACCACTTGTAGATGTACCTATGGTCGGCGCATCTGGTACTCCATTTATAGTACATGATACGTCTGCTGAATAATTAGTAGCAAACCCACATGTGTTGTGTGCTTTGACACGGAAGTAGTATAATGTCCTTGCAGTAAGTCCGGTTAGTATCTGTGATGTAGTTCCTGTAGTAGACCCGTAAGCTGTTGTGGGTGCGGCAGATGGGCCATAATAGACTTGATAATAATCTATTGTTGCCCCTCCATTAGCGGGTGCAGTCCAAGATATAGTTGCTTGCCCACACCCCGCAGTTGCACTCAATCCGGCGGTGATCTGTGATGGTATAGTGAATGGTGTGCATGTAACTTCGCTAGAGTATGCTGTGCTATCTCCACAAGTATTACCTGCCTTGACACGGAAGTAATATAATGTTCCTGGCGTCAGCCCTGAAATGGTTACTGATGTATTACCTGTAACTGTGCCTGGTGTTGTTGGTCCGGTTGTAGTACCATAGTAATATCTGTAGAATAATCCAGCAGTATCACCACCTTTATCTGCTGGAGCCGTCCATGTAATTGTTGCTTGCCCACACCCTGGAGTTGCTGTACCGATGGTTGGCGCTGCGGGTATAGACATTGGAGTTGCACTACCAGAATTCGAATATGCGCTATCTCCACAAGCGTTTGTAGCTACTACTCTAAGATAATACAGCGAACCATTAGCAAGTGAATTGATTGTAGCCGTCAGTACATTACCTACTGCTGTGCCAGGAACGGTTGGGTTTGCGGTGGTTGCATAATATATTTTATAACCAGTAATTGCTGAACCGCCGTTGTTGGCGGGAGCAGTCCAATTGAAATATATCTGACCGCTTACACAGGTACTAAACGCTCCAGTTACGTTTGGCGCATCTGGTACGCCCATAAATACTACGCCTGTAGATGCAGAGGACTGAACGCTATCACCGCAAGCGTTCACCGCAACTACTTTCATATAGTATGTGGTGTTCTTTGTAAGTCCTGTTGTTATGTCTCCAGTAAGCACTACACCTACCGTGTTACCTAGAGTATATGAACCACCAGCAGTAGTTGCCCAATATATTTTATATCCAGTAATCGCAGAACCGCCGTTATTTGCAGGTGCAGTCCAGTTGGCTCTTATATATCCACAACCACTTGAAGGAGTTCCGATTGTAGGTGCGTCTGGAACATCTTTAGTCGTACCACTTACAACACCAGAGTATGATGCACTATCACCACAAGCATTTACAGCTTTGACACGATAATAGTATAGTGTGTTCTTCGCTAGATTAGTTACATTTGTCGTTAATACATTACCCAGTAACGTGCCTGGAGTCGTAGGAGTTGATGTCGTCCCAACATACATCCTATAATCTGTGATTGCAGAACCACCATTACTAGCAGGGGCTGTCCATGTGATGGTAGCATTACCACAATTCATCGTTGCCGTACCAATTGTTGGTGTGCCTGGAGTTGTGGATGGAACGGCTGAACAGTCTGCTGAATACGCCGCAGAGAAACCAGCTACGTTGTGCGCCTTAATTCTGAAATAATATGTAGTACCTTGTGTTAGACCTGTTAATGTCTGAGATGTTGTCGCAGTTGTTGAACCGTATGCAGTAGTTGGTGATGCGCTAGTACCATAATAAACCTGATAATAATCTATTGTTGCCCCACCATTAGATGGGGCTGTCCAACTCACTGTGACAGATGTACCAGCACTACAACCGTTGGCAGACTGTCCCGTAACAGTTCCTGGTACAGTACGTGGCGTGGCCGATTGGATCGTGCCGTATGTAGCACACCGTCCCGAAGAGTTACTTGCTTTAACACCTACATAATATAACGTCCCATTAGTTCTCCCCGTAACTTGCCAGTGAGTACCATATGTGGTATAACCAGTACCACACAGGGTGGTAGGTGATGCGTTTGTATCACAATAAATATCAAACTGTGTAATTGCACTTCCACCATTGCTTGCAGGTGTAGAGAAATCGAAATCTACAGTTGCATTACCAGGGGTAATGTTAGATACGTTCGATACTGATGGAGGAATTACATAAACTGCACTAGGCATGTTCGAGTTGGGGCTGTATCCATCTGCGTTGTGCGCTAGAACCCTTAGATAATATACTGTACCATCGGTTCTACCTGTGACCTGCCAATCAGTACCATACGATGTATAACCAGTACCTACAACAGTCGTCGGCGTGGGGTTTGTATCACAATAAATGGTGAAATAATCAATTGTTTTTCCACCATTGCTTGATGGTGTAGAGAAATGAAAATCAATCTTAGTGCTTGTTGTTACTACGTTACTAATCGTTGATGCCGTTGGTACTGCCATCTAATATCACTCCGTGTAGTTATTTGTAGTATAGTACAACTTAACACCTATTAGATTCACCATATATTGCGCTGTATCCGATGTGGTAGCATCTCTATAAACACGTATAATAACCAAATCCCCACCTACGGGAGTTCCACTCATAGTGATAACTCCTGATTCTGCGGTGATCAATAATTCTTTTATAGCATCTCCCGCTGCAATAGTATATGCAGACGCTACAGCAGTACCGAATGCTGTATTCAGCGCATCGCTATTTCCCAATCCTACTCCAGCGATCTTAAATGATACTACATTTGGTGCTGTTGCTGTCGTGGGGCAAGTGAAATAACACCTTGCAGTTATGGTGCTCCCATTATAATTGTTGGGCATAACGAAAGTCCAATCGGCGTATTCATTAACGGGGGAAACTGCGTGGTCGAATCCTAAGACGTACATCTTAGCTAATGAACCATCTATTTGTGCGTATGTTGATGGCGAATCACATGGTGCTGCTGTAGATGGTACTGCCCCACCAGCAGATAGGAATATAGATTGTCTAGGTATGCCCCAATCTGCATTAGTACCGTCTGTCTTTAGCACATAACCAGAGTGTCCAGTTTGTGTTGGGAAGTTAGCTACACCTGAGTATCCAGAGTATCCTGTAAATCCACTGTAACCAGTATATCCTGATGTTCCTGAGTATCCAGATATTCCACTATATCCACTATATCCAGATGCCCCGCTATAACCAGAAATTCCTGAGTACCCTGAAATTCCAGAGTAACCACTGATACCAGATTGACCTGTATACCCAGATATACCAGAGTACCCGCTTATTCCAGAGTAACCTGATATTCCAGAGTATCCCGTATATCCACTAATTCCGCTGTATCCACTGATTCCAGAGTAACCAGTGTAACCTGATATTCCAGAGTAACCTGTGTAGCCCGAACTACCTGAGATACCACTATATCCTGTAAATCCTGATATGCCTGAATATCCGCTTATACCACTGTACCCTGTATATCCAGAACGGCCACTAATACCAGAATACCCACTGATACCTGAGTAACCTGTATAACCGCTAATACCAGAGGTTCCAGAATATCCAGATATACCACTGTAGCTGGAATATCCACTATATCCACTTATTCCTGAGTAGCTGCTGTAACCACTATATCCTGATATGCCCGATGTACCACTGTAGCCACTAATACCACTGTAACCGCTTATACCCGAATATCCAGTGTAACCTGATATTCCACTGTAACCTGTATAACCTGAGATTCCAGAATATCCAGTATATCCACTAATACCAGAGTATCCAGTATAACCACTGATTCCACTGTAGCCTGATATTCCACTAGCACCGCTGTATCCACTGATGCCGGAGTACCCGCTAATACCTGATGCCCCACTGAAACCACTAATACCGCTGTAACTTGAATAACCAGAGTAACCACTAATTCCAGAATAGCCGGTATAACCTGATATTCCTGAGTAACCAGAATAGCTTGAATAACCCGAATAGCCACTGATCCCTGATGCTCCGCTGTATCCCGATATGCCACTATAGCTACTGTAGCCAGAGTATCCGCTAATTCCTGAATAACTACTATACCCAGAATAACCAGAGATTCCAGACACACCACTGTATCCAGTATATCCAGATACACCGGAGTATCCTGAAATGCCTGAGTAGCCTGTATACCCGCTTATTCCAGAGTATCCACTTATACCAGAGTAGCTACTATAACCTGAATACCCTGATGTTCCTGAATATCCACTCTTACCAGAATATCCAGTGTACCCTGATATACCGCTTGCACCGCTGTAACCACTTATACCACTATAGCTTGAATAACCACTGTAACCAGAAATACCAGACTGTCCAGATATTCCGCTGTATCCAGTATACCCACTGATACCACTATATCCTGATATTCCACTTATACCTGAGTAACCACTGTAACTAGAGTAACCACTAAATCCAGAAATACCTGACGCACCTGAGTACCCGCTTATTCCAGAATAACTGGAATATCCACTGTACCCAGATATTCCCGAATAACTACTATACCCACTAATGCCTGAAGCGCCGGAGTAACCACTAATTCCACTATATCCAGTGTATCCAGACACACCGCTAGCACCAGAGTACCCCGATATTCCGCTGTACCCTGATTGTCCAGATATGCCCGAATAGCCGGAGATTCCAGAGTATCCTGTGTAGCCCGATATTCCAGAGTATCCGGATATACCACTGAAGCCTGAAATACCCGAATAGCTAGAATACCCACTGTAACCACTTATACCTGAGTGACCACTATATCCAGAAATTCCTGAAATGCCTGAATATCCTGAAATGCCACTGTATCCAGTATAACCGCTTATACCACTGTAGCCTGTATACCCGCTTATACCAGAAATTCCAGAGTATCCAGAGATACCAGAATAACCTGTGTACCCTGAAATGCCACTCGCACCCGAATATCCTGATATACCAGAATAACTGGAATATCCAGAATACCCGCTTATACCTGAGTAACTTGAATAGCCTGAGTAACCACTTATACCAGATATACCACTTACTCCCGAATAACCTGTATACCCACTGATACCCGATGTTCCACTGTACCCGCTAATGCCTGAGTAACCTGTGTATCCTGACATTCCGCTGATCCCAGAATATCCTGTATATCCACTGATTCCACTATATCCGCTTATGCCCGATTGACCAGAATAGCCACTTATACCACTATATCCAGAAATACCACTATAACTGCTGTAGCCAGAATACCCACTGATTCCGCTATAACTAGAATATCCAGAATACCCTGAGATGCCACTCTGACCGCTTATACCAGAGTATCCCGAATATCCACTGATTCCGCTTGCTCCGGAGTAACCAGAGATTCCGCTGTAACTAGAGTACCCAGAATAGCCACTGATGCCCGACTGACCACTATATCCACTGATTCCACTATGTCCTGTGTAACCGCTAATTCCGCTGTGTCCACTTATACCTGAATAACCACTGAATCCACTATAGCTGGAATAACCGCTGTAACCTGATATTCCAGAGTAACCTATGTATCCACTAATCCCAGAAGCTCCCGAATACCCTGAGATTCCAGACATACCACTGTAACCGCTGATACCAGAGATTCCAGACGCACCACTATATCCTGATATTCCAGATGATCCAGAATAACCTGATATGCCGGAGTAGCTACTATATCCGCTTATTCCAGAAGCCCCACTATAACCGCTGATTCCTGAATAGCTAGAGTATCCGCTGTAACCACTAATCCCTGAGTATCCTGTATAACCACTAATACCGCTTATACCAGACACGCCACTGTATCCCGATACTCCAGAGTACCCTGAGATACCCGATTGACCTGAAACCCCACTGAAGCCCGTATAGCCACTAATACCACTTTGGCCTGAAATACCAGAATAACCGCTGTAACTAGAGTATCCGCTGTAACCTGATTGTCCTGATGTGCCTGAGTAACCACTTATGCCAGAATACCCTGTATAGCCAGATTTGCCACTATACCCGCTGATTCCTGAGAATCCAGTATATCCGCTTATGCCAGAATACCCAGATAGTCCACTATATCCTGTGAATCCAGATATTCCACTAGTACCAGAATATCCACTGATGCCAGAGTAGCTAGAGTAACCACTATAACCCGATGCCCCTGAGAACCCACTGTACCCACTGTAACTTGAATATCCAGAGTAACCCGATAAACCGACGATGCCACTATACCCTGAATAACCGCTGTACCCACTTATTCCTGAGATCCCCGAATGACCTGTATAACCCGATATGCCTGAGTAACCAGTATAGCCACTGATACCAGAATATCCAGATATGCCACTCTGACCACTGCATCCTGAGATACCACTATAACTACTATATCCACTGTAACCAGAAATTCCCGATTGACCGCTGTAACCTGATATACCTGAATAGCTACTATATCCCGATATGCCTGACATACCACTATGTCCAGAATAACCTGATATGCCTGAGTACCCTATACCCGACCATCCACTTATACCTGAATAACCTGATATTCCAGATTGCCCACTATATCCACTTATACCTGAATATCCTGTGTAACCAGATGTTCCACTAATGCCTATCGCACCACTGTAACCAGAGTAACTTGAATATCCACTAATTCCAGATTGTCCAGACCAACCACTGATGCCAGAGTATCCAGATGCACCCGTAGGACCTTGTGAAATAATAGGGGTTCTTATGTTAGTGTAATTGGTTGTGCCGTTATGATAGAACCCTATATCTCTGTTACTTGTTGGATTGTAAGCGAAGAACCTGAATACAATTCTATCTGTCGCATCCATCAAGAAATCGGGTTGTGTGCTACGAATTGTGTATAATACTGCTGAAGAACCAGATAACTCTGGAGTAGATACAGTGAACATTGGGGATTCTACCCCGCCTGTTGTTCTAGAGTATACTTTACATCTAACTACAGATACACCAGTGTTTGTATCGCAACTCGCCCATATGTTGAACAACCACTCCCCACCTTGGATGATTGTGCTATTTGGTTGTCCAACTTCAGTAATATATGCATCTAATGCTAATTCTACCCCTGCCGTAACTACACCGTGATCATATTCTGTGGGCATAGCTGTATCGGGGATTATTCTTGCGATGTTTATTCCACCAATATCTGAAGGATTGTCATCGGGGTAGTATGTTACACCTGCCAACCCACCCTGCGCACCAGAGTATCCACTAATGCCTGAGAACCCTGAGATCCCACTATAGCTCGAATACCCACTATATCCTGATATTCCAGATGCCCCAGAATACCCAGATATACCAGAGTAGCTACTGTATCCAGAATATCCACTAATTCCTGATACACCGGAGTAACCAGTGAACCCACTAATACCAGAAATTCCACTGTAACCTGAAATGCCAGATTGCCCACTGATGCCTGAAGCGCCAGAGTACCCGCTGATTCCACTATATCCAGTGTATCCCGACACGCCGCTATACCCGCTTATGCCTGAGTAACCAGTATAACCGCTGATACCGCTTGTGCCGGACACACCACTGTATCCTGATGCACCAGTGTACCCTGAGATACCCGACTGACCTGAAACACCGCTGAAGCCTGTATAGCCACTAATTCCACTATGTCCTGAGATGCCTGAGTATCCACTTATACCACTCTGACCTGAAATTCCAGATATACCAGATTGACCTGATATACCGCTATATCCAGAATAACTAGAGTAGCCTGAATAACCACTAATGCCAGATGTGCCACTATATCCGCTTATACCTGAATAACTGCTATAACCGCTGATTCCAGACTGACCGCTTATACCTGAAGTTCCACTATATCCACTTATACCTGAATATCCTGTGTATCCAGAAATACCTGATGCACCAGAATATCCGCTAATCCCACTGTAACCTGAGTAACCGCTGATACCACTCACACCCGAATAACCAGAAATTCCACTGTAGCTAGAATACCCACTATATCCCGATATGCCACTATACCCACTAATTCCGCTGTAGCTGGAGTACCCACTGTAGCCAGAGATTCCACTTGTGCCAGAATAACCACTAAGGCCGATTGTACCAGACCATCCAGAAATACCACTATAACCATTGTATCCTGATGCTCCGCTAATACCTGAATAACCACTTATTCCTGATGACCCACTGTAACCAGATATACCACTCACACCAGAGTACCCTGAAATTCCGCTGTAACTTGAATATCCAGAATACCCGCTTGCTCCTGATTGACCGCTAATTCCACTAGTGCCTGAGAAACCACTGATCCCACTATAGCTAGAATAGCCACTGTAACCACTAATACCAGATTGACCAGAGTATCCTGATATACCACTGAAACTAGAATAACCCGAATATCCACTCCATCCAGTGTACCCAGAAATACCGCTAGTACCAGAGAAACCACTAATGCCACTAGCCCCTGAATACCCTGATATTCCAGAATAGCTAGAGTAACCTGAGTATCCAGAAGCTCCACTTATTCCTGAATGACCAGAATAGCCTGAAATACCACTTGTACCACTATAGCCAGATATACCGGAATAGCTTGAATACCCAGAGTATCCAGATATTCCGCTAGTCCCAGTATAACCACTTATTCCTGATGTTCCTGAGTAACCAGATATACCAGAATAGCTTGAATATCCTGAGTAGCCACTGATTCCAGACCAGCCAGTATAACCTGAAATGCCACTAGCACCGCTGAATCCAGAAATGCCCGAATAGCTAGAATAACCTGAATAACCCGATGCACCATTAACACCACTAATACCAGAGTACCCACTGATACCTGAAGTTCCACTGTAGCCCGATATGCCACTTTGACCTGAGTAACCAGAAGCACCATCTATACCAGAGTACCCACTATATCCAGATATACCATCTACTCCAATATGCCCGTCCTGGCCTGACCATCCACTTATACCTGAATAGCCACTGATACCATCCTGCCCGTAATGTCCACTCCAACCACTAATGCCTGAATAACCTGAAGCACCGTTTTGACCGCTATATCCACTAATACCAGATATGCCAGAGTAACCACTTATGCCGCTTGTACCCGAATACCCGCTTATTCCAGAGAAGCTAGAATAACCACTGTATCCAGATTGGCCGTTAGTTCCTGAATAGCCACTAATGCCCGAAGTGCCAGAGTAACCAGATATGCCACTGATGCCGGAGTAACCTGAAATACCGCTGATGCCAGAATACCCTGAGATGCCTGAAGTACCACTGTAGCCACTAATACCGCTGATTCCAGAATATCCGGATATGCCACTGTAACTAGAATAACCTGAGTACCCCGATAGTCCACTAGTCCCTGAGTATCCGCTAGTACCTATTCCAGAGTAACCAGACTGCCCTGAGTATCCTTGTGCGCCTGAATAACCACTATATCCTGATCCAGCAAACCCACCATCTTGTCCAGAGAATCCAGAGTAACCAGAATCTCCACGCCCTGCGTAACTTCCTGCTTGGCCTGAGTAACCACTATTCCCTTCAGCGCCTTGCTCACCTCTAGGTCCTATTGGGCCTTGTATA
>SESA01000009.1_pt1 | contig 187449 bp, 331 predicted proteins | sample 3171451 | NCBI WGS metagenome assembly SESA01 (sample SAMN06051862, study PRJNA518727) | freshwater metagenome | biome: subpolar coniferous forest; feature: holomictic lake; material: water; isolation source: holomictic Lake 227, 8 m depth | place: Canada: near Kenora, Ontario | collected...
CTCTTTATAGTAACACCGTAAGTAACAACACAGCTATAGGATATCAAGCATTAAGTGCTAATACAACAGGAGTAAACAATATAGCAAATGGTTATCAAGCCTTGGTTAAAAACACAATAGGTTCAAACAACATTGCCAATGGTTATTTAAGTTTACGTACAAACACAAGTGGTTTAAATAACACTGCCAGTGGTTATGCCACTTTATATTCAAACACAAGTGGTTGTAATAATTATGCTAATGGTTGTAGAAGTTTGTTTAGTAATTCAAGTGGTTGTAATAATTTTGCTAATGGTTTTAATGCTTTATATAACAATACCATAGGAAATAATAATATTGCTAATGGTTGTTGTGTTTTATTTAATAATACAACGGGGCATGATAATATTGCCAATGGATATCAATCACAATATAATAGTGTATCAGCATCAAGTAACGTTTCTTTTGGTAATCAAACATTATTTTCAAATAAATATTCATGGTTTAATATCGCAATTGGAGAACAAGCATTATACACAAACACTGGTGGTACTCACAACATATCTTTAGGATATCAAAATTCACATAAAAATATAACCGGAGCAGAAAATACTTCATTAGGTTATAAGAGTTTATATTGTAATACCAGTGGTTGTAATAATATTGCATTAAATTCAAATGCTTTATATTATAATACAACGGGTTGTAACAATACCTCAATCGGATATAATGCTTTATATTGTAATTCAACTGGTAACACAAATACAGCAATTGGATTAAATACTGGTTATAATCTCTTATATGGTTATAATAATACCTTTATAGGTTCAAATTCAGGTTGTCATGTAAACCAATCTGTAAATGTTTGTAATAGTGTTGCAATTGGTAATGATACTTATACAACCAAAAATAATCAAGCTGTTATTGGTTATTCTGGTGTTACTGAAACTATATTGAGGGGTAATGTTAAAATCAATACTATACCAAGTATTAGTGGTGGTTTAACTCTTAGTGGTTTAACAACATTAACTGGTGGAACTGGAATGTCAGTCTTATTGGTTGATAATACCACAGCAGCAGTTAAGAAGATAACTTATAATAATTTTAATAAGCCTACTAAATATACAATCTTAACTACTGGTCAAACATTATCTTCTGCAATACCAATTGGTCATGTATTGGTTAGAATTTTAGTGGTTAATAATGAAGCAACATCAAGAACAATTAGTTTGGGTAATACCGTTAGTGGGTGGGAATTTTTAAATGCTGAACCCATTGCAGCAGCAGGTTGGTTTGATATTTCAGTTGATAAGTATTATTCACCAGTTTCAGCAACAAATCTTTATGTTAAATCATTAGAAGCAATTGTTGGGTCTGGTATTGTTGTAGTCGTTGAAACTAAATATTTTTATTCATAATATAAGTATTTATTAAAACATATATAAAAAAACATGAAATCTAAATTTTTATTTATCTTCTTATTCTGTATTATTACATTTAGTGGTTTTACACAGAAAAAGGTCGGAATATTCGACATACTCAATTTTACAACAATTCCAACAGTAGATCATACTGGGTCTGGTAGCTTAATAACATTAGTCTCAGCCACAGCAATGAATCCGGGTGATGTTGTTTATATTGCTTCAACTGGTAAAGCAACATTATGTAAGGCTGATGCTATTGCTAATTGCCCTTATGTTGCATATATCAACACTAAAACTGTCGCTCAAGATGGATATAGTGTATACATGAGAAGTGGTGGAACATTCAGAGATGATACTTGGAACTGGACTGCCGGATTGTTGGTTTATGTTTCAACTACTGGAACATCTGGAAATACACTAACCCAAACACCACCTGCTGGAGCAAATAATGTCACTGTACCAATTGGTATAGCATTAACTGCTGATGTAATAGACTTTTGGGGAAATCTTAATACAATTGAACATTTATAATATGAGGAAGATATTTATAATAATGCTGTTTCTTGTTTCCATTGTTGGATATGGTCAGGTTGGGTATTGGAAATTCAATGATAATGTTGCTGATAGTAGTGGTAATGGATATAATGGAACTGCAACAAATATCACCTATGCTAATGGTAAGATTGGGAGGAGTGCGGTGTTTAATGGGAGTAGTTCAAATGTAACTACACCAACAATAAACTATTCATCAGCAACCAAACTAACCATTTCTTTTTGGTTTAATCCATATCCTTCAACATCTGGAATTGTATTTGAGTCAAGTGATAATTATAATAATTATAATGATACTTATGTATGCTATTGGAGTGGATCATCATTGATATGGGGGATACATGGCATAAGTGCTTTATCATATAATGTAATTGAATTTGGAACTTCAGCACTTGAGAATAACTGGAATTATATTGTTTTAGAGGTTGATAAAACAATTTCAATAGCAAAAGAATCTGCATGGATTAATGGTGTTCCAGCAACATATACACAAACAGAATCAAGTGAAATTACCACTAACAGAACAATGGGAGATTATCCATTATATTTTGGATCAAGAGGCGGTTCATCAACATGGTTTAAAGGTAATATTGATGATCTTAAAATTTACACAAGTTTATTAACTACTGTTCAAATAAAAGCCGAATATGATAAATACACGGCATTCTATTCAAAGATGAATGGGGTATCTTCTCAGGTAATAAATAAAATCAATACTGTCTCTCAATCATCTATCAGCAAGGTTAACTCTTTGTATCCATTACAACTTAGTGGTGGATCAGTAACCTATGATGGGGATAGTGCTATTATGGCATTTACATCATCGGGAACATTAACTGTAACAAGTCCAACAAATGTTAGAGTGTTGGTTGTTGCTGGTGGTGGTGGGGGTGGTGCGCAACCTGGATATGGTTATCAAGCCATAGGTGGGGGAGGTGGTGGTGGAATAATACATAATACATCTTATGTAATAGGATCAGGAAGAAAAGCTATAACAGTTGGTGCCGGTGGAAGTGGAACAACTGGCGCAAACGGTGGCAATTCTATATTTGAAAGTATAACGGCATACGGAGGGGGAAGTGGAAGTACCTATCAGGGAGCAGATGGAGGCTGTGGCGGTGGTAGCGGAACACAGCAAATAACTACCTACGGTTCTGGATCACAAGGATATAATGGAGGGCCGGGAAATATATTGGGATATGGTATAGGTGGTGGTGGGGGTGGAATGGGATCTAATGGATTGGCTGGAACATCAACAAAGGGGGGGAATGGCGGCACTGGGTTACAATTTAATATTAGCGGTACAAACAAATATTACTCCGGTGGTGGAGGTGGTGGAAAGGTATTCGCAGGAGGGGGTTCAGGTGGAACTGGTGGCAGTGGAATTGGGGGAGATGGTGGCTTTAGCGGTAATGGCAATTCGGCATTAGATAATACAGGAGGAGGAGGTGGAGGATACGGATCAAATGAGGAAACATCATATACATCAGGTAATGGTGGTTCAGGAATAGTAATCATTAAATGGAAATATAAACCTGAAAATCCAACATTTGCTAATGGTTATCAATATAGAAAACTAATTACAACAAAGACCACCAACATTTCATCCGCATTAACTGATTTCCCTCTATATGTTAAGGTTGGAAGTGATGTGATGGGGGCATTGATAGATCAAACAAACTTTTACGATATAAGATTTACCGATTCAACAGGAACAGTAATTCCTTATGAATGTGAATCAGCATCTTCAACAGTTGGAAATTATTGGGTTAAAACATCGTTGACGACTACTCCTACGCATATTTATTGTTATTACAAAAATTCAACGGCACAGACCAATGGGAGTAATACAACAGGAACATGGAATAGTGGCTATCTATCAGTTTATCATTTTGGAAATGGCTCAACTATATCTACATCTGATGTGACATCCAATAATAACACCTTAACAAACTATAGTGCAACGGCAACAACGGGAATAACGGGGGGGGGTGCTGCATTTAATGGTTCGCAATATATGATATCTGCAAATAACATAGGTATATCAGGAAATGCAGCAAGAACTTTGGAAATTTGGGTAAAAACCTCAACATGGAACACAGGTGATTATAATGGATTAATTGCATCGGGTCAAAACGCATCAAATCAATTATCAAGTATTTGTATTGATCCGGGTGGGGCTGGTTATGGAGGTTTTTACGGAAATGATTTTCAATCTTATAATTGTACTAATGGTACATGGTTTCATATTGTAGTTACACATAATGGAACAGTCGGAGCAATATTTCTAAATGGGGTGCAAGGAGATACCCAAAATAAAACATTTAATACTTTAAATAGTAAATTATATATAGGTAAACGTGTATCAAATGGTACATATCATACTGGAAGTTTAGATGAAGCAAGAATGTCAAATACTGCACGTTCTGCCGACTGGATAAAGTTTCAGTATAATAACATTAACTCTGCCGATCAGGAATTAACATGGTCAGCACAACAGACACCATAATGGATATATTTATAAAAAAAATTCAAACATTACTATTTATATATATATATATAAACAAAAAAATATGACAAGAGCATGAAAACATTTTTTAAGACAATATATCAAGGGTATTTATGGATTATAGATATCGTATTATGGGGGCAATGGGTAAAATTTTGGGATTTTATCAAACTTGCACATTCTTCCTCTGATGAAGCATCAAGTAAAAGACTTTGGGGTGGTGTAATGATAACATGTTGTATGATAATGTTGTACCTATTTGCTGCATCTGTATTTTCAACAACCGTATGGACATATATTGCACCATATTGGACATTTGTTTTGGTATTGGGTGCTGGTATGATATCATTGGGTGTTGTTGAAAAGATTTCAGCATTAATAAGCAATTTTAAAATAGCAAAAATAGAAGGACTTCCAAAAACAATTGAAGAACCAACATTAGGTAAACCGAAAATTGAAGAACCAATTGTTGAAAGCAAACCTGAGGTTTTATAAAAACAAGTAATATTAAAAAGTTTGAATAATTTAATAATTATTCAAACTTTTTGTGTTTTATATAGTATTTATAAAAAATAATAAAATTTTATAATAATTTAATATATGGCAATAACAGAAAGTAAAATCAAAGACGAAAATAAATACATTATCGTTGACACTATTGGTGGAATGGGTAAGCAAATTATGGCAACAGCGTTTATTCGTGCTGTGAAGAAACAACATCCCGATAGGCAAATTGTATGGGTTACATCATGGGATGGTCCAGCGTTTAATAATCCAAACGTGTTTAGATTCTTCATGAATGGGCAAATGCAATACTTCAATTTAGACTACCTTAATGAAGATACAATAATCATGAAACATGATCCATATAATTCAACCAATCATATTTTAAGAAAAGAGCATTTGGTTGAATCTTGGTGTGCTTTACATGGTGTAAAATATGATGGTTATAAGCCTGAATTATTCCTCAATCCACGTGAATTAGAAATTGCCAAAGATAAAATTAAACCCGATGGAAGACCAATTATGTTATTACAAACACATGGTGGTGGTCAGGGTTATTCAAAGAAATCATGGTATAGGGATATGCCAATAGAACAGGCACAGCAGATTGTGAATTATTTCAGTAGGAAATATAGAATTTTACATATTCGTAGGGAAGACCAATTAGCATTACAAGGTGTTGAAGTACTAAATTTACCTCATAGGGAGTTATATGCTGTATTTCCATTATCAACCAAGAGATTGTTCATCGATAGTTTTGCACAGCACACAGCAGCAGCATTGGGGTTACAATCAACAGTTTTGTGGATAGGTAATGATCATAAGGTATTTGGTTATGAAGAAAACATTAACATTTATCCCAAAGCAAAGTTAATTAATAATTTCAATAAATTTAATTATTTGATTGAGGATATTAGTGGTTTGGTTCAGAATTTTCCTTATGATACTGTGAATGTGTTTGATATTAATGAGATTATTGCTGCAGTTGAAAAGCAAAAATAATTAATTTAAACCAAAACCATAATTATTGTTATAATCCAAGTATTTATGTTAAATATTTGTATTATGGCAGACTTTCAAAATTTATCGAACTATCCATTAATTCATACTGAACCTCACATGGTTGTTGATGAGGTTTCGGCAAATGAATTTTATGTTGGAACATCAACGGATTTTAAAATGACAAATAAATCGTTTTGGAAAATAAAACGAATATGGAAGATTGGTACGATTTGGAATATTGGATATCCTAATGGTGATCAGAAACCTGTTTATATTTGGGATAATAGAACTGGTTATTCATATTTATAATTATTAATATTCTAAAACAATAATATTATGGCAGTATTTTCTGTTGATTTATTTTCTGGAAATCAATTTTTACTTAGTGGTAATTTTACCAGTGGTGATACCGAATTTACTGGTAGCACCTATAATGAAGTAAATATATATGCTGATTTACCGGATGCTACGGTATGTAGTAATAAAATAAATATTGTAAGAAATGATACGGGTGCATATGGTCCGAATAGGAAAGAATCTGGAATGTATTATTCAAATGGTTCATATTGGAAACACATGGGTGATGTTACAGATTACTTAAACACTGACAATTTTTTTCTTTATGATAATGTTGATCAAACTAAGGGTGTTAAATTTGTAACTAATGGGCTTAGTTTGGGTGTTGTAAGAAATTTAACAATTCCAAATCTTGATGGAACGATAGCGTTATTAAGTGATGTTGCACCAAAGTTAAACACATCAACATTTAATACTTATGTTAACACAACAGCACCAAACACATATTATAATAAAACACAAATTAATAATTATACTGGTGAGACACAAGCACAATTTGATTTAGTTCGTTCAAAACTTAGTTATTTTTCATCTGGTGTGTTTGATATTGAACCAACATTAATTGATAATGGTAATGGTACTGCAACAATTAATACACTACATGTGTTGTTGTATCCGAATGATGATTATACTGGAGAACTCACCCAATATACCGCCACAACCAAAACATTAACATTTACAAGTGGGATAGAAGAATATGTTTGTGTTAAATTAATTACTGGTATTCCAACAATTTATAAAGAAACGGTTGAATCAAACATCAATGATAGTAATATTATTAGAATTTTTAATGTCTGGAGAGTTGGAAATGTTATACATTCATTATCTCAAGATAAAAAGGGTCTTGGACTAGCAAATAAAATACAAGACTCTATATTACATACTAGTCAATATTTAAGAACATATGATGGTGGTTTGGAAATTAGTGAATCAAACGTTTCAATACCACGAAGAATATTATGCTCAGAGGGAATAATATTTGCTGGTGTAATTAAAGAAAGTGTTTTATCATACGATTCACTTGTTAATTCATTATTTCAGGTATATCATGTTGGGGGTAATTGGACATTTTTACAACAATCTGGTACATCATATAATAATACACAATGGGATAATGGTATAAATTTAGTCACCATGACCGATGGAAAATATGCCAATAGATGGTGGTATCGTTCAATTGGGGATGTTAGAGAAATATTTTATATTATTGGTTCTGGTGAATTTAATACACCAACCGCTGCCGAAAATGAACAACCACCAACCGCCCCGTTAATACCAATAATGTTGTTAAAACACTGTATGCCCATTGGTAAATCTTTAATATTAAAGAGTGCAACAAATGGTGTAACAAGATCGATTTTCGGTCATGCATATGGTGGTGTTTCTCCAATCATTGGTCACAACGAAACTCTACTTAAACAAGGTAGTATTGATTCAATTTTAAATGATCAATATTTTCATCTTAGTTCAAATGAAGCTATAAAAATTATTACTGGTGGTACAAATATTGGAAATGGTTTTACGTTAAATGGTATTAAACCATCAAATAGAAATTTGGGATTAAAATCACTAAATGAAGGAACAAATATTTTAATCACATCATCTTCAACAACAAACACCATAGATATCAAACCCAATATTCAATTAACATCATTAAGTGCAACAACGATTAGTGTGGGTGGTGTTTTCAATAGAACAATAACTCCAAAGGGTTTAATTAATTTTTATGGTGTAGATAATACTCCGGGTGATGGTTGGAATGTGCAAAATAATAACATCAGACTTGATGGTGCGGTTGATACAGACAAAGATATAGTTTGGCAAGAACAAGGTGTGCCTAAATGGGCTGCACAAACATATAGGGGTGAAGAGGGTAAATTTTGGTATTTATATAATGTTGAATCAAAGGCGAATCCTTTAACGGTATATGAAACTGGTAGAATAGGTGTTAATAAACAAACAAGCACTTTAAATTATCATGCCGTTTTTAATGGTTCGGGCTTAGATGATTTAGAGGTTGGTGGAATTTATGACCAGAATTTTAATACTGTATATGAGGTTAAAATAAATAGTACCACAGGTATAACAGATACATTCATTTGGAGAAAATCCTATAATAATGGTTACACATATGATGACTATTCACTACCAATTGATTGTAATACGACACCAACAATATTAGAGAATCTTGTTGATATTACATTTTTAAATACTACAGGCCATACAAACCAAACCTTTTGGAATTTTGCCGGATTTTCACAAATACCACAAGCAACATTAACAGTAGCACCGATGAATTTCGAAGAAGTTCTAAGAAGTGATAATTATAATGCAAATCCCATTATATATAATGATATTACTGGAATTGCAAATGGTGGTCCAATTGGAAATTTCTTTGAAATTTTTACTACTGGAACTGGAGGTACAAAACAAGCACTTTATTGGGGTACAACCGTACAAATCGACTCAATTAATTTTAATATTCACGTAGGTGGTCAAAGTTTAACACTGATTGCTGAATATTGGAATGGAACCAATTGGGTTGGTCTCACTAATTCAACAAATAAATATATTGACACCACATTAAATTTGTCAATATCTGGTCGTATCATTTGGTCACCAAATACAATGACCAATTGGATTAAATCATATATTCCAGATATGGTAGAATCTGGATATGAGTTGTATTGGATGAGAATAAGAACATCAACAAATCCCACTATTGCACCAACAGCACATGGCATTGATATTGGTAATGAAAAAAGATTAGCAATATATGGTTCGGGTTATGATTATCAACCAAATTTTTATGTTGATTCACAAGGTAGAACCAATATTGGTGGTGGTAATATTACTGGAACAAATGTATTTCAAATAAATACTGATGTTAATACACCAGTTACTTCCGGTGGTCAGAATAGTTTAGTTGAATTTGATTCTGCTGATAGTTCTGTTGTTGATTTAAAAATGAAATTAAGTTCTAACGATTTATTGTCTCCGGGTTTAACGTTTGTTAAAACATGGGGTACGTTGGAAACACCAATCGATACACAAACAAACAGTATGATTGGTCGTATCGATTTTAGGGGTAGGTTTGGTTCGGTTGGCACATTATTATCACAAATATCATCAATATATAGTGGTACTGGTAGTACAAGACATTCAGATATCTTATTTAACACTTCAAACGGAAGTGACCCAACTGAGAATGTTAGAATTGTGCATGGTGGTTTTGTTGGTTTTGGTTTATCGGCAGCTACTGCAGTAATTAATATTAAAGCTGGTACAACAGCAATTGGAACAGCACCACTAAAATTTACGTCTGGAACATTATTAAGTGCTCCAGAAGCAGGTGCTATTGAATTTTTGGGAGATAATTGGTATGGCACAACAACAGGATTAACTAGAAATGCTTTTGCTTTTCTTAATAGTCCGACATTTACGGGTAGTCCAAATTTACCTTTGGGTACAAATCTAAACTCACAGAATTTAAGTAATTTTATTTTAAGATCGGGTGGTACAAACAATATAGAATTATATAAAGTTAGTGATTTTAATGCATATACTGCCAGTACACAACCAACAATTACTAATGCAATAACACTTGCAAATAATGGTTTAACGAAAAATTCTGCTCATTGTATTCAATTGGGTGGTTTTTTATCAAAAAACACTACAATATCTGGAAATACTTATGATTTATCACTTTCGGCTAAAAATTTAAATTTTACATCAGCAAATAATATTGATATTCATAGTATTGGTGGAACTGTTGATATTCATGGTAATGATGGAAGTAATGTTGAGAAATTTAATTTAAGATTAAGCGATACTCAGGCGATAATCACCGATAGTAGAGCAATACCAAAGGGGTTTGAATATCTTGCCGATTATTCATCAACATATACAAATCGATCACTAGTAGATAAGGGATATGTTGATGGTGTTGTAAGTGGGTTAAACCCATTACCAGCAGTTGATGTTGCTACAACAGCCAATATTAGTATAAGTAGTGCACCAGCAACAATAGGTGGTATCACACTTGTTGGTGGTATGAGCATATTAGTAAAAAATCAAACAACGGGTGCTACTAATGGTATATACACATTTAATGGTGCTGGAAACCCATTAACACGCAGATTGGATTTTGATACAACCGCAGAAATTCTCCAAAATACTATTGTTAGTGTTCTCACCGGAGCAACAAATAAAAATACAACATGGGTGTTAACAACACCTAACCCAATTTATGTTAATATCACCCCTCAGACATGGGTGTTATTCTCAACACAAGCAGGTATTACACAAGGAAATGGAGTGTGTGTCACACAAAGTGGTGGTAATTATGTTATTAGTACCAAATCACCAGCAAATTCGGGTTTGTGTAGTGATAATACTGGTATTTATTTAAATCCAAATACTGCTGGTGAAGGTTTATCCTATTCAACTGGAATTTATAGTGTTAATGGTTCAAGTCTTGCAGGTAATTCATTGTCATGGTCTGGAACACAATTTAATGTTAATATAAGCGGTGGAACGCTTTGTTCGGCTTTGGCATCTAAGGTTAATGTTTCAACATATTGCACATATACTGGAAACACCCTAAATAGCATTAATAATAAATTAAACACAACAACATTCAGTACTTATACTGGAACAACAGTTCCAAATAATTATTATAATAAAGCACAAATTAATAATTATACCGGAACAACAGTTTCAAATAATTATTATAATAAAGCACAAATTAATTCATATACTGGTGCAACATCATTATCAATTAACGCAAAGGCACCAATTAATAACCCAACGTTTACTGGATATGCAAAATCTGTAACACCAGCACAGAATGACAATACCACTTGTTTAGCAACCACTGCTTGGTATATTAATCAGGCTGGTACTAGTAATCCAACTATGAATGGTAATGTTTGTGTTGGAACATCCAACTTATATACCAGAGAAGACCATATACACCCAAGTGATACCAGTAGATTAAGTACAACATCCTTTAATACATATAGTGGAACAACAGTTCCAAATAATTATTATAATAAAGCACAAATTAATTCATATAGTGGAACAACAGTTCCTAATAATTATTATAATAAAGCACAAATTAATTCATATACTGGTGCCACATCTACAACGATTGGTTTAAAAGCACCAATCACATCACCCAGTTTTTTAATAAGTGCCAGATCAATTACACCAACATTAAACGATAATAGTACTTGCATTGCAACCACAGCATGGTATTCTAATCAGGCTGGTACTGCAAACCCTCTTATGAATAATGTTGCATCATCAGGAACATCAAAATTATTTAGTAGGCAAGATCATATTCATCCAATTGATACATCAAGATTGGCTGTTACAACATTTGCAGCATACACAGGAAATACTAAAATAGTTAGTTCGAATAAGCAAATCATATTTAATAATAATGGTGTATTAACGGGTAATACAAATTTTAATTATTGTACTTCATTATGTTCATTACAAGTTGGTAGTACTAGTGTTGCAAGTGGTAATCAATCGTTTGCAATTGGTGGTGGTACTGCAAGTGGAAGTCAATCATTTTCTATTGATGGTGGACAAGCAATAGGATTGGGTTCATTTTCTGAAGGAACTAGTAATTATGCTTGTGCTGCACATTCATCAATACTTGGTGGTAGTGGAAATACAATCTGTTCAACCGCATTGAGATCAGCAATTATTGGTGGATCAGGAATTTCATTAACTGGCTCAACGTATAATGATTATACCGCAGTTAAAAATTTGGCAATATTTGGTCAACCATCAACAGGAAGTATTGGTGATTATAATCTCACATGGAATGCTAATGATAAAAAAATCAAAGCAACCAAACTAACTGGTGGAACAACAAGTTATTATTATCTTGAAAATACAACTAACTGTTGTACGGCTTTAACAGCACCAGCAATTAGATTATGTTTAGTAGCAAGTAATTTTGTTGCTGGCACTTATCAAATTGATTACTCAACAATTTTTGGAAATACTGCTAGTAATAATTGTTCGTTTATTCAATTTGGTATAAATGGAACCATACAAGGTAAATGTATATCCGAAAGATCATCAAGCTGGTATACTGGTATGGCGTGGAGTGCAAGCCTTTCACGTGATGTTGTACTTGCAGGTGGAACTAATTGTTTAACTGTTGAATATTGGACAACAGCAAACTGTGCTTGTAGCCCATATGCAATGGTTAGAGCAACAAGAATTTGTTAAATAATACTATTTATATTAAATTTAAAATAAATGAACTTCTTTATAAAACAAAATAGTACTCTACCAGAATTAAAATTTCCTCTTACACAAAAAATAAGAGAGAAGTACGGAATTACTGAAGACATGCTTGAAAATGTTGCTATTACATTCTCAATGATAGATGCTGAAACAAGCTTATATCAAATTGCAAATGTCGGTGCTGATATTGTTTTTAATAAAGACCCACATAACGATCATGTTGATGAAGAATATACACTTGTGTATAGGTTCAGCGTAAATGATACCAGAAGAGCAGGTAGATATATGGGTGAATTTAAAATCGATTTTTTATATCCGGGTCTTTGTGGTAAGATAACTTTACCTAATGGTGAGGATATTAATATCATTATTGATGGGTCTATTACCAAAACTTCAATATATTAACTTGTAAATTTCATTTTTTATTACTATTTTTGCAGAGATTAATCTCAAAAGATAAATTTCATGCTTGAAAATGTTTTTGTTGTTTTCTGTGAAAGGATACCACGAAGAAAGGTTTATTATGTTAGATTTCCAATTAACGATGGTCTAATCAATAAGGTTAAAGACCTACCAGAAGAAACACGTAAATGGAATAATGGTATAAAATCTTGGGAGATTAATGCCCTGTCATTGATGAATTTAATTAAATCCTATAAGGGTTCGACTAAAATTAAATTTGATTTTGGTAATGATGATAGTAAGAAAATCTTTATAAATCAAGTAATTAAACTTGAAGAAGAAGAAAACGAAAAACGTAGATTAATTACCGAACTTAATGCAAATAAAGAAAAATGGCTTAAATACAAACTTGAGTTAGAAACAACATACGTTGATCAAATTGATTACGTTCATTCATTTTTAAATAAAGGAATCACCCTTTACCCGCATCAAATCGTCTCCACATTATATTTAAATATGGCAAGGAATGCTTTATTAGCATTAGATATGGGTACTGGTAAATCTTTGGTTTCCATTACCTATGTTGAGATGAATAAATTTGAAAAGGTTGTTGTAATTACACCCAACAGTCTTAAGTTCAACTACTTACAAGAGGTAAATAAGTTCACACAAAGCAAGGCACATATTGTTAATTGGGGTAAGAATGGTAAAAAGAATAAATATACGATTGAAGAGTCCAAATATATTATTTTTAATTATGAATATTTTAATCCATCGTCATTAAAGAATACTGAAAGTAAATTTAAAGCATTAAAGATTGGTAAAATTAATGCAGTTATATCTGATGAAAGTCATCGGTTGAAGTCTTCTGATTCAAACACCTATAAGAATTTTAAGCATATTTTCAATTCGGATATATATATTGATGGTAAAGTTTCAAAAATATTTATGACCGGAACTCCAGCACCATCACGTGCTTCCGAACTGTATACTGTTTTAAATCAAATATCACCATTAGATTTTTCAACAAAGAAGTACTTTTATGAATTTTATTGTGGAATGAGTTATAACTTAGATGGTTATGGTTGGGAAGTTGATGAAGCAGCAACCAAATTTGAAGAATTATTTCACAAAATCTCACCATATATTTATAGGAAGAAAAAATCGGAAGTTTTAAAGGATTTACCAGAAAAGACATATCAGAGGGTGTTATTGGAAATGAACCCTAAAGAATATGAGGTTTATTATGATCTTGAAGAGGGTGTTGCCAATGAATTTGTGAATAGGGAATTAACAAATGCTGTATCAATAATGGGTAAATTGAGGGAATATACTTCATATCTTAAGGTTAAGAATGTTCAGGAGTTAATTGATACAATTTTGGAAAGTGGTGAAAAATTTGTTGCTATTGATTTTTTTAAAAAGAGTTTAAGAGATTTACACGATTTATATCCACAAATTTCACTGTTACATACTGGTGATGAAACACCAGAAGAACGTGCAAATGCTATAACGATATTTCAAGATAATAATTCTGAAATAAAACTTTTATTTGGTTCAGAAGCCACAACAAAAGAAGGGTTAACCCTAACAGCAGCTTCAAAGGTTGGTATGATTACAATACCTTGGACTCCAAGTAATTTAGATCAATGTACTGATAGATTATGTAGGATTGGTCAAAAGAATGCTGTAAATGCATACATTTTCATATTTAAAGATACTATTGATGAATATGTCTTCGATTTAATTGAATCGAAACGATCAGAAATCTCACAAGTAATTGATGGTGAAAAATATGAATCAAATGTCAATCAAAGTATTATTTCAGATTTGGTGGAAATTATTAGAAAAAAACACAATAAATAATATATATGGCAATAAAATATAAACATAATATAAATCCAATCAACGATTTATTTTTAAATATGATTATGGATGATGTGGATGTTTGTGATCCAGAAAATAAAAGAGATATTATTGAAGTTTGTAAAGGTTATTTTCAATATATATTGCCAGATGAAAATGATTTCGTATATTTGCAATTCGATATTACATCAAAAAATAATATTATCACGATTACCGCAAATAATATGGTTACTGCTTTATTATTTAATGGTATTTCACCATATGGTTGTGATTATATTATGAAATCAAATCGATTTGAAAATAATGATGGATTGTATGAATTTAATAAAATAAGCAAAAAATTAACATTGAATGGAAAAGAAATCAAAGGGTAAAAAGAAAGTTGTGGTATTCTTCTCAGGCGGTTTGGATTCTACATTTTTGGTTTGGAAAAATTTAACTGAGGGTAATATTGTTTATCCAGTTTATGTTGAAATTGGCAATAATAAAAACAAATCAATTCTTGAGAAAAATAGAACTAAACTTTTATGGGATTTATTTAAAAAAGAATTTAAATGTGATGATTATTATTATCAATCTGCTGTTAACAATATTTTTACAATAACGATAGATGCTAATGAAAGTAGTTTATATTTTAAACAAATGCCAATATGGATATTGGGTGCTATTTATGCTCAAGGTTTTGATGCTGATGAAATTCAGATTGGTTATGTCATGAATGATGATGCAATATCTTATCTCAAGGATATAAAGAATATTTATAGGTCTTATCGACCAATTTGCGATAAATTAATACCACTTAAATTTCCATTATCAAAAAAACCTAAATTTCAAATGATGTCGGAATTACCCAAAAAATATAGAGATTTAACTATTAGTTGTGAAAACCCTAGCATTATTGATGGCACTGAAAAAAATGATTTTATCGAATACGAACCCTGTTGCGAATGTGTACCATGTTCACACATCATTGGTAGTGATTTTTATGGTGGTAATTATCCCGAAAATTATAAAAATAATTTAATTATTAAAAAGAAACAAGATATATTATCATTGGGTGGTGATATTTATACTAAAGATGGTAAAAGTCTCGCAAGTTGGGAATTACGTGAATTAGTCTATCAACAACCACCAATTGATTATCCACCAAATGGTCAGTATGAATTAAATATTGAGTATGATGTTGAACCAAATAATTATGATGAACCAACTGATGAACCCAAAGATGAAAAAAATTGACCCAAAAATTCACAAATAAACACCAATAAAATGGATTTAGAAAAAATAAAAACACTATCTGAAATTAAACAATTCCTTGAGGGTAGTAATGATGAATTAAAATATTTGGTTAATGTTGAAGCAAGTAATAAAACCAATTATGCTAATTGTTTTATTCATGAACCCGGACAAAAGCCAAGAATGATTCAGGTTAAATATCACCCATTTTTATATTTTAAAGATTTAAAGGCCAATGGGGTGGAATTATATGCTGATCAAAAAGATTTGATACCACAAAAAATGATTCAGTATGGTCTTACACACACCAGATTGGAAACTGGTAATCAGAAAAGGTTGATGGATGGGTTTTGTTTTAAAATGTCAAGTAATCAATCATTTCAGGCGATTTTGGATTTTTTTAAAGATGGCGGTGTTGATCCATATGGTAAATTAAAAAATAAAAAGGGTAAATTAATTAAAAATAAAAAGGGTGAGGATACCTTTCTTTATAGGAATTTATTTTATAATGTAAAGCCATATGAGCAATTCATGATGGCAAATAAGTGTAGATTGTTTAAGGGTATCGAAGAATATAAAGACGTTCATAGGGTTACATTTGATATTGAAACAGGTGGCTTAAGATTTGAAAGATCAAGAGTTTTTGCCATTGGTATACGTGATAATCGTGGTTTTGAAACTATCATTAAAGCAGAGGTTTTAAATAATGATAATGCTGAAAGAGATTTAATTATAAAATTTTTCAAAATTATTACAGATTTAAATCCAGCAATTATTGCAGGGTTTAATTCAGAAAATTTTGATTTTGAATTTATTTTAGGCAGAGCCGAAATATTGGAAATGGATATAAAGAGTTTCAAAACAACAATTAACGATAGAATACCAATACAAAGAAGAAAGGGTGCAACGTTTAAACATGGTTCTGAAACAGATCACTATACCTCAACACAAATGTGGGGTACTTCAGTTGTTGATATTTTACATGCAGTGAAGAAAACTGCTGCAATTAATTCGGATATTAAGGAACACAAATTAAAATATATCGCAAAATTTGAAAAAATTGCGAAGCCTGATCGGATGTATATTGAGGGTGATAAGATTTTTAAGTTTTTTGAAGAACGAAAAGTGTTTTTAATTAACACAAAGAATGAATATATTAAAATACCAGATAAATTTCAAACCGTTGGTTTAAACTTATATAAACTCCAAGAAAATAAGGATGTAATATCTTCTGAAAGATATAAATCATTAAAATCACAATATTTAACTGGTAATGATGATTTTATTGATTGGTTTAAAGAATATGCGTTACCAACTGAAAAAATAAAATTTATTAGTGGTAATAAAATTGTTGAACGATATTTACTTGATGACTTATGGGAAACTGAGGGGGTTGATGAAATTTATAATCAATCTTCTTTTTTACTTGCCAAAATTGTACCCACAATCTATTCAAGAATTTCTACTATGGGTACTGCTGGTATTTGGAACTTATTAATGACAGCATGGAGTTATGAGAAGGGTATTGCAATTCCATGTCCTGATGTTGATAAAAGATTTGGTGGTGGTTTGGTAAGGTGTTATAAGGTTGGATTTTATGAATATTTTGTAAAAATTGACTATGCTGGTCTATACCCAATGCTTCAATTATCTAACGATATATTTCCAATATTTGATTATACTGGTGGTATGCGTAAAATGTTACTTTATTCAACAACGGTTCGTAACATTTATAAAAAACTTGCAAATTCAGATAATTTAAATGAAGAAGAGGTTTTTATTTTAAAAGAAATCGATCACGATGCATATCACAAATTTATCACAAATACATTAACTAGTTTAGATAGAGCAATTTTCAAAATAAAACAATTACCAATCAAAATTTTAAATAATTCACAATTTGGTGCATTAGGCTCTAATGTGGCCTACAATTGGTCTGATAATGTTTGTGCAGGTAGAATTACTTGTTTGGGAAGATTGGAACTCAGACACGCTGTGGATTGGTTTACAAGATATAATTGTACTGCTTTATATGCTGTAACTGATGGTATTAATTTTGGTGTACCAAAAACAACCAAAATAATTATCGGTGAAAATATTTTAACACCGGACACAACATCAGATGTTGAACTTGATATTAATACCGCATGGCAATATAATGGAAAAACTGGTATTAGTGCTTTAATTGAAAAATATAATACTGAACAAATGAAATCAAGCTTCATGTCTGTTGATAATGACGGTGAATTTGCATCATGTATAAATCTAAAAAAATTGAATTATGCAACACTTTCAATAACCAAAGATAAAAAAACTGGTGAAATGAAAGAAAAGATTAAATTAACTGGCAACTCAATTAAGTCTAAAGTTATGCCAGAATATTGTAATGATTTTTATGAAAAGGGTTTGAATTTAATTTTACATAATAAAGGTTCAGAATTTATTGATTATTATCAGGAATATGTTCAGGATATTTATTATAAAAGAATTCCATTAAAGAAGATTGCCAATAAAACGAAATTTAAAAAAAGTCTTCATTCATATTTAAATAGAGGTAATGATAAAAATGGTAAAAAATTGGCTGTTCAGGCACATATGGAATTATTAATTGAAAAACGTAATTCTATAGCCTTAGATTTATTTGAGGAACATAAAGCAAATTTAGTTTTTACAAAAAATGAAGAGGATTTAACACTTGAAGAGAAATTCAATTTGGTTTCAGATTATATGCCACCAGAACCAGAATTAGATACGTTAATTTATCACATCAATAATGGTTACACACAATCAAATGGGCATTCAAGTAAGGTTATTGATAAAATTACTGGTCAGGAACGTTATTCATCTTCAATTATAACACAAGACGAACTAGATAAGAATCCTAATATGCTTGGAGAATATAATGTTAAATTATATCTTGCAGCATTTAATAAAAAAGTTAAACCAATTTTAATTGGTTTTGATCCTGAAATTGCAAAAAAGATTTTAGCTAAAGTTGTAAAGAAAAAAGAAAAAGATGCTTTAGGTAAAAAGATTACTATTGAAAAATTAGAAATATTAACATTTAATGATAGTGAATTACAATTAAAATGTTATGATAGTGATACAATCGAAGAATCAATGTATTTGGAAAAATCTGAAATTGATTATTGGAATGAAAATGGTTATGACCCACGATTAACATTTAATGGGTTTAAAACACCAGAAGATAATAAAATTCATTATGAGGTTTATGAAGAAGCGTTGAAATATTTAAACGATAAAATGATTTCAGTAAATAAACCTCTGATTAAAACAATGAATGATAAATATTCTAAGGGTGATTTGGTTTTATTAAAAAGAGATTTTATATTCACGCTTGCCGAATATAATGGTGAATATCTTAATATTATTAAACAAATTGAAAATCTTCCAAAAACAGAATATCAAATTAAAGTAGAAACCGATAGGGCAAAACTTATAGAAAGAAATAGATTAATCGCATCTGGAGAACTTGTAAAAACTGATGCTGAATTAATCGAAGAAGATAGAATTGCCGTACAAGATGGCTTGAGAAGAAAATATTATATGGAGTTTTTGGAAAGTCTAGATAAAGAAACAGACATCTCTTTTGAAGAATTTATTAATGATGATGTTGCCATTGAATTGGATGAATATATTGCTGATATTGAACTTTTTGAAGAGAAAACCCTAGTTGAATGTGGTATGATTGAACAATAATGATATTTTAAAGTATTTATACAAGAAATCTATAGATTATGAAAATTAAAGCTTTAAATGAAATTATTGATGCCAATGGCGAATTGATCGGTGCTAACGATATTCCAACATCAGGCCCAAACTTAGATAGTGCTGCAAACAACACCACAGACTATAACATGAAGGTCGGTACACAACCCTACAGATTTGATTTTATGGGAAGAATGGGATTTGGATTACAACCTTTCTATGAAAATGATAATAGTAAAGATGGTGATAATCAAGATGATAACGAATTGTTGAAAGATATTGCAAAATTAATGTATGATAAGTATATGGAGGTTTTGAAGCATTATTACAAACATCCGAATCAACTAAAATCTGATTATAGGGTTAAGTCTGAGCAGACTTTTGAAACACAAGAAACAAAATATAAGAATGTTGATTTTAATTTAGCTAAGAAAGTTTTAAAAATCGTTGATCAACATTTATCTTCAAAAGATGAAAAGAAGAATATTGATGAGGGTGTTGTGGTTGAGGATAAAATGATGGAGAAGAAATCTGAGGAAGAAATGAGTAAAAAGACCGAAAGTAATGATATTAAGGATAAAAAATTGGTTAAAATTGCCGGATTAATAAGTAAAATGCCTGATAAGGATGTTGATAAATTAATGACATTATTGGAAAAGAAAAAATAGATTGGAAAAGAGTTTTATCGGTAGGATTGAATATATTGAAAGATATCCAAAAAAATATATAAAGGTTTTGGAGAATTCTAAGAATTTCAATAATGTTACTTGGGGTCAAAAACTCTATAATTATGACAATAAAATAACCGAAATTCCAAAATGTCCTGTTTGTGGTAGATTGGTTGAGTTTAAAAAATATTCTATCGGTTATAAAACATACTGCTCCAATGAATGTCGATATAGCGATGATATATTAAAAGAAAAAATCAAACAAATCAACATTCAAAAATTTGGCACACCGTGTACATTACAAAATAAGGACATTAAAGAAAAAATTAAAAAAACAACTCTAATTAAATTTGGTGTTGATCATCCATCAAAATCAAAAATCGTTAGGGATAAAGTAGAAGCTACCAACATTGAAAGGTGTGGATTTAAAACAAACTTATTGTGTGATGATACCAAGAGAAAGGTGGTAGAAACCAATTTAAAGATTTATGGAACCAAGCACCACTCACAATCTGAGGTTGTTAAAGAAAAAACAAAACAAACAAATTTAAAAAAATGTGGGTTTGAATCTAATTTGATTGAACCAGAATTAGTTCAAAAGATTAAGGATAAAAATTTGGAAGATTTTGGTGTTGAATTTATCTCACAAACACCCGAATTTAGAGATAAAATGGAATCAACCAAAAGGGAAAATAATAGAATCAAAATATCTAAACTTTTAAATATTAATGTTGATGATGTCACATACAATAGAAATGAAATTATCATAAGAAATTATTGCAAGGAACATCACGAATTTTCAATAAGTCCAAACATGTTTAATTTAAGGTGGACAAGATACGATAGAAAAGTCTGTATGTTATGTTATCCAAGTATACAATCATCATCAATAAATGAAAAAGAAATCGGTTTGTTTTTAAAAGAATTGGGTGTTGAGTGTATTTTGGGTGGTAAAAAAATAATAAAAAATAGAGAAATTGATATTTATATACCACAAGATAAATTAGCAATTGAATATAATGGTTTATATTGGCATTCAAACGTATATAAGGATATGAATTATCACTTGGAAAAAAGAAATTTATGTTCAAAAGTTGGAATAAATTTAATACAAATTTTTGAAGATGAGTGGATTCACAGAAAACATTTGGTTAAATCAATGATAAAATCTAAGTTAAATATACCAGACATTAAACTTAATTCAAGTGAATGTGTTATCAAAAAAATCACACTGGATAAATTAATACATTTTTTGGAAAATAATAATTTAAATGACTTCAGCGTTAATGTTAGATGTTTTGGTTTATTTTATAATGATGAACTGGTATCCGTAATATCTTTTGATAGTGATAATATTTTAACACATTGTGATAAATTAAATGTTAATGTTGATGGTTCATTAAGATCATTTATTGATTTTTATCTTAATAAGCATGATTATGAGATTTTATATTATACTGTTGATGATAGATTCTCAATAGATTATGAGTATAAATCAATGGGTTTTAAAGTGATTTCACATATTGAACCAAAAAAATTCTTGGTTGATAGAAATAATGTTGAAAGATATCCAATTGATGGGGAGAATTTTGTGTTAAATGAAAAAGATTTAAGTATTTATGATTGTGGTTACACAAAATATTGTTTAAAGAAGTAATAATGGCAAATTCACAATTATACGGCAAATCATATAGAATACCCCCAGATATTTTAAATAATGTCAAGAGGGCTAAAATATTATATCCAACAAGTACTGGTATAAAACGTGCTAATAACTTATTGGGTGGTGTTATAACATTTCAGGGTATGGAAAGAATAAAACACGATTTAGAACATTTTATAAATGATAAAACACAATACGAACTTGCTGGTGGTGAATTAATGCTTCAATTTGTAAATAGAATGTTAGGTTCTGAAAGGGCTGCTGTAAAACGTTCAGATGGTGTTAAACAACCAATATTACCTAATTTAAATACCGATAGTAAACCAGAATCATTAAAATACGAATTGAATGAAATAAAAAAAGAACAAATAAAAAATGCAATTTGTATAATTGTTAATGGTGATAATAAGTTCTTATTATTAAAAAGGATTGAGGGTGAAAATTATTGGGGTTCAGGACAATGGGGATTAGTTGGTGGTGGTGTTGAGAAGAAAGATAAAAATCCAGAAGCTGCTGTACAAAGAGAAATCGAAGAAGAAACTGGTTTACATTTGAGTAAATTTATTAAAAGGTTTAGTATTCAAAGAGGTTCAAATGAAACTGAATATATTTTTGTTAGTAGATATAATGGTGGTGGAACTGATATTGCTTTAAACGATGAACATACAGCCTATGGTTGGTTTAGCTTTGATGAATTAAAAGAATTGGATACTGTACCACACTTAAAAGAGTTTATAGTAATGGCTTTTAAGAAATATTAATTTTAAAGTATTTATAAAAAATAATATTAATTAAATAAAAACATTTAAAATGGCAAACGATACTGGTGGTGGACAAAACCAAGATAGTAAATTAGGTAGAATGAGTATTGCATATAGAAATGCATTAATTACTAAAAATGATTATAGTGTTAATTCTGAATATTATGCTGGTCATCCAGATGCATTATCAACTGGTGATGAACAGGGTAAGGGTGAAACTAATACCATTGGTGGTAAAACGGATATTTCTAAAAGAGATGCACTGATTACCAAAAATAAATATAATTTCGGTAAAGAATATAATTCTGGAAACATGTAATTTCTATGTTGAACGAAATTAAAACTTTTATTGAGAATGTTAAACATTTCCGACAAATTCTTAAAGAAGGTGTTGGTGATTCCGTTATTGTTAATGCTATAAATCAGCATAAATATTTATATATTTATTATGCTGGTGACAATACTACGTTGAAAGGTTACAGAACAATAAAACCTTTTGTATTGGGTACATCAACAGCAGGTAATAAGGTTTTAAGAGCATGGCAAGAAGCTGGTTCAAGTGATAGTTATGCAGGTTTAACTGGTAGGAAAAGAGAAGATCATGAATATTTTTATACAAAAGATGGCATAAGGATTGAAAGAAAAATCGAAAATTTACCAGCCAAATTGAAAAATAATCCGGGTGCTACAAAAGCATGGTTGGCTGGTGAAAAAGAAATCTTTACTGAAAAGTCAATGAAACCCGGATGGAGATTATTTCGTGTTGATGGAATAACTTCAGCACTTCCAACAGGAAAACAATTCGGTGTTGATGAGAATCACATACCACCACTATATAATCCAGACGATAAACAGATGACAAGTATTATTGCTGCTGTTCAAGTTGGTAAAGAAGATGGTGAGACTAAAACAGATGGATTGGATTCAATCACCAAACCAGATAATGTTCAACAAAGTGTTGATAAAAGTTTCTTTAAAACACAAGCACCCAAATTTCAACAATTTTATAAGGCTGCAACAAAACAAAGAGAAGCAACCAAAGAAGAAATCGAATCATTATATAATGTTGCTGTTAGAGTTAGAAAGAAATCACCAAACAATTTAAATGTTGTTTATAATCAAGGTGGAGATATGGTTCTGAAAGATGTGAAAGACCCAAATGTGCCACAAGATTCAATAGTTGGAAATCTTAAAGATTTATATACAAAATTTGTAAATCCACAAAGTGTTAGTAATAATTCATTCTTGAAAAGAAGTTCTGAAACATCAAAAAAACAAGCAGATCAAAATATTCAAGAAAAAAAGAATCTTTTTCGATAATCCAACGTATTTATAAAAAATAATAAAATATTATAAAATATGGCAGTTCCAGTAAAAGTAGATTTAAACAAACTCAGGGATGAGATTGCAAGTGAAAAAGTAAAGGTTCGTGGAGTACCACAAAGGTTAGGAAATGCAACAGGAAATTTTGCAGCACCAAAAGATGAATTCTTACATGGTTTAATGACATCATTACAAACAGGTGCAGAAACACCATCTTCAAAATTATTGCGTGAGGTTGATACACATGCGGAAACAAAGCCCGGAGGTTTAGTCAAAACAAAAACACCAACTAGAAGACAACCCCAACAACAACAGGAAGAAACAGAATTTTATCAACCCCGTCCACAACAACCAAGACCTATTGTGTTTGGTGAATCAGAAGATAGAGAGAATGCAATGTATAGGGATTTTGAAAAAATGAAGAAAAGCACACTTGCTGATGCAATTCAAGAGGGTCTAACACAAAGAGGTGCAACTCAAGGAATGCAAATGCAGCCACAAAGATATGGTAACCAGCCAATGGCAATTAATGAACAAGCATTAGTTGAGAATGTGCGTGGTGCTGTTAATGGTTATTTAGCTGAAAGCCTTATGCCGATCTTAGAAGAATCGACACGAAGTGTTATTATTGAGATGTACGCTGCTGAGAAGCTTAAAACAGTATTAAAAGAAAATAAGGATTTGATCAAAGAATATATAATTGAAGTTTTCAGGGAACTGAAAGCCAAACAAAAATAGTGTTTATTGTTGTTGTTAGTTTTTAATTGCCAATAGATAAACTTTATTGGCATTTTTTAGTATTTATAATAAATTATTTTTATTCTTCTCTCCAAATATTATGGTAGAACAAGCTATTCAAGAAATTATTAAAGAATTATACAACAATAACGATGGTAATGATGATATTTTATCTGATATTGGTGATACCGATAATGAAGTTAGAAGCATGTGGTCAATAATACCATATGGTGTTTCAGATGGTCCGAATGTTATTAATATTGTTGAAGATGAAACCCTTGAACTGATTGATGAGGGTATTGTTAAAGAATATGGTGATAGAATGGCTAATTTTGTTACCAAATATTTGGGTTTAGGAAGTCCGAAATATTTGGGTGGCGGTTTTAATGGAAAGGCTTATACTGTTGATGATAAGGTTTTAAAAATAACATCAGATTTAAGTGAAGCCAATGAAAATTTAAAACTTATTGGAAAACCGTTAAATTATATTGCTCAACCATATCATGTGTATGTACTCACACCAAAATCTGGTTCAACAACGCAAAGGGCATGGGTTATTCTTTTGGAAAAATTAAAACTGAATGATAATTATTTCCAAAGAATGTTTAATAGATTGGAAACAATAACGGAATTATTATTTAGTCATGACAGATATAATATTTTAGAAACATATTATTATTATCGACAAACATATAATAATGCATATAAAGATGATATTGAAATATATTTGAATAAAAATCCCGAAGATTCTAAATTTTATCATGGTATTTTAAATATTATCGATGAATTAATTTCTTATGGTATCGAAAGCCTTGATTATATGAATTATAGAAATTTAGGCTTTAAACCAAGTGGAAATATTGGTTATTTTGATGTTGGTGCTGGTAATGATGATGAAAGTATTGAAAACAAACCCGAACCAATACCAGTTGATGAAGATGCACTAGCATTCACCACAACAGATAATGAGGTTGGAACATCAGGTTATCCAGAATATGCACAAGGATATTATGGTGGTGATACTGATACGGAAGATATAGATTTGCATTATGTTAATGAAAGAGAATTGTCATCAATGCCTAATAGTCAAAGTGTTGAGGTTAAACAAAAGTGTAGATTAGGTGGAAATGGAAATACCTCAACGGCATGTAATACTGGTGATATTAATAATTTAAGTCTTAAATCAATCGTAGAAAGTGTATTAATTGAAAATTCGTTTAAAGAACATATTGGTTGGTTATTACCAGATGATAAATTTATACCAATTAGAAGTCATATAATTTATTTAAGACAGAGATATAAAGATGTTCTAGATAAAAATAATGAAAATCCTGATAATGATGAAGTTCCTGAAGAAGATTTATATCGAATGGCATACGATGAGGGTTTAATTAGAATTTGGATGGAGTTTTATGATTCTGGACCCGAATTGGGCATTAGAGGAAAAGATATTAATCGAATCAAAGATGTTGTAGAAACTTATTACGAATTCTTTGCAAATAGACAAAGTAGGGTTTATGTGGATATTTTTGGTGATACACGAAACAGTTATAAATTTGTGCTACCACAAGATAAAGAAGAATTTGCAAACTTTATATTTGGAAGTGGTTCAAATAATAATGGTATAATTAATGAAGATTACACCAACGATTTAAAAAGAATGTTTGGTGAAGATTATCTAGGTTGGATATTACCAAATAATGAATTTATTAAACTTCCAAATCATTATGAATATTTAAGAAAAATGTATCCTGATCACGATAAAAATTTTGATTTTAGTGGCGAACAAACTGAAGATGATGAGTTTCAACAATTATATCATAAAGCATTTAAAGATGGGTTAATCAGAATTGATTATCAATATATTGATAACAGACCAAATTTATCTATTCAGGGTTATAATAAAGAAAGAATTAAAAGTATTGTTGAAACTGTTTATTATCCACAACTATCTAAGATTGAATCAAGTATTCATATTGATGTAAACGGAAATAATGAAACCTATAATCTTCCACAAGATAGAGAGGATTTAAATGAATTATTGTTTGGTAATGGTAGATCAAGGAATGGTAGAACTTTAGAAGAAAATAATATTGGAATTCAAGAAAATAATGATACCTTTGCAAATTCAAACGGATTTGCTATTCACGATGCAAATGATTTTGATTTGAAAGACTTTGAAATTTATAGTATTAATAGTTTACCAATACCAGAGCAAATAAAACGTATTGTTGATAATTATATTGACAATTGGGCAAAGGAAAACAAATCTTCGGAAAATTTGAATGAAAATATCAAAGAAAAAGAAAGCAAATATAAAAATACAAAAGCATCATTACAGGCATCTAAATCAATAAGTAAAGAAATGAAAGAATTAATTGCTAAATACTTAACAAGTGGTAGCAATTATAAAATGGGTGGCAGGGTGTTTGGCTTAATTAAACCAAAAGGGTTTACAGAAAAAACACCCAAATCATCAGGAGTTAGTCTTGGGGCTGATAAAAAAGGATTTTTTTGTTACACACATAGAGCAAGATGCCATAGTTACCCAACGCCAGAAGATATACCAATAAAAGAAATAAATTTCATAGAATCAACAGGATAATATTAATAATATGGCAAACGTATCATATAGTGCTGTAGTTCTTGATGATAGATCAAGACAAAAACTAATCACATTTTTTAGCAATAGAGGTTTAATGCCAGAGGGTTGGGAGGTTGTTGCACATCACCAAACTATTAATATGGGAGAGATTAACCCACAATATGAAAAATATTTAGGTTTAGCTGTAAGATTGAATGTTGAAGAATATGCAATCAATGATAAGGTTATGGCTGTGGGGGTTTCGGGCTTTTATAGTGATAATCCACATCCACACATAACGATTGCTGTAAATAGGGCTAATGGTGGAAAACCAATGATGTCAAATGAATTAACAGATTGGATTAAATTAAAACAACCACTAACATTAACTGGAAAAGTAACTGAAGTACCATATAAGATTTAAAAATGATAAAGAGATTATGTTTTTATGATTTTGACGGAACGGTTTCCGATAGTATGATGCCAGAACAAGGAAAGCATATATGGAAACAAAAAACTGGGCAAGATTGGCAATATAAAGGTTGGTGGTCTAAAATTGAATCATTAGATAAAAATGTATTTGAAAATAAACTTTTCCCAAATATTATTAAATTGATTAAATCCGATTGTAATAATTCCGAAACTTATGTTGTTATATTAACCAATAGAATGCTACATTTCGAAAACAGAATTAAAGAGATATTAATAGAAAACGGAATCAATGTTGATGAAATTAATACGAAAAGAGATTACCATAATAAAGGTCAGAGATTATTATCATATATTGAGAAATTTCCAGATTTAAAACAAATAAATTGTTATGAAGATGATGATGAAAAAAATTATTGAATTATTATCAACCAAAGATAAAATTGATGGTTCAATAGATTTAAATATTTATAAAGCCGATAACGGTAATTTAACTTTAGTTAATTCAAACAATAGGTTGGTTGAAATTATAAATGAAGAAATTAGAAAAAAAATTATAATTTAATAGTATTTATTGGAAATATAAGAAGAATGCTAAATAATGGAAGACCATACCACCTCCCGCAAATTCACGCACCTCTAACTGAAGTGTTTAAAAAACTTAATGAAGAGGGTGTTGAATTTGAAGTAATACAAACCGATCCTAATACATTACAACCAACACAAAAATTTGTATTCGCAGATGAAATTTCAAATTGTATTCCATCTGAATCAAACCCAATATGGGTATCATCTGAGAATCAAATAGCCGATGGTCACCACAGGTGGTTAAATTCAATAAATTCAAATACACCTATTTTTGCAGTAAAACTAAACCTTAATCATAATGATGCTTGTCGTATATTAAACAAAATACAGGATATTTATGATTATTCGGAGAATTTAAAAATGGAGGATGTTGGAAATGACTACATTAACGATTATAATAGCAATAATAACGATGAAAAGAATGAGTTCCTATCGTCACTTGAAATCGACAACTCAAATATAGAGGAAGATAGCGAAAAAGAACCATCAAAACCTGAGGTTGTTGTAGCATATCGAAAAGAGCCGATTAAAGATAATTCAATTATTGGAAACTTTTTCAGTTTAAAACCTATTGAGGGTTATGATAAATATGAAATAGAATTTGATAATTTATTAGATACCAATCATTTGGGTATAACATATAAAAGTGGTCAAGTACCCATAGATGTATTATCAAAGGCTTGGTTTCCACACATAAATTTTGAAAAACTTGCTAAAGAATATAATACTGATGTAACCAACTTAAAAAATAAAGCTATTGCACATAAAGCAATGCAGCAAGGTTTTGATGGAATTAAATATGGGGATAATTTAATACAAGGATTAAAATAATTAAAAATACTATTTATATAAAAAATTTATTATGCCAACATTTAAAATTATAAACATTACAAACACTTTGGGTAAGAGAGACCCGAAATATAATTCAATTGCAACTATTGATTATGTTGATAGAATGCAAAAGAAAAAAATGATGATTAATCCGGGTGAAACATCTTATTTGACTATTACACAATTACCAGTTTCGGTTCAAAAAATGATGGTTATTGGTAATTTAAGTGTACAAGAAATTTCGGGTACTGAATTAAAGGACATTATGAAACCCAAAATTGTTGTTCAAACTGCTATTATTAAGTCTGAAGAACCACCACAACCAATTAAAAAAAGAATTAAAACAGAAAATCCACCAACAGAATAATTTTTTTATTATTTTTTCTTTGATTATTCATTTTATTTTTATACTTTTGCTTTTTGTTAAATGATAATGAAGATACCAATAGATATAGATAGTGAAATTGAATTGATTAATGATTTTAAGTCTGGATTTAATCTTTCAGAATTAAACTCAAAATACGTTGGGTCAAGAAAAAGACTAAGAGAAATTTTATTCAAACATAATCTAATAAAATCAATTGAACCAACAAGAAGATATTTATTATTGGGTGTTAAAAATGAAGAAATTAGAAATAAATTAATTTCACGTTATTCTGAAGAAAAAGATATATTAAAAATAGGTGAAGAGTTAAATTTACCCTATGGTGTTATATACAATTATTTGGTTAGCGTTGGATTACATACTTCAGAATTCGCACACATAATTCATAATGAAAAAGTAAGAAAATATCAATTAAATGAAAAGTATTTTGATTGTGTTGATTGTGAAGAAAAAGCGTACTTTTTAGGTATTTTATATGCTGATGGAACTAATTCAACAAAACAAACAGAGGTTCTTTTACGATTAAATGTTGATGATATAGACATATTAATTAAATTAAACAATTTAATTCAACCAACAAAACCAATTTTATTGTGTCAAGATAATAAACAATATAAATTGGCTATTAACTCAAAAATATTATCACTTAGATTAGCAGAATTGGGGGTTATCCCAAATAAAACATTCACATTAAAATATCCAGATTGGTTGAAACCCGAATTGAACAAACATTTCATTAGAGGGTATTTTGATGGTGATGGTGGTGTAACATACAATAAAAAGAATAAAGGTTTACAAATATCATTTACTGGTACAGAAGAAATTATAACATCGATTAGAAACATTTTAACTGAAGAAAATAATATGGGTGTGGTTAAACTTTATTGTAGATTTCCAGAAAGAAATAACAATAACAGAACCCTTTATTATTCTGGAAATGGTAATGCTAAAAGATTTTACGATTATATCTATTCTGACTCTAAATTATATATGTTAAGAAAGAAAAATAAATTTGAAGAATATATTAAAATGTAATGGCAAATACACAAATAAAATTATCTATGGAAAAGAAAGAAAAAATTAAAGTATTATTCTATAATATGGATCAGGCTGGAGTTGCCTATTTTCGTCAGCAAACACCAGCAATGGAGATGGAAAGATATTATTCAGACGATTTTCAAATTGAATATAATCCGAATTTAGATTTTAGTAAATCAGAAACTATTGAATATCTTAAAACTTTTGATATTATTAATTATCATCGTCAATTAATTGATGACACACAAAAATTACAATCGTTAGCAAAAGAATTAAAAGAGGCCGGAACTATTTTGGTTTTGGATATTGATGACTATTGGTTCTTACATAAAGATCATCCATTTTATCCATCAAGTGTTGAGGGTAAAATGCATGTTCCAATTATGGAAAATTTAAGAACTGCAGATTATATTACCACAACAACAGATGTGTTTGCAGAAGAAATAAAAAAAGTTACAAAAAAGAATAATGTTGAGGTTTTATTTAACGCTATTGACCCTGATTGGATGAAACAATTTCAAAATAATTGGAAACCAGACCCAAAGGGTAGAGTTAGAATTACATATGCAGGGGGTTCAAGTCACCGTGTTGATTTGATTCAATTTGAAGGTGTTGTTAATACACTCTCTGGTGATCCTGAATTAAAAGATAAATTTGTGATGCAACTTGCTGGTTTTGATACTGAGGGTGATACATTCGACATTACATTTAATCAAGATTTTGGTTTGGCACTAAAAGAAGTTGGTTTATGGAATAATAAAATTGTTAAAATCATAAATAAGACCAGAGGTAATGTTGATATGATTCCGGGCTTGAGCGATAAAATTAAAAATCAATTTAGAGGTAAAGTCTTTTCAACAGAAAAAAGATCAATCAATTCATTAGAAAGCGTTTATGTTTTTTATGAAAATATGTTAACCAATAATCATAAAATGATTAAAAATCATGATTATGAACAATGGTTGTTAAATTATGAACGTAATTTTAAATATGATGGAATTGAAGATCAAAATTATGTTAGAACGTGGACTGAAAAGGCTAATGCATATGCTAGTATATTAAATCAAACAGATATTGTATTAGCACCACTGGCAGATAATCCATTTAATAAAATGAAAAGCAATCTTAAGCAAGTTGAGTGCTGGACACGTAAACTTCCAATTGTTTGTTCTGATTTGGTTCCATATAATGTTGAGGGTAGACACATGGAGAATTGTATTCTTGTGCCATATAAGAGTACTTCCAATAAATATTGGGCCAAATACCTTAAAAGATTAATTCTTAATCCTGAATTACGTAAACAACTTGGTGAAGGACTTTATGAAGACTTTAAAGAAAGATACCATTTGGCTAATGTTACCAAAAAAAGAGTCGAATTCTATAAGAAAATGATTGAAATTAGAAATGAAAAAAATGTGGTTCTTTAAAAAAATAGGTTTAAATCTATACTTATTATTTTCCTTTATTAAGTTCTACATTGGAACATTATTATATAATGTCGAAATGGATGTCTTTGGTGAAAAGGCTGAACTTGATGAAAAAAATAAGAAAAACATTAGGATGCGACATAGAAATCAGGTTCTTGAAGATTTTTATGCTGGTAGACGTAATGAAAAAGCCGTTCAAGACTACTATGAAATCCTTCGTAAAAGTGCGAAATTTCTCCGTGAAGCCACACCACATAAAATGGCTGTTGTGGCAGATAAGTTTTCAATGTCATATGGTATGAAAGATAAATTTGGTAGAACGTATGAACATTATGGGTTTTATGATGAAAAATCTAAACATTCTGGTAAGACTTTGGCAGAGGTTATTCAACTAAATTATGAAGAAAGAAGAACCAAAGATGATAATTATCAGATGATTACAATCTTTAATAATAATCCAATTGAAGCAGGTTTAACTAAAGCATTAAAAACTGAGGTTAAGAAAAAAGCAAATGGTGAAGAATATGAGGTTCTGGATATTATTGAAAAATCAAAACAATTTGTATTTCCAATAAAAGTTTATCGTGAAATTGAACCAATTAATAAAATTGAACAATTAACTCAATTCCTACATTTAAAGAAAATAACAGAAGAACTTGTTCAGTTGGAATTTTTTATACCCTCAAAATTTAAAACCGAAACAATAACAGAAGATTCACCAATATTTTCTGAATTAACAACAATGAAACATATTGGAATTGATGATGAATATGGCGTTACAAGAAGATTTGGAGATTTGAAATTTAAAAAAAGATTACAACATAAAGATTTTGAGGTCTGGAAATTTATTGGTCAAGAAGCAGAAGACTTAGGAACTTATTAATAATTATAAATAATTTAAAAACAAAAACAACATGGAAAATTCATTTTTACAAAACCTGAAAAAAGCAGTGGAAACTGGTGAAAAAAATCCTGAGATAATTAAACATTTGGATGAAATTGATAAACGTTCAAGTGAAATTGGTTATGAAAATGCTGTTAATGCAATTGGTGATAGACTTGAAACCACACCAAAACCACCCGCAGTTACTGAAGAAGAAGCACTTGCAGCCAATAAAAAAGCTGCAGAATATATGCAACAATTAAAAGAAGAAGAAACCTCTTTAAAAGCAATGGCAACCTTAACAGATATTGAACAACTTTGTGTGGATTCAATTTTGGATATGTTTGATTATATTAAAAGTCTTGAAGAAGATTTTAATGACGATAAACCACATAATAAACCCTTGTTAGAATTAATAGATGCCATCAAGATAAAATATTTACCATTAAATTTGTCAGATGGTTCAAATAAAACTCTAACTTATATTGATTAATTGTAAAATAGTGCTTATATTTGCAGAATATTTATAACCCTTAAAATTGAAATCTTATGGCAGCAGTTTATGAAAAGCCCAGTGAAGCACTGGCAGAATTATTTGATAAAGTAAAAGAATCAACATCAATCCCACATTGGGTAGAATTCGAATTGTTGATTAACAACAAATTAAAAGATGTTTACAAAATTGTAAAACTGAACGACCTTATTGGTGCACTTACTGAAGGTATGAATTTTGTTGTGGTAGTTAACGAAGAAATTATTGAACAACTACCAGTGGAATTACAGGAAATTCTTTTGGTTGAATCATTGGCAGGGGTTTTTATTTCTGAAAGCGATGCAATTAGCCTTGAAAAGCCCAACTTTTCAACGTTTACAGGCGTACTTCAAAAATATGGTCATGACAAAATTATCATGATGAAAGAAAGTGTTAAAAGTCTTTATGATGCAGTGAAACAAAAAGAGGATGAAGAAAAGGCACAGAAGAAAGCTAAACGTGCCGAAAGAGCAGCCAAAAAAGCTGCGAAGTAGTGCTTGTTATTTATACGAAGCAATAAACCCTGACAGAAATGTTGGGGTTTGTTGTTTTATAATGTATTGATAGTTTTATTTAACCAAAGTATTTATAAAAAAATATTGATGAAAACATATAATATTAAATTCCCACTAACAGATAATGTTGTAACCAACACTTTTTTTGAATTAAATAGCGTAACCAAAAATTCGTTGAGTTCAGACTTAATGCTGTTATTGTTAACACAAAAAGGAGAACGCTGGTATGAACCACGTTATGGAACGAATTTGCTAAAATATATATTTGAGCAAAATGATTCTTTAACTACAGACGGCATTGAAGAAGAGATTAAAAATACTGTTAATTTGTATATACCAGCATTAACCATTGATAAGGTTGATTTTATTTATCCAACAGATAATGAAGAAGATCAGAATCAATTGGTTGTTAATGTGAGATTTACATATAGCGAAGATGTTTTCAGTGAACAAAGTACATTAAGTATAACATTTTAAAATATATGCAAACAAAAATAACCACCGAAGATTTTATCAATAGAGCACAAGGTGTGCATGGGGATAATTATGATTATTCTTTGGTGGAGTATGTTGATATGACAAAAAAAGTTAAAATAATTTGTAAAAAACATGGGATTTTTGAACAAGGTCCACACAACCATTTGAAAGGATGTGGTTGTGGTGTGTGTGGGCTAGATAGAAAAATTCTATTATTTAGTTCGAATACCAATGATTTTATTAAAAAAGCAAAAGAAACACATGGTAGTATATATGATTATTCTTTAGTGAGTTATGTGAATAGTATAAAAAAAGTTAAAATAATTTGTAAAACACACGGAATTTTCGAACAAACCCCAAATAATCATTTGAATGGTTCAATATGTTTAAAATGTTCAAATGAAAAAAAAGGGAAAAATAAAAGACTTGATAATAATAAATTTATTGAAAGAGCAAAATCTGTTCATGGTGATAAATATGAATACTCATTGGCAGAATATATCACCAGCCATAAAATGATCAAAATTATTTGTTCAATACATGGAATATTTAAAATAAGACCAACCAACCATCTCAATGGTCAGGGGTGTATGAAATGTGGTGTTAACAGTAGAAGTGTTTTAAAAACATCCAATACTGATGAATATATAAAGAAGGTGAAAGCTATTCATGGCGATAAATATGATTATTCGTTGGTTAATTACATAAAAGCAGAGGATAAGATTAAAATCGTTTGTGAGAAACATGGTGTATTTGAACAACGTACATATACACATTTGAGTGGTGGTGGGTGTGTAAAATGTTATCACGATTCCAAATTACTAACACAAAACGAATATATTGAGAGGTGTAAATTAATACACGATGGTAAATATGATTATTCGTTGGTATCTTATTTGGGTGGAGATAAAAAGATAAAGATAATATGCCCCGTTCATGGAGTGTTTGAACAAAAAGCAACAATACATATATTTGGTGGTGGTTGTAAAATGTGTTTTGAATCAAGGGGTGAGATTAAAATTTTGAAATTTTTAACTATTAATAATGTATTTAACATAAGGGAGAAAAGATTTGAATATTGTAAGAATTTAAATACTTTACCATTCGATTTTTATCTACCTAATCATAATATGTTAATTGAATTTGATGGGCAACAACACTTTGAACCAATTAAATATTTTGGTGGTGAAAAGAGATATCAACAATTGAAAATTAATGATGAAATAAAAAATACCTTCGCCAAAGAAAGCAATATCAAATTAATAAGAATAAAATATAATCAAATAAATAATATTGATTCAATATTAAATAAAGAATTAAATATAACATAACATGGCAAACACTTCTCAAAATAATATTATAAGATACTCATCAAGAATCTTTTCAGATGTCAGGACTGATTTGGTAGCATATATTAAACAAAGCTACCCTACAATATTGTCCGATTTTACAGATTCGTCCATAGGGGCGATTCTTCTGGATATCAACGCAGGTGCGGTAACCAACCTATCAACGATCAACGATAGGAGTTTCCAAGAGACACAGCGTATTAATGCACAACTAAGGTCATCTTTAATAGAGATAGCCAGAACATTGGGTTTTGCAATACCGGGGAAAAAACCTTCTGCAACAATTATTGATTTTTCTGTAAATATCCCTCCAAAGGGTGATAAGCCTGATGCTGATTATTATCCAATTTTATTTCCGGGTGCACAGGTAATGGGTGGTGGTAAAATTTTCGAAACACAATCTGTGATAGATTGGAATTCAAGTATATCTTCTTTGGGTGATGCAAATCGTTCAATTGTTCCAACGTATGATAGTAATGGTATTATTGTAAGTTATACGGTAACAAAGAGAGAGGTTGTAATTAATGGTACGACAAGGATATATAAGCGTATTATTAATTCTGTTGATGTTAAACCATTTTTAGAGATTACGTTACCAGATTCGGATGTTGTTGAGATTGATCAGGTGATATTACTTGAGGGTAGTAATTATTCAACTAATCCAGATATTTCCGAATTTTATAATGAAGATGTAAGATTTTATGAGGTTGATAATTTAGCTGAACAGAAGGTTTTTATAGAGAATAATTCTATAGCATCTTCTGGTATAACTAATGGTATTATGGCAGCTAAGTGGAAGTATATAACAAAGAAGTTTGTTAAGGAGTTTACATCTAATGGTTATTGTGTGTTAACATTTGGTTCTGGTGATGCTGATGTTGATGCTTTTAAGAGTGGTATGATAAAGGCTGGTGTAAGCAATCGTGCATTTCTTGATAATTTTTTAAATAATACTGCTTTGGGTGAAAAATTAAAGGCAAATTACACATTATTTGTAAGATATAGAACTGGTGGTGGTAGTAGTTCAAATATTGGTACGGGTGTATTGACACAATTGGGAACGTATCAAATGAGGGTGATGGGTTCAAGACAGGATGTAAATCAGAATGTTCAGAGAAGTTTAAAGGTTAATAATCCGATACCAGCAGTTGGTGGGAATGATGGATTAGGTATTGAACAGATTAGGAATTTGATTGCTTATAATTTTTCTGCACAGAATAGGGATGTACAATTAACAGATTATTTACTTCAGGTTTATAAAATGCCGGGAAAATATGGTTCACCATATAGAGCAAATACGTTTAAGGAGAATAATAAGATTGTTATTCCAATATTGGGTATTGGGAGTGATGGTAAATTATCAAATGTGAGTAATAGTTTATTGAGAGATAATGTTAGTGAATATTTGAGTGGGTATCGAATGGTTAATGATTATGTTGAAATAAGAAATGGTAGAATATTTCATTTGGCTTTTGATGTTGAGGTTTATGTTGAAAACACTTCTGATAATCAAATTGCAAATAATATTATTAAAGTTGTGAAAGATTATTTTAATATCGCCAATTATGAAATGAATGAAGATGTATTTTTGGGTGATTTACAGCAAAATATTTTAAAGGCAAATGGTGTTATTAACGTTATTAGCATTAAAGTATATAATAAGGTTGGTGGACAATATTCGGTTAATACAATTTCACAAGAAATTACAAATGTTGCAACGGGTGAAATAAAGATTATTAATAATACTATTTATTCTACCACTGATAGCATGTTTGAGATTTTAAATCCTGAAAAGGATATTAAGATAATATTAAGAAAAAAAGACGGAATGAATTGGAATTCATAAAGATTGATTAAATATGGAATATATAAAGAAAAAAATAAAACAATTAACAAAAATTGAAAGGGTTGGGAAAGAAAATAATATTGTTCCTGATCTGAGTGTTAATTATTTTATCAAATTATCATTAACTTCAGAAATGTGTGATATGGGAGTTTTTGATAGTGATTTAAGTAATTATGTTCCAGATAATACTATTATAATAACACCACCACCAGAAAATTAAATCCTATGGCTGGAACAATAATACCACCACCACAACAAATCTATCCGGTTACGGGAACATCAAATAGCCGTTTAACTGAGTTAAAAAAATATACCATAAGCAGTATATTTAGTGAAATGTATGTTCAATATAATGGACATAATGATGGTGTTGATTTTAATAATTCAATTCCAGATAATAAAATTTATTATTATATTGGTGAAATTAAATATACTGATGATATTATTAATGATAAAACAACATTTAGATTTAACACTATTGGTATAAATAATCCACAATTTATTACAGCACCATTATTTAAAACACCATCTAAAGAAAATATTATTGGTAATCCGAAAATAGATAATGATGTATTTATAGTTAGACAAGAATTATCGGCATTTGATAAAAATTTTAAGTTAGAACATTTGAATAATCTTGCTGAATTAAATGCTTTTGCTGGTGGTAATTATTTTAATATTATTAAGGTTGTTTAAAAATAAAATATAAAAGGTATGGGAGTCTCTGTTTATGGAACCACAAAAGCATCTGACGTAAGTATAGATGATATTACAATATATTATAATTACACTCCAAATAGGGAGACTGAAAACTTAACGATTTATCCATTAAGTGCTACAGATGTATTATCATACAATTATTTACCTACAGATGATCCAAATATAATTGTTGGTACTGAAAATCTTTTAGAGGGTTTATATAATTTAAAATTACCAGCAACAATATTTAATCAATTGGGAATATATACAATTTACATCAAACCTAAAACTGCGGTTACGATTGTAAGTGATTGTGGTGTTTTATCTGCATTACCAACCACTAAAGGTTTAATTTTGGATATAAATCAATTACCATCTAATTTAACCTCTAATAATGCCTTACAGGGGTATAGAATCGAATATATTAATACAGATGGTACGAAGTTAAGAAATGTATCAAGATACGTTGTAAGTGCTAATAAATGTGTTCCTGTAACAGAAAATATTGGAAATACATCACAAAGAGCAACAAGATATCGTTTTGATGATTCTGGTTCATTGTTATTTCTACAATTAACCCCAAGTAGTGCAAGTGATGTTAAACCAAATTCATTACCATTTATTGGTACTCAGGGTCAAAAGATTTTATTAACAAATACATTTTTTACACCATTAGTTGTTGAGGTTGAGATGGTTAAAGATGATTTGGCTAGCATAGCCGTATATCTTAAGGGGGAACAATTAAAAGATGTTGCCAATGGTATTGTAACACATTTTGATGAGAATAGGGTAATAACTGATCAGGAGAATCTTTTTGAAATTAAGAGTCAAACTGGTGATGTTAGTTTATATGAGGTAAGAGAAAAAAGAACCAATATTGATACTTCACAAGATATGAATGTTGTGTTGAGTACGATTCAGTGAATTAGTTTCATTCAATAATAAATACTCTTATTTTTTACAAAAGTATTGTTATTTTGTAAATTTAACACATTTTTATAAATGTTCACTCATATTGAGAAAATTTCACAATTGAAATATAAAATTAATTAGAATTGTATATAATCAAAACATTGAAGAAATATTAACTAATGAGTTATTATTATCATAAAAATATTTCCAAACTATTTATGATTAAATATATAATCTGTGGCAAATGTTAAATATATAAACGGTTCTTTAGACCCCAATTTAAACGGTACAAATTTTACCAACGACCCCAGTTCTACACTATTTTCTTTTGCTAGTTTTAATTTAACTAGTAATTTTGATAAGACTGTAGTAATTGATTATCAGAAGACTTTGACGGGGTTTAGTATTCCTATTACGATGGAAACAATTGGTTTGACAGAAAGCCAATCGGATATCTTACATAATAAAACCAATAATGTAATATTAAATTTAGATAAGACTAACCTAAACACATTTGTAAAATTTGGTTCAGCATATGAATTTTTAAGAAACTGTGTACAAAATATAATTTTAACGTTTCCGGGTGATTTGTATGTTAATTCACAAAAGATTACTGGAGGTAATACCACATTTAATAGTTTTAATTACAATCCTTTAACAGATGAATCCATAATGCACATACCATCTGCATATATTGATAATGTATTTGGTATGGTTTTCAATTATGGTAATGTGGGAACACCAGATAACAATGAATTAAAAAATATTAATTTATCTTATGATAAATATGTTGTTTGGTCAACGTATGCACCAGATGATAATTCACACAACATTATTGGGTTTACTGGAGATACATCTTCTAGAAGTTATGTTATTGTAAAAACACAAGGTAATCCTTTTTCATTTTTACCTGCTGGTACAACAACTGCAAAATTCAATTTTAATATAAAACCAAATAATTTAATACTTGAAGAATTTAGAGCAAAACTAACTGATTATGAAAAGTATATGGTTTCAAACAGGGTGGATAGTGACGGATTTAAATTTATATTAAAGGAACCAAATCTTTTAGATGATGGTAATATTGAATTTTCTAATACAGAGTTGTTTTGGAAAACATCAGATGGATATGCAATTGATATTAGTACATCATCTTATCAAAGATTTTTAGATTCTTTATTAACCATTGGAACTAAATATGATGCAGTTAAAACAGACTTAATTAGTAGATTTTTATCACCATCTTCAATAAAGATTTACGATTTAACTGAAGAGGGTAAAATGACTAAGTTGTTAAGAATTTATGGTGAGGAATTTGACAAAATTAAGCAATTCATTGATTCATTAGTTTATATTAATAAGGTTACATACAATAAGAAAAATAACATACCAGATCAATTGGTTGGTAATTTAGCTAAAACTTTGGGTTGGAATTATTTTTCTTTGGTTACTGAAGAAGAGTTGATGACCAAATTTTTATCTGTTGATGATAATGAAAGGAATTTACATACAGATTTATTACCAGCAGAGGTTGATATTGAGTTATGGAGAAGAATTTTAATTAATACCAATTATTTTTGGAAATCAAAAGGAACTAGAGATGCTATAAAAGCAATTTTTTTATTAATTGGCATTCCAGAACCATTTGTTGAAATAACCGAACACGTATATACTGTTGAGGGTAAAATAGACCCAAGACAAGCCAAATTTACTGCTGTAGATTATCCGTCCAATTCATTACCGTATGATAATAGTGGGTATCCAAAAGCACCATTGGAAAATAATGAATATTATTTTCAAGTATCTGGAAACACTGATAGTGGTCAAGCATACATGAATGCATTTCGTAAGGCTGGATTTAATTTAAAAATAACACCGGATAATAAAAAATCTTGGATACAATCTGGTGCAACAATGAGAGTACATCCATCAACACCAACATATTATCAAGAAGATAGTCAATTGGTTTTAAACACAAAAGAGGTTAATGTTGCATTAGATACATCACGTGGACTTGAGTGGGATGTTTGGAATTATATAACAAAAATAGATTTTCCAACAAATTCTACTGATTATGTTAGCCCATTTTCATTTGTAAATATATCAATTGGTTTAACTGGTGCTACACAAAATATATTCAAACTTCCATCGAATTATAAATCACATGAGGGTGATTTGGAAATAAGATTTAATGGAATATTACTTAATGCTCCCAAAACTGGCATAACAGCAACAACTAATGTTGCAGATTATTCAATTGTGGGTAATGAATTTATTTTAGCTAATGGTGTAACCGCAAGAGGTGGAAATGATCGTGATGTAATTCAGGCAACATATTTACTATCTGGTGGAACAATTACTGGTGCAACAATAAAGTATTGTGTGACAAGAGTTGATGCAACACTTGCCGGAACTACAATACCATTACCAGATAATACAAAGGGTGATGTACAGGTTACAATAAATGGTATTGCATTAACCAGAGGTTCAAATCAATTTATTGCTGATTATATTGTTGATCCAAATAATACCGATAAAATAATAATACAAAATCCAGAATTGATTGCATTTTTAGCTGTAGAACCACACATACAAGTGGCTTATTTAACTGTAAGTGGTTCAACAACAATTACTTCAAGAAATGAGGTTACTAGAATTGATAGTTTTAATACTGGTAAAATTTATTACAACGTTTCAGCCAATAAGTATGTTTATAAATTAAATTATAAAATTAATAAAACATCTGACATTAAAGTTTTAATTAATGGTATTGCACTTGAAGCGGGTACTGATTATAGTTTAAATTCTAGTAATCCATATGAAATATTTTTACCAAGTGGTTTAAGATTTGGTAATGTTATAAGTGTTTATTATATTGTTGGTGGTGATGAATATAAAAATCCTATTATAAGTACTGATTTAGGTTTGGGAGATTTAAGTGGTTTATCATTTATGGAATTCGTTGAATTAATACAAAGAAGATTAATAAATGCAACGAACAGATTAACAATAACAGATTTTAAGGGTGGTTGGTATCCAACATTATTAAAAATATATATAACATATTTAAGAAGAGGTTTACTATCTACAACAGACCCGTTATATTCGAATGCTTATACGTTTATGAATTTATATCCATTCTTAAGTAAATATAATGCTTTCTTTCAAAGATTTATTGATCAATTACTTCCAGCCACAATTATTGTTAGAAAGGGTGGATTACTTATTAGAAATTCAATTTTCACAAGGCAAAAATTCGCATATAAACGTGGTGTTTATATGGGGCATATTGATCATCTTGGTTTGGCTGTTGATCCAACAACATATAATGTTGATAATGAATTATTTTATTTTGGAAACGATGGGAGTTATTTTTATAAAAGACAAGAGAGTAAAAATATTGATTGGTCTGGTGATTATGTTTGTGTTGATAATATTTGTAGTTTAATTGTTGGTGATGTTAATATTACCTATCCAACAACTACAACAACAACCACATTATCACCATTTTGTACCACGCTACAATTAAACACTACCGATTTTAGTGAAATAATTTCAACACCACTTCAAGAGGGTAATTATAGTAAGAGTTCAACATTATACAATTTTATACCACAAATTATCCCCGGACAAACAATTGTGACGAAAATTAATTTTACCACATTATTAACTGTTGGTGATTTAGTTAATACGGGTGGCACTGCAACTGCAATAATTAATGTTAAAAAGAATGGTGTTTCAATCTATACAACAACACATATTCAAACCGGATACAATGCTGGAGTTACTTATACGGATACAACACCAAATATTACCGCAACCAATGGTGATATTATTGAAATAATTATTGAAAATGAATCCGTTGAAAATGTTAATGGTGTTATTCTTAGTTGGGATATAAGTTCAACTACAACATGCAATGTTGAGGTTGTTAGTGGTTGTGTTTATGATATTATTCCACCAAGTGTTGATAATATTGCCGTTAGTTCATCAACACCAACACCAGCAACATCATGTTCTGTTTTCATTATAGATAATAATAAAAAGGTTTATACGTTTGATCCGTTAACAAATACAACAATATATAGATTTACTGAATCAATTGTCACACCAGACATAGCCAGCACTAATACGAAAATGTGGTTTGGGTGCCAATTCCCAAATCAAATTATTGAGTATGATATAACATTAGACCCATTTACAGTTTCTCCATCATATAGGGTAATAACATGTGTTAATTTTACTGGTTCTGGATTGGGTGTGAAAGATGATCACACCCTAATAGGAACATCAGGTAGTAATGTTTATCTATATGATGTTACGGGTGGTGCTGCAGTTGAAACATTGTTATTTTCAATGGGGGCAAATAGAAGTACTGTTGGTGACATATTATACAACTCATATACAGATACATATATCATATCAAACGTATATAATGTGTTTCCAATTACTAATTATCATATTACTGAATATCAATCAGATGGTACAATATTAACAGATATTCCAATTACCGAAAGTAATATTTTTGGATTATATCAATATGGAATTGATTTGTATGCTATTCGTGGATTGGGTAATAGTTTTATATATAAAATAACACCAACAGGATTGGTTTTTGAGAATGTTATTGGTGGAACGAATGTTTTTGGTGCATCACAGGATGTATCTTGTATAACTGCAAATTTAACACCATAAATATGAAGATATTAGTAGCACTACCCGATCATCAGTATTTTTTATGGCAAATGATAGTTCAAATAAACAATTTTAGAAAGTTTGGATATGAGAGAGATGTTATATACTTAATCGGTAAAAATAATTTACAGAGTAGTACAACACTTAAAAATATAATACGAAATGGTGGTGTTAAATGTAATTTTTATGTTTTTAATGATGATAGGAAGTCTAAAGAATATACATCATCTTTAAGACCACATTTAATAAAAAAATATTTTGAATTATTTCCAGATAAGCAAAAAGAAACGTATTTTTACATTGATCCTGATATGATTTTTACCAAAAAATTTAATCTTTATGAGTATTTAAATGATGATATATGGTATGTAAGTAATACAACTTCTTATTTGAATAGTTATTATATTAAAAGCAAAGGTGAGAATTTGTTTAAAGAAATGTGTAAAATTGTGGGTATTAGTCAAAAGAAGGTGATTGCGAATGATGCAAATGCTGGTGGTGCACAATATTTATTAAAAAATACGAGTATTGAATTTTGGGAAAAGGTTGAAAGAGATAGCGAAGAGTTGTATAAGCATATGGTGAAAACAAAAGATAAATATACACCAGAATATCCAATACAGGCGTGGACTTCTGATATGTGGGCGGTATTATGGAATGCTTGGTTGGCTGGTAATGAAACAAAAATTATTCCAGAATTTAATTTTTCTTGGGCTACAGATGAAATTGAAAGATGGGATAAAAATAATATTTATCATAATGCTGGTGCTGTTGTTGATGATGGAACATATTTTTTAAAGAGTAGACATCAATTATCACCATTTAATAAAGAGTTAATATGTAGCGATAAATATTGTTCTTATAATTATGTTAAAGAAATAAAAGATACCGAAAGAAATTTCAAACAAATAATTTATTAAAATGGGTAGAAATGCTAGAAAATATATGTTGGTTATTGACACAATTAGAAGTTGTGGATTGGGTACATTAAAAACCGATGGTATTCAACATAACCTTTTGAATACATTTACAGTTTACTATGCTCAACAAGAAACTGGTAATGGGATTACATATCCACAAATAACAATACAACAACTTCAATCAATGTCTGTAACTGATTATATAAAAAGAGTTACAGATTTTTTAATATATTTAAATGTTGATGATATAACCATAAAAAATTATTTGATTAATAATTCAATATATGCTGAACCAGATTGTGGTTCTTTTTGTGGATTAAACCCAGATTATATAATTTATAAATTTTTATCTGGAATTAGAATTGTTCATATTGGTACTGTAAGTGGGGTTGCAGAATATAAGGTTTATCCATCTGGTAGTGATCCATCATTATATCCTTGGGTAACAACAGCAACCTTTCTTAATTTAGACCCAAATGGTGTTTATATGACAATTGTTAGAGATATTAAAGATAACACAACAATTTGTGAATATAGTAAAATATTTTCTATGATACTATTATATCCTCAAACAACACAACCATATATTAATTCACTTATAAGTATTAATGAATCAACTTGTGGAAATTATAATAATATGTATTATGAAACTGGATATTTCAATTTAAATCCATCGTTATCAGGAACTGAAAATGTTTGTGTGAATTATTCAACAGTTACAGATTTATTGGGTAGTGGTTCTGCATCGGTTTCATTATCATGTAAACCAAATGGAAGTGATATATACTCACCATATGTTTGTTATACAAATTTAAATGGTCCTAAAAATAGGTCATCAATATTTAATTTATTTGCTGGTGATAGTATGTGTTATAATATTTCCGCATTAGCATCATCTCATGGTAGTTCTGCACAAAGTAGTTTATCAATTAATTCTGTTTGTGGAACAAATTTGGGTGCAAATTATGATATCACAAGATTCGATTCAAACGTTTTTTCAAATTGGGAAAAAGAAAATATTGTTGTTTCATTGTATGAAACCATGTCTGGTACTTCAACAGGCGGTACACCAAATTCATTATCAATAAGATATGGACTGATTGATTTTAACACACCCATACCAACCAATGAGCACATCAATGTTGGTCTGTCTGGTGTTTCAACATCTTATGATGGAACTTCTGAAGTTGTTTTTTATTGTAAACCAAGTGGTGGTACTGAATATTTAGAAGTTTGTTCAATAAATAATATTTTATCACAACCACAATTACCAGAAATAACCGCACATGCTGGTGATTCATTATGTTGGATGGAAACTTTAACGGCAATAAATCCGGGTAGTTGTGCTTCCAATATAATGTGTTTAAATAATTTAACATCATCCATTGGTATAAATCCAACTAGAAGTTTAACATATAATTGTGTTTCAAAGTCAATATCTCAAGCTTCATTACCAGTTGTTATTAATTTATGTGTAAATACTGCTGGTTCTGTTGATAATGTTTATTGTATGAATAGTGGTGGTATTATAAACACAGTACCAACATTAACTGGAAATCAAACAGCAACAATTAATTTTAATTCTGAGATTTATGTTAATGATAACTGTTCAACCGGAATACCATTTGGGTGTTTAAATGTTTATCGTAAACCATTGGGTGGTGCTAAATATGTATCAGTGTGTAAATTATGCCAATCCAATGTCGCACAATCTGGGAGTGTTTCAATGATTGCTGGTGATAGTATTTGTTATAGTTTATGTAGTGTGATTGGTTCTTGTATCGGAGATTCATCAACAGCATCAATACTTTTAAGTGGTGCTAATGGTGGTGGTGGTATTTCACCATCAATTTCGGCAATTAAATATTGTGATTCGGTTTCAAAATTATAATCTTGTGTATTTATAATAAATTTGGAAATAAATGGCTTTCATAGAAAAAAAGGACCCAGTAGTTTTAAATATTAAAATAACAAGTAGGGGTAGGGAATTATTATCACAAGGAAATTTGAATTTTAAATATTTTGCTATTGGCGATAGTGAGATAGATTATAAATTCAATTCTGCAGTTAACACTTCAGATGTTAATGCTAATTTACCATACAAATCATTAATACTTAGAGCAGCAGATAAAAATCCAAATTTATTATCTTTTATAACTAGAAATAATGACCAAACATATTTAAATTCAATTTCAAGTGTACCATCAACTACAACAATAATACAAAATACTGCAAGACCAATCGGATTTTTTACTGTAAATTCGGGTACAACAACATTTATAACCGATGCTGATCATGTTAAACAACCTGATGCAATGGTTAAAATTGGTGGTGTTTTGGGTGGAACAATACTTGAGTTATATAAATCACCAACATATGGTGCAAATGTTAATTTACCTGCTGCTGGTGATCTTTTATTGGTAAAGTGGACAAATCCATCGGGTGGAACAAATACAACCGGATATACGGTTAATAAGACATATTCAACACCATATTTAATCTATAGAATTACGGAAGTAACTGGTGGAACGAACACATTGATTTCAACAGTTAGAGTTGATAGAGAATTACCAAATTTTGGTGGTTTGAGTCGTGCTGTTGCTGGTGCTTTAGTTTACTATAACTATATAAACTATACTGGTGATACAATTTATAATTATTACGCAACAGATTATCTTAATGAAAGTGTTGTAGCATTTTTAGAAAATGCTCAATGTCCAACAATTAGATTTCCATTTTGGAATATGTCGGTAATTTTTACCGAAGAAATTGCTGGTGCTAAATTAACAGATAGAAAATATACACAATTCAATTCAAGGGAATATGGTGGGTTTGTTTCATATATTCAAAATCAAAGTTCAGTAATTAAGAAAATGGGGGTTATACATTACACAAATTCTTCACCATCAAATACCTGTGCCGAAGAATTGTATTTAAATACACCCACATTAAATATTCCAACAATTATGTGGCATAAGTCAACAACTAAAGAGTTGGGTGTTATTTTAAAAGCTTATGGGAGTAAAAAAACTTTAATTGGTACAACAAAATCGTTAAATACAACATATTATGATTTGGCTGATTTAAATGGTAATGTTGTTGGTAAAATATTTAATGATTTAAAATTGTTTGTAATTGAAGATCAGGAATTATTATTTGCGATGTCATTTAAATCAAATAGATCGTGGACATTACCAAATTATACTGTTGCCACAAATACAAGTGCTGTATTTGGTTGTCCAGATTGTACTGTAACATTTAACGTTATTGCACATAGTCCATTAGTACAAGGTGCAAATACTGGTACATTAATAATCAATCAAATAGAAAATGTGATTGGCATTGCACCAGATGTTGAATTAGTTCTTAGTGTTAGTGGTGAAACTCATGGTAGGGTTTATTTTGAACCAATTACTACTGGAGCAGTGGTTACAGGATTGTATGCAGATACATATCATGTAATTGTTTATGATTTACGTGCAAGTACAACATCATGTATCGGTCAAACAATAGTATTAAGTAACCCAAATAGTTTATTGGCAATATCTGGTTTAACATCTACTGAAAGTGGATTAAATCCAGATTTCTTAATTAATATGAATTCACCAATAGATATAACAATACCAAAGGGTACAACATTTGCAACTGGTATTGGAAATTATTATGGAACACCAAAAGTTGGATGGAAATTATATAATGCTGTTAGTGGTCCAAGTAATTATAAAACTTTTACAGGTCCATTGGGTGTTAATTTTAATGATTTAACACTTGGTCAGGCATACACCATTGTGGTTAAAGATGAAATAGCAGTACCACTTACGGCTTATACTGTTACAAGAAATTATGTTGCTGTTGGCACACCATTTAAACCAACATTTGCAACATCAAGAGGTGTTGATGTTAATGGTAATTATGTGTTAATCAGTGATTACATAACAACAATAATTCCGGGTAATAATCCAATTATTGGAACAATTGAATTTATGGTAGAAGATTTGGGGTCATTCCCAAGTGAATGGTTAAAATTACCAATCGGAAGTACTGTTGGTGATACAATGAAGGTTTATTGTGGTGGTGGTTCGATAAAAATAAAGATTAGAGAAAATTATCAAGATATTACTGCTGCTCAAGTAACCAAGTCGATTGATGTATCAAATAATACAATAATAATAATTGATTAAAAAATATGTATAATGCCTGATGTTAGATTTAAAATAAGTGGAAACACACCAACATTTCTTGCAAAATTATATAATAATGCTGCAAGAACAACAATATTACAACAAAAAAATGTTAATATTTCGGGTACTAGTGTTATTTTTGGGGATTTACCAAACAATACTTGTTATTACATAACAGTTCAAGATAGTATTGGTAATATGGCAACTGGAACCACATTAACATCTAACACTTCTATTGGTACAACAACATTGGCAAGTAGAAATATTTATATGGATGGTACATTTTTCTCACCAAATTCAAATACATGCCAATTAAATACATCATTAGGTAACAATAGAATAATGCCATCATTATCTGTTGGAGAATCTGTTAATCTAGTTTTTTCTGTTGACTTAAAGAATTTAACCGTTGGTGGAACTGGTAATGAAATTACCAATACTGTTTCTATCTTTTGTAAACCGAATGGTGTAACAAATTATCACGAAGTATGCACATTGCATTATCATAATAATTATGCACAAACCTTACCACAAATACCATATCATTATGGTGATATATTATGTTATAACGTTTCAACAATTGCATCAACTATTCCAGCAAATGGTTATGCTAGTTTATCACTTTCATCCTTTAATACACCAGTTGGAATAAATGCTACAATTGTATCACCATCAACACAATGTAGTTGTTTAAATCTACAAGTAACAACAACCACCACCGCCCCACCACCGCCAGCACCAATTGTTATATCATTTGTTCCAGAGGATGTAAATGCAACAAATTGGTATTGTAATACAGTTAGAACTAAAGTACATGCAATACCACCATTAGCAACAAATCAAAGTTTTAGATTATGTTATATGGATTGTGCTACTGCATATTCTAGTGGAACAACACCATTGCCCGTAAAACCTATAAAAGCAAAATCATATGGTAAATTAGGTACTGGAGCAAATGAAAATGTTGCATCAGTATCACTATCGATAAATAGTACGATAAGTGATAGTAGTTATGGCTATGTTGATATAACACCAACTAATATTAATAATTTTTATTTTAGTGCTGATACCAGAAGTAATGTTTGTAATTTTGGATGTGTACATGGTTTACTTTCATCAGTTTGTATTGATAGTATTGGTTCACAAGTTAATGGTACATATGTAATTGGTGCAGTAAAATCGATTGAAGCATCAATAGAAGGATAATTATGGCAACAGTTTATTATAACATAGCAAGTGGACTTCCAAATTTTGTTGTTGAACTAACACCAAGTTTAATTCCAAATAATACACATACAACAATAGGAACATTTCAATTTAGCGATGTTCCAAATGGAGATTATTTACTTAGAATTACTGATGCAAATAATTGCGTTTTTGAACAAGAAATTACTGTCAACCCTTTTGTAACAACAACCACAACAACAATATCACCAACGACTAATATTATTGTTGTGGGAAACACAAATGATGAAGTTTTAATTTTTAATGAAAATGGAACAAATAGACCAGATCATTATATTGGATTTCCGCTTGAAGAAGAATCAAGATTATTTTTATGGTTTAAAACATACGATGGTTCACCATTAAATGAAATAAAAATATTAAATTATAGTATTGAGGGTCCAATTAATACTGCCAACACAATTGAATTGGTAGAAAATGGTGATGAAATTTTTTCTGAGGTACATCAAGTTGTTGGTGGTCCAAATTTAACAATTAATGGTCAATTAATTTTAAAAGATGGTTTTATTGAAACTTACATAAAATATAAGGTAAAAAACAACTCAAATAATCCTTCATTTAAAATTGTTTTAAATTCGCCAACTGGTGATTTTAATTTATCAATACCATTAATTAGTGGTGTTAATGTTTATGGTACAACCTATGTTAATGCAAATAATGTTATATTAGATTTTTAACTATTTATATCAGATGGTAAATACAAATACAAACGGAACAGCAGTTTTAAATTATACGGTTTTTTTCACATATATGTTATCTAATACAGGTAACACTAAAAGTTATGGATATAGTGATGCAATTCATTGTAATTATATTAATAATATTCAATTGAATGATGTTATTAATAGAGAGGTTAATCTATATTTTAATGATATTAATGATTTTAAATTTTTAAGTACTGGTAGTACGGATGGTACTGGTTATACAGCAAACAAAATATATATCATAGCACAATTAATTAATAATTTGGCAGTAACGGAAATTAAACCAATTTCAACAGATTGGAAAATTTTTGATGTTACTGATCAAATAAGATACAGAATTTCTGGAAGTACAACACCAATTTCAGCAATAGATTTAGCTAGTTCTGTTTTTAAGGTTTCTGTTTTAGATTTTAATACTGCACCAACATACAATTTAGAATATTTGAATTATCCATTAATAACAGCAAATGGATTAACGGTTGCAAGTTTTGGTGATGAAGAATATTTTTTAGGTAATGTAACATCCGATATTGAAGCAATTGCATATACAACAGATTTGGGTATAAATTTACCATTAAATCAATTTAATTCAACCACAAATTCTACATGGGATGCAAATTCACCTGTATATATCTCAGAAGTAGGTATATACGACATCGATGAAAATTTGGTGGCTATTGGAAAATTAAATAACCCAATATTAAAAGACTCTACCATTTCAAGAACATTGGTGTTTGCAATAGATTTCTAAAAGAAATTATCATTTTCTATTTATTTTTATAACTTTTGTGAGTATTTATACTTAGTAAAAATAATTTTTATTACTATAAATAGCCCCAGTATGATAGACAGTGAAATCTTTAAAATGCTCAACAACAAACTTGATAATGTTACTGAAGAATTGGTATCAATGAAAACATCAATAAATAATATTGAAAGTAATACAGAAATAACCATGATGAATGGTGGGGGGATGGAAGTTACAATGAAGACTAATGTATTATTAAAAAATTTGTATGAACACACAAAACCCGGTGGTACAATTGATGAAAAATTCAAAGCTTGTAGAATAGACCATTCACCACAAAAAAGGTTTGGTGTCTTCAACAAAACCGCTAGTGTTTATATGGATACAATCAAAATTTTTGGAACAGTAGCATTAATTATAATGATAATTATAAACTTTTTCGTAAATTCAACTTACGAAAAAAAATCAACAGAAAAATTCAACACAATTTCAAATAAGATTGAAATGATTGAAAAGATTGCAAAATAATATAATAATATAAATTTTTAGATTTTGAAATTTTGTATAATTGTTGAGGACATTCCTAGTGATGCATACCTCTTAGAATATCATTTGGGTAAATTGGATTTTTTAACGTCAACTACCAATAATGAATTTAAGGCTATTAAAATGGTTAGGGAGGGTTGTGTTGATATAATCAGTATCGGAATACACAAACCAGACATTGGATTAAAAACAATTAATCACATTAGATCAATCAATGAAGATATTCCAATCATTGCAGTATCAACGCACATAGAATACATGTATAAGGCCATAGAACATGGTGCAACCGAATTTTTATTAAAACCACATACTGGTGAAGATATTTATAACCTTTTCAAAAAATATACAAAATAATTATATTATTTTATAATTTTTTATAAATCCAACGTATTTATGTTAGAATAAAACATAAATTATATGGAGAATAATGAAACCCAAAAACCAAAATCAATAATTGTTGATGGTAAATTACATGACAAATTTAAAATGTTGTGTAAGAGTAAGTGTATGAAGATTGGTGCTGTTATTGAAGATTTGATGCGATTATATCTTAATAACCCACAATCAACACAAAAAATAATTGATGAATTAAAGGAAAAGAAATAATTTACGTATAAGTTAATAAAGAATATTATGGAAGAGTATTATTGGTCATTAGATGTTTCAACAACGAATGTTGGTTCAGCATTGTGGGATTCAAACGGAAAATTAATTGAACTAAAACATTTAGAATTAAAAAATAATAAGGATATTTCAATAGAACATAGAGATATTTACAAAGCTGATGTTTTTAAAGAATATTGTTTGAATTATAAAGCTTATGTAATGGATGAATTAAATGGTGAAATTATTGGTGTGGTTATTGAAGCACCATTACAGAACACACCAGTTAATATAAACACCACAGCATTGTTACTTGGATTTAATGGTATGGCTAGATATGTTCTTTATGAAGTCTTTGGGTTTATGCCAGATAAAATATCAGTATATGATAGTAGGGTAATATTTTTACCAGAATTAGTAAATACCAAAATGGTTAAGGGTGAAATAAAAAAAACTCTTTCATTTCCTGAAGAATATCGTGATAAGAAAAAAGTTTACATCTGGGAAAAAGTTGCCAGACTTGAACCAAATATTGAATGGTTTTTCGATAAGAAAGGTGGTTTGAAAGATATAAATTATGATTTAAGCGACTCATATTGTGTTGGTACTGCATATTTAAAGAATTTGGGAATTATAAAATGATATGGGCAAAAAACCAGATAATATTGAAATTTATAAAAACATTGCGATTGAACGTGGTGGTGAGTGTCTCAGTGATATTTATATTAATTGTAATAGTAGATTAACATTCAAATGTGGTGTTGGACATATTTGGGAAACCAAACCATATTACGTGAAAAATAGTAAATCTTGGTGTCCAAAGTGTAATAAATTCATGAAAGACGATATTGAGATTTTTAAAAAGATTGCTGTTGAACGTGGCGGTGAGTGTGTTTCAAATAAATATGTTAATTGTAAATCAAAATTAAAATTCAGGTGTGAAAAAAATCATACATGGGAGGCGGTTCCACATGATGTAAAATATTCAAAATCTTGGTGTCCAATTTGTTCAAATTCCATAAAACTAACAATTGAGGAAATGCAAGCAATTGCAAAAGAAAGAAATGGTGAATGTTTATCAGAAGAATATACCAATGCTTTTACGAAGTTAATGTGGAAATGTGAATATGGTCACACATGGTCGGCAAAACCTTATTTAATAAAAAATTTAAATAATTGGTGTCCAATTTGCAAAGGATCACATGGTGAAAGAACGGTTAGAAAATTTTTAGAAAAAAATAATATTGAGTTTATTAGAGAAATGAAATTTTCTGATTGTAGAGGTAATTTAAGACCCCTACAATTTGATTTCTATATACCACAAGGAAATGTGTTAATTGAATTTGATGGTAGACAACATTTTGAGTGTGTTAATTTTTATGGGTGCTCAAATGAAACTGCCTTAAATAATTTTAATGAATTAAAATTTAATGATGAGATAAAAAACAATTATTGTAAAAATAATAACATACCATTAATTAGAATATCATATAAGATCAAAGATGTTAATGAATATTTGAAAAATAATTTATTTAATCTAGGAATATTGAAATCATTATAATTATTGAAAAATCGGTACATATATTTAATTCAAGCCCTAGATACGGGCTTATACAAGATTGGTATATCTATTCATCCCGAAGCAAGGGTTTTAGAACATCAAACTGGAAATGCTGGTAAGTTGAAGTTATGTTCGAAAAAAATTTTTGAACACACAACATTAATAGAAAAAATCCTACATAGAAGATATTCTCATCTAAAAAAAGAGGGAGAATGGTTTCAATTATCTTTGGAAGAAGAATTGTCATTTATTGATAACTGTAGTAAAATCAACGATAACCTAAATAAATTAAAAGAATCTGAGAACGTATTTATATAAAAATACTTGCTAATGAAGATTATATAGTATATCTTTGCAAGGATTTATAAAAATAACTCTATTCTAAAACTTATTTATGAATATAAAAAATCAAATTGAAACAGCAAATGAAATTATCGAATATGCGATAAAAAATAATACGTCTGTTAAAGCAGCATCAAAATTATCGGGATTCGCAGACACTTATGTAAAAAATGTGAAAAGTAAGGTGATTGATGGATATAATGAGGGGAAAATTGATATAACTACTTATAAATCGTTTTTTGATAAATATAACACATATCAAGATAAAAGAATTGAAAATAAATTATTTCCTAGCGATGTTGTGAATGTTAAACTCAAAACATTTAAAATGGAAGATTTTATGGAAAATAAAATATTTTCACCACATATACCGTTAATATCAACACCACCACCCACTACTTCAACATCTAATGAACAAATTAAATTTGATGTTAATGGAAATATTGGTAATGTTGAATGGAAGGGTAATAATTATAGTTCAGACCATATTAAAACCCTAGAACAATTACTTGAAGCAGCCGAAGTAGATACTGACGTTTGGACTGTTAAAGATTATTTGGTGAACAAATGGGATGTTACACTAATGCAAGATAAACAACCACGTACAATACAAAATTTTCAAGTTAAAGCACGTTTGGAGAAATTGGTTGAAGAATTTAGATTTAAACAAGCTGGTGAAATCTTTATTGATATGATTAAGAATTACACTCCACCAGTGTTTAATATTAAACAAAGAGTTATTTATAGTGGTGAAAAAAATCTTTTGGAAGTAAATATTGCCGATCTTCATTTTGGAAAATTAACACACAAAGACGAAACTGGTGAAAATTATGATATCAAAATAGCCAGTAAACGTTTTCTTAACGCAATTGAAACCCTACTTCATAGGGCTAGTGGTTTCTCTTATGAAAAGATTCTTTTTGTGATTGGTAATGACTTTTTTAATTCAGATACGCTATTGAACACAACAACAGCAGGTACACCACAGGATGAAGATTTAAGGTGGTATAAGACTTTTTCAAGAGGTATTAGTTTGGTTGTTGATGGAATTGAATTACTTAAAGCTGCTGGTGTTCCTGTAGATGTAATGATTATTGCTGGTAATCACGATTATGAACGTAGTTATTATATGGGCGAATATCTTGTAGCTTGGTATAGAAATGATGATTATGTTAATATTAATAATGGTGCATCACCAAGAAAATATTACAAATACGGTCAATGTTTACTTGGGTTCACACATGGGTCGGAAGAAAAAGAGGGTTCATTACCAATGGTGATGGCTAATGATGTAGAGTCTAAGGCATTATGGTCGGAAACTAAATATCACGAATTTCATGTTGGTCATTGGCATCATCGTAAAACAACAAATTATAAAGCCACCAATCTTATTGAAGATCAGGGAGTTACAATACGTATTCTTGGAAGCCTCTCAGGATCAGACAGTTGGCACAACAAAAAAGGCTTCGTTGGTGGAATTAAATGTGGTGAAGCATTTGTGTGGGGATCAGAATGTGGGTTAATCGCCCACTTAACAGCAAATTTAAAAGAGGAATAATATTAATAAAAATTATATAATATGCCAGTAAAAAATTTAGCAAAATTAGCAAAACGTAACGGTGGCGGTGCTGCCAAAGGTAGCAGCATTGCCAAACAGGAAACAAAAAAAAGACCACCTGTTGTTAAGGTGATTACTCCTGAAGAAGAACGTAAACTTAAAATTAAAGAAACTGTTGATAGTCTTTTAGATCATGTTAATTTAGGTAATCCCAATGAAAAGAAAGAAGTTGTGGTTGAACCAGAAGAGGTTACAACAGTTCAACGTGAAGCAACAACATGGCTTGAAGAACAAATAGAACAATTAACCGAAGATAATAATAGATTATCTGGTGAATTGGCTGATACAAAACAAGCGTATGATGATTTGTATAATGGTATGCAACAATATCAGAATACTGGTATGATGCCAAGTAGTTTTGGTGATGGTGAAACTAAACGAAAGTTAATTGAAGAGTTTAGATTGATTCAAAACAATTTATTAACTATGGGGGTTAATCCTCAAACTCAACAACCTAATTTAATAATTAGACCAGTTGAATTTCTATTGCGATTGTGTATGATTTTTGATTTTTTACAGAATGAAAAAAAGTTTTAAATAATAATTTGATGTTAAAAAATCCGATAAATCTGATGAAATATCGGATTTTTCGTTTAAAATGAAATAATATATGAGTAAAAATAAAAAAGAACTTACCGTAACATTAAACAGAGAATTGGATCAACAATTAAACAAACTAAATTTTAATAAATCTGGATTAGTTAATTCATTATTAAATGTGTGGTTAAAAACGAAAGAAAATTTAAAAGATTTTCAAAAAAAATCATAATATTAAGACTTTTTTAAATTTTCATAGTATTTATAATAAAATAAATAATATGGGAAGAAAAAAAATGTTGTTAGAAGAAAAGAAAATTAAAATAACTCTTTGTATCGATCCAAAAATTGATTTAGAACTTGAAGATTTGAAAATTAATAAATCTAAATTAATTAATTGGCTTCTTGCTGAACATTTAAATAATTTTATTGTTGTTAAATAAGTAATGTTATGGGTAAGAAAATTAAATGGACAAAAGAAGCGTGTCATGAAGAAGCTTTAAAATATAACACTAGGGTTGAATTTTATAACAAATCTTCTGTTGCATATACAATGTCATGTAGAAATAAATGGATTGAAGACATCACCAAGCACATGACTCAATCAAAAACTCCAAACCATTACTGGACAAAAGAAAAGTGTCATGAAGAAGCATTAAAATATCACACAAAAAAAGAATTTTCAATTAATTCACCCAAAGCAAGAAAATATGCGTATAAAAATGGCTGGCTTGATGAAATTTGTTTACACATGATTAAATTAGGAAATAGAATGTTTCGATGTGTTTATGCATATGAATTTCCCGATAATCATGTTTATGTTGGTTTAACTTATAATATACATGTGCGTAATCTTAATAGGATAAATGACCCTAATGATCAGGTTACTAAACATATCAATAAAACACAACAAACCCCAATAATAAAACAAATAACTGATTATATTTCGGTTAATGAGGCATCAAAATTAGAAAATATTTATATTGAAAATTATAAAAATGATGGTTGGATAATATTAAATAAGGCGAAGGGTGGTGGCATTGGGGGTGGGCATATCATTTGGGATAAAAATGTTTGTAAAATTGAAGCATTGAAATATAAAACACGAAGTGAATTTGAAAATAATTCATTGGGTGCATATTCGGCAGCAAGAAAAAATCTTTGGTTGGATGAAATATGTTCACACATGTTTTTGATGTGTGTGCATTGGACAAAAGAGATGTGTATTAAAGAAGCATCTAAATGTAAAACTAAAACAGAATTTAGAGAAAATTCACCAAACGCTTATGCAGCATCATATTTGTCGGGTTGGATGGACGAAGTTACTGATAAATTAATAAAATGTGAAAGATGGACAAAAGAAAAGTGTTTGAAAGAAGCATTAAAATACGAAACAAAAGCAGATTTTATAGAATTTTCTAAAAAAGCATATAGAGCAGCAATAAAGTATCGTTGGGTTTTTGATATATCACAACATATGGTATCAAATAAAAAACATAAGGGTTATTGGAAAATAAAAAGAAATTGCTACGATGAGGGTGCGAAATATAAAACCAAAACAGAATTTAAAAAATATGCAAGTGGGGCATACTCTTCTGCGAAAAAAAATGGATGGCTGAATGATATTATTTCCAATATGAATAATACGTGATTATTTTGTTTGTAATGTTGATTTTTTTTACTATATTTGTCACATGATTGAAGGAATTGAATTTCATGGTATAATATCAACCATTTTTGATGGTAAGGTCCGTGGACTTTACACATCATCACAATTGCAAATATGTTGCCCTGAATGTGCAGAAATTGAGGGTGTTGAAAGTGATGGAAAATTTAATCTTGAACTATCAACAAACCCCAATAAGAAAATATTTTCTTGTTGGAAGTGTAACTATAATGGCACACTTGGTGCGTTAATATATAGATTTGGAACAAAGGAACAATATAATGAATATAAGAGTTATTCATTAAATCTTGGTGAATATGATCATGAGTTTGATGTTGATAATGACTATGGTTATGAAGAACCAGAAGCAAAAGTAATTAAATTACCAAGAGAATTTATATCTTTTAAAGATATGGATATTTTAAATCCAGATCATATTGAAGCATATAATTATATGATTTTGGATAGAAAGATATCAAGAGAATTATTATTAAGATATAAAATCGGGTTTAGCACGACAGGCAGGTATGAAAAAAGAATTATATTACCATCATTTGATATTAATGGTAAATTAGATTATTTTATTGCAAGAAATTATGATACTGCAAATAAAAATAAAAAACCCTATGATAATGTAAAATCAGATAAAAATAAAATTGTGTTCAATGAAGGATTTGTTAACTACGATTCAACAATTTATTTGGTTGAGGGTATATTTGAAATGTTAAGTTTCCCAGTAAATACGATCCCTATGTTGGGTAAGACTATTGGAGAAGCATTATTTATGAGATTAAAAGAATTAAAGCCTGATGTTGTAATACTGTTAGACCCAGATGCATATAAGAATGCATTAAACTTGTTCAATCAACTGCAAAATATTTATGGAGACGAAACTGAAAAAATTAAAATAGTTAAATTACCCAATAACGATGATCTTGATGAATTACGTAGGAATTATGGTCATGATGAAGTTATTAAATGTCTAAGGACTGCAAGGGGCTTAACTATTGATGATTATTTTGTAAATGAATTAAGCAGTTCAAATGAACGATACAACAACAGACGAAGTTATAATTCAAAATATTTTGAATGGCAAAAAGGCTGATGAAAAGCTTTTATACGATAGATATAAAAAAATCATAGAGGATTATATAATATCCAAATATAAAAATATTCCAGAACATGAAGATTGTGTTTCTGAAATAATGATAAAGATTTTTGTTAATCTTAAAAATTTCGATATAAATAAATCTAAATTTAAAACTTGGGCTATATCAGTTTTAAAAAATTATATGAATGATAAATGGAGGGAATCGAATGCTTCAATATCAACATGTAATTATCCAATATCATATCTTGATAGTGACACTTGTTGTGATTATACATTAACAGCCCCAAGAGAGTATTTTTCAACAAGTTATCCGGTTAATACAAAATTTGATTATGCTAGCACTTTGAGTTATTTATCATCACAAATGTCTGATGAAGATTATGAGTTGCTTGATTTGAAATATAATCAAGGATTCAATTATAATGAAATTGGCACAATGTTTAATATGTCATCATGTACAGTTAGCAATAGAGTTAACTATTTAAAGACTAAATTGAAAAGAGATAATCCAGAAATATCAATTTAAATTATTGCGATAATAACCATTGTTCAAATGAAGGATTTACTGTTTTAACTAGATCACCATCAAGTAATAATTTTGCAGCATTTCTATATTCAACTGGAATTGCTATTAAACTACCACCAGAAACAATAGGTATTGTTGTTCCATTTGTTGTGAAGTCGTATAATTCTTTGGTGGTTGGATTATAAAACATTCCAGATGATTGTGGTGGTTGTTGTTCTAATACCGAAATATCTGCAAATGCATTACTACCCAACTCAACATTAGTTGGATCAAAATCAGATGTTTGAACTTCCAAGTAATATCTACCTATACCAACATTTAATAAATTTTTGGCTGTTGATATGACACTTTTAGTTCCATCTGGGTTTAATTTCTTCCAAATATATTTGTATGGTTCTAATCCACCAACTGCAAATGTTGTGATGCTACCGTCTAGTCCACCGAATGTTGTTACGGGATGTGTTGAAATTGTTATTGATACTGTTTCCATAATTTTGTTTTTTATAATAAATAGTAACAAAATTATGGAAACAAGTGACCAAAAACTTGCATTTTATTGAATATCGATCCATTTTATCGATTTCGGATTTTCAATTTTGGGAATTTTGACAGATAAAATACCATCCACAAATTCGGCTGTTGTTTTATCCATGTTCAAATCCTTGGGAAGCATAAATGTTTTGTGAAAATTTTTTCTCTCATTAATTGTTCCCACAATATGCAAAATACCGTCATCAATTTTAACGGTTGTGTTACTTTTATTGTATCCGGGTAATTCAATGGTTAAGGAATAAATATCTACAACAGTATTTTGTTGTGCGTGATTAATTGGACCCTCAACAAAAAACTTATCTAATTGAAAAAGGGATTTTGTGAACTCATCAAAAAAGTTCTTTCTGCGTACTTCATCTACTAAATAAAGCATAATTTTAAAGTTTTAAATTTATAAATATTATTTTTGTTATTATTTACAAAAAGTGTGCAAAGATAGTAAGAAATGTCAAATTGACAATACGATTGTCAAAATTTCAGTTGAAATTATTCTTGCATTGTATTTATATTTCCAGTATTTTTGCATAAATTAATATAAATCTATGATATTAAAAACAATAGAGATTATTGCCACAGCCAGTGACATTCATATTCGTAAAAATCCCAAACGAAATTTAGAATATACAGAAGCATTTGAAAATCTATATAAATCCTTAAAAGAAAAGAAACCCCATAGAATTGCACTTGTTGGAGATATTTTTGATAATAATTTAGATTTACAAGGTGAACAGTTAATAATGGCTAAAAAATTCTTAAATTCTTTGGCTGAGATTGCTCCAGTTAGAATTACACGTGGCAATCATGATTTCAGTCGCAAAGATCATAAAAGAGTTGATAGCGTTAAAGCAATTATTGAGTTGATAGACAACCCGAATATTATTTATTATGATAAAACGGGCTTCTATGAGGATGAAAATGTTATTTGGGCTGTCTGGCATCATGGTGAGAGAAATAATTCACCTTGGGTCTTAAAAGAAGCCAAAGACATCGAATTAAAACGTAAAGATGGTTACACAATCATAGATTTGTTTCATGAATCAATAAATGGTGGAAAAGCCATGAATGGTTTTGAAATGAAAAAAAGCACATATACCAAAAAAGATGAATTTAAAGGTGATTTTGGTTTCTTTGGACACATACATTTACAACAATATCTAAATAGCACAAATACAAGAAGTTACTGTGGAAGCCTAATCCAACAGGATATCACTGAGGGTGATGGGAATTTTCATGGATATATTTTATGGAATGTTTCTAAGGCTACATCAGAATTAATTCCAATTAAAACCAGATGGTCATTTCACAATGTTCCTGTATCACCATATATAGATTTTGATGATCTTGATTTTGAAATTGAGAATATCACTGATTTCATGACCATTAGATTCTTATGGCAAACCTTGCCACAAACAAGATGTAAAGATAATGAAAGGAAGTTAAGTGAATATATAAATAAGACTTACAAAAATTCTAAAATATTACATAAAAATGAATTCATTGTTGATGATAAGATTGATGTTAGTGAAAAAATAACATTAGAAAATATTACCACACAAAGTGTACAACATGAAGTATTCACCGAATATTTTCTTAAAATTGGTGTTGATCAAACAATGATTGATGATATTTTAAAACTAGATGATGAAATATTCAAACTGGTTGATATTGATAATTCAATTGGTGGTGAATGGGATATTATTAAGTTCGGTGGTGAGAATTTCAGATCATATGAAAAGTTCGACATTGATTGGCGTTACCAAGATGGTCTATACCAGATAGTTGGGTTGAACAAACACGGTAAGACCACACTCTACATCCTGTTGCAATATGTTTTATATGGTAAGGCATTAGAAACAGAATTTAGGTTAGAACATGGCAATAAACGTTTCGTTAATAATCGTAATGGTGCTAAATTTACAAATGGTTATATAGTTATATATGGTAATGGTGAATATTATGGTATTAAACGCAGAACAGATTTATCATTTGCAAAAGATGGTTCAATCAATGGTTCACCAACAGTTTTAAATTATTACTTACTTAATAATCCTGATGATGATATGGATGATAAGACAAATAATATTGAAATTTTAGATGAAGAAAGAAAATCATCAACCCAAAAGAAAATTGATGCAATAATTGGAACATACGAAAATTTTCATAGGGCTGTTATGACTACATCAGATACTTTAAATAAAATTTTATCTAATGATATGGCTACTTTTACCGATAGTTTGTTATTTGATAGTGGTTTAGATGTCTTTGATGTTAAGCTAAAAGGACTAAAAGTTTATACCGATAAACAAAACCAAAATCTTAGATATTCGTGTAATGTTGAGGATGTAAATAAAAAAAATCTTACACTCAATGAGGAAATCAAACTAAATGTTGATAGTATTAAAGATATTGAAACTATTAAGATTCCAGAAATTCAAGATAAATTAATCAAAGGTAGAGATTATGTTGAAAAATTAACCAAAAAGCTTTTTAAAATTGATGAGGATATTTACATATTAAATATTGAAGATACCCAAGAAGAAATTGATGGTTATAAAGCTGAAAATACAGAATATAGTGATAGAGTTGTAGTTTTAAAGGAGTCTATCAACCCTCTGTGTGAAACTTATGATTCCCCAAGGCTGGATGAATTAATTCAAAAAAGAGATAACCATAAAGGTTTGGTTTATGATTTAAAACTTGAAATTAAAGGACATGAACAATCAATTAGAAATGAAGAACATAAAATTGAGATTATAAGGGGTGAGATTGTTAATTTAAGTAAAGATGGTGCTAAAAAGAAAGATGAAATTAAAAAATTAACTGAAAGTAAAAATTGTCCAACGTGTGGTCAGAAAATGACAGAAGAACATCAGGTTCATATTGCCGAATCAATTAAACTTGTTGAAAAAGAAATGTTTAATGTTGCTGATGAAATCAAAAAAAGGAATATTGAAACAATTCCAGCAATTGAAGCAATCATTTTAACACTTAAAACCAAAATATCAGATATTGGTATAAAAATTGATGAAATGACAACCGATATGGAAACCGTACTTGTTGAAATAGGTACATTAAATAATTTAAAAAATGATGTGGATAAAAGAAAAGAACTTCAAACAGAACTTGATAATATTCCATTAAAAATTCAAAACAACGACTTAAATGTTAAAATACTACAGAAAAAAATTGACGATCATGCTAACAGCCTTTTACAAATTATTGAAAACGAAAATATTGAGAAAGGAATTAAAGCAGCAAAAGAAAAAATTAAAACCCTTGAAGGTGAAGAGAATGACGAAAGAACAAATTTGCATCAGGTAAAAACACAGACCGAAGAAAAGAAACAAACAGTTGTTAATAACAATGAGTTATTGAAGAAATTCAAAGAACAAGAATATAAAGATTCTGTCGTTTCTACATATAAGAAGGGTATACACAGAGACGGAATCCCCAAAACACTCTTAAGTAATTATATCATACCAAAAATAAATGAAACTTTGGCTGAATTACTGGCTATGGCAACCTTTAAGGTTTATCTTGACCCGAATGACCTAAGGCCAAAATTAATTCATAACAATCGTCCTGATGCCGTTGTAGAATGTATTGGAAGTAGTGGTGCTGAGAGGACATTCTCAAGTATACCATTAAAATTTGCTTTAAATCAGATTAACATTAAAACCAAACCAAGTGTAATACTTTTGGATGAAATTTTGGGTAAGTTGGATGATATTAGTTCAGAGGATTTTAATGAAATGTTGTTATTAATAAAAAATAAGGTTAAGAAGATTGTTATCGTTGAACATAATAGGTCAATAGACCCTGATTATGTGATTGAAGTAACTCAGGATGATGATGGTATATCTTCTTTAAACATAAATTAATTACAAGTATTTATAATAAATTATAAAATTATGAATTTAGATGAAGAAAGAAAGAGAATAATTAAATCAGCATTAACTGTCGTTGATGAATTGGCTGATTTGGATATTGATGAGCCTGATGTTGATGAGTTATATCACCTGATTAAAAAAGCTAAAGAATTAAAGAAAAATCTTGCATGGAAGTTATGATAAAAATTGATAAGAGAACCCACGACTTAGAGCCTAAACATTATAGGAAAACAATTAGTAATAAAACACAAATTGTTATTGCATCGACATTAAGAGCGAATGGCAATCATATTGTAAGACAATTACACCAGAATTTTGGTTTATCAAAGAAATGGAACACCTTTACCATTACACGTGCTGGTAAAATATATCAACATTATGATCCTAAATATCAATCTGATTTTCTGGAAAATAAAATTGCCGACCCAAAGATAATTTCAATATCCTTAGAAAATATGGGTTATCTGGATAAAAATAAGGATGGTTTGTATGTAAATTGGTTGAATGAAATTTGTGATTCAGATTTGGTTGTTGAAAGAAAACTTGCCGGATATAATTATTGGGAAGTTTTTACTGCCGAACAACTTGATGCTTTAGCATATTTATGTGCATTTCTTTGTGAAGAATTTAATATACCCAAAAATATCATTGATTTTATGAGTTTTCATAAAGACATTCACAAATTCAAGGGTTTAACCTTTAGAAGTAATTATATTGAGAATACAAACGATATTAATCCATTATTTGATGTTGAATATTTTGATGAAAAATTAAATTCGGTAATTTTGTAAAAATAATATTATAATACCTAATATATGTGAGGTATGGACAAGAAAACCAAAATTATTATGATAATAATTTGGAGTGTGATTTTCTTGTGGGGATTCTTAGGGTTTATGTTGGGTTGGTGAGAAAAATAAAAAAGAACCAAAGAAGTTATCCTTTGGTTCTTTCATTTAAACTTGTATATATTTAGAAAGCACTTACAGTCACAGTGCCACCATTGGCGATTGTAAGTCTGTAACGGGTTCCATCTGGAGATTTCATCACAACACCACAACCATTAGCTAATGCGTAAAAATCTTGTGATACTTGTTGATCACCACAAACCTTAACATAATTAGCATCAAAATCACCATAAATAAGTGAGCAAGCACCCTTATTTGCAATATGTAATTTTGCACTGGTGGTTTCATTCCAACCTGCACAATAACCAATCATAATATTACAAGAACCAGTTGAATTTGAAAATCCAGCTTCTTGTCCAAAAGAAATATTATTTAAACCAGTTGTGTTGGAATATAATGCACAACAGCCAATTGCTGTATTATGACAACCAGAAGAATTTAACATCAAAGCTTGGTTACCAATTGAAGCGTTATTACGTCCAGTGGTGTTGAAATATAAAGCTTGATTACCAAATCCAGTATTATCCGTTCCTGTGGTATTACAAATTAATGCGTTGGCCCCAATACCAACATTATAACATCCACACGTATTTTTGCTTAACACACTAGGTCCAATAGCAACATTAGCACAACCAGTGGTATTACTCATTAAAGCACTATATCCTATACTAGTATTGCTAGCCCCAATTGTATTTTTCCATAATGCTAAACAACCACTAGCAAAATTATTATATCCGCTTGTATTACAAAGCATTGCTGAATAACCATGAGCAAAGTTATTATTTCCTATGGTATTACTTTTTAATGCTTGATAACCAATGGCGAAGTTGTTTGTTCCACCACTATTATTATATAATGCTTGATATCCTAGTGCGGTGTTGTTTGCTTGTGTTTTATTATATTGTAACGCACCCAATCCGATTCCAATATTATTGCAACCTGTAGTATTTGCAGCTAAAGCAAGCATTCCAATACCTACGTTATCACAACCGGACAAATTGCTTGATAATGTTTGATAACCAATACCAATATTATCATTACCAATTGTATTTTCAACTAGTGCAAGATTACCATTAGCAATATTATTACAACCGCTAATATTATGATACATTGATAATTCACCAATTGAAATATTATTACAACCAGTTGTGTTTGCACCTAATGCCGTACCACCAATAGCGGTATTACCACATCCAGTTGTGTTAAAATGTAATGCATAATATCCAATACCAATTTGTGTTGAACCAGTTGTGTTGGAATATAATGCACCCTCACCAAAAGCAATATTATAATTACCACTAATATTTGAATATAAAGAACAATAACCGTTAGCAATGTTATGATTTCCAGCAGTGTTTGAATATAAAGCGTGATATCCATTGGCAATATTATAACTACCGCCATTATTATTAAATAAAGATAAATAACCATTAGCAAAATTATTACATCCTATTGTATTAGAATATAAAGAATAATAACCATTTGCAAAATTATTTTTTCCACTTATGTTACAAGCTAAAGCACAATAACCATTGGCATTATTATTACATCCTGTTGTGTTTTTATTTAAAGCTTGATAACCATTAGCAATATTGTAACATCCTGTTGTGTTCGAAAATAAACTTTGATAACCATTAGCTATGTTCTCACTTCCTATTGTGTTAGAAAACAAACTACCATCACCAATAGCACTATTATTACAACCCGTTGTGTTATTTTTTAAAGCCAAATACCCTAAAGCTAAATTGTTACATCCTGATGTGTTATTAAGTAATGAAAAATAGCCATTAGCAAAATTATTACATCCTGTTGTGTTTGAACTTAAAGCTAGGTAACCAATTGCTGTATTATTACATACGGTGTTATTAAATAATGCTTTATAACCACTAGCGAAATTGTTATTTCCTGTTGAATTGGAATATAAAGAACCATAACCATTAGCAATATTATTACACCCAATTGTATTGGCAAATAAAGCATGAAAACCGTTTGCAATATTATTAGAACCACTTGAATTACAATATTGCGATAAACACCCGTTAGCGATATTATTACAACCTGTTGAATTTTGATTTAAAGCACAATAACCATTGGCGATATTATCATTACCCGAAGTATTATTACCCAAAGAACTATTTCCGTTGGCAATATTGTTATTTCCAATTCCACTAAAAGATAGAGCATAATAACCATTTGCAATATTATCAGAACCAGAATCATTAAATCTCATACTATACCAGCCATTTGCAATATTATTATTTCCGGTTGTATTTGTACACAAAGCACGATATCCATTAGCGATATTTCTAAGACCAGAAACGTTTTTAGCTAACGATTCAATACCAAACGCTGTATTCCACGATCCAATTGTGTTTTGCATCATACTAGAGCAGCCTATGGCAATGTTATTATTTCCACCACAATTATAATTTAAAGCATATGTACCCAAAGCAATATTATGATTTCCACTATTACCAACACCCATTGCTCCCTCACCAACAGCAATATTGTTACAACTAGCCAGATGTTGACCCATAACACCCAAACCAATAGCTATGTTGTGACAGCCAGTTCGGTTGTTCATTAAAACAGCACCACCAGCAGCAAAATTACTACATCCACTTATATTTCCATATAATGTGTTAATACCAAAAGCTGTATTGTCACAACCAGTGGTGTTAGAATATAAAGTATTACAACCAAAAGCAATATTATAACAACCAGTATTATTAAATAACGCTTTATAACCATTAGCAATATTGTTACACCCACATACATTACAATATAAAGCATACATTCCCAACGCAGAATTATCACTTCCAGTTAAATTAGAAAATAAGGCCCGATATCCACTAGCAGTATTATTACAACCCGTTGTATTAGAATATAATGCACAAATACCAATAGCAAAATTATCACTTCCAGTTGTATTATTTAACAACGATTGATACCCTTGTGCAAAATTGTTTGTTCCGGTTGTATTAGAACTTAAGGCTTGGTAACCAATTGCTGTGTTATTACTTACGGTGTTATTAAATAATGTTTGATACCCCGAAGCAAAATTATTGCTCCCAATTACATTACTAACTAAAGCTTTATAACCATTAGCAATATTATTACATCCATCAGTATTATTATATAAAGACATGACACCATTAGCAATATTATCACACCCTACAAAATTATTAGTTAATGACATACAACCGTTGGCAATATTATTACATCCGTTTGAGTTACACATTAAAGAATACCAACCATTGGCAATGTTATCACAACCAATACAATTATAATATAATGAATAATAACCTGAGGCAGTATTATTACAACCATTACAATTAAAACGCAAACTATTATATCCATTAGCAATATTATTACAACCAGTAATATTACAAGACATTGACAAAAAACCATTAGCAAAATTATTACAGCCACTTGTATTAGAATATAAAGATGAATTACCGTTAGCAAAATTATTATTTCCTATTGTATTTTGTGAAAGTGCGTAAACACCACTAGCGGTATTATTACACCCCGTTGTATTTTGTTGTAGTGAATAAAAACCCGAAGCTAAATTATCACATCCGATTGTATTAAGCATTAAAGCATTGCCACCAATAGCAGTATTATTACATCCAATTGTGTTAGAACATAATGCTAGATAACCTAAAGCAGTATTATTACATCCAATTGTGTTAGAACATAATGCTTGATAACCCAAGGCTATGTTATTTGTTCCACCAGTATTGGAATATAATGTTTGATATCCTAAAGCAATATTATTACAACCAATAATATTAAAAAACATTGCTTGATAACCACTAGCAGTGTTTTCACAACCACTTGTATTATTATATAAAGCTTGATAACCAATTGCAATATTATCAATTCCTATTGTATTGTTATATAATGTTTGATATCCAATTGCAATATTATCAATTCCTGTTGTTATATTTTTTAAACCACCAACTCCCAAAACCGTATTTTGGCAAATAGTTGACCCACTAGCTACTGTATCACAACCAACTATGGTTGAACCATTGGTTAAATTACTCCAACCAATTCCACTTCCACCACTTCCACCTAACGGACTATAAACAGTATAATTATTTCCTGATTTTTTTACTAATGTTCCACCACTTGGTGTAATGGTGGTAATGCTAGAACCACTAACCGTATCAAGTTTGTTTTTTAATTCATTAAAATTATTGTCTATTTTTTGGGCAAAGACTCCACCCGTAGTAACACCATCTGTGATTGTTATATGTTCCATAATTTTTCTTTTACATAAATAGTTTTAAATTTTAAAATAACCCACAACATATAAAATATACTTTCTCAAGTATTTATAACAAAATATAAAAATATGAACCCAAACGATATCAAAACCCTAATGAATAAAATACAAAATGTTAGTAAAAAGCATATTATAAATGAATATGTTGGTACAAAAGAACTAACTATGCGTGATATGATGAAAAGAGCACGAAAACTAAATGAAGATGCTGATATCGAAACTCAACAACCTAGAGTTAATTTGGCAACCGATATAGACCAAAAAAGATTCGAAGATGAAATGAATGCATTCTTCGAAAATATGAATGTGAATATTATATTTGAACCACTGGAAATTTATAAAGACCTTGTTTGGGCTGGTGGAACATTAGATTCGATTATTCAATTCGTTTATAAAGTGACACCAGAAGAATCAACTAGTGGAGTGGAATTCAACTATTTACCTCAATTCGATAGAGGAAATCCAGATAACGAAAAGATTATTGCTTTGGTTGAAAGTTATTATGATAGTTTTTACCGAACATATAAGGAGATGCTGGAAAATTAAAAACTTGCATATGGACGATAAGAAAAAATATGATAAGAAAGAATATAATAAGCAATATCGCATTAAAAATAAAGAACATATAAAAGAACATAATAAAGTTTATTGTAAAAATAATGAAGAGAAATTAAAAGAATATAGAAGAAATTACTATATCAATAATTTAGATAAAAGAAAAGAATATGATAAAGATAATAAAGAACGCATACAAGAACATAATAAAGTTTATCGTAAGAATAATATAGATAAGATAAATCAAAATGATAAAATATATAGAAAAAAAAATGAAGATCGTTTTAAAGAATATCGAAAAGAATATTATAAAAAAAATTGTGAAAAGATTAAAAATAATGTAAAAATATATTCGGAAAAAAATTCAGAGAAAATCAAAGAAAAGAAAAAGGTTTATGCCAAACAAAACAAAGAAAAACGTAACGAATATTTAAAAATATACGTAAAAAATAGAAGAAATTCCGATCCATTATTTAAAATATCACATAATATTAGGACTTTAATTAGAATTTCATTCACATCAAAAAAGTATAATAAAAAATCAAAAACCATCGAAATTCTTGGTTGCACAATATTAGAATTTAAACAACATCTTGAATCTAAATTTGAGATTTGGATGAATTGGGATAATTACGGTAATTGGAATGGTATACCAACAGAAATTAACTATGCTTGGGATATTGATCACATCATTCCACTCTCAACAGCTAAAACTGAAGAGGATGTTATTAGATTAAACCATTATACAAATTTTCAACCTTTATGTTCATATACCAATCGTAATATTAAAAGAGATAATATTTTAGAAAATTAAAAACTTGCATATATTCATAAATTGTTATACCTTTGTTCTTTAATAATTAAAAAAAGAACATTATGACAGCTTTAACAGAAAAAAAAATCGAATTAAACCTTTTAACATTAATAATTATTGGTTTAGTATTCATATTAATTTTATTTGGTGGTTATAAATTATACGATTATAAGGTATCTAAATTAACAGCCAAAATAGATACCGAAGTAAAACTTAGAAACGCATTAATTGATAGTGTTAAATATTATACAAACTCACGTAATGAAGTTGTAGCGGAAAAATTAACCCTGCAAGCTGATATTAAAACCCTAACTACTATAAATGATAAATTGAGTTTAAATCAACAAGAATTAATTAAAAGAGTTAAAGAAATTGAAAAATCTAATACAATAATCGCAGCAGCATTAGTTCAAACCAATGTTATATTGGATAGTATGCGTAATGCAAGTAATGTTATTGTTGATACTATACATAATAATATTGCATTTAGTGATAGTACTAAAGATGTTAAATATAATATTTTGGTGAGTAATGTTAAACCATTTGATAATAAAACAAAACCAGAATTAAAAATTCAAGATTTGGTTTTACCTAATAAAACATATATTCAATTCTTTTGGGGTAAAAAAACCGATGGTTATCCAACAACATTCTCTGTAACTAATTCAAACCCATACTTTCATACCAATAATATTGATTCCTACACAATTCCAGAATTAGATAAAAAAGTTATTAAACCAAACGGTTGGCAAAAAATTGGTAACTTCTTTAAGAAAAGTTCAAATATGTTTATAACAGTTGGTGTTGGTGTTATTGTAGGTGCAGGGGCAACTTATTTAATTGTGAAATAGATAGATTTTTTTCATATTTTTATCTATTTATGAGAAATATAAAAATATGACATATATACCAAGCGAATTAAAATCAACAACAGAAATACGTAATTATTTACGTACCGGAAGAGTTGTACTTGATCCACTAACTGATAGTGAAAAAATTAATCTTATTCAAGATAATAATATTAATACCCTTGAATTGAGAGTGCCACAGCGTATCTACACTGCATTTATCAACCAAAGTACCACAGATAATCCAGAAGTAATTGTGTTTGAAAATACTGTTGGAAATATCGTTTGGAGAAGAACTGATGCTGGTAAATATACTGGAAACCTACCTACCGTATTTCTTATGGATAAAATTGTTGTTGTTACACCCTGTGGAACATCATACGTATCACCACCATTCCTTGACGATACTTGTTATACATTTTCCATAAAACGTGTGCATTTTCAAAATTATTTTGAAATTTCAATCGAAACCTATAATACTGAAATACTTTCTGATGATGTGCTAAATAATACATTTATCGAAATTAGAGTCTATGATGCTGTAGTATAAATAATAATATGATTTTTTAAAATCCATAAGTATTTATATTAAAATAATCAATGGATAAAGATGAAGTTAAAGGTATTATCAATACTGAATTGAAAAAATTCGCTACTGATGCTCTTGATAAAGAAAATGCCAAATTGATTGCCAGCAGAGGTAGCAAAACACATAATGAATTAATTTCTCTTATCAAAGATAGTATTGAAGCTGTTTATAAAACCTTATGGAGTAAGAGTTCCATGTGGCGATCCGACATTAAGTAAGTTATGAAACCAAGAGGATATTGGAATAAGGAACGTTGTCATGAGATTGCTTTAACTTGTAAAACAAGAACAGAATTTAGAGATAAAGATTTGGGTGCATATATGTTTTCACAAAAACATGGTTGGTTGAACGAAATGTGTTCACACATGGATATTGTTGGAAATTTAAGACGTAGATTGGTTTATGTTTATGAATTTGCAGATAGATCAGCATATGTTGGATTAACGTGTAATGAAAAAAGAAGAAATAATCAACATCATAATGATATTGGTCCTGTTTTTAATCATATAAAGAAAACAAATATTGAACCAATAAAAAAAATAATATCAGATGGTTACGTAGATATTAAAATTGCGACTAACTTAGAATATGAAACGGTGAAAAAATATGAAAGTGACGGTTGGTTAATATTAAATTCTAAATCTACTGGTGGTTTAGGTGGTAATGTTCTATATTGGAATAAAGAACGTTGCCACGAAATGTCGCTGAAATGTACGTCACGAAAAGAATATTCGATTAAATTTTCTTCAGCATACATTAGTTCAAGAAAAAATGGGTGGTTAAATGAAGTTTGTTCACATATGGTAATGAGCATGAAAACACGTAATTATTGGAATTATGATACTTGCAAAGAAGTTGGAATTACATTTACCAAAAGATTTGAATTTTCAAGAAAATATAGTGCGGCATATGAAATTTCAAGAAAAAATAAATGGTTGGATGAATTTATACCTTTAAAAAAATTTTGAGTATTTATATGAAATTCAATATTAAATACTATGAACGAAGAAACATTTAAACCAACCTTGTCATCACCATCCAGCAAACAAAGTGCTAATGTTGATAAAAGCTTTAAACCAGTTTTAAGGAACGTTTCACAATTGAAGGAAGATGATGGTTATCAGGAACTTTCGGAAGAAGAATTGAATGAAATTGACAATATGTTAAATGAAAAGGAACAATCGTTAAAAAAGAAAATATTTAGTTTACCAAAAATGGAGGCTTTAGTGTTTTCAGACCCAAAATTAATAGCAGCCTATGATGAAATGGCTGTGAACGGCTCTGAAAAATTTGGTTACCACTATAATGAAACCATTCACAATATTTTGTTCAATGATTATGTTTTGAATTCAGCAAAATATTTACAAAAGTATAAGATGGCTATACCTAAGGTCGGAGGTAGAAGAGACAAATCTGGTATAAATCAATTGAAAAAAATTGGTCAGAAAAAGATGGGTAAGACGGGTACAAACATTATTGAGCCTGATTTAAGTCCTAAATCACCTGAGGTTGTAGAAACAACTGGTGCAGCATCATCCGGTGCATTTTCACCAGCAATGGGAATACAGAATAAGTCTTTGGGTATTTCAGAGACAACCACAGCAAGTTCTGCAGGTGGTTCAGCGGGTTATGTTGGTTATGCTGGACCAGCAGCGTGGTCAAAGAAGGGTGATTTGAGTAAGGACTTTAAGATGGGTAATAAAAATATTATTGATAAGCCTATGTATGTTGAGGGTAAAATTGTTGATGAAAGTAAGAATTATTTAATTAATCCCAATGGTTTTGAAAAAATGGTTCAAATAATTAATGAACAAATGGATAGAACTGATGCTAACAATTTAGTTACTGATAAAACAACGGCATTTAATAGTCAAACAATAAAGAATTGGAATAAAAATGATATGAATACCGAATTAGATACATTAAAAACAGGTAAAATGGATAATGCAAATTTAAGAACAGAGGGTCTTAATGAAATTCAGGCTGGAGCCACGATCACAACGGTAGACCAAATTAAAGCCTTAGGTAGAAAATTAACTAAAGAAGATATTCCAATGTTGGGTGGTGAAGCATTGTATAGAATTGCCATTTCAAGGGCTAATCGTATGTTACCAATGGGATGGGATGGTTTAGCCGATGTTAATTCAATGTGGGATTATATTAGACCTAATGGTGGTATGACTTCAGAACAACTAACTGCTGCTGTTAAAAGGGCTGTAAATAAGAGATTGAAAGAAGAAGGTTATTCATTAAAATCTTTAGGTCTTGGTGAGAGTGAAAATATCGATAAAGAACCAACGAAGGTTTTATTTTTGGTTCATGATGGTGGTGGAGAGGATTTGTTTGCTTATTTTCCTGAAATTGTTGATCATGGTATATTTAAAACCGGGTATTCACATGTTGGACAACATGGTGGTGTTCATCCTGAATATGCTAAAGAGAGCAGGTTGGCAACACCAGATGAATATCAAGATTTGATGAACGAATTACAGGGTATTGGATATAATTTAATTATTCTCAATAAAAATAACGAAGTATTTATAAGAGAAACAACACAATCTATGATAGACGATAACGAAACCTCAATGGTAAATAAGCCAGCCCCAGTGGGTTCACAATCTCAGGGTATGGAAATGGGTATGAATTCCTCTGGTGGTGGAATGAATGAAGATAATGAGGTTGAAGGACAAGTATTTAATATTGGTGATAGAGTTGAAGCTAATAATGGTTTACAACCTGCTTTTTACTACTCAATTGAAAGAATATTCAAAGATAAGTATGGTGACATCATATATATGGGGTTTTCAGAAGATAATTCTCAAATGGTTCAGTTTACAGATAAATATTTAAAAATAGCAAATATGGATAAGACAATTAATGAAAATGCAAAAATATTTGCAGAATTGAACGAAGAACTACAAGCTTTTTCAGTTCATCAGGATAAATTAAAACGTTTGGTAGAAGATAAAAAGCCCAGTTCATTAATTCTTAAAGATCGTCTTGGTGATGATAATCAAAAGAATTTCAAGAAGGATTTCAGTAATAGTGATACTAAGAAGGTTATTGATGTACAGAAAGAACTTCAGTGGAAAGATCAACAGACTGAAATTGGTAAAGATGCACAGAAGTTAGGTGCTGATATTGAAAAGAAAGCTTTATCTGGTGAAAAGAACTCACCAAAGAGTGGTTATGAATCAGCACCAGATTTAAGTGCTGGTATGCCAAAGATTAATCCTAAACCAGAGGGTGATGGTTTTAAAAATGTTGGTGACAGTGCCAATCTTAAGGGTGATGAAATTCCCAAAAGAAATGCAACTGAAGAAGAAGTAAAACAAGTAGATATGTATCGTTTGGGTATGTCAGACTTACAATATGATAATTTGGTTGGTAAAAGATTTGAAGATCGTATGAAGACCGATATGGGTGATGATATTTATGCCCAACGTAATGAGAAAATGAAATTCAGGGGTGAAGCACCAATGTATAATAAAGATACACAACCAATGGAAAAGGGTGATAAGAAAGAACAATATAATAAGGGTTTAAATGAAACGATGGTAACTGGAAGGTACTACGATGCAAACGGAAAGTCACATATGATTGATTTTGTTTTGGGTGAAAGTTTTATTGCTGAAAAGAAAGCTGAAAATTGGTCTGCACTTAGTTTTGATGGTTTAGGTAATTCATATGCAAATAAATTAAACACTTCAACACATAAATTGGATATTAACGAAAGTGTGATTGGTACGATTAATGGTAATAAATTCTATATTGATGAAAATCAAGAAGTTCATGTTGTTATCGGAAGTAAAGTTTTAAGTGAAAATGTTAATACTAAACCTGAAAAGATTAATAATATTGATAAGATGAAACATTTGAGTGGGTATAAACCCAGTAATTACACTGATACAACCACAACAAGGGTAAATAGGAATTTTTAAAGTCTTTCTTTCGTGTTTTTAAGGTTGGAAAATGAACTGAATAAATCAGTTCATTTTTTTTTATTTTATTCGTAGTATTTATTTTAAAACGATAATATTATGGCTATAAAATTAACACAATATGAGTTTCCCGACAATCAATATATGAAGGTTGAAACTCCAAAGAAACAAATTTATTTACATCACACTGCTGGTGGTCCAAACCCATATAATGTTTATAGTGGGTGGGTAAGTAATCCTGAAAGAGTAGGTGCGTGTGTAGTTATTGCTGGTAAACCAGATAAAACAAAATCGTATGAAGAGGGTGAAATTCTTCAAGGATTTTCAAGTAAATATTATATATATCATTTGGGTTTAAAAGAACAAACTTTTGAGAAGTTTAATTTACCGTATCAATCTTTAGATAAGATTTCCATTGGTGTTGAGATTTGCAATTGGGGTCAATTAACACTTGGTGCAGATGGTAATTTTAGGAATTATGTTAATGGTATTGTTCATGAAGATGAGGTTTGCACTTTAGATAAGCCATTTAGAGGATTTAAATATTATCAAAAATATACTGATGCACAGATTGAAAGTGTAAAATATTTATTACTTTTGTGGAAAGATAAATATGGTATACCGATTGATTATAATGAAGACATTTTTGATGTTACGCCAAGAGCATTAAAAGGTGAAGCTGGTGTTTATACTCATTGTTCTGTTCGTTATGATAGTAAGTGGGATATTTACCCACAACCAGAAATGATTGAAATGTTAAAATCATTATAATATTACTTAGATCAATAAATATGACTGCACCCGTTAAAACTCTTCAGAAATATATTTTAATTAAGGATAGGGTTGAATTGTATGAAGATTTCTCCTTAAATTTATTAAATTATATTTACAAATATTATCTTGATAAGGCATCATTATATTCGGATGTAAATATTGAGCATCATTTTAATTTTTGTTATAATAAGGTTTGTGAGGAATTTAAACAAGAGGGTATTGATTTTAGTAATAATAAAGAATTAAAGAAATACTTCTATAATTATTATCACGATTATTTTTACAATGGTGATAGATTTGATACAAAGGAAGAAATTAATTTAAAAGATTACACATCAATTTGGAAGAATATTTTTAATATTGATGGTATTAAACAAAAAAATGCTATAAGTTTATTGGTGGATATTTATTTAATTTTTGAAGAATCGATAAAATAAATATTTTTTCTTGCACAATTGTATTTTTTTATGTATTTTTGTGCTTTAAAAATAATATTATAATACTTAATGATTTTAACATTTATGGAAGCAAATTTAAAGATTGATTTAATTAACAGAGTTAATAATGACCAATGGTTTAATGAACTGGAATTGGGAAGACTTGCACAAGACCCAACAATGAATTATAAGGCAAAACTTACTTTAATGTCTGGAATTCTTGAAGAATTGGCAATTAATAATGCAAAGTTGGGTTTGATTGAGCAGTATTTTACACCACCACAGGTACAACCAAAATCTAATACTGGACCACAGGTACAATCACAACCACTTCCGGGTCAATCACATGGAGAATAATAAGTAAGTATATGTTAGCATTATTATTCACTGAGATTTACCAATTACTGTTTATATCTTCCGTCATCTTTATGGTTTACGTTCTTTTTGATTTGATTATAAAGATGTACGGAAGATTTAAATTAAATAAGGCCACTATTTTCGTATTAAATCATGCGGAAAAGATCACACTTTGGATTTCATTATCAATATTTTTTACATATTTAATTAAATAAAAATATATGACTACAACAATTAATGATATTTTACAACCCATAGCTGGTTATTTACTTTCTATTACTAGGAATACTGAGGGTGGATGGTATGAATTAGAAATTGGTATGCCTATTAAATGGGTTTATAAAGAAAATGAAGAAATTGATTGTATTGTCGTTTCTGAAAATGAAAATGGTAGATTAATCAAAATAACACCAAAATTTGATGATGTTACTATTGATGATTTGGTTAAGTTTGTTATTACAATTATTAAAACAAATGAAAGAATAAAGAATGAAGAATTAGAGTTTCAAAAAAGAGTTGAACAATATAAAGAAAATTTGGAAAAGGATGCTCAAGAACATTTTAATAAGTTGGATGAATTAACCAAGAGTTCATTTGAAAATCTTGATGTTGCTTTAAATAATACTATTGATTCAGCAGATGTTGATATGAAAAGGACATATAAACCAAGAAAACCCAAAGCCAAATTTCCAACATCAGACAATATTGTAGAAGAATAATCTCATGGAAATTCAGGATAAAGAAGATGATGATAATGTTGGTTATTTTGAATATGAAGAATTTTTAAAAAATCATACAAATAATAGTAAACAAGCATTTTTCGATGAACTGGAAGAGATTGGTGATAAAATGATTCAGGAAAAAATTGATAAAGATCAAAGAAATAACATCGAAAAGAAAAAATTAATCAAAAAAATTTTAAAGCATAATAATATTCATAGTGAATCTGAATTATTGTTATACACATTTGCCGATGTTAGAGATATTTATACTACTGAGGTAAAAGAAAAAAAGAACATATTTACCAAAATTTTTCATTTTATACTAGGATATGAGTAGATTTTAATATATCTTTGTTAAATTATTTAACCCTTTAAAACAATCTAAAATTATGGAATTATTTGATACAGTATTTAATCGTGCTGCAATTTACGATTATTTTTTCTTTAATGTTAAAACGGTATTGGAATATCCAACTGTTTTAGAATTAAAAGAAAAGAACCCCCGAATGTATGAACGTTGGTGTTTTATTGCTGAAAATTCGTACAATCCTGATAAAATTGATCTGAGTGGAGATGTTTTTGGTTCATTTTATGAAGAAATGTACAATGTACATGCCGTCAAACATGCTGAATTTATTAAGATTATAGCAATAAGTTACGCTATACCATATAAAGAGGGTAGTGAACTTAAAAGGAATTTATATAGAATTGCAAACAATGACGAACTTATTGTTATTGAAACTTTTATGGAAGTCTTACACAAGATAAGTTCAGAATGTAAACAAAGAACTCCAGTATCATTCAATATTTTATGCGGTTATGAAATTGTTAATTTTGATATTCCAACATTGATCAAAAGATTCCTTTATCATAAAGATAAATTTGTTAATAAGAATATACCATTAATATTAAAAAATTGTTTAAGTAGCAAACCTTGGGATAGTAAAATTATTGATGTTGCCAATGTGTGGAAATTTGGTGGTTTTTATAACAACAATACATTAATGTGTATATCAGATTTCTTAAATTTGAAAAAAAGCGTTGATTTGTTAACGGCAGTAGAATTAAATAAATTTTATTGGGATAATGTTGGTGATGATGAAACATTACAATATGCTATTGATGAGATTTCATTACAATCAGCAACTCAAACAAACTTATCATTACAAATAATGAATAATTTAAGTAAGATGTAGATTTAATTTGTGTTTTCCATAGTATTTATGTTTTAAAATAGATATATTATGGAAAACACAAATTTACAAATGTCGGGTAATTGTTTGCCCGTAACTGCCTTTGGCTTGGCTGATGGCAAGTTAAAATTAAGAATAATAAATGGTATTGCACCATACATGGTTGAATTGAAGGTGAATGATGATACACCACAAAATCAATGGGATACCACAGGATTTTATAGAGTAATTGAAAACATTCCAGCAGTAACTGGAACTAGTGATGACAATTGCATTATTGAAAATCTTCCTCCGGGCAATTATACTTTTAGAATTTATGATGGTGGTGATCCAGCACTTCCACCAAATCAGGGTGGTAGGCAAATGAATCTTGCTATGACAAATTGGAATGCAGCCAGCCCACCATTTTCTACACTTAACGGTATTGCTAATGCTCTTGGGGTTCCAACGAATGTTCATTTTGAAGTTGGTAAAACGATTGAATATGGGCATACAGTATTTTATGGTATTGTAAATGGTTTAACACCAGTAAATGTTAATTTGAAATTAAGTTCTGGTGATTATAGTGCATCAACGTTTTTAGAACCAGCAACACTATATCATTATCGTATGGTTGGTGATAATGGTAATGGAATTACATATGGTGAGGATTTAACATTCACCACACCAGCAATAACTCCCATTATTATCACACTTCCAGCTACTAACATACGATAATTGAATTATTATTGTATATTAAATGGACATTGTACGAATTGATAATTTCAAAATGTACAATGTCCATTTTTTTATTAAAACGTTATTACTCTAACCAATAAACCTCTCTCGTTGGCAATATCAATCATGTGTCCAGTTCCTTTACTTTTACCATCCCAAAATGCAATTAAACCATCACCATATTTTGCCATTTCAACGTTTCTAAGATAACCTGCAGATTTACCAATATTCCAATCAGGAATGAATTGTTTAATTGAAAATTTTCTCTCTTTGGCATATTGTTCACCAAGTTTATCAGCACCTCTTGCACCACCTGAAACAATTTCAACATTGGGTTTATATTGTAAAATATTATCACAACTATTTTTTAATAATTCGTAATTATCAAACCCTCTAGAGCCAGCAATAATTACTTTGAAAAGAATATTATCTATATCGTCCATATCAAATGCTCCTTAAATGTTCCCTCAATATTATTTGAATCATATAATTCATCAAAATCGGCTTCTGACATGTAAGCCCTATTCACCTTTGCATCATGACCATAGAATTGATGTGCCATCATATCAACTATTGTATTAAAGAAAATGTATGAACCCTCTTTATAGATATAGGTAAATGTATCTTTAAATGCTGGATTATCTACCGCATTTGTATTTAACAATATCCCTAATGTTTTACTACCATCAGAGTATTGTTCTTCGTGTATTGTTCTTATTGTTGTTTTCATTTATTGGTTTGTATCATTCGATATTCTAAAGTTTTATTTAATTCTTTGGTTTGATATTCTCTGGCTTTACCTTCATCAATGCCTTGTTTATAAGCCCATTCCATATCTTTAAGTGTAAATTTGCATTTTGATGCTTTCTTGGTTATAATGTAATCCACACCGTTTTTTTCAAGATAATAATGCCTTATTGCCCTTGTGTCATTATCACCCTTATTGTAAAAGATTAAATGATCACCAGATTTGTATAAATAAGTATATTTCTTATTTAGTTGATCGTTGGTTTCATTGCGGAGAAGAACTTCATCCCCAAATGAAAATTTGTTATTTCCCATGTGTTATTTTATTTAATTCAGCAACGTGCTCAAATTTATTTTTCATTCTATTAATAATTCTATCTGATGAAAACACAAACATATGTGAATCAGCAATTCTTGAGAATCCCAATTTAGAAGCAAGAGAAAATAATTTCAATTCATTGGTTTCTAAGTCTGTTTTAAGTTTTAAATCATTTAATTGATAATAATCACTTGCTTTTATATCAGTATAACCATCGGGTCCAAAGAGGTCTTTCTTGATGCGTACAATGTTGTGATTATAAAAGTAATCATAATCAATTTCATTGTCTTGTATGGGCTTAAAAAGGGCTAATATGGTCACATCATCACTATAGTATGCTCTGTATATATGTTCAATGAATTCCTGAACAACTTCTTTCTTTTTATAATTTGGGTGTAGTACTAATTGGTGTAATATTACAAGGGTTTTAATTTTAGAAAAATCATGTACACCATCAGATTTAAGTTTCAATATTTCAGAATATCCATCTTCAAACCTATATTTTTTCATAAGTTTGGAAATGTCGAATTTAAATTCTTTGGCTAAACCAATATTCCAAATAGAATAACCATATTCTCCAACAACTGTTGGTGGTAATTGTTCTGAGATATTAATTTCTGATATAGTTCCCGTATATTCACTAATAAAACTTTCATGTTTGTTTATTAAATCAAAATTCTTGGCATATTCAGTTGTTCTGAATGTTATCCTAGACCATAATGTATATTCACTATCATTCATCTATAAATAGTATTAAATTAATAAAAAATTAATCTTCGATTTGTGTAAATTCAGCCACAGCAATAACCATAATATTTTTTGGTTTTCTTTTACCCTTTAATTCTCTATCAATTAAAATATTGGTGTATGTATCAGTTAGTAACTCACCAACATTTTGCCAATTTCTATCTTTAATTTCAAAGAGAACTTCTTCTGTTTTAGAATCAATATATTGTACATTGATTCTTGATGTATCTTTTTTGTAAGGCATATACTATTCTTTAGGTGTTTCTGCTGCAATTGTTAATATTGCAAATAGATTATTTAAAACCAATTTAAAAATAAAAATTAATGCAATCATTTCGTGAAATTTAAATTCAAATCCCAATCTATTCAATAAAATGAAGTGCCATACACTCCAAGCAAATACTGAAATTACAAATGATTCTAGTAAATAATAAGATATTATTTTGTGTAAATTATTCAATTGTTTTAGCATAAGGTTATTTTAGTTGTTAATTTCGTATTTATAATTTTTAAAGAATCTCCAATATTCTCTTACTGATTTAATATCAGACTTGGATGGGTCAACAATATCAATGTCAGATTCTGACAATATTGATGTACCATCTTCCAGAATTTTATCATTGATAAGAAATGGTAATTTATTCTTATATCTCAAATCATCAATTTCCAATAATCTTAACCTGTTTATTATTGTTGAATATGGATATCGTTGATAGAGTAGTTCGACATATTTTTTTGCAACATCTAGTTGTTCATTAAATATACAACTTTGAATGATTTTTATTGCCTTTAATTCAGCAAAAGATAATGATCTGATATTCTTATCAGTAACTTCAAATTTTGAGGTTAAACTTTTGTGATCATTACTGATTACAAATAAATGTTTCTTAATTAAAAGAAAATAAATGAACAATCTACGGTTATACCTTTTCATATTTTGATACAAATTTAAGTTAAAAAATCTTTATAAGCAATATTATTCGGGAAATTCGGGAAGAATCATATATGCCCACCATTCAACATCGGTTGCTCTTGGATAAAATTGGCTATCAATGCATCTAATTCTATATGGGTCATCAATATCATAACTTGGTGAAAACACAACTATTCTGTTTCCAATTGCTGGTGTTTTAATATCATCTTTGTGATACCATACCAAACTTGATGAAATTCTTGTTTCTTTTTTCATCTTATTAGATTTTAACAGTGGAAAGAATACCAATAGCTTTGTCCAAGGCTTGTTCAATACCCTCAATTACTGGTGTAAGGGTTTCATAATCACTTGTTTGTGGTACGTAAACGTAATAAAACATCTGATTGGTTCTATAATTGTTTGAAACGGTTAAGAACTCCCCACCATTAAGTGATAATAATTCAATAATTTTGATATCAATTGTTTTGTTTTTCATAATATATAAATTTTGGGTTTTTATTTTTTCTTTTTTAATGAACTGTAGGTTAGCTTTTCTTTACCTTCATCTGATATATGAAGACTATTGGCGATATTATAAGCATCCTGTGAACGATAAATAATTCTACCCGATGGTATTCTTACAAGATTGGCATATACTTCTTCATGATTTATAGGTGCTCTAGGGGTTATAGGTTCAACGACAACACCCTCACCATCTTCTTCTTCACCTTCATTAATATCGTTGATCTCACGTTCTAATTTATCTACTTTATCCAAGATTTTGATATCGTTCACATCACCCTCAAGGAGTTTATCAATTTTTTCTTGAATTTTTTTAATTTTCTCTTTTTTTGTTGACATTTTGTGTTTCTTTAAGTCTATTAATTACTTTTTGTTTTTCATCATCAGTATATGTTGACCACTTACTGATTTCTTCTTTGGTTCTATGACAACCCATGCACTCAATTCCTTTAGAATCTAAGGTGCATATAAATTTACATGGACTTTTAACCATTAGAGTTTTTTTTCTAATTTATATAAATCCATTAAGATTTCATGCAGGGTTACTTGATATTCGGAATTATATTCATCGCTTCCCCATGTTGAGGGGTTTAAGGCTTCCAATATGTTTTGATATGCTTGACTGATATGCTCTCTAGCACTTCTTAATTTTTCATCTGCTGTTGTTGTTACGCTCATAATTTTTGATTTTATTACTTATACGTAAAAATAAAAAAAATGTTACAAAATTTAGGGGTTAATTTTTACCATGTTCGATAAGGTGTACAATGCCAATCATTTCAATACCGTTAAGATTTTCTTTTTCCAAACAATACACCAATTGTTTATTTTCGTCAACAGCATTATATAAATTATCTTTGGCATGTATTGATGTACTCCCACTAACTTGTATTAATTCATAATCACCATCAATAAATCTACTTTTAGCCATTTCAAATGGTAAAGTTAATGAATTGGGGTCATAACCACTTTTGTGTAGAATTTTAATTTGCTTACACAGGGTGTTTTTATTATATGTTGGGTTCATTTGTGTAGCGTTTGATGACATAAATACTACACCATACACCAGAATCCTAATTTATTAATATTAGTACCAATTCTCATGAACATCAACCATTTCAATTGCTCTTGAAAGAATTAGTTTTGCTTCTTCTTTAGATCGATATCTACAAATATCTGTAATAAAATCAGCCATATTCTCTGAGGGGATATCCTTGTAATCCCAACCACACGTACATGGTGTGTTCCAACATTTTACACAATCACTAATTCCCATAATTAAAAATTTTAGTTAACTATTTCAAATTCAACATCTATTAAATCATTTTTCAATGTTTCACCATGTTCAAAGATTTGGCGTTGAAATAATGGTGATTCTAAATCTTCTGTTGTTGCAAACTTAAAATCAACATTTTGTGTTATTAATACACCAGAACCCATTTCTTCATTAAATGTGGGTGGGTTATGCTTCGCTTTTATTCTGACTATATATTTAATTTCCATTATTAAATTTTCTTTAAAACTTCTACCATATTAATAAAACCCGTTGCTGGAAATAGATTATCTAACTCTTCTTTGGTGTGGTCTTTGGGTCTAAATTCAAAACTAACAGAGTTATTCACAATAATACCCATTGGTGTGTTTGGAATGTTTTTACCCGTATATTCACATAATTTAATACCATCTAAATACCAACACATATAATCTTTCTGCCAATCAACTTCATATAAATGAAAGCTTTGTGATAAATCAATACCAGTATAGAATTTTCTACAAAACACTTGTTTTTTAACACCATCAATATTTGCGTGAAGCGTAACAGTAAATCGTTTACAATCATCTGACATAAACTCACAAATATCAATTTCGGCAATGCACTCTTTACCAATTAACCAAAATGCCCACCATGATTGTATACCATGTGGGGATGCTTTCATTGTACACCTATATCTACCGTAGGTTTGATATAAATTCTTCCAACTACAGATTTGACCAGACTTAATTGCTGGTTCACCAACGGTTGTATTTAAATCTGTTGTTATTCCAATACCATAAACGGTATCTTGCACTTGTTCTTTTTTCCAAATAATATATGGGTCAACATCACCTTTCTTGTTACCCCACTCTTCATTTGGCATCCAAAATTTCCAATTAACACCATTATTGAATAAATCTCTAAAGATTGATTTATAACCTTCAGGTACTAAAAATGGTGGATAGTGTTCATTAAAATAATTTCTAACATAGACTAACCAGATGAACCTAATTCTTAAAAGGGTATTTTTTATGTACATTCTCATAATATATTATGTTTTTAATTTAAATACTATTCAATATTAATACTATAACCACCAATTCTTAAAAATTTCATTGGTATTGAATTTGGTGCAAAGGTTGAACCATTATTCTTTAAGAAACTTCTACAAGCACCATCACCAATATTATGTGCTAAAGCTATGATACCCGATTCAGTTATTTCAATACCATTCATATATGTACCCACATAACGATTGATCTCAGGTTGCATTAAACCCTTAAGTATTCTTATCCAAGCCAAAAATGCACCCTCTTGCATTTCTGGATTGCTTGAGAATTCTTTCCATGTGACATTCTTTAACCCAACCAATGCACGTGCCATTTCACCCATTTGATACTTTCCCCAATATTCACCATTACGTGCAAAGTAAGCACCCGCATCAGATAATCCATGTGCTTCAATTTGTTGAAACCTACGTTTATATAAATTCCAATTCTTTCTACTATCAGGTAAAAAAATCAAATTATATTTGATGTGCCTTTTAATACATTCGACTTGTGCAATTGTATCAGTATCTGGAAGATACACCGTTAAAACCTTTTCAATCTTTGGTTTGGGTTTGGTGATGTTAATGTCAATAACACCAAAATAGTTTAAAGCAAATAGTATAATTGAAATGGTTACACCAACAGCTAATAATATTGCTGTAGCATATGATAATAATTTAAGAATGAATAGTTTCTTATGTTTAGCAAAGTATATAATATTTCTAGGTATTGCTAACTTAATAAGCTTTCTTTCCTCAGTAAATACATGATACCATAATTCATTAAGTGCACGTAATTCGATATCATATTGAAAGTCGGACTTCTTCCAAAAAAAATTGTTTACAAATGTTTTCATACTATATTATACGTATAAAAACAAAAAATGTTACACTTTATTGTAAAATATTTATGCTGGTGCTGGTGCTGAACCTGCTTGAATAACTGTTGTGTTTCTACCAATAACAAGTTCGATTGTATCGGTACTAACAACATCAAATTCAAATTTTGCAACTTTTGCAACCTCAACTTCACCAACATTAGGAACAAAAACACTTTCTGTTTCTATATTTGCATCGTAAAGGTCAATTTTTAATTTTTCGGCTGTTGATACTGGTGGTGCTGCTGACATAATTTTGGTTGGTTTAATATTATAAAGTTATTTTTGAATATACATATATAAATACTAAACCAACCAAAAAAAGTACTATTTTACAAAATGTGGTGTAAATCCACCCTGATAACAACCAACAACTGGTATCATTACATCACCCTTAACATCGCAACCAATAGAGGTTTTGGTAAGATTGTTATACCAAGTCTTAGCAAATTGTTTATCAATCTTTTGAAGTTCAACCAATAGATGAAATCCACCACGTGTTTTTAAAAATGTTAGGCAATCAGTATTGATAACACCAATGATTTCTTCTCTTAAGTCCTCAATTTCAACATCATCAAAATCAAAATCCATATAAATCTTTCTACTCCAAGCTTTTTGGATTTCAGATAACATTTCCTGATGTGGATTATAATTTGAATATGGTTTGGTGATTAATTCAGCAAGTTTGATTAAACCATTCTTAGCAGCCTTTTCATAAGACCTCGGATTGGGGGTTATGTATAAGGCTAAACAATTCTGTGGAAGTGGTACATGTTTTTGATAATAACTACCAACCTCACACTCCAATTGTTTGATTTTCTCAAAAAGAAACTCTTTGGTTGTACTTAAGCGTTTAAGCTGTTGTTTATCAGATTTAATATGTGTCATACCAGTGGCGTATTTACTACGGGCGAATAAACACATATAATAACACTCACCCTGTTGTAATTCAGGCAACCAATCAATAAACTCCTTTAAGAGTTTTTCATCTGTTACAATCTGATAGTTCATATTATTTTATAATTACACGTTCAGTAATAAATTTCAATTCATCTAGGTTATATATATTTCCACGAAAAATGGTAATGCAACAATCATCATCATATGACCAAGCCCAAATATCAATTTCATCACCACTCCATTTCCTTATTCTATATGTGTCAAACACATTACGAAACCAACCACTACCCAATGGAATATAACCCAAACTTTCTATTTCTTCTCTACTTACTGCCATATTTTAAAGATAAAATTTTTCATAACACCATATTGGTGTTTTCTCACCAACATAAGCACCTTCAGTATTATATTCGAAATATTCAATTGCTTGACTATATTTCATTTCTCTTGCAAGAATTAATTTACATTTATCAGCCGAATATATTAATCTCATAGCCTTTTCATCAATACCCATAACAGCTTCTTCCAAGCCAGTTGCAGATAAAATTTCTTCATCTGAATAGTTTAATGCAATTGCTTTTAAAAGCCAACCATCATTTTTAATCAAGACAAACATAAGATCATCACCATCAAGGGGTTCAGCTTCGTCTGTATCATCATCAGGGTCAACATAACCATGAATTGCACCAATATTAAAGGCGTTAATCAATTCCTGATCTGTACCGACTTCAAATTCGGGTTTATTCTTTGGGTCATGTTGATAACCCCAATCGTAATATTCAATCAAATTTTCTTTATCGAACATTTGTGTTCAATTATGCACTTCAAGTTATTTTTTGTTAATCAATTCTAGTATTTCTTCATTCGTAAGGTAGTCAACTGATCTGACATCATCGCCAATAAGTGCATGTGCTGCACCAATAGCATAGGCTTTCTTAACTAATTCATGATCGGGCATTACTGTTGATGTACCATATAGTTCATCATGGAATCCCTTGTTGTAATACAGTAGTAATATTTCGTTGTTGAACATCAGAACTTCATATTAAATAATTTAGTCACCTGACGATTCAGATTGTTAATTTTCTTTTGTTTACGATATTCAGCATTTGCAACAGCATCTTCCATAAGTAGGTAAAAATCTTTATCCCAAAATGTTTGTTTTTGCCATGATTTTCCAATTAAACATCTTGCAAACACCTCACCGTTAAGTGAATCGATTTCAGCATCGTATTCAAGAATACCTTTTGTTAGGGCATATTTGGTTACGTAAATCTTAACTAATTTTATCTTTTCCATAATATAAATTTGTTTCTTATACGTAATAAAAACTAAAATGTTACACTTTTGGCAAACTTTTTTATTTTTGTGTATTTATGTTTTTAAAACTAAATGCAAAAATACATTAAATAAAACAAAATGGCAACAATTTATATTAATTATATTGGTGAAGTTGAACATAAAGAAAATGTGAAACCAATAACTAAAATAGAACAACCAGTTGAAGTATTGGAAGTTAAACCTAAAGAAATTAAGCAAAAGGTTGCTAAAGTAATACTTCCTGAAATTGAAACCCTACCAGCAACCTTTGAAATACCCGTTGAAGTAGCCGAAGAAATCATTGAACCTATAAATGTGGTTATAGAACCTATCGAACCTGAATTTGATGAAATAACAGAAATTCAACTTGAACCTATCGTTCCAATCAAACACGTTAGAGAAAAGAAAATCAAATAGTTAGATATTCTTAGGAATCAACAAGGTTTCATTCATTCGTGTGGCAATCACCCAAAAGCCCTGAGTGTTGGTTACTTCTAGATATGCTTGTTCATAATCTTCATAATTATTAGTAAAACTACAACCAGTTTGTGGATGGTATAAACCTTCTTTTTTAATTTTTGAACCTATTACAATGCCAGAACCACACTGCTTATGAAAAATAAATTTTCTATACGCACTTGGCTTATATGATGTGTCACCTTTATCAATAATTTCAACAATAGTAAAGTCCATACCAGTGTATAGTTTGGTATCTACCAACTCTTTTTCTTTAATGTAACCAATATCGTGAAGAATTTCATCAAAGTCGATTACCTCACCAAATAAAATGTCTTTAGGATTCTTTTTCATAAAATTGTTGTTTATTTAAATTTCTTATTGTAGTTTTGCAGATTATACGTTTAAATTTCTAAAATGTTACACTTATGGCAAAATTAATTGGTGAGAAGATATTTGGCGATGCCAAATATAGGATATTTATTGATGATCAATTGAAAAAATCAAAAACACTGTTTGAAACTGATGATAGAGAGGTTTTCCTAGAAGAGTGGGATAGATTACATCGCTCTCTTTATCATAATATTGATACTATGGTTTCTTTTGATTTTGAAGATGTTTTGGGTTATAGACATGGTGGTGGAGGTGGTGACAGAAATAGGGTGAATGAATTTATCAATAAATATCTTACCAAAGTGTAACATTTTCATTTTTATTACGTATAAGAGTTAAAAATAAAACATGAATGATGATAATTATACCAGACAAATGCGTGTCAGGTGGGAACTACTAGCAGAGATTTATAAGCTATTGGCTGATTTTAAATCAGTTGAAGAGCCTGATTATAAAAAATTGAAAACCGAAGATATTATATATGTATTATCAACAATAATTCAAAGAAAAACAACATGACATTCGAAAGTTTATCCGATTGGTGCAAATTTTTAGAAAAGAATTTTTCACCAGAAATAATGATTCCAACATTACCAGTTATTTTAAGGTTTGATGGTAATAATTTTAGTACTTGGACTAAATCCTTAATTAAACCATTTGATGAAGGTCTTACCGATCTAATGATTGATACAACTAAATTCTTGGTTAAGGAAACCAATGCGGTTATTGGTTATACACAAAGTGATGAAATTACTTTGATATTATATAGTGGTGATAGAAAGAACCTAATATATAATGATGGTAAGAAACAGAAGATTTTATCTAAATTAACGGGTAAATGTGTTTCATACTTCAATGATAGACGTAGTTATCATCTGCCAAATCATAAACAAATCGCTAATTTTGACTGTAGAATCTATCAAACACCAACATTACATGATGCTTGTGTTCAATTATTGTGGAGAGAGAATGATGCAACTAGAAATAGTAAACAAATGCTTGGTCATTACCATTTTCCACACAAAAAATTGGAAAATGTTAACACAGATATACTTCAAGATATGTTAATGCTTGAAAAAAATGTTAATTGGAATGACTTGCTTGTTAAATTCAAGAGAGGTACATATGTTAAGAGGGTAACAACATCAAAACCTTTCACAATAGAAGAACTTGCAACCTTACCACCAAAACACAAGGCACATAGCAATCCCGATCTTACGATTGAAAGGAATGTGATTTCGGTAATGGAAATGCCAATCTTTAGTAAAATAACCAATCAGGTTGATGTAGTTTTTAATAATGCCACACCAGAAACGGGAGAAATATGAATTATTATAGATCGATAAAGCTAAAGAGAATGTTTCTTGGTGATGAATATAATGTGTGGTGGGGAACAAAATTCTCTAAAAAAGGTATTAAACCACCAATAGTAGTTAGATTAATTAAAGTTACTCCAATGGGATATAATTTATTAAACCTTGATACGAATAAGTGTATATTAAGACGACATTTATACCCAAGTAAACACTATAACAATGATGGTCAAAATATGTCATTTTATATTAACGAATTATTAATAATTGAAGAAATTAAATATAAAAATTATGAAAAATAAAACAGCTAGTATTAGATACACACAAGAAGTTATTCAAAAGCCTTGTGTTGATGGTAATTTTGAATTTGAAATATCAGAAGATGTTATTTATGATGATGATTACATGCCAACAAAGGAGATTAAGTTCAATTGGAGCGTTGTAAGTGAACAATCAATCTTTGAATGTGAAAACACCGAAGACAATATAGAACTGTTGGCTGAAAGGCTTAAACAAGACTTTATTGACTTTGTGAAAGAAAGATTGAATAAAGATATTGCTGAAAAAGATATAAAAATTGATGAATATCTAAAAACTGATGGTCATTCAGAATTTCTAGCTGATGCAATTGAATTTGCAAAAAGTAAATCTAAAACAAAACCGAATGAATTTGTTGTTTTAGATGGTGATAAGATTTTAATTGGTCGTAAAGGTAATCAAGTTCCCGATCAAGGTTATGTTTGGATTCCAAATTTTACCAAAGATTTAGTTACTGGTCAGGAATATACGGATTTCATGGATAATTATAATAAACAACATAGATGTTGTCCAAATTGTGGTAATGAGCAACATTCGACAACACTTGTGGGTTATTTTCTTTATAAAGATAAGAAAAATGATTATAAGGATGAAAATGGATGTGTATGCACATCCTGTGGGAATCAACACACCAAACATCAAAGAATTAGTAGAAGTCAATGGCGTTGTAATGAGTTTTGTTTGAAATATCCAGAGGTTATTGTAAATTACTCATATAGTACTAATTATAAAAAGTGGATTAAAGAAAATGGTTATAAACCCAATATATCATATGAAAAGGTTAGTGATTTAATTAAATATTATGATAAATATCTACACCATAGTGATGGAAAATATAAAAATTTGAAAGAAGATTGGAGAAAATATTATAAAGATTCAAATATTAGAGATTAATTTTTTCACGAATTTTGTAACATTTTCATTTTTATTACGTATAAGAGATAAAACAAAATGATATCAGGTGATTTTTGTCCATATTGTCAAATCTTATTGGAAACGATAGAACCCGATAATCCTGATGATGTAAATCCAAATGGTGGTAGATATGAAGAATATCTTTACTGTTCAAAATGTGAAAATACTTTTGAAATTAAAAACGATTGAAATATATGAAAAGAATTAAATTTAAAACTGCAAAATTGGCAAAAGATGTTGGATTTGAGTCTTCAGCTTGTAAAGGTATATATTGGAAAGATGGTTATTTTGATCATGAAGAAGATTTCTTTTTCCATAGAGAAGAATCATATCCCGCACCTTATCAGTGTTTATTACAAAAATGGTTAAGAAAAAATCATAACATTCATATTTCAATTATTTACATTGATGATATCTTGGGTTTTAAGGCTGTTATAACAACCATGAAAGATAATACTGAGATTTTTGCTACCCAATCTAACACATCCTATGAAGAAGCACAATTAGAATGTTTAAGAGAACTTATTAAAATTTGTAAAAAATGATTATGGTAATCAAACACATTTTCCATAATCTCAACTATTTATATGAAATGGTTAAGATTATGGAAAAATTAAAAAGAGGAACTAAACATCTAACTAAGAATCTAATTTTTTGGCAATATCATCACCCATATTTTAAAGAAACAAATGGTGAATGTTGGTTAACTCCGTCTGAATTTGAAAAAAGAAGAGAATCGCATAGAATTGCAACAAACGCACATACGAAAAAACATCCATTGATGTATATCCTTTCTGGATCAATACAAAGAGATAGAAAAAAATATCACACACCAAAAATGGATTTAATTGATTTTAAATTTATTGAAGAGTTAATTAAAAAACAAAACGGAAAATGTTATTGGTATAATATTGATTTAGAAATAGATTCTATTGAAAATTCAAGAAACCCTGCTAAATTAACAATAGAGAGGTTGGATTGTACTAAAGGATATTCAAAAAATAATGTGGTTTTGTGTTCTTATGCTGCTAATTGTGGTCGTGGTGATTGCCCAATAGATTTATGGTTAAATATAATTAAAAATATAAAAAATGGACTTAATACAAAGAGCGATTAATTTGGGATTCGAATTAAAAAATGACGAATATCACCCATATGAATTACAAAAGTGGTTAAGAGAAACCCATAACATTCAAATGATTATGCAACCTTATTATGATCATTATGGAATACCCAAAGTTACATTTGTCTGTGATGTTATATGTATAAATGATGGTCTTAATGATGGCTATAAACATAAAAGTAAAAAATGTAACACCTACGAAGAAGCTTTGGAAATTGGATTGAATAATGGTTTGAAATTAATTAAAAATATATGAATAAATTAGACATTATTAATTTAGCTATTGAAAAGGGTTACGACTATCTTCAACCAACCTATTTGGAGAATTATGGTGATGATGTGGAAAATTGGTGTGTTGAAATGGCATTACTACAAAAATGGTTAAGAGATAAATATCATATCTATATTCGTGTAGCAACCAATGGTTTAAGGATGCACTTTCCGATGATTGAAATTGTAACACTTGGTAGTACGCAAGGTTGTGGTGGTAATATTTGGAGAAAATATGATAGTTATGAAGAAGCTTTGGATGAAGCAATTTACGAAGCTTTAACGATATTATAATCACATGGAAAAACAAATTGATTTTACAACCGCCAAATTATTAAAAGATTTACACTATAAAAGTGAGTGTCTTTGGCATTGGGGTTTTTATGATGGTAGATGGTCATTAGGTTGTAGGGCAACAGAGAGGAATTGGAATAAATTACATAAGAAGTATGTTTATTACTCAGCACCATATCAAAGTGTTGTTCAAGAGTGGTTGAGGAAGAGAGATATACATATTCGTGTTGGTTCAAATAATATTGAACAATTTTTTGTTTGGGTTGATGTTATTAAGCCCAACTGTATCAAAAGTGTTTCTCCAGAATTTAAATATTTCAAAACTTATGAAGATGCGTTGGAACATGGATTACAGGAATCATTAAAAATGTTAATAAATAAAAACAATATGGAAAATAACGAAGAAGTAAAAAATAAGCCAACCGTAGATGAAATGGTTGAATTGGCAATTAGCGTAATCAAACCTCAATTTGAAAAAGGTTTAAATTTAAAAATGTCACAACATTATGGAACACGTAGAGATTATTCTCAACCTAATTCCAATATGGTTGTAAGCTATGAGCATAGTGGTGAAAAGGCATTTGTAATTTATTTAACAAATAGTCCAATAGTGGATAATATAATGAAAGGTGTTTATGATGCAATTCAGAAAGCATTAAGACAAGAGTAATTAACAGTAAATATGGAATACACAATAAAAAATATTGCCGATATGATAAGAGATCGTATTGAAGGTTCAGTTGAAAATGTAACAAATACATTACAAATGAATAATGATAATGTTAGTTTTAAAATAACTGATCGTGATGAAAATGGAAATAGTAAAAGATTTAAAATAACTGTTGAAGAAATAAAGGAACAACGTATGAAAACAAAAAACATAGTAGAAATTATCAAAGATCGTATCGATCAGGATATGAACATCGAAGGTTTAATTATGACCCCTAACATGTATGACCCATTTAAATATGATGGTAAGATGATGTTTTGTTTACTTGAAAAGAATCCCAATGGTAGTGTGTTTAAAAGGTTCACAATAACAATTGATGATAATCTTTCCAAAACATTATTATCAAAACCAATGACCATTAACGATTTACCTTGTGATGGCTCTTACTAAGATTTGCGATGGTTGTGGTGGGAAATTCGAAGGAAAATCCTATCCAGTATATAATGAGAATAATGTAAAACAACATGGTGTTATATATTGTATTGACTGTGCATATGGAGATAAAGAATTATGGACAAAAATAGTTAAAAATGGAAAAATACGAAAATCTGAATGATAAATTGAATAAATGTTTTGTTAGTGGTGATGAATTACTAACAATGCTCACCAGTGAAAGTGTTTACACACTATTGCGTATGGGAATTAAATCTCCTGATAGGTCTGGTGTAAGTAATTGTGATGATGATCAATATGTGGATTTGTATAATATGGTTAATACGTTAAGGAATTATTTATGACAATGAATTTAGTTTGGGCTTGTTTATCCATGATGGGATTAACAATTCTACAGAACGCAAGTTTCACAATGGTTTCAAGGGCTAGAAATAGTACCTCAATTTGGTTTCACGGCATTGCATCAGTATTTTCCAATGGTATTTGGTTATTGGTAATCAGAAATGTTGTAAATAACTTTGATAATTGGCAAATAATGGTATCATATGTTGTTGGTGCAACAATTGGTTCAATCACAATGCATTATGTTTCGATGAATTATTTAGAAAAATGGTTTAAAGCGAAACAACAATAATTATGGAAACAAACTTAGAAGCATATGATGTTGAATTGGCAATTTTAATTGCCGATATTGAAGCAAACAAACTAACTTGGGAACAGGCACAAAATCGTTGTAAAATATTATGGAGTTTAATTCCATATAATTTTGAAGTTAATCCCGGAAGATTGAACAACTTATTGTATAATAATTTTAAAGATTGTCCTCATAATGCATTTAGTAAGATTTTTAAAATTGATGTTGGTAATCTTAATGATCTTGAGATAGATGAATACGTTAGGAAGGTGGCTGAGAAATTTAAAAAGAGACCAGTTTTAACTGATTGGGCTGATATTCAAACAACACCAGACTATGAAATGGCTGAAAAAGCCATGAATGATGATGATGCACCCATAACGGCTTTCATTGAATTCCTACAGAAGCATTACCCTAATGGTATAAGTTTTTCACATGAAGATTATTTTTTTCCTAAGAAAATGTAACATTTTTGTTTTTCTTACGTATAAGATCATAAACAAATAATTATGGAAAACGATAATTTTGGTAGGTATAAAATTTTCATCGTTGATATGATGATAAAATACAGGGAGTTATTTCCCATTGCGGAGAGAATTTATGATGGCATTCCTATTACTTGTGAAGCTGATAAATTAGCAATAATGAGATTTGAACTTGGTAATTACATTGGAATTGATAAATACATTTCAGATATTATTGATAGTCCACTATGGGTTTCATATTTTGTTGTTGCATCAACGAAAAAGAATAAAGAATATCGTCAACATATCAATCTTTTAGAAAAAGCAATGTATAATATGGTGTTAAGTTATTATGTCGAAAGATTTTTAGGTCATGAAAAGCACAAAATTGTTGACCAAATGATGAAAGAATTATAATTTTATGTTACTCAAAGATAGACTTAGATTACATAAACTCAACAATAGTTTTGTTAGAGATCGTTGGGGAAGTTTAATTAATTCTCCTTGGAATGAAATGATTAAAGAAGATATATTAAAAATAGAAAATATGGAAAAAATGGAATATGTTGACCCCATGACATTTGATGTTACAGAGGTTGAATATAAAGATACACATTATGAGGTTGCTGAAAAAATTAGGAATATGTTTATCTGTGATGAATATACACTATTGACAACCAATATTTTAGCAACTAAAGAAGCAGATAAGCTTTTGGTTGGTGTTAAGAGAGGTAATGATAAGTATCGTATTATTATTGAACCAATTAATGAAGAATAAATATTATGAAAACAAGAGAAGAAAAAGTTAAAGCTTATTTTCAAGGCGGTGGGCATTTATTTCGTATCAAAGATATAGATACAATACGTGATGGTGGCACTAAAGCCATATATACCACAAGAGACGTTTATTTTGTTAATAAAGATGAATCGAATTTTCGTTATGGTTATTCTGATGATGTAGATAATATAATAACCGATGAAAATTTTATTGCTTATTTGGAGGATAGATTGATATCTTATACCATTCATATGGAAAATCAAGCTAAATATTTAAGAGAATTTACTGAAAAAATGACAGATGAAAAAATCTTTCATTTTGTGTAACAATTTAAAAATTTTTACGTATAAGATATTAATAATAATTAAATCTATAAAAAATGGTAAATAATTTTTTAGCCAAGGTGTATGGTTTACTCTCAGAGGGTAAATATGATGAAGCCTGTAAAATACTAGTTGAATTAAATGAAGATTATAGAAACGGTAACCCAAAAATAACAGATAAGGAATGGGATAAGCTATACGATGATGTAAAGGCTTTAATACCCAATCATACATTTTTTGCTTCTGCAGTTATTAATATTGATATTGATTCAGAAAGAAAAGAAAAGCTTAAATATCCAATGTATTCTTTAGATAGCGTTAAGTCTGTTACTGAATTACAAAAGAAAATTAAGTCAAAAGGTTTACCCGTTGATGTACAGGTTATAATTCTATCCAAATATGATGGTTGTTCATCATTAAATAAAGAAGATGGTGATGAATGTTGGTCAAGGGGTGATGGTATTAATGGTCAAAGATTATCCGAACATTATAAAGCCATTGGTAGTGGTAAGAAATTAAATAAAAATATTTATACTATTGGTGAATTAATTATCAATAGAAAACTTTTTGCTTCTGATCAACATAAATTAATTAAAAAAGATGGTGAACCATATAAGAATCCCCGTAATATGGTTGCTGGTTTGATTAATGAAGATACTGTAAATCCCTATTGGTCATATGTCTCACATATTCGTTATGGTATTGCAAATGCTGATCAAGACTTCTCAATGGATAAGTTAGAACAACTAAAGCAACTTCCTGAAATTCCTTATGTTGTTATTAATGCTGATGAAATTACCGAAGAACTTCTTGATGATTTATATTATAAATGGTCTGAGGAATGGGAGATTGATGGTTTGGTTATTGATGTTAATGATAAAGACCTTAGGAAATCCTTAGGTAGAGAGAAAAATAATAATCCAGCATATGCTTGGTCATATAAGAAAGAATGGGTTGACCCTGTTAAAACTGAATTAATTGATATTGAATGGAACATATCTAAAAACGGTTTTTTAAAACCAGTTGCATTGATAAATCCAACACCAATTGGTGGTGTTACTGTTTCACGTGCAACAGGTAATAATGCCAGATTTATTGTCAACAACTATATTGGAAAGGGTGCAATTCTTAATATCGTTAGGGGTGGCTCAGTAATCCCAAAAATAATTAGTGCTGCACAAAAGGGGGTTGTTATGTTACCAACTGATTGTCCATCATGTAATTGTGAATTGGTATGGAATGATAATGAAGTTGAGTTAATGTGTATTAATCCAGATTGTAAGGAGATCAAATTTAAGAAATTATCTTTCTTTTTCACAAGCTTTGGCATTGATGGTTTTGGTGAGGGTATTGCACAACTATTTTTTGATAATGGTTATGATACTGTTGCCAAGGTTATGAACATGAAATTATCAGATATACAAGTTATTAGTGGCTTGGGTACATTAAGTGGTAATAAATTCTTAAAAGAGGTTGAAGATAAAATCAGGACTACAACATTTGAAAGGCTTGGTCACGCTAGTGGTTGTTTTGAAAACCTAGGTTCAAAGAAATTGAAAATGATTTTGGATGGTCTTGGAATGTCTTATGACGTATTGAATAAGAGATATAATATTGGCGGTTATACAACATTAAACACTTTAAGGGATAAATTATTAGCTATTAAGGGTGTTTCAGATAAAAGTGCTGATTCATTTCTCCAAGGGTTATTATTGTTTACCGAATTCATTAAAGATTTGAATATCAATATTGTGGATAAGATTATTAAAACTGAAGATTTAACTTTAAATACAACAAATATTATGAAAACCGTAGATTTAACTGGAAGAGCATTTTTATTTACTGGTATCAGGGATAAAAATCTTGAAGATTATATTACCAGTAATGGTGGTGAACTCAAATCATCCTATTCTAAGAAGGTTACAGACCTTATTGTTAAAGATGATAGCTTTGTATCAAACAAGACCAAAGAAGCCCACAATGATGGCTGTAGAGTGATCGCAATTGAAGATTTTAGAAAATCTTTAATGTAAGGTGTAACAAAGTGTAACATTTTTAATTTTAATACGTATAATATATAAAACTAAAATTTATGGATAATTTTAAAATGAACGACAAGGTTTATGAAATTGATTGGTCTTATGAACATTTAACTTTTGTTGATAAAAAGGGTAAAGAAGTTTTGGCACATTACACGTTTTGTAATATCTTTGATATTGATAAAAATTTTATAATGGGTGATTGTTCTAAAAGTTACAATAAATTCTCAAAACGTTTTGGTAGAAATGTAGCTTTCAAACGTGCATTGTTGAAGAATTTTAATCGTGAAGAACGCACTGAAATTTGGAAACAAGCTAAGATAGATTTTGTAACCAAACTTTTGCCAGATAAAAAAGTTGAAAAGAAGATAGTGGAAAATAATAACACATTATAACGTATTAGTGGAAAATAATGTGCGTGATGAACATAATATATTATGAAAATGGAAAATAACTACTATCAAGTACAAGATAATAAACACTATTATAGTGATTTAGATCAGCTAATTCATACATTTGAACAAATTGATGAATATGGATTAATTGTTGATGCTGGATACATCCTAACTGGTTTGAAGAACACCAAAATGAATGGTTATGAATTAAAATTCAATCCAAATTTTAACCCCGATGGTAATCATCACGAAACAGGAGAAAAAGAATTATGAAAGCCGAAGAATATTTTAATAGAACAAAGCAAGGCAAATTCCATAAAGAAAGTTTAAATCATGGTATTAAACAAGTATACTTATTAGAAGAAATGTTTGAGTTTGCTGAAAAGTATGCCAAGCATGTACTGAGAGAAGATAAAAGATCACGTGAATTAACGGGAAGGTATTAATTTATGAGGACATTTGAAGGAAAAATAAAATTACCAGATACTAACCGTCATACAAATAGATGGAATGGAGAAACTGAGGTTAAAACAAACAGATCAATGTTTGCTGTTCGCAGAGGATTGAAACTTATTCATATTGGTGATGGTGTTTGGAAAATTGGAAGAGAAAAAGTATTGGATGATGGTAGATTGCATCAGGTTATCTATTCGCCAGATGATAAAGAGTATCATATTTATAACAAAACAATACAATCGTTAAAAAAACCTTATTATGATGATGGTGGTAATTTATACTATCATAAGTCTGATCATGGAAATTATGCTGACCCTGCAAAAACAAAAATATATATCTTAACATCAATATTAGATGAACGTAATAATTGGTGTTTTGATTTATGTGAAAAACCGAAGAATGGTAAATTGAAAGTTATTTATGATAATGGCAAGGTAATGAACATTGATTTCAATGGTGAATGGTTGTCGTATAATACCAAAACAAGATTATTTACCGAAACAGTTGTTGATAAAAGTGATTGCGGATATTATTTAATACATCCAGTGGCTTACAGAAAGTACTAATCATATCAATATGGTAAGTTAAAACCTGACTAAAGTGATACAAAACATAATTGTAAATGGAAAAAAAGAAAGTAAAATCAGAGGTTGTTGATCGCATTAGGCGAAGAACATCATTGGAAACCAAATTACAGGTCGATAATGAAATGGCTTTCATTTCTTTATTATCTGATTTGGGTTATAGGGAAGATAAAATGTGGACTCCTGAGGAAGATGAAACACTTACTAAGTTACTTAATTATGCCAAAGAACATACAAAGTATCAATTGAAAATGATTGAAAAGCATTTAGCTTTGCGTGGTAAAATGGATGAAAATGATAAATGGTTTAGAGATATGGTAAAGAAAATCAAATGAAAGTATACATTAATCCCCACACACATCCAATAAAATCCGAATGGGTTAAATGGGATGAAAATTAATTTAAAATATGTTGATTTTTATTGAATTTTTTGTAATTTAATACTATTTATATAAAAGATTTCATAAATGACTAAAATAAAATTATCACAATATGCAAAAGAACATGGAATTGGTTATCGTGCTGCTTGGAATAGATTTCATGATGGTAAAATACCCAATTCGTCCATTTCATCCACAGGAACCATTGAAATTGAATTAATAAAAAAATTAAAATCTGAATACAATGTGATTTACGCTAGAGTTAGCACTTCCGATCAAAAAAAAGATTTAGATTCACAAATAAAAAGAATTGTTAATTTTGCCAATTCAAGAGGTTTACAGATTCATAAGGTGATTAAAGAAATTGCCAGTGGTTTAAATGATCAACGACCCAAATTACAAGAGTTGCTAGAAGATGAAAAAGTAAGCTTAATTATTGTTGAAAATAAAGATAGACTAACCAGATTTGGATTCAATTATATAAAAACCCTTTCAAAATTTAAAGATTGTGAAATATTATTAATGAACGAAATTGATGATAAAGAAGATTTAATGCAAGACTTTATTTCAGTTATTACTTCATTTTGTGCTAGAATATATTCAAGAAGAAGATCAAAGAATCAAGTTGAAAAAATAATTAAAGAAATTGAAAAACAAGAGGAATATTAGATGTTAAAAGCACTTGACATAAGATTATATCCCAATAATATTCAAATTGAATATTTGAATAAAATATTTGGTTGTTATAGAAAGGTATATAATTTATGTTTGGATAAAGCCAAATCAGAATATGAATTAGGTGAAAACTTTTCTTCATTAATAGATTTTAGTAATTATTTTCATAAGGTCTTATTAAAATCAGAAGAATATGATTATCTTAATGAACATAACACAAAGATTTTAAAAGATTCACTTAGTAATTTACAAACTGCGTATAAGAATTTCTTTAGAACAAAGAAAGGGTTTCCAAAATTTAAGACAAAATCAATTGAACAATCAATTGGTTTATATAAAGAAGCTTTTTCAAAAAAAGTTTTTGATTTAGATAATCATATGTTTATCAACAAAACATTTGGTCAAATAAAATATAAAACTTCAAGAGAATATAAAGAATTAATTTGTAAATATAAAAATGAAATTATTAGAATCACAATAAAGAAAACTAAATCAAATGAATATCATGCACTGATTTTGATTGAATCAAGAGAAGTTAAAATGTTATCACAAACAGATAAAATAGTTGGTATTGATTTGGGAATTAAAGATTTTATAATAACATCTGAGGGTATTAAATTTGAAAATATTAAAATTAGAAATAAATCTGAGAAAAAATTAATAAGACTACAAAGACAATTATCAAAAAAGAAATTACAGCCAACTGGCGAATTTAAATTTAATAAGAAATATAATAAAGACGTTGAGATAAAAACCCCAAGTAAAAATAGAGAAAAAGCAAGATTAAAATTAGCAAGGTATAATGAAAAATTAAATAGAATTAAAAATGATTATTTGCATCAAGTTTGTAATCAATTACTTCGTGAAAATCAAACGATAGTGATTGAGGATTTAAATGTTCGTGGCATGATGAAGAATCACCATTTAGCTAAATCAATACAAGATGTTTCTTTAGGTAGATTTAAAGAAATTTTAACCTACAAAGCTTTATGGTATAATAAGGAAATTGTTGAGATTGATAGGTGGTTTCCTTCAAGTAAATTGTGCTCAGATTGTGGATATAAATATAAAGAGTTGAAATTATCTGAACGTGAATGGATTTGTCCAGAATGTGGTGTAATACATGACAGAGATATTAATGCTGCTATAAACATTTTAAATGAGGGATTAAAAATAAAAGATAAAATAGGGAAACGATATCCCGAATTTAAGCTTGTGGAGCACCCAACTATGGATGACAGACTTGGCAACAAGGTACTAAAAAGTAGTGGTGTTATGAAACAGGAAAAGGATTTAATAAAATATAATAAACTTGTATATTGTTAAATAATTATTATGTCGGATGGTCAATTAAAAGCTTTTCCAGAGTTTGAACCATATGAACGTTATTATGTTGAAGTTGAAATGCTTATTGATTATAAAAATATTGAAGAAACACTTTCAAATCTGAGTGTTTATTTTACAACCAATAGAAAACACCCACTAATGTTTACTTTAATTCCCAAGAGGGGTTATGGTACTGATATTGAAAGTATTAGAATTTATGAAGATGATCAAATTAAACTAGCAATCAATGGTGAAGATAAATTAACTGATGAATACTTTAGATTTGCTGAATTAACTGATGGTGTGCTAGATAGTAAAGAAAAATACTTTCACGGAGCATAAAAAAGAAAATATTTGTAACATTTTTAATTTTATTACGTATAACATATAAAATAAATTATTATGACAAATAAAATCAACACAGTTACAATAACCAAAGAATTCTTCATTGAAATATTATCAAACATACAAAATCAATATATTAAAGATGATAAGTGTAATGTAGCTATTGGTGTTATATTTCCTCATGATTATACAAGTGGTTATGATTATAGCTTAATCAACAACACTTTAATGAAAATCTTATCTATTGCATTTAAAGATAAAGGTATGTGGATTGATTATTTTATTTGGGATTTGGATTTTGGTAAAAGTTATAAAGATGGTTGTGTGACTGAAAAAAATGGTGAAAATTGTGATTTGTCCGATAGTGGAAAGTTGTATGATTTTTTAGTAAATAATAACAGAAATGAAAAATAGTGTTATACAAAAATTAATTAACGATTTAAAGGTTATTGAAACCAGAAATATAGAATTAACATCTATAGGTGTTAGAGTAATGCTTACAAATGCTTTAGAGGAAGAAAAACAGCAGATAATTGATGCCTTTGAAGAGGGTTGGAGATATGGTAATAGTGATTATCAAACCTTTGATTATCCCGCATCAAGATACTATAATTATACTTATGAAAAATTAAAAGACTAAAATATTTAAATATATGAGTAATAAAGAAAAAGTTTTATATGTGTTAGGTGTAGCAATTATTGGTTTTTGTTTGGGCATATTAGATTGGCGTGAACGAATACTAATTCTGTGTTTATCACTCAGTTGGATTCCAATATCATTTTTATTCATATCTTTTCATCGGGCATATAAAAGATTCAAAGTTTTAATTCGCAATACTTGACACAAACTATAAAGATATGCAAATGAAACCAGACACTTTTGATAATCCTCTCTTATTTCCAGTTATCCGCATAATTACGGATATTTTGGAAAAAGAATGTAATGAAACCACCAGAAGAAATATTGGGCATTTTATTGTTGAGTTTAATACCAATCTAGCACCAATAACAACACTGAATGCAACATACAAATTTAAATTAAAAATTCTTGAGTATATAAAACAGGATTTTTTATCATCTTTGGAATATAAACACCATACCAGATTTATTGAATTAAATCTTTATACACACCTACGAAATTATGTTATGGGCAAGTGTAGGCACAAAGCTAAAGAATTAATTAATTCAAGAATGCTTGAGAAAAAATCACTTAAACAAACAAAAATAAATTTAGAATTATGGAAGAATTACAAAGATTAGTTTTTACAGCACTTGGTCAAGCATCAGTGTGTTGGAGTGAAACACCAACAGGTGTTTTTGATAGCGAAGAAGCTACTAAAATTGGCGATAAATTAGTTAACGATATTATTAGATTATACACAGATTCATTTACGGAGGATTCAGAATGAAAAAATTTACAGAAATTGAGCAATACAGAAACGTAATCCACAACGTTAAAGCACATTGGGATTATAAAGGTAAAGATGAAAATGGTGATGCTATTATTCTGCATGATAAGCCATATCCAACTCTCTCATTTAGAGTAACTTGTAAATGTCATGGTACGAACAGTTCTGTGTGTTTATATCGTGGAACTGAAAACAATCCCGATTATTACGAATTTCAATCACGTGAAAGGGTTTTAAGTATCAAACAAGACAATGCTGGTTTTATGTTAGCAATGTTAAATAAACCTTATCAGAAACTCTTTGATGGTATTGTATTTAAAGATCATTGTGTTATCTATGGAGAATGGATTGGAAAGGGGATTCAGCGTGGTGTTGCAATATCTCAACTACCAGATAAAAAATTCATTATTTTTGCCGTTAAGATTGATGATGTTTATCAGGATATGGAAAATTATAAACATCTTCAGGATAATGATAATGGAATTTACAACATCCTACAATTCCCCTATGAGTATATTGACATTGATTTTGAAAATCCAGAGTATGCACAAAATAAGATTGTTGAAATGACTTTGGCAGTTGAAGATGAATGTCCTGTTGGTAAATACTTCAATATCAATGGTATAGGAGAAGGAATTGTTGTAGAGCATCAGAGTGATTTTGGTAGATTAATTTTTAAGTCGAAGGGGCTTAAGCATAGTGTGAGTAAAACAAAGACCCTAGCACCAGTTGATACTGAAGCCTTAGAGGGTATGAAAGAATTCATTGAATATGCTGTTACTGAGAATCGTATGCAACAGGGTATTGATAAGATGATTGAAATGAACATACCTCTTCAACTTAAATCAACCTCAGATTACCTTAGGTGGGTTTATAATGATGTTGTAAAAGAAGAACAGGATACTATCATTAAGAATCAGATTGATATGAAAAAACTTGGTAGTGCAGTATCAGCAAAAGCAAGAATCTATTGGATGAATCATTTAAATTCTTTACCTTTGTGAAATAATATGGATGAAAGAAATAAAATAGCAATATATTGTAGAATATCAACATCTTCACAAAATTTATATAATCAAAAAATAGTTTTGGCTGAATATGCACATGCTAACAATTTTGATTATGACATATATGAAGAAACCGAAAGTACAAGAAACACTAGACCGATTAAACAAGAATTATTAACACAAATTCGTTTAGGTGCTAAATATTCATCAATACTTGTTTATTCATTTGATAGATGGGCAAGAGATTATCATGAATTATTGTTTGATATTAAAGAATTGACAAAACATGGCATCGGGTTTATCAGTATTGGTGATGATATAAATATTAACACTGAAATTGGTAAAGAAGCATTAAAACTTTTAATGGCTTTTTATAAATTCGAACTTGATAAAATTTCAGAAAGAACCAAACTTGGTATGATAAGAGCAAAGGCTGAAGGTAAAGTTGTGGGTAGACCACATGGGTCAAAAGATAAATTTAAGAGAGATTCTGGTGGATATATATTGAGGGAGAAAAATAAAAGATTTAAAAAAATTAATGATGGAAAAATTTAACGATAAAGATGTTCAAGAATTTAGCGATAAAATCTTTGATGTGGTGAATAAACTCACTGCTGGTCATATGGTTGAACCAGAAAATGTTGATAAAGAATTGGAAACAAGGTTTAAAAAGTGGATTGAAAATAAAAAACTCACTATACATAAGTGCATATAATTCCAAAATTTTGTAACATTTTATATTTAATTACGTATAAGAGATAAAAACAATGAGAGATTTTGAATATCGAATAGTTGAAAAGAAGAATTTATTTACAGATTTTAGAATTTTCAATGAAAATCATCTAATACATGATTTTTATCCTCAATGGAGAATTAAATATCCTTGGTATTTAAAAATGTTTACTTGTAATTTATTTTGGCATAATTTTAAGTATTCTAATTTTGGAACACAAACTTCAAGAGAATTTAGTAAATTTGAAGATGCTAAGAGTTTTATTGATAGTGAGAAAGAATCCAATAGAAAATTTCAAGATGATGGATTTAAATATAATATCTTTGAAAGTAGAGAAAGAAAAATACATAAAATATAATGATTAATTCAGCAGGTATACTTTTCATTTATGATCACAAGGCATTGTTGATGCATCCAACCAATGGTAGAGAAGATTATTGTATGCCACCTAAGGGTCAGATTGAATTGGGTGAATTTATATTTGAAGCAGCAATCAGGGAAACCGAAGAGGAAGTTGGTATTAAAACATCAGGATGGGATTTACAGGGTGATTTAATTCAAAAAATTGAATATAAGAACAAGAAAGGCGAAATTCCCAAAACTGTTTATATTCACATCCACCATATTAAGTCTTTGGATGAAATTGGTTTAACATCTATAGAAATACCCACAACACAATTACAATTGGCTGAGAATGATTATGGTAAGTTTATGGATAAGGATGAAATTGAAAAGCATTGCATGTGGAGGTATAAAGATTTTGTTTTGAATGCTATCAAATAATAATGGATTAAATGTTAAATAAAAACAATGAAGAATAAAAAGAATATTGGTAAGAATGAGAGAAAGTTTTTTCTTATCAGGCATGTAAATGCATCAAGTACTGGTTTAAATCCTTTTATCGGTATAACAGATAATGAAGAAAAAGCAAAAGCAATGAGAACTGTTTTTTGTGATTATGAAGAAATTAAATATATAAAGTGATGGATATCTTCTTATTAAATAACGGCAAAAGACTTGAAATTGATTTCACATCAATAGATAGTTTACAATCGGTTTCACAACCTGAATGGATAGAAATTGGTGAACAAATACGAAAATGGCGTAAAATCGCCTTTTCAAAATTAAGTGGTGAAGAACTTCTTAAATTTTCTATTAATACAGGAAAATAATATCATATGGAAATAGAAATCACAATAGTTATTAAAACAGACGATAGTATTTTTGGTGTTGATCAAGAAGAAAAAGATTGGTTATTCCAAGAGGTTCTAGGTAAACCTGATGAACTATTTTTACATTCAAATTTTATTGGTGATACTATTGGTGAGGTGATTACAGTTAAAGAAGTAAAAGAAATATTATGACAAAATACGAAGAGTTTATCGAAAACAGTGCTAAAGATATTTTACAATATCAAAAGAATATTCGTGGCAATGGTGGATTTGATTATAATGAACAGGTTCATCAATTAATCAGACTTGAAAATAACATTAACAGTGGATTGTTAATATATTTGTTTGGTGATAAACTAGGTAACCATTATATGAAAGAATTTATTAGGCTTAACAGAAACCTTTTGGCATTGTTTGGTAAAATGGATAGAGAAGCACAATTTTTTATGTTGCACGAATTAAAAACTAATAATGAATATTTATTTTTAAATAGATAACCTCATGAAGATAGACGATAAATATAATAACATGAAAATTACTCTTAGCATAGTTGGTATTAATGTTGACTTAATGGGTGCTGAACTAATATGCTTAATCAATGATCTTTTAAATAAAAAGAAGGGTTTAACAACATTGAGAGATATTAAAAGATTGGAAGTTAACGTTATTGCTAAATATGCTGAATCACAAATAGTTAATGGAGATTTTGAACAACAGGAACAACAAACTCAAGAATAAAATGGAAAAACAACTATTACATGTTTATTTAAGCACAGGTGGTAAACCAATATGTGTTTTTATTAATGTTGAGGGTAATTTAATATCCAGAAAAGAAAATATTAAAACTGAGATTAAAAGAATGCTAATCAATGGTTTTGAAGATTATGATGGTGGTAAAGTCTTCTATTCACCTCATGTAATTATGAAAATTAAAATAATAGAATAATATATGGAAAAATTTTTAGAGAAAAATGAAAAACAGTTAGAGGAATTGTTTAATTACATTGATGAAAATCGTGATAATATTCAATCAATATTAATCTCACCTGAAATGTTTGAAATTTTGGGTTCACTATCATTACCAAATATAATGGGCGGTAAGAGATTTAGTTATTAATAAAAAAATGGTTATTGTCGATAGATGGGCAAATCCTAATCGTATTAGGTTTATAATGAAAAAACCATACTTTGATTTTAATACACCTTGCTGCCTATGTGGAGTTTATAGTGATGAAACACATCCTTAATTATGGCTAAGAAAAAGAAATTATATGCTGTTTATAAAAACATCAACAGTGAATCACCTAGTTTTGGTGAAATGTATTATACTATAGCATATCCAGACTTAAAGGTTGGTGATAAAATTAGTGATATTGAATGTGTTTTTATTGATGATGATCTACCAATGATACAATTAATGGTGAATAGTACCTACGGGGCATTTGGTGAAAAACACTTATAACCTATGAAAAACACTTAAAAATAATATTATATTGTGAAAAATGTTTAAATGTCTAAAATTAGAAAGCCTAGAGTTAAAAAAGTTATTAAACCCTTTACAGGTAAAATTAAAACAATTGAAATTGAAGAAAGTCTGGCAAGATTTTTTGATGTTAGAAAATGTATAATGGTTCCAAACATAAGTTGGGGGTTTGATGGATTAAGAGAAACGGATTTATTGGTAATAACAAAGGCTGGTTGTGCCAAATCTATAGAAATTAAAATATCGAAAAGTGATTTCAATGCAGATTTTAAAAAGAAGCACGATCATACTGATCACAAAAATAGAATAAAAGAATTTTATTTTGCCTTTCCAATTGAAATGCTTGAATATTGCAAACCATTAATTCCAGAACATATTGGTATTATTACGTGTGATAGACATAAAACTACAGGTGTTGTAATGTCACATATTCAAAGATCGGCTAGAATAATACCCAAAAGTCGAAAATTAATACAAGAAGAAATTGATAGAGTATGTAGGCTTTCTGTTTATAGAATATGGTCTTTAAAGAAAAAAATTATAGATTTAACTATTGAACGAAAATAATTATTTGTATTTAGTTTTTTGTGATTTTTCTCTCATAATTCTCTTTTTTTCTTCTGAATATTTTTCACCTTTATTATGTGCAATTCTGCCTTTGTTAGATTCACTTATTTTTTTTGCTGTTTCATCAGACACATAATACTATCAATTGAATTGAATTTAAGAATATAATATTTCTCTAAATCATTTAATTCAGATTTATCACATTCATGTATGATTTCAAAAGTGTGTGCACTCCATCCATGCTTAACCAATGAATGATACAATTTATGTTGATGTTTACAATATAGCTTTTCATAATCATAACATCTATGCATAATGTTAATACTTTTACCAATATAAATCTTACCACTTGGTGATGTTATTTTATATATTCCACATATTTTTTCTCTTGCCATATTTACACACCTTTCATATCTTTATTAATTAAATCAATAATTGTTTGAGTAACTGTTGTGAAATTAATGTTGGCTTTAATTCTAAGATATTCCAATTGTTCTTTAGGAATTCTGATTGCGTAAAAAATTTTCTTCTCTTTTTTCATATGTTTATCATTGTTTATACAAATAAATACTTTCATATTTCAAAAAAGTTTGTTATATTTGCAAAATTGTTGTAAATAATTTTTTGCCAAATGGAAGAAAATACTAATTTTGATAAAACACCCATTAAAACATTACCACTAGATTTTTGGGATGATGATATTTTTGGAGATAAACCTAAAGTTTTTCATCCCAAAATTGATGATGATATGCTTCGTCTCCCCTCTGGCAAAGTTATTCGGTTTAACGAAGAACAATATGAAGCCATTAAAAGGATTAGGTTATGGTTGAAAAGTAAAAATACGTTCATGACCCTATCTGGTTTCGCAGGTACGGGAAAAAGTACTGTAATTAAAAAGATTGTTGATGAATATCGTTATGGTGTGATTGTCTCAGCCCCAACACATAAGGCTAAAAAGGTCATACAGAAGTTCACTGGTGTTGAGGGAAAGACTTTACATTCATTACTTGGATTACGACCAGATGTGGCTTTAGAAAATTTTTCTCCAAATTTTCCTGAATTTGCACCAATAGCAAAGCCAAAGATTGATGATTATAATTTTGTCATTATTGATGAAGCATCTATGATGAATCAAGCATTATATAATCTAATTGAAGCTAAAGTAAAAAATACCAAAACAAAAATACTTTTCATGGGTGACCCTGCTCAGTTACCCCCAATCAATGAAACTCTTTCTGTTGTATTTGATTCAACCAAGAATGAATATTACTGTTTAACCAAAATTGAAAGGCAATTAGATACAAATCCCTTATTGTTTTTGTATGATGATATGCGTAACAATTTAGAAAGCCCTGATGGTGGTTTTAAGAGGATTACAAACGTTAATGATCTTGGAGAGGGTGTTACTTTCACTTTAAATAAACAAGACTTTAGACAGGCTGTAATTGATAAATTCACATCTGTTGATTATAAGTTGGATAGTGATTTTTGTAAAGGTTTGGCTTGGCGAAATGAAACCGTTATGCAAAGCAATAAATTGGTTAGAGATTTTATATTTGGTGAAGATTCTGATGTTGTAGAATTGGATGATGTTATTATGGGATATAGAACCATAAGCAATGAAAGTCAAACAGTTAATATCATTGAAAATTCTGAAGATTATAAGATAGTTTATAAATCACCACCATTTAAGAATGGTTATGGCATAAATGGTTTTAATGTTAGAATTAAAAGCGATGATGAAGATGGTAAACCCAAAATTCAAAGCGTTTTCATTGTAGATGCAAATGATGAAGAAAACCTTTATACATATGGTGAAATGCACGACTTCTTTATGCAATCAGCTAAAATGAATAATAAACTTTGGAAAAAATACTATACATTCAGAAGAGATAATTTACTGATGAAAAGTATTGATAAAGAAAGAAATGGTCAATTTAGAGATGCTAAAGAAGTGATCGTGAAGGACTTAGATTATGGATACTTCTTGACCATACATAAGTCGCAAGGAAGTACGTATCAACACGTTATGATATCAGAGTCAGACATGTTTTTAAATAGAAACCTTGTTGAACGTAATAAGCTTGCTTATGTGGCATATTCAAGACCACAAGTAGGTGCGTATGTGTTAACAACCAAATTGGATGGATAATGAATAAACAAGATAAAATAATTCAAGAGAATTACGAAGCAATTGTTGCTAGAAATCCTGAGTATAAGTATACTAGGGAAGAGCATAAACAATGGTGTATTAATTTATTGATTAAGAATCATGATGAAGCAATAAATTTTATAGAAGGTTGGACTATCGCACATAAGCGTGGTGGTGTTTACCATCGTTAAAATAAATCTAACAAAATCTACAACCTTGTTAAATTTGATTCTTCTTGTTTCAACCAACCACTACTTTTTAGTACCTCATTGCTGAGTCTGTCATCCATAAGAATCTCACGATTCTCTTTAGTTGGGTTGTCCACAAGCGTAAATTCGGGATAACGTATCCCTATCAATCTCTTTCCTTCGTTAACTATGTTGGTGGCTGCATTGAAATCTCTTGAATGGTGTGTGCCACAGTCAGGACACACCCACGATCTTTCTTTTAATGATAAGTTTTTATACTTATATCCACATTTTGAACATAATTTACTTGAGGGAAACCATTTATCTATAATAATCAAATCTCTTCCATACCATTCACATTTATACTTCAACTGTCTAAATGTTTCATTAATACTTAAATCTTGAATTGATTTTGCTAAACAATGGTTTTTTAACATACCTTTAACATTCAAATCCTCAATAACTATCGTTTGGTTCTCACGAACTAATTGAGTTGTAATGTTATGTATGTAATTTATCTTAATATTATTTAATTTTTCTTGAAATCTTGCAAGCCTTAGTCTTGATTTTTCACCGTTGTTTGATAATCTAGTTATTTCAACCTCTTTATTCCATTTTTTACTGAAAACAAATTCGCCTGTCTTAACTCTTTGTTTTTTACTTAATTGCCCCTGTAGTTTAATTATGGTCTTTTCGTTCTTACGTTTAAGTTTTAAATTATCATATATCTGACCATCAGAACATACCATAAAATCTTTGATACCAATATCAATACCAATGATATTGTTGATTGGCTTTTGCACTGGTTCTATAATATTTTCAATTAAAATTGATAAAAAATATTTATCTGATTTGGTTCTTGCCAGCGTTGCTGATTTGATTTTATCTTTATGTGTAGAAAGATAATTTTTATCTCTTTCCGAACATTCAAATTTTATTTTTTTTAGTGCTTTGACTAAAGTAATTCTATTATCAGAATATAAATTTTTTGTTGAAATACAATCAATTGGAAATCTACAAGATTGATTATTGTGTTTGGATTTGTATTTTGGAAATCCATTTCCATTAATAAAGAATCGTTTATAACCATCCAATAAATTAATAAGAGATTGTTTCAGCACTTTGGTGTTGTGTTCATTAAGATATGAAAACTCTTCTAACTTTGTTAATTCATTGTGAAAATAACAACCAAGTTCAGTTAAACCCAATGAGGTTTTATCTGTATTGTAAGCGTTTATCTTCTTTTCAAGACACATATTATATACTTTACGATATGAACCGCACAAGCGGTTGATATAACTTGTTTGAGTTTTCGTTGGATATAATCGTATTTTAATAGCTTTCAACATAACTTGGGGGTAATTTACTCCCCTTAATAATAAATACTTTCATATTTCAAAAAAAGTCAATATATTTGCAAAATAAATAAGAAAACATTTTAATTTTTTTGTAACATTTTTAATTTTAATACGTATAAGCAATAAATAATAATTTTATGGGAAAGATTTTAAAGATTTTTTATTCACTTTTAATACTTGCATTGGTGGTGATGGGTATGGTTATTTCATTTTTTGAAGTAAGCCTTATGTTTATTATAATAACCAAAGTGACATTAATAACGTTTGTCGCAACAGCAATGGAATATTTGTTATATAGTTCTTTATTTAAAACAAAAAAATTATGAATCTAACATTTGAACATTTCCAACAGGCAACCAAAATTGTTGATGAATTCATGAATACAAGTGAATTGATTGATGATGTAATGTTTGAAAAAACACTTACTGAAGCCACATATGATTTAGAACCAAATGTTAAGAAAGAATTTTATCAACACGTATCAACTCTATTATTAAATGTTTTATACAATAAGCTTGATGAATATGGTAGGATGGGTGAAGTTAAGGCTTTAATGGGTAAGATGGTTTGTCATAAATTAAACACACCGATTAGATTACAGAATGAAAGAGAATTTAATGAGAAAATTTTGGAATTGTATAAATCTAAAATGATAACTTCACCACCCAAACCACCACTTAGTAGAATTATTCGTGAACACACCATTGGTGATTGTCCTAAATGTGGGTCAACACAAAATAAGAATCATCATTTTCTTTGGTGGAATTTTGGTCGAATTATTGGATGTATAAATCCTGATTGTAATAATTATTATAAAAAGAATATAATGGAAAAATTGTTTGAAAATTGTGAACATCATACTTTAAGACATTAATATTATGGAAGAACCAATTAAATTAAACATTACAATTGATAATCTAACTAAAGCCCAAGCAATTGCCATAGAGGATATGTTGGCTGTTATGGAATATACATCATTACTTGGTAACGATAGATTTGTTGGATTTTATGTTAATCCATCTGAGGGTTTTAGACCAGAGATTTTAATAAATGGCAAATCCCCTAAACAAACAACATTAATTAATACCAATAAGTGTTATCATTCAATTAAGATCAGGGTTGCACCAACAGTTGAAAATGGTTTAAAAGAAACAGTGTGGGTTGATGAAGATGATGTTTATTTGGTTGATGGTGGTGAAATTCAGCACGTATTGGATGATATGGAGTTTAGAAATCAAGAAGCGGATGATAATTTTAATAACAAATCATGACAAAAATTATTTATCTTGAAAATACTCTAAAGCTTTTTGAGGCTATGAATTGTTTAACCGAACAAGAAATTGTATATTTGTCAACTGGTGAGTTTAAACAAACCATGAAAGATGAAAATATTAGATATTTGGTAATGAATGAAGAAGAAAAACAAACAGTTTGATTATGGAAAAGAATTTCGATGCAATGCAATCAACCTTTCAGTTAGAGGTGAACAAACTCAATAAAATGGTAACATATTTGGGTATTTCGTTAAAAAATAAAAAGCTTCAAATAACGCAATACAATAATTTCACACATAAATTATTAATGGAAGGAAGAATTACCAAAGAGGAACTTGCTGAATATATTAAACGTAAACCAAAAAATAATATTTTATGAAACTCTGTGGATGCTTAGAAGAATGTTTTGAACGTGGTGATCAGGCTTGGGGTCATTTGGGAGGTATAATGTGTTTACATCTATCTGAAAGTGTTGATAATACATCAATTTGCGGGGAAGATGAAGAGGTTGTTGAGCCATATTTCAATGAAAAAGATTATCAGGAAGTATTAAAAAATCAATAGTTATGTGTTACATGGGTGGTCCAAATGGTGGAAATAAATTAAAACAAAATAATATGGAAAAGATTTATGATTGGAATTACATTGCAAAGAAACTTTGTGATGAATACGGTGAGTGTATTATCGATGAAGGTGAAGAAGAAAATCCCCATGATCGGTGGTTACAAGATGTAACCGTTGGTGATATCATTGAATTCTTTAAGGAAAATCTAGGGCAAAATGAAATTATATATACTGAACCTTTAAATCGGTGACAAATGAAAATATTAAAAATTGAATATATTGAAAATCTTAGTGTTAAATTAGAATATAAAAAACACTGGTGGAGCAGAAAATCAAGTATTATGACTGCACATACAAACTTTAGTGGTCCAACATACCATAGTGATAGTATTAAATTTTTATATTATTACGATGAATTGGGTAATAAACTTGATGATGAGATTTCAGAACAAATATTTAATTGGATTGGTGTTTCACACAAGGATATTATGGCTGTAATTAGACCACTTTTAGTAGTTAGAAATAATTGTAAAAAAATATCATAATGAAAACAATAGATGTATACAAATTAAAACTTAATCAAATTGTTGGTATTCAACAAGGTGAAAACACCTATAATTGTAGAATTGTTTGTATTAATGATTGGACAAAACGTATTGGTTTTGTAAACGCTGATGGTGAATATGATGAAGTGCCATACAGAAATGTTGTAATTTATTCATTTGATGTGTAACATTTTTGTTTTTCTTACGTATAATAGATAAAAACATTATGCATAATATTTTAAATCGATTTATTTGTTTTTTATTTGGTCATACTTGGAAAAAATCAGATAGAAATGGTGGTTGGTTTGTAAAGACTTTCAAATTGTTTTTAATTTAACTTATGGCGAAAAAGCATTCATGGAAGAAGTTATGAAAAGATTTGAAATTGATCATACATAACAAACAAAATGAAATCCTAATAACATGACAGTAGAAAAGAAAATCAAAGACGAATATAAGCAAATTTGCAGAGCATTTGGAATAAAACCTTTTGATAATCGTGAAGGAATACGTGAAGCAATTCGTGATCACGTTAATCAAAGTAGAGAATTTGCTGAACATATCGAACAAATACTTCAAAACAATACACCTAATGCACTTTAAGACTGAACTTTGTCAATACGTATTCCAACTATACCTCAATGGTTGTAGCATGGATGAAATCTGTGAAGGTTGTAGAATAACTTTTGGTGATGCCTGTGCTACTGATAATAAAGATGTGGACGAAATAATTGATTTCATGTTAAATATTAATTAAAATCCCATGAACTTAGAAAAAATTAACGACATAATTAATTCCAAATCAAATTATTTCCAGAAAGAATTGGATATCATTGAAGTTTTGTCTGAGGATGAAAAGGTTATACCATTAATGCTTAAAATTCTTGAAGCAGAACGTGAACAAAAGTCTAAACTAATTCAAAGATTCAATTGGTTACTTTCAATGTCAAACACATGCTTGAAGGCTTGATAGAAGAATTTTATGAAAAGAATAAAAATGTTAAAGATGTTGGATTAGTTTTTTAAAATATTTTTAAGAAAGTGCCACAAAAAATGTAACATTTTAAATTTTATTACGTATAAGATATAAAAACGAAAATATATGAAATTAGTTTTTAGTTATTACTTTTACGATGAAGAATTTAGCGGAAGACATGTATTTCCATTTGAATATTCATCCATTGAAGATTTCCAATACATGGTGCTTGAAAAGATAAAAGAGCATAAAGATGCGATGATCAAATTGCATGGTGAGAAAGATGGTTCAGGTTGGTATAAGAATGGATATGTTAAAATTTTTGATGAAGAATTAAATGTTTTTCATTTAGAAGAAAGTATTGAGTATGGAGTTTTAACACTAGAGGATTGGTTTAACAGTAACAAAATAAATTAAATTTATGGAAGGATCAACATATTCAGAAATAGGTAGTAGTCATTGGTTTATGACCTTAATGAGCCATCACTTACATGTTGGTGAATTTCTTAAGAAACATGCATTTGATAAAGAAAATATCTCACCGGAATACCTAAAGCTTTGGGGAGAAATGCTCTACGATACATCCAAGGAATTAATTGATGGTTTCACAGAAATAAATAAAACTCTTGTAAAAGATGAAAATATTTAATAAATTTGCAATAAAATTATATAATTCTTTAATCAATCATAATTATAAAACCGAAGAGAAAATGAAAACACCAGTTTACACAACAAGGGAAGAAATTGCCCCAATCGTCAACAAAAGAAAAAATATGATCAGAACACTAAGTCTTGATGAAATTCAAGATGCATTGAATTTTATGCAAGAGTTGCAACGAACATTAAAAGTGTTTGGTAATGATGGTACACATATTAACATTGAAAATTTTGCTGAAAGATGTAATTATAATATGGGTGCTGGTTTTGATACAGCCCTCTATAATTGTGGTTATCTTAAACGTATTAAGATTGGCACATGTATGTGGTGGTATGATCATAATTTAACGTTGGTCGATGCTGAAACTGTTTTGCTTGAAAAAAGGAGAATTAAGAAAGAAGCTAACGATAAATATCGTTTAGAAAATTCTGGTAAAAAATATACAATTACCAATAACAAAGCCACTGTTGAAGTTGTTGAAACTAAGCCCGAAGTTAAATTTAAAAAGATTAAGTCGTATATTAAACCAACTGGAACTGTTCGTGTTATAGACCTTTTAAAATTAATACAAATAAAGTTAATGCGTGGTGATAAATTGTATAAAGGTTTGATTTGTGATGAAGTTGGTGTCAGACATGATTATTTTAAAACACTAGAGTTTGAAAACTTTATAAAAAAACTAGATGATAGTAATTATGAATTAATGCATAAAGGTTTTATCACCGATGAATATGCTATCGCCATTCAACATTCACACAGATATTTTAGGAAGAATAAAAAAAGTATTAGATTTACAATTGATGAAGACCCAAATTTAGTTCAAAATGTTATTGAACCATTTGTATTTACAAACGAAGATGAAGGATTTTCAACCAAAGAGTTTATTAAACGGGCAACTGAAGGATATATTTCAACACCAGCAGTTATTCAAGAAATTCGATCAACTGATTCACCAACACCTTATATGATAGTTGATGGTAAATTTGATGATACTGATCTAATATCACCAGAAGGTGATGATTATGAAATTCCAATGGGGTATTTTAATAATGAGGGTCATTTTGTATTTACATCAACAATTCCAGATTTTCCAAAGGTTGAACTAATCGAAGAATATAAACCCCAACAGCCCTTTGAATCCTTTGATATTTTCAGTGAAAATCCTAACATCTTCTACAGTTATCTTCTGCACCAATATTATGCAGGTAAGATGCCTAAGGATTTGGTTCTTAAGTCTTATCAGTCAGATTTGACAAAGATTAACGTTGAGATTGATAAATATAATATTGAAAAGGGTTTGCACGATGCCAAATTAAAAGAAATTGATGAACTTATTGTTGATTTTAATGTTAAACTTGATAAAACCCCTGAAGTGTTTGCACAATTTCGTGGAGATATTATACAGAATTATAATGATTTGAAGATTCCACACGTTGAAGAACTTGAAAGACTTAATAAAATCATTGAGAATTACACTTCAATTCGTAGATTTATCAACGGGTATATCAAATTTGTAGAAAATCCTATTAAAGTTGAAAAATTCTAAGATTTTTTGTAACAAAAATAAAAATTAAACGTATAACTAATAAAAACTAAAATTATGGAAACTATTAAAGTCTACAGCACGATTGAGGATAAGGATATCAAGAAGAATCTTAATAACAGTCCTGTGTGGAGGAAAGCCATTCATGAGGATGATTTGCAGAGTGTTAAAGATACTCTCCCAAGCATTTGGGAATATCAAATACAGTTTGATGGCTTGAAGCCAATGTTTGTTAGCAAGGTTAACAAATATAAATAAATTATAAATGGAAAGTAAATATAAGCAACCAGTTAATCATGATTGTGAATGTATGTGGTGTGAATTTTATAATCATTTACACCATATACACATGCCTAAAGATACACCACCTTGGATTAAAGCTTTTCCAAATCTAGATATTAGTGATGAAGATAAAAAAGTCTTGTATGAAAGGTTAAAAGATGAATTAATCTTAGATGATTGGAAATTATATGCTAGTGGTTATAAATTAAAATTTTAACGCATGAGACTTGATTTAAAATGCACTGTGTGCGGAGCAGATATTGGTTATATGACAGAGGATGGCAAACATCACTTTTACAAAGGTAATAATCGTTTCGAACCAATATGCCCAAATTGCGGATGTGGTGGTGATAGGTACGTATTGTTAAAAACTATTGGTGTTATATTTTTATTTGTTGGTTTTTTGATGGCATTAGAATACTGTGTAAAATTTTTAACTGAATAAAAATTTATTATGAGAATAGTTAAAGCTAAAACGGGTTATCAAGAGGGTGATTCAAGGCAAAAAACAAGATTTGCTTTTCTTCCAGTGGTTATCATGGGAACTAGATTATGGTTTAAATTTTATGTAGCTACAGAAGAATTGAAGAAAGTTGATGCGTTACCACCTTATTATCAATGGGAAACTGTTTCATTAATACATTGGTAAAATATGGAATGGTTTTATATAAGATTTACATACGATCATTATTGTCAGGGGTATGAAAAGGCAGAAGAAACTCTTATGGTTCAAGCAATTGATTATTTTAACGCTTGTAGAATTATCAAATTGAAATATAAGAATGCAAGGAGTTTTGCAGATTTAACACTAAGAGAAACAAATCACTTATAATATTATGGAAGAAAATAAAAAAATTATAAATCCTTTAGCTTTTCCAAATAAAGGTTTGGATGAAAATTACAAAGGATTTCAGGAATGACATTATTAGATTATTTTGCTGGTCAATATATGTGTAATGGTTGGAGTGTTGAAAAATCATATCAATTTGCAGCAGATGCTTTAGTGGAACGAAAAAAATACCATTTATGACTATAACAGAAAGATTAATACAAAATCTTATTATCGATAATTTTCCAAAGGATTCAATGACAAGATCATTAATATATCCTGATACCTATCAACACATTAAAGATGCTATGAAAAGAATTGCTTGGGAAGCATGGAAAAATTCAATATTGGAAGATTGTGATGTTCCAATGGAAGAAGAAAGATTGGATTTTGAAAAATGGTATGAAAATCAAATTTAAATAATATGATAAGTCTTAATGAATTTGTTTCAGAAACAACAAATGAAGTCTGGAGAAGTGGCTATGATGTCAATCGGCTCAACATTAATGATCTTGAACGTGATTATTACAATGGTTGTGAGCCAGAACACACTGCTCAAAGAGCCATATATCAGCAACAAGCTGAACGTGATTATTACAGAGAACAACAAGAGCAACAGGAAATTGATGACTATCACGAAATGAGAAGGTTTGAATTTGAACAGCAAGAGTATGAAAATAATCTTGCCGTAGAAGCATACAATCAACAACTTCAAGAAGAGTGGGAGAAATTTCAATCCGATGAATTAAATAAACAAATTGTAGATAATAGTATTGATTACGAAACATACGCACAATGAGCAAACTAGAAAAAATTTATAAGAGGGTTTCCGATGCACAACCAACAATAATTTTACCTAATGGAATTGATAGAATTAGGGTTGATTATGAATTTGCACTTATGGCTATGAAAGAAATAGCTTGGGAAGCGTGGTTGAAAATGGATAGAGATTGGCATAATAATGAATATAGTATTGATTTTGATGAAAAATATTCAAGGAAGTGTTTTGAAAAATGGTTAGAAAGTGAAAGTTAAAGACCTGAGGGATTACCTAAACGCTGTTGAAAAATATGCCAACCACGACAATGATGATATTGTTGTTATCATTGATACTGGTAGAGTATATTTTGGTGCTATACCAACAATTGGTGTGCAAAGCATGTTATTTGGTTGTGATTGGGATAGTGGCAAGTTGTTAATTACCACGAAAGAAAAAATAAATATCAATGGAAAATAATGAAATGATTGGTTCAACTAGATGTAAACATTGTGGTAGAACTGTAAGAGTGTTGCCCGATGCAAAATGTAGTTGTCAATGGAAGCCTGAAATTGATATGTCCAAAATTAAACCTCTATCCAAAAAAGATCAGAAAAAACTGGATGAAATTTTAAAACAGTGGAAAAAAGAAAAACAAGAAAATGATTCTAAGCGAAAGATTAATTAAAAAGTTTGAGATTAGGCTTAAAGAAAAGAACATTGGTGAACTAACCGTAAGTGGTGTGGTTACAATACCAAATGCTTTGAAAGTAATTGAAGAAATTGCTTGGATGGCTTGGATTGAAGGTCAAAGCGGTAATACAAAATTTAATGAGAAATTTGAAAGGACTATGTTTATTTCATGGTTTCATCAAACAGTTAACGAACAACCATTAGGTGATGAAGCCTATTGATTATTCGTTAACAATAAAAAAAACAGATATTAAAAGGTATTAGGAAATATTAGTAGCAGCCAGAGTTTGAACGATTGGCAGAACAGATGGGGTAGTAAAAGTCATATCGTTACCATATGCTGTGCCGTTAGTATTTGTGGCTTTAATACGATAATGATAAAGTGTTCCCGGCAAAAGGTTTGATTTAGTGTCATATCCACCAGAAGAAAGTCTTAATGAAATATTTGTTGCTATATTTCCATTAGAAATTCCAGCACTTGCGGTATGATCATATTCACTTGTAAGGCCATATTCAAACTCAACAGTAGTTGAGATACCCATAGCGTTTACAGTGCCGTTGAGAGTAGCGTATGGTGGTGCAATAGCAACCCAATCAACCATTGCTTGGCAAGTTTGAACGGGGTCTGAACTATCATAGGCTTCAATATTATAAATTCCCGGTGGTAATCCTAAAACATCACCATTATTTGGTCCGGGTTCAATACCACCTATATTTCTATAAATCTCAGGGTCATCATTTAATCTAACGTTAACACCATATGGTGGTGTTCCTTGTGAAATTGTCATTTTTATTTTTGCATCGGCTAATCCGAAAGCTGTAGCTGGTTCTAACCAACCATTAATTGATATTCTTGGTTCTGCCATAATAATTTTATTTTAAAAATTTTATTTTTAGTTTTCAATCATAAATACTTTGAATTTTCAAAACTACGTGTTTTTGGTCATAAATATTTTTTCACTGTGGTGTAACATTTTAAAATTATTTACGTATAAGATAATAAAACATCTAAAGATATGTTAAGAAAGACATTTATTATTGATAAAGAAAAGATTTTTAGAATTCTACAACGTGAAGATGTTGTTAAAATTGAAATTGCAAAATCTAAAAATAAAACATTAAGAAATGCAAGAATTTGTAAAATTCATGTTTATTTTACAATCAATTATTTAAATCTCTTTAATCTTATTGGTAATTGTAAAGTAATCGCCAAAAAGAGAGAGTTAAAAAGTAAAGGTATTTTAACAGGTATTGCCAGTTGTAAAACTGCTGGATTTATTAGAGAATCAACAGTATTAAAACTAAAACAGTTTGAAGAATCATCAGGAATTAATTTACATATTCCCAAAGAATTACTCTCTTTTCAAAATATTTCTTTGTGAGGTGTCACAAAAGTGTAACATTTTTAATTTTTATACGTATAAGATATAAATTAAATAACAATGAAAAAAACAATAGTTGATGTCATTTGTGGTAAGACACCTACACAACATTTAAACAATGGTGTTAATATCTACTCAAGTCCTGAAGTGCACGTACTTATGAAAGCTGCAGCATGGGAAACCATGCTTGAGTGCTTTAGTGTTGATAGAAATGATCTTGAAAGGATTGGTCATGTTAAGATTTTGTTTGACAATTTTTGGAACGCTGAAATAAAGAAATAAACAATGAAAATAGCTGAAAAAATAATTGCTGAATTATATAAAACTAAAGACATTCTTACTGTTAGAGAAGAAGGTAAGCTTGATCATGTATATGATACACCTGAAACTAAATTAATGTGGACGGGTATGAAAGCAGCAGCATGGGAAGCTTGGAAGAAATGCTTTGAAACAACAATTACCAACGTTGATCATATTCCAAGCGAAACTGATTTTAACGTAATCATAAAACCTGCCTTTGAATCATGGTGGGAACAAGAACTCTTGGAGGAAAATGTATGAAAGTAGAAACCTTAAATGCAGCAGTAGTCTTAACTGAATATGTATGGAAAACAATTCACGAAAATAAGACACCAAAAATTGAACTTAATAATGGTAAGGTTGAGATAAATCAAGATGAACTTCTTAAATATGTAATGGGGTTTCAAAATTACCTTATCGAAAAAGAATTAAAAAATAAATAAAATTATGAATATAGTAGAGAAAATTTTAGAAAACACATTTCGTGAAACAGGTTTTGATATAACCAATCATGTTCAAATAGCATTCGTAAAGGAAGCAATGAAATCCAGTGCTTGGGAAGCTTGGAAGCGTGGTCTTAATGAAGAAAATATTGAAAAAGAACGTGAGTTCTTTGAAATTTGGTATGATATGGATTTGAACGAACAAGAATTTTGTTACAATGAAAGTGATAAGATTTCACCTGATTATAAATTGGCCTTTTGTCCTAATTGTTTTCAAATAAAAAATCACATTAATGGTTATTGTGGTAAATGTAATTATCAAACATTTTAATATGAAAAAAGTAGATATTGTAGATGCATGGGCAAGAATCAGGACTATTGATAATACAATTCCTGATGACGTATTGGATTTTATGAAAGATTCAGCCATAAAGGTTTTAGATAAACAAACAATAGATATTAATACTCTACCATTGGGTTATGTTGTGTGGCGAAATGCTCAAAATATGACACATAGTGAATTTATTAAGTGGTATAAAGAACGTTTTGGCTTAAATAGTGGATATGGGTCTTTAATTAATGATGTTAATAAAACCGAAGATGGAAAATAAAGATATACCAGTTGAAAGTCCAAAAGAATTTTACAAAAATAAAATTGTTTTTAATTCTGTAAACCCTCCATTGCTTGGTGGTCAATCATGTGGTATAGTTAGTGATACACAACAACTTAAATGTGAAGAACTTGATTTAGTTTTAGAGTGTGGATATACTCGTAGTGCTATCAGGAATAGAGAATACCTAATGGTTATGTTTAATGCCTTTATGGATGAAATTGTTAAATAAATGTGTCGTGAAGTGTAACAATTTTTAATTTATTACGTATGATATATAAATAATATGATATATAAATAATATGATGAAAAATTTTGACGAAAATGAATTTCTTGAATATGTTGAGAACAACATAATCATAGCCAATTTTTTAGGCGATGTCATAGAACCTTTTTACTATATCCTTGAATGGACATGTGATTGTGCAAATACTTCATGGTGGCAATTATCATTAATGAAGGATGAAGATATTACACGTGGTAGTGATAATGAAGAAGATTGGCATTGTGAAATTAAAAATCGCAGTACTTGGACTGAGTTATATCATTCTGATTGGAATCAATTAATGCGTGTTGTTAATAAGATCGAAGCAATTGAAATCAACAATAGTAGAATTGTGTTATACACAAATAAAAATGGTAATGGTTGGTATGCTGGATTCAATGATGGATATGCACTTGATACCGAATATTTTGGTGAAGAGGTTTCAGGTTGTAAAAATAAGGAAGAAGCCGTTTGGTTTGCTTGTGTGAATTTTATTAATTATTATAATAATTTAGACTAATGGATAATGAGATTAAATTCAGAGCATTCGATAAATTCTTAGATAAGTATATCTTTACAGGATTTCATATTTTAGGTGAGGTTTCAGCCTTTGGTGGTGTTGAAACACACATTCATCAAACATGGGCTAAACGTTCAGAAAAATTTGGTTATAAAACCACTCTTGAAGCATGGAATGACTTTGAATTTGAACAGTTTACTGGCTTAACAGATAGAAATAATCAGGATATTTATCATCGTGATGAAATTACAGTATCACTAGATAAATGGTCAATAGCACCAACATGTAAATATATTGTTGAAAAGAATTTTGGTGGTTGGGGATTTTATGATAAAAATCAATTGTGGCGATGGTTATATACTGTGGTACATGATTGCGTAGTAAGTGGAAATTCACATGAACAAACAAAAGAGTTATGAAAGATAAAGAAGAAACAAGAAAACAAGGTTACTATTGGGTCAAATATAAAGGGGATTGGATGGTCTTTGAATTTGATGGGGTTAATACATTTTACAGATGTGGAAGTGAAGAAATGTATAGTGATTATGAATTTGATGAAATTAAGAATTTAAAAATAACACATAAATAACATATGAAAACAACAGCAGAAGGTATATTTAAAGGCAATCTCTTAATTGCAGAATTTATGGGTGCAACGATTGACCCTAAAACAGAAAAATCTTTAGACCCAACATATGTATTTCCCGTAGCACCAAGTTATTTTAAAGATGGAATTAATTATTTAAAATATAGTAAAAGCTGGTTTAATCCAGAAAGTGATTTTAAAGATGTATCTCAAAGATATGATAATTCTTGGAATTGGTTAATACCAGCTTGTTGGAAATGGGATAATATGGTTGATCAAGAAAAAAAATATAAGAAAATAATCACACAATCAACCAGACTTCAATATCAAGATCATTGTGATTCTTTAGATAACACTGCAAGTTGTTATGAAATTGAATATGTTTTTGAACAACTATGTAAAAATATTGAATGGTTAAACGGTTTAAAAAATAAAACCAATGGAAAATAAAATTTATTCAATATCAGAAGCTTTTTCAATGCAACCCCGTTATTTTTGTATCGGTGATTGTCATTTCATAGGTGCTGATAGAGAGACTAAAACCCTTGTTGATAGAATCGAACATGTGTTAATCCAAACAGGTGATGATCAACGTACAGAATATTATGTTGGTTATGATAAGGATAATTATAAATTATTTAAATATCGTGCAGATACGATGAACGTTCAATATTATTGATTTATGACAGACCAACAAAGACTTTTCAGAATTATCTTAGATAAACACTCAGCCATGAATAGGGCTGATTACATAACAAGTAATGAATTTCATGCTATATGGAATGCCATGACTGAATATATTAACACACAACAACCAACTGATGAAAAAATTCAAGATAAGGTTGATAAATTCAAAATGGATGCAGTTCAATACAATGATAGTGAAATAGTTATGTTGGGTGATGGGTTTGATTTGGGTGCGGGGTGGTTTAAGAAGAAAATTGAAGAATTGACAACAATTAAATAATATATTATGGAATTCATGAAAGGTGATGAAATTAATTTGGTATCATTAGAAGAAAGATTGAAAAACAATCCTCTTTTTGCAGAATTTATGGATTTCGAAATCTGTAAGGGTGATAGTTTTTCAGATGTTAATTATAGATTACCGGATGCATACAGAGAATTTCTACATTGCAGTCATTTCGGTCATTTGCATTTTGATCATTCATGGGATTGGTTAATGCTAGTAGTTGAAAGAATTGAAGCCTTAGGATTTCCTGTAACTATTAAAGGTGACAGTTGCTTTATTGATATGGATGATGATGATTTTGGAGCAACCCAAGAGAATAAAAGGTTGGCAACTTGGTTAGCTTGCTTGAACTTTATTATTTACTGGAATAAATATGAAATAAAATGATAAAAAAAATTTTACACGTATTTGGGATACATCACTATAAATTAATATTCACAGCGGGTGTTAACCGTTATTTTGAATGCAAAATCTGTGGCAAACGTAAGTTCGATAGTATTGACTTTGGTTATACAGAACCAGATTATGATTGGCTTTGGAGAATCGGTGATCATGCCCCAAATGATTTTAATCAATTATGTGTTCCAGAAGATATTTACATACCTAAAATAAATAATAATTAAATTAAATATTATGAAAATCAAAGAATTAAATAAAATCCTTGAACATTTTGAAAAATATTCAAATGGTAGAGGTCGCAATTATAGTGAAGAATTAAATATTGATGTTGAAGGTTATTACTTTCATAAAGAAGAAAACTTTTCAATAGAGGTTGATGATAAAAACCATGTTTGGCAATTAAATACCGATCATGAACCTATTGGTATTGAATTAGATAACCTTAATAACTTCATGAATAGGTTTAAGTCATTTACTGGTGTTCATATTGGTGATTATTATATTGTAGATATTCCACAAGATTTGTAACAATTTAATTTTTCTTACGTATAAGATATAAAAAAGAATATTATGAATAAATGGACAACAATTTCAACTGAAGATGATAGTTATCAAATATCTGCCATATTTGATAAAGATGGTAGTTATACAATGCCATCACTAGCATTTAAACTTGATGGTGTTGAAACCGAATTGTGGGATAGTGAGGATTATTTGCTTGGTATAGTTTATCCTTATTTAAAAGGAAAACTTATATCAACAGAAATGGATGAATATTTTTCAAATGTTAAAGAAGATGTTCTGGAAATTTTTGAAGAAGCCATTAGAATGAAAATGTTTGGTAGAGAATACGATGAACACATTAAGGAAATTCAAAAAAAAAATAAAACATTATGAACAGATATAAAATTGATGAAAACACCATTTGGGAAGACACAGGTGAGGTAGTTGTGAATAACTACCCACCATCAGGAAAAACATTTTCATATGCTCAGAGGGTTTATCGTGAGTACAAAACTGATAAATTTGGTTGGGTTGAAGTTAAAGGTGAACCAATCTATTTCCACGATATGCCAACTGCTACTTTAGCATTAGCAATAATTATGAGCAATGCTCAAAATGCTTTGAATCAAGTATTACCAATTAATAAAGAATTGAAAATAAGTGCAAGTATTTATCATGATCTTTACGATAATGACTTGGATAAGTGATATGGAAAGAATTAATTTTGGATTATCAAAACCTTTAAAAGATTTTCTTGCATATCAACAACATTTAGAATATCTTTGCATTTCAATGATGGGCATACCTAAAGATTTGAAATTAAAATATCATCAAAAAATTTACCAACAAATTTGTAACATTATTAAAAAAATTACGTATAAAATATTAAAATATACATTATGAACAATTTCAGTTATTCAGAAACAAAAAACCTGCTGTTGGAATACTTAAAATCCATAAAGATTTTTACAAACCTACAGAGTGTTTATTCATTCCATTATGAAAATAATGATGATCATAATATGATTTTCTCCGAATTAACCTTTAAAGATGAATATGGTATTGTTACCGATAAGATATACAAATTTCAATCCAGAAACTTTAATAAATTCTTAGAAAAGAAATTTGAAGAAAAAAATTACAAACTTTTTGATTTTAATTTTGGTGACGAAGTTTGTTATAAAAACACCAAAATTGAAACATTTATTACCCATGTGTATGATGGTCAAATGTATGTTAGAATTAATGGTGTTATTAATGCTGTTGCAAAACAAAATTTTTATAAAATCGCAACAGAGAAAGAAAAAGAAATAATTTATGAATATACCAAATCTGTAACTGATATTCATGTTGATGGTGATTATTTTATTGGTGTTGATAGGGCTATGATTGATGTTTTGCATAGGAGTGTGAAATATGATTTAATGTTAAGAAATACCAAGATTGATGCAGAACACCCTGATGCTGATTTAAAAGTTGTTTACCCAAATAATGAAGTAAAAGTATCTGATTTAATGGCTTTTATGAATAATGAAAAGAAACTTTATGGTGATATTTGTGGTAGTTTAAGAATTAATGAATTTAAAAAGAGAATAGAAGATTATGAAATTGAGGAAAGAATTAAAAAGTTTAACTCACAAACTCCCGAAGGTAAACAACTTACAAGAGATTTGATTGAATATTTCTCAGAACATAAGCCAGAAGAATTAAAGTCTGTTGATGGTGTTCAAATGATTAATGATTTAGAAGATAAATATCAATGTCGTGTTATTGGTTATCCATATCATAGCAATAAACCCAGTGGAACAATTAAAAGATACTCAGTTGTTCGTAGTGTAAAAAAAGATGACCTCAAAAGATTTTTAGAATTAAAGAAATTTTATCCTGTTGATACCAAAGAAAAAACTCTTTCAGATAAAATAACCGCAACAGGTAAAGAAATTCTTGAAGCCGTTAGGAATTTGGATAGAAAAGTTGAAGATTTGAAACTTAAAGTGGATGGTTTAAATAAGCCTTACGAAATTGATGTTGATAATATACATGAATACAAATATGGTAATAAAATTATTTTAGATTATGTAAAAAGCACACATGTTGGTACTAATTATATATATAGATATTTTAAATATGTGTATGATGTTGCTAGAATTGATAATTATAACATACGTTTTACAATGGAGGATGATTCTTTTAATAAACTTGAGCATAATTATGCCACAATAAAAAATTTAAAAGGCTTCATCACAAAACAACGTGAAACCATTCACAATTACGGTTCACCAGAATATTTCCAAAACAAATAAACATATGAAAAATGTAATGTTGGATTACCTGAATAAATATCCACCTGAGGGATTTAAAAGTGTGTATAAATTATATGATTTTACTGAGTGGCCTAGTGGTGATTGTTCGGGATTGATTAATGGAATACCAATTAGTGGTGGTGGGGGTATATACCATCATTGGATTAGTGTTAATGGTGACGATTTATATAAATTCATTTACGAAACAAGGAAAAGTATTTCCGAATATGTACAACATATAAACATAAACAATAGGTTTATATATGTCAGAGATCATGTAGACCCACCACCATTGGGATTAACACCCAAGTCAATCTATTTGAAGAATAGTAGAAATGAAAGGTTTAATGAGGTTTGTGGAGCAATTAAACGTTATTGGGATGCAGATAAAGAAATTCCAATTGAATGGATTTTAGAATACAACACTTTATTGCAAATCATTAATAGAGATAAACAGAATGACAACAAGCATTGAAACACCAGCAGTTGTAAAATTATTTCAGGAACTTGATGATTTAAATATTCAAGCATTTACTGATGGTAATTTATCCAATATTGTTTTTGTTAAAGGTATCAACGAATTTAGAATTTACGATGATTTATTTTACAGAACAACAGGCATGTCAATGGTGTTGGAGTGTAAGAAAGGCAAAAAGAATATTGAATATGTAAAGCCAGTGCCTATAACTGATGATGTGTTTTATCAAAATATCATTAAAGTTGATGTGTTAAATTATTTTAAAACGAAATAAAATGGCAATTGAAATAGAAGGTTCAGAATTTATTGAAGATTTTTTAAATAAAAGAAGAATTAAATTTACTGTTGATCATTCAGATCGTGAAAGTAATTATGAAATATTTATTGGTTCAGAAAAGGCTGGAATATTATTAGAATATTCAGAAAAGAAAGATGAGGATGATTTGACAGCACAATTTTGGTTGGGTGATGCTAATGAACCAATTTATGCTGCTGAAACCTCCAATCATTATAAAACCGTTGATGATATCGAAGAAGAACTATTTCAGTTAACTAATGCAGCTAAAAGATATTTAAAACTCGAATCAAAATTGGAATCACTTTTAGATAAAATGCATGATGCTATTATTGAAAGTGATTTTGATTTAGCGTTTGATTTAACTGTGGAAGATATATTCCATAAAAAATATGATTATTAAACAATATTAAAACAAAAGAAGATGGAAAGCAAGGTTGATAAGATTAAATCATACAGAGAATATATTCTTTCAAAGGCTGATCATGAAAGTGATGCTGATGAAATTAGCAACATGATTGATATTATGATTATATATTTTGGTACTTGGTATTCAGGCATGGATGTTCTAAAAGTTGAAAAGGCTTATGAAAGATATGAAAGAGAGGTTTTAAATGGGAAATAATTTTGCAACCAAAATTAATGTTGTTATTGATGAAAATTATTGGCATTAATTAATAGTGTTATTGATGATAAATTAGTATATTTAAATATTAAATAAAATGAGTGAACTTAATAAACAAACATCACCAATGGTTTTCGAACCTAAGAAAATAAACAAATATGTTGTCGAATTTAATGAAGAGTTTGGTATTAATTCTTGGGCGGTAACAAAATTTGATCTACCAAAATTTAAAGACTTCAAATGGCAAGACTTACACTTAGAATTTCTTGACCCGATTGGTCCATCAACAACGCAGGGATTGTATAGGTTGATTAAAAATGCGGAGAAAAATCGTATAACTAGTGGAATAAAGCCAATATTTTCTTATTATATTAAATGTCTTGACCCTTGTGGTGTTATAGTTGAGAAATGGAAAATAAGTGCAAAGAATTATAGTATTGATTTCGGTTATTGTGATTATTCAAAAGGTCATACTGAATTACAAAAAATTCACATGATTGTTGAACCATCATATTGTTGCGTAATTCAGTGAAAATATTGTAACATTTTATAAATTATAACGTATAAGTAATAAAAACATTATGAAAATTATATATATTGATTCTTGTGGTATTTGTCCATATCTTCTAGTAGAAAGTAGTGGTATACACATGGAAAATGAAGAATTTGAGAGAAAAAAACTAACCTGCACATATAAAGGTTTAAATAAATTAATTAATAATATTGCAACACTTGAAGATATTGGTGAAATATTTACATATACCCAAGGTTGGTGCAAATTAGAGGATGAAGATAATTATCAAATTCATATGTCATGAAATATAAAATCCATTTTCAAGATAAATACCAAGATATTGATGCCATTAGAATCCAAGTTGGTGATATGAATTTAACATTAACTGAAGTAGATGGAAAACTACATATCAACAAATGGTGTGAAAAATTAAGTGAGGTTGTTAAATTAACACCACTTTCAGCAAACAGTTTTAATTTAGAATAGTATGAACAGAACAGAACACCTATTAGTCATTCTCATGGAAGAATGTTCAGGAGTGCAAAAGAATGCTTCAAAGGCTTTAAGATTTGGTTTAGATGATCACGCTCCTGATTCACCAGTAACTAACGCTGAAAATCTTACAAGAGAAATCGGTGATTTATATGCTGCCATTCAAATGTTGTTTGATGATAAGAATAATATTATCGAACCACCATATAATCAAGATGTTAACTATAAAAAGATTAAGGTTGAAAAATACTTGGAATATTCCAAAGAAAAAGGAACATTAAAAGAATAAAATGAAAAACGTAAAGATTACAATATCAGCAGAATGTGGTTGTGGTAAGTCTACAATCACCTTTATTATCCTCAAAGCATTAAAGCAGCATGGTCTTGATGTTGATTTCAATGACCTTGATTATCCTAGTAAAAATATGTTCATTCATGATATGCAACGCAATATTTCTGATAGAGCAATTGGTTTGCAAGATAAAATACATATTGATATCGAACAGGTGCAATTGGCACGTAAACCCCTCAATAATGAATAAGACAGAAGCATTAAAACTTATCAAACAACAGAAAGGTTATGTACCTTATTTTTCACTATTTGAATTATTTGAAGCTGGTGATGATATTCCTCAAGAATTGGTGAATATTGCAATGCAAAAAGAAAAAACCACTGGAGAATCAATTATCTTTAGTCCTAAACTTGCTGAAAGAATTATGGATTTACAAAAAAAGAAAAATATTATGTAACAATTTTTATTTTCTAACGTATAAGTAATAAAACAAACACAATGGAAGAAGGATTTGAAATATTTTTTGATATTGAAACAAATATCGAACCCTCAGGAATAATATCTTGTCACATACCATTTTATGACCTTTATTATGATGCAAAGGATGAAATTGAGGTAAGGTTGAAGGGTAGGGAATTGATGAATTCATACATCAATAATTTGGTTAGAGAAGATAATAGAAAAGTAAATCAATAATATGTTTATATATGGGATATTTAACAACGATTACATTTCGCAACGATAGTGCATACGAATTGCATGAACATCCTAAAGAAGTTTCAGATATGATATATAATGCACAACAAGGTGTGCAATTAGATAGAGGTTATGATACAGAACCAATTGGTAATGATTCTAATCCAGTTATTATTCAAAAGCCAAGACATGCTGATGATCATACTATTTACGTTCACATGGGTAACACTGTTGTTGAAATGAATGGCTATTCAGATAAAACTAGAGATTTGATGGTTAATCACCAAGAATTCTTTAAAGACCTACTTAATTTTATGCAATATCAGGTTAAGGAATTAAAAAAGAATCATAAAAAAATGATAGATGAACGAAGAAAATAAAGAACCCACCCCCGAAGAACTCGCAATATACTATGCAACATTAATTAATAAGTTTAAGCAAGACCCAAATTGGGAACTTGAACTAGAGTTTGGAAGAATGTTGATGAGACATATTGATTCTTATACACCCGAAGAAAGAAAACGTTACGATGAATTAATGATTTTATTAAAACAAAATAAGTAATATCATGGATGATTGTGCTAAAACAAAATTGGAAATATTATTTGAAGAGAAACATCCCTTTGTGAAGATTAATGAAATCTACACTGAGAGATTTACCAACGTTGGTATGGTGCATGATTGGAGAAATCACATTCCAGATGTTGTAAAACCAATTTGGCATCAACTTTCATTAGATGCTGTTATAGCATTTTACATGGTTGCTGAACAAACAGCAAAAAATGAAGAATGGGATTAATTAAAATTTATTTTATGAAAGCACACGATTTTATTAATAAAAATATTGGTAGGAAGGTTTATCTAACAGGTAGAAGGGATATTGGTATTGATTCTTCATTACGTAAATTTATCATACCTGATATGAATAAAAATGTATACAATTCCCAACAGCAATATTTGACCATACTTAAGTTAACTAAATCAGGTATGGCTTATCTACTTGGGGAAGATGGATTACATTATTCTGTTAGACCCACGAATGTTAGATTAGCTACCGAAACAGAAACCTATCAACGTAGAATTATGGAAATGGAAGCAAAAGATGAAGTAATTAAGTATATGGTAAAAATGCAAAAAATATATTAACATGTATGAAGTGGATTTCACTGGCTGGACAAGAACACCAAAAGAATTAGAAGCAGTTAAGAATAATAAGTCTTATAGACGTAGGCTTAATTGGATTAGAGTTGTTAAAGCTATTAAATATCATAGATTAGATTGGAATTTGGTTTGTAATTTCATTTTAAATCGAAATCAGTTTTAAAAGTAATTATTTCCACATTTTTTGTCACAATAGTGTAACATTTTTGTTTTTAATACGTATAAGATATAAAATTAACCAAATTAACTAATTATTTAAACCCCTAGTATTATGAAAAATAGTCTTACAGTGAACGCAGGTCTTAGCTTGTCACAAGCACAATCAGTTTCAAACCTCTGCAATCAGAGGGCAAGAGAGATTGATAATCAAATCAACGGTGTTAATAATTGCAGCAAGTCTGTTGAGATTTACAGGGATGGTAGTAGCAAAATGCATCAAACCGTTGTTGGTAAACCCTTGCCAATTGATGTTGTTTCTTTGTTAAAGGAAAAAGCTAAACTTCATGCTTGTCAGGCTTTCCTTATGGAAAACATGAAAGCCAAAGAGTCAATGCTTAAACAGGTTAAAATGGAATGTGCTGATATTTCATCAGTGCCAGTAGTACCACAACCAAAATTGATTCAATATAAGGTTTTACCAAATGTTGATGAAACCTTTGGTTGGTCGCAGTTAAGTGTTGCTGAATACAATGAATACCTTGAAGAAGAAGCATATGCTTCACATATTGGTCAGTTCATTCATAAGGGTGGTACGTTGGATAATCTCAGGAATGAATTACCTAATATTCCAGCAATTGAATGGATGAATATCAAAGATGGTGAAAAATCACCAGTTATTATTACCACACACCATAATGCAGAAACACTTCATAAATTACATGAAGAACTTGCAGCATTGCATCGTCAGCATGAACAACGTGTGAATTATTTCAAAGCAAAGGTTAAGAATTTAACCACTGTTGAGAATGCACGAATTGCAAAGGTTAATGCTGATGAACAGTCTAATGCTGAGACTATTAATAAAAATCTCAGTGCTGAATACACAAATCAGGTTAAAGCCTATAACGAAAGTATTAAATCACTTCAGGCTGATTTTGAAAAGGAACGTCAGGATAAGATTAAAGAAATTGCAGCAATGCGTATCAAAGTTGATCAGAGGTTTCAGGATGTTGTTAATGGATTTCTTAAGGGAATTCCTGAGGTTCAGGAATAATAACATACTAGTGAGTTCTGACTGTCCTTGCTAGCATTATAAGGTGGGGTGTTGATGAAGCACAAGCCTAATCAACACCCCTTTGTACTTGATGATGAGTTCTTTAAAATATAAATATAAAGTTTTAAAAACTTTGTTACGACAATTAAAACCGCCTTTCTACAAAAAACCAAATGTTTTGTGTGGCGTTCATTTCAAAAAATGATCACATAGTAATGTAGGTTGCCCTTAGGGAGTTAATTATATTACGAAAACAGACTTGGATTTTGCCTTTGTCTTTGTGGTAGAAAGGGTCTTTGACATTGGCATTGGTTTTGACTTTATCTATATAACTCATCATCAAGCAACTTATTAATTTTAAAAATTAAATATTATGATAAAAAATTTTGTTACTTCGGCTTAAAGAATTTAGGTTTTGACGAACCTTGCTTGGTTTGTTATAGAAATTATAGTTTATATGGCAATGGCTTTGGTGGTTATGAAGATAATTGGTCTTTCGATAGGAATTCTGATTTTGATAAATATTTAGTAAATAATGAAAAACCAAATTATTGGATTTCAGCACCATTAATTCAACAAGCTTTTGAATTCTTTAGAAAACAATATAAATTATTTTCATATGTGATTCATTTCAGTAGTGATGATACTTATGGTTGGAAAATTGATGATAATATTTCAAATCTTGAGTTTACTGATGGTTATATTAATTCATACGAAGAAGCCGAACTTGATTGTCTTAAAAAAATGATAAAAATAATCAATGCAAATAAATAATATTATGTTTGAAGATAGATTGACAATAGAAGTTAATGGTGAAATAAAGACGAATGATTCACAGGAATTTAATCTCCATGAACTTATTGAAACACTTAAAGAACAAGAAGATAAGGGTGAAACAAGTGTTTTCATAAGGTATTCAACTGATTATGATGGTGATTTTCTTTCGTTGGATTTTATGTTTTCGAAATTTCGTTTAGAAAATGATGAAGAATATAATATACGCATGGAAAAATTTAAGAAAGCCCATGAAGCTGATGAAAAAAGAAAGCTTAAATATTCAGCAGAACTTGAAGCAAAAGAATTGAAACAATATCTTAAATTAAAGGAAAAATATGATAAGAAATAGTATTATGAGCAATATAACATACTCTGAAAAAAGTAAAAGAAAATCCGCTAACTCTGTAACAACAGTAGAACTTATAACAAAAAATGATTGTAAAACTGAGGTTGAGGGTTTAATAGCAAGATGTACCGAGATTATTAATCTTAGCAATAATCTCTATCAATTAAAAATGGATAAACATCTTAGTGATGCACTGGTAACATTAAATTTAACTAAAGATTCATTGGAATTAATTAATATTAATTAATGTATATATATGATAGTAAATAATTAAAAGAAAATCATCAGTAAGAGTTAGTAAAAATTTAAAATTTTCATGAAAAAAGATTTGCGTTGTTGTGTAACAGGAAATATTAATGAGTATATTGCTTATGCTGATGAACATAATCCTTTAAATAGGGATTCCAATGGTCAATTTGTACCAATACATATTACACGTAGCATCATAAACCTAAATAATGGCTCAGTTGTACGTTTAAATGAGTCTGGTGAAGAGTTTACCATTACTAAGGTATTTCCCGATGGTTATGTTGATATGACAGCCTTACAACCCTCTATTGATATTATGCCAAATTATAGAGAAAAACAACATTCAATTAAATTAATTAATTACACTATTATTAAATTATAAATATATGGAAAACGTTACATTTGAAATTGCGAAGAAGTTGAAAGAATTTGGATATACAGAATTATTTTGTGAAAAATATTATTATTCGAAGGATGAATGCATATATAATTCCCCAATTCTGCTATCTTATTATAAAAATGAACCAGATAAGATTATTTTAGCACCAACATGGTTTAAGGCTATTAATTGGTTGCGTGAAACATATGGAGTTCATCTGTATTCTGAATGGTCTAATGATGATAAATTCACATTAGTTCTACAAGGAGATATATTTAAAGGTGTGGTAGAAAATGATATTTTTCACAACACTATTGAAGAAGCCTACGAAAGTGGATTTAAAGAAGCATTTGAAATTATCGAAAAAAAGAAAAAAGAAGATCAAGAATATATAATGGGAATGATTAATAAGTATAAGCCTGAAATTGATAAAATTTTTGAAGATAAAAAGGATTTATTTTCAAGAAAAGAAATGATTGCACAAATTGAAAAAAGCTTAAAATATTATGAGAATGAAGGTAGATATGATTATTCTGCCGGATTTCATAAAGCAATGTATCTTATTAGAAATTTTGGTTTGGAAGATAAAAGTATTGGTAATGTAACTTTAAAATAAACATTACATTTGAAAAAAGTAAAATTAGATAAATATCACTATCACGAAGCAACAGACAGATGTTATATCGTTGCAAATATGATTGATAATATGTTAATACAACATCCTGTTATTCATGAAAATGAAGAATTAAAGAGGAAAGCTAAAAAGGCTCAAGAACATATACTTGAGGTTTATCAAATGATTGGGAATTTAAAGGGAAATGAAATATAACAAAGATTTTGAACGTGGAATGTTGTTTGTTTTGTTGGTGGAAATTATTTATGATATTATTGTCTTGAATTTTTGTCAATAAAGTTGTAACAATTTTTAAATTCATACGTATAAGATATAAATAATCATTATGGAAGAATATATTAATAAGGATAATCTAAGGTGTTGCTGCGTTTCAGATTTATACGCAATGCGTAAATGTGTTTATGATGGAACTTTCGATGGTTTTGATGATAATGGTAAAAAGATGGTCGATAAAAATGAATTACTTTTTGCTATTAATGAGGTTATCGTTGAAAGAATTTTAGAAATTATAACTTAATAATATTATGGCAACACATAGAAGAAACCCAAACAGAGTATCGTTTTTCATAGAAAAACGTTTATAGCATAACATTCATGACTATTGGGATTACTCCAAATCCCTCTGTTCCATTTGCAAATGCATTTGGAAATGCTTTTCTTAAAATATTATAACTGCCGTTTACATCGGCATTTATAAATTTCTTCACACCTCTGATTTTATATAACCCTCTTTTGAAACGATAACCACTAAAATGTTTAGTCTTATCATCGCCATAAATAGGAATGTTATCTAAATTTAAAAAACTTGCTTTTGAGGTGTATGATTCTTCTTGCCAAATTACTTTAATTCCTTCTAATCTAGCTTTATATGCAACCACATCTAAAAATTTAAAGATAGGTACGTTAACAAAATTTTGATTACCCACATGCCCCATATTGCTGTCTTGTTTCATTCCTGTGTTCTTTCCTATAATTAAAACACCAACTTTGTTTGAAACTAATTGATTCACCAATAAACGACTTGCTTTATGTAAATAATTATTAATCTTATTATTTCTTTTATTTGTTAAAATTCTGATCTTATTTGATTTGCCACATTGAACCTTTTCTCCTTTCTTATTTATATAATGATTTAATTTGCTTTGATATTCAGCCTTCTTTTTATTGTAATATTGATTCATTGATTTTAAGGGTCTACCATTAATAATAAAAGGATTTAAGTTTTTATTATCGAATGTTACTGTTGCTAAATTATTTAAACCAACATCAATAGATGCTATAGTAGTATTATTATTTAATTTTTCTTTTTGTTCATATACAACCTCAATAACATAGTAATCAATTTTGGGTATAATTCTAACTTCTTTTAAATTTTGATAATTTTTAATATTTGTATTAATTAATATTTTTGTTTGTGATAATTTAATTTTACCACTTTTCTTAAATTCTCTACGTTCTAATGATTGTTTTGGAAATTTAACAACATATCTTCCTTGTTTATCTAAATATTTAGGTATTTTTGCAATGTGACCCTCTAATTTTAATAAAGCAAAGAAAGATTTAAAATTTTGATCGACAAGTTTTATTATTTGGCAAGAGACTTTTGTTGGTAGTTCTGAATAGCTTTCTTGTATTTTAGTAATGTGATAATTTTTATGAAAAGGTAGATATTGTTTATTTTCAAAATAAAATTGTCTAACATTATAAAGGGCTTGATTATAGAGATTTTTAGATTTAAAACATAACACATCACATTCTTTAAAGAATGTGTGGTTTTTATTTATATTATGTTTTTCAACCAAGATCATAATGTGTCTTTATTAGACTTGTTTATTATAAATACTATGATAATTTAAAAAAGATTTATATATTTGCAAAATAAAATTAAAATTCATGTAACATTTTTATTTTTATTACGTATAATAAGATATATTTTACCATAAATGATTGAATTATGAAAGCAAGACCAGCAATTAAAAGCAATGCTCAATCCCTACCAATTATTGGTTGGTCTAATGCCAGTAGAAATCATGGTACTATGGTTAAAATTGAAAAAGCCATTCAGGAAGAAAAAGAAAGCGAAGAAATAATTCAAAATGGCATAGATGTTCATTCAAGAATTATTGGTGGTGATGAATTTCCTGTGGTTGATTTTAGTGATGTTGAAATTTATATGAATAAGATTAAATTGAGAGATGCGGAAAATCCACAAACACCGCCATATGTTTCAGATGATTTCACAATTGGACCCGATGGTGCTTATGAAAATATTTATCCTTATGAAGTTCACGTACCTAAAATTGAGGAATAATATATGCTTGGAGAAATAGTAATTGGAATTGGAATGTTTTATTATATTATTACAACACTGATAGCCGTTGGTATTGCAATTGAAGAAAAAACTGATAAATTTGGATTGATTCTTTTAGGAATTGCACTTGGGTGGTTGTTGATACCCATAAACATTGGTGTAGTATTGGCAAAAATAGAAACAAAATTAAATAAAGATGAAAATATATAAATTAATACCATTAATCATAATTACAACATTAATTTCCTGTGAAAAGTCAAATGATGTACTGCCGGGAGATAAACCTTATTGTATGGAATGTTTTGTAATTAACACGAAGATTGTTGATACATGTGCTGATTTAAAAACTTGTAATGCTATTGAGAAGAATTTGAAAATAAATAATGATGTTAAATGTTATTATAAACCACAAAATAAATAATCATGATAAAATTATTAGAAGTGTTAAATAATACTAGTGATGAAAAATTAACAGTATATGCTATTGTAATAATAATTCTTTTTGTTATTGCATTTAATGGTACTGCAAGAATTATTAAAGCATTTAAACATAAATCTTAAATAAATAATCATGTCCAAAAAATATAGAATTAAAGAAAAGAATGGTAAATATTTTCCACAAGAAAGATCATTTTGGATATGGGTTGGATTTTATGAATGGGATAATAAAGGTGAACTTGATGAAATTTATTCCAATACTTTGATTGAAGCAGAACAATATATTGAATTTGAAAAGAAAAAACGTAATGTGATAATACACAAAATTAATTAATTTATGCTGAAAATCTTATATTTTATCTACGACACTATTTTATTCCTTATACTAGGAATATTTATAATGTTAGGAATGATGTTCATAGGAATACTACCAATGCTTATAGGGTTTTACACACCTTTGCATTGGGTTTCACTATTAACGTTTATATCAGGCCCATATGCACTTGTTCAATTATTTGAATTGGGTGATAAAATTACTGATTGGTATGAAGATAGGCAAACACTTGGTAAACAAATTGATAGAGGAATTTAATTATGCAAACAGAAAAACTAAAAGTTTTCATCACCAGACTTAGAAAAATTGGTATTGAAATAGAACTCTTTGGTAATTATCCTTGGATTTATCTTGATACTATCAATGGTAAAAAAGTAATTGAAAAGTTTTATGCTGAACATGGTTTTACCATTGCATTCCACCCAGTAAAACCAAATCAAAAATTTGAATTTACAGATATTAAAGAAATATTCAATTTAATTAGAAAATACTTATGAACATAGCAGAACAAGTTTTAATTGATAAAATTCCAAGCAGTGTTAATGGAAGTCGTATAGGCAAACAAAAAGCTTTAGATGTGATGAAAATAGTTGCATGGGAAGCATATAAGTATGCAAAGCAATTATCTGCTGATACAGAAATGAGTGAATTCTTCTTGGCTTGGTATGAAAACCGTAACAAAATTTCACAGGTTGAACAGGTACTTAAAGATAATAATATGATTTATGGTGCTGTTGCAGTGCCACCATTACCAGATAATACTGTCACCATGCCACGTTATTTTGTTGATTTACGTTGTGGTTGTGCTGCGGTAAGAGATCGTTGGCACGAAACCTTTGATGTTGAATACTATGGCTTAAATGTTGATGTACCTGATGTTGTTAAATATGTTAATGGTGTTAAAAATAATGGTTGGGAAGTTAAACAAAAAGATATTGATATGCTGAATGAATTGTGTAATAAGTTAAATGAAATTAACAATAAAATTCATAATTAAATGTGTACGACTTTAATTGTTTTATTAGCCATATTTATATATGTATGCTTAGTTATTAATGGTTGGGTGTATATTCACTTGCTTTATTCATATAATGATATTTGGTCAGAATTTGAAACAAGTTGGGGAGAAATATTTTTAGTCTTTTGCCCCGGAGTAAATCTTGGATTAATTATTATGTGGCTTGTTGAATATCCAATATCATCTAAGAAACCTCAACGTAATTATAATAAATTCTTTAAAATAAAATGAAATGAAAACATTATCAACAGTAGAAGATGTTATTGCAGGTAGTAAGCTAATTGCCAACTACATGGGATTTATATATCCATACAAGTGTGATATTTGGAGAGCAGGTTACAACATCATGAATGTTGATTTACTAAGTAAAATAGTGTTTCCTTCTGTGGAAGAAGTACTTGCATCAGAGGAAAATAATGAAGCAGTACCATATTTTGGTGGTGGAAATTTACATCCTCAAAAGTATGGTCTTGAAAGATTTTGGAAGGATGTTATTGTATTTTCAACAGATAGCCAAACTATTCATCCTTGTGTGAGGGGATACAACGAAAGAGCAAGTGCATATCATTGTTCATGGGATTGGCTTATGAAAGTTGTGAAGAAAATTCATGGTGAAGGTCATAAATACACAATTTCACCACGATATGATATTAATTCAGAGTTTGACTATATGGTTGATTATATAGAATTTATAAACGAATTTAATAAAAATAAATAATGAAAGGTAACGAAAACGCAAAAATAAAATGTCCGTTTTGTGGTGAAAAAATACAAGTTAATAACTACACCACACACATAAAAAGTAATAAATGTAAAGATAAACAGAAGAAATCATGAAAGAAATAATAATCATATTTGTATTAGCAATTGTTTATTTAAGTTCAGCAATTTATTTATATAAATGGTTTAAAAAAGCATATTCACCTAACGGTAGGTGGTCTAACTTACATTTATATAATAGTGATATTTTTTGTTTTTTAATGCCCGTAATTAATACATTAATTGTAGTATTTAATTTTTTTGATTCACCTTATAGAAAAAAAATATGAAAACAAAATATCGTTGGTTAATTCAATTGAATTTATTCTTAATTAATATTATCACACCAATTAAATTAAAACTCAACGGTCAGCATATGATCGATAATAAGTCAAGGATAACAACCGAACACCTTGATGGAACAGGAAGATATGTGATTCATAAAGAATTTTGGACTAAAGAAATGATTCACGATATCACAAATACACAACCATTTTATCCATACGAATAATTTTTTTTTGTAACATTTTCAATTTTTATACGTATAAGTAATAAAACAACATTATGAAAAAAGAATATTATGAAATTCCTGAGGTAATTAATGCTTCTATTCAAGACAATCCGTTTAGAGGTAATAATTCATCAAGTAAAGATGAAGAATTGGCTTGTTATGTAGGTGGTGGTGGAATTGGCAACCCAAAGACTGTTCAAGAAGGAAGAGAAATGATTCACACTTATATTGTTCGTGAAATTAAACACAAAATTGCTGAACTTCAGGCTGAAATTAAACATAATGAAAGTGTTTTAAAAGTGCTTGGCGATGATGTTTTTAACTTACGTGTATATTTAAAACAACAATAATTATGAATTCAAAAGACTATAAAGGTTTAAATGTTGAAGAGGTGTATCAAAACACCTGTGTTGTTTGTGGTGGTGTTTATCTTGGCCCAAAGCAACCACACATATGTTATGAATGCAAGTGTTATTTTGAAACACAACATCAGAAAGAATTGGATTTGTATGCCAATAAGAAAACTATTGAGGTACTTAAAGAACTTATAGAATATTCCTCTGGTGGTCACACACTATATCTTGTTGAACATATTCAAGATATGATTGATACACTAGAAGCCAATAATACTTTTTTATTAAAATAATTTTAATTACCTTTGCACACAAAATATAATATATATGAACACTAGACACGAAAACAATTTAAACAAGATTGAAGATTTTCTAATAAAGACTAATATTCCTTATAAGAGAGAAGATAAGGTTTTTTACCTTAACGATGGTAATTTTGAAATTCGTTATGTTGATTCAGAAAATCACAAAATGGATTTTGAAAAAAGATTTAATATTAAAGGTATTCCTCACAACTACTTTATTGATATAACAAAAGCAAATAAGGTTAAAGGCATCAGAACCATGTGGATTAAAGATTGGGAAATGGAAGAAAATAAAACCATCACCAACATGGAGGGTTTGGAAATACCTAATTATGATCGTAAATGGAATGTATTACAATCGTATATTAAAACTGGTACAGGAAATATTGAAAATAGATTCTTTGCAAGGAATTGTGAGATCAAAGAAGTAACCAATAGAGATTTAAGGCCATTCTTAGATGAAAATTGTTTCTATGGTTACAGAAGTTCAAATGTTAATTTAGGTCTTTTTCTTAAGAAAGATCAGGGTAATTTCAAACAAGGTACACTCTTAATGGTTTATACCTTTGGGCATCCATTCTTTGGTAAAGGCTTATATGATGTTGAAATTATCAGGGTTGCAACCAAATTGAATTGTCAGGTGATTGGTGGTGCTAGCAAATTATTATCTAATTTCCTCACTAATTATCCAACCTTAAATATCGCCAATAAAATAATCGATGTGAATAAGATTGTCTTCATTGTTGATGCAGATCATAATGATGCCAAGTCTTTAGATTCTCTTGGTTTCACGTTTATAAGCCATAAGGGGAACGGTTTCATGAATGTTGAAGCAAGTACTGGAAAAGTATTTCACAGGCAACCTATGCACCATAAACTCATTATGGAGAGAATGGCAAAAGGTGAGATATATAGTGTTGCAAATGCAGGGTCAATTATTTATATGATTGATAAGAATACTTATCTTGAAAACCTTAAAAATAAAAAAAATGAAAATCAATCCAAGTAAAAAGCAAATTCTTAAGCAAATCAAATTAGCTAGAAAGCATGATGGCTTGTTTAGTGGTGATACATATGAAAGTGGTATAGCCTATGCACTTGAATGGGTTCTAGGTTTGGATTTAGATAATATTAAACCAATGAGTGGTTATAAGATCATGTTAGAAAAACGTAAGAAAAATAGATAAATTTGTAACATTTTTGTTTTTATTACGTATAATATATAAAACATAAGAACATGGAAAATAACGAAGATAAAATCCCAACAGCAGAAGAAATACTTTCACCACACCTTAGTGAATATTGGCGTGATGCTATTAAAAACAACCATCCGTTAATGCTTGATTTGTTATTCTCAATGAAGGAATTTGCCAAGATGCACGTTGAAAATGCACTAGAAGCAGCAAGGAATAAAGCTAGATTAGTTGGTGTGCCTGTTCATAATGATAAATTACCCAATGAAACCGATGTTGAATACGTTTATGAACGTAATGATAATAACGATTATTATATGTATAGCATTGATGGTTATACTATTATTAATGCGTATTCATTATTAACTAATATTAAATAAAACCATATGGATAAAATCTTATTGGCTGCAGAAACTTTTTCTAAAATAAAATCAATAGCATTTGCTAAATGGATTCAGAATAATTATTCGCTTGGTAGAAATGGAGAAAATTGGTATTCAAATTCCAAGTTTAGTGCACCATTAACTGTTGAAGAATTGTATGAAATTTGGAATGAATTGGTTGATAGACAAATAAAATCATATGAATAAATAAAAAATATGGAAAAGCCTAACTTTGTAACAACACTATTCACATCAATAGACGATTTAAAAAATCATATTGATAATCGCAATAATATGAAAATGAAAAACATAATTACAATCAAAAGAAAAGGAAAAACATAATTACAATCAAAAGAAAAGGAATGCCGTTATATGTTATTCCAACAAGGGTTGGTAATTTGGATAAGAGCAAATGTTCACCGAAATTCCTAGCACATGGTTTTGATGATGATATGATTGTCAATGTTAAGTGTACTGAAGATGGAACTATTGATTTAAGAGGTAATAAAGGTGAATATAGAATCATAGTCGAAGATAAGCAAAAGAAATTTACTGGCTATTATGATGATAATGATAATGCTATTCATGTTGGTGATAAATTATTATCTGAATGGGGATATAAAGTAATTGTTAGTGAATATGATGGGGATTATGCGGGTGATTTAATTTGTGATGCAACACACACTTGTAAAGATATTCCTTATGCACTTAATGAAGGTGTTGGCTATACTAAAATTAAATAAAATGAAACTAGAAATTGGTAAAACCTATAAAAACAAGAAAGGTAGATTAATTAAAATCACCAAAGGTTGTGAACCATTAGTTGATGAAAATGGTAATCTTTATAAGGATGGATGGAATGGTATCTATTGGGGCGATAGTGTTGATGAAAAAAAACCAATAATCGATAACGAAAGATATGAATTTAATGGTAAATATTGGAACTATTTTAGTTTTCATTCTTTTGTTAGAACAAAGAAAAAAGATAATTCATTTAATATACCAGAAGAAGATTTAATCGAAGAAATATTATGATAAAACTAACCACTAAACAAATCGAAGCCTTAAATTATGTTTGGGAACATGAAATTGTTACTGAATATATTTTAAAAGAATTATTTAACATTTCTACAATCAATAGTTTGATTGATCGTTATTTAATTGTTGAAGTTAATTATTGTGATGATAAATTTTATGAATTAACTGATGGTGGTTATGAATATATCAGATATATAACACCAACACCTGAGGAAATTCTTATTGCTCCTGATGAAAGGTATACGAAATTGTTGATAGATGATAAAAATATTCAAAAAGATATTAACGCTGCAAGTAAAACAAAGTTTACTAAAAATGACTATGAAATATGTTATGAAATATTGAAACAAAATGAACAACGAACTCCTTAAAGCAATAACCGAAATTAATAAAGCTATAATGCTCTCAATAACTAATGTTGGGCTATTTAATACCTGTGAGGAATTTCATACGATAATATTTAAAAACCTTAGTAACCAAACCTGTGAAGATTTAGAAAGTTATTATAAATCTACTGGTTGGAAATATGCTAAATGTGAAAATAGTATAACTATCAATGAAAATACTAAAGATGAATTTAATCCAGATAGAAAATTTAATCGTACTGGAATATTACTCAAATACAAAAATTTGTAAAATAAAATCTTGCTTTTAATATAAATAATGTTTACTTTTGCCACAATAAAAAATAATAATTAAAATCTAAAAACAAAAATCTTATGTTAAATGAAACACAACAACAATCAGAATTATTAAAGTTTTATGAGGATTATACTTGTCAAGTGCAAGAACTCTCCCAAATTAATAAAAGATTAGAACAAACCTTAATTAGACTTCGTGGTGAAAATGAACCCCTAATAGCAAAGGATAGTGTTGAACCCGTTAAGAATTGTTTCTTTGCAACCTTACAAGATATGAAGTTTCAACATAATGATATTTCTAAAAGAATTTATAATCAAGTTGATGAAATTGAAAAATTAATTATGTGATGAAAATATTAATTAATAAATTAAAATGCTTTTTCGGATTTCACACCGCTAAATATCCACAACATAGGTTAAGTTATCAGGATTGTAAATTTTGTGGGAAATTAATGCGATATAATTAAACTTTAATATTAAATTTAAATGAAAAAGGGTGATCAGATAATATGTACTTATAACTACGTAACACACAATGGTCGTAAATTATTCTCAATTGGTGATATCACCACAGTTGAAAGTATTAGTTGTAAAGATACCAGATTTAATGATACTTGTTTAATCAAACTGAAAGATTCTGAAGAATTACTTGATATGGAAATACTTTGTGATACCATTGTAACTGATTTATGTGGTAATGAGTATTTTAGGTTACATCAGAGTTCAAAAATATCTGAGGAAAATATTACACCAGCCAATCGTAAAAATCTTTATAATTGGAATGACTGTTTTGATAAGCTTCAACACGAACTTAATACCATACCATTCACAATAGGAGTATTTAATGAAGATGTATACTTTAAAAATCTTTGTGAAAAATATAATCTCATACCACAAGATGCCCTAGAAAATCTTGTAGACTTTATTGCTCACTGCATTGATATAAATGGTTACACAATAATAAAAAAAGATTGAATATGAAAAACAAACCACTTTCACCAACCAACTGGGTTAGAGAATACAAAATATCAATATTACCATCAAGCATTGATACCCTGATGGAACTTTATGCCAATTATGTTCTCAACCGCCATAAAGAAAATATAGATACTTGGGAAAACCTTGATTGGGAAAACCTTGATAATAAATTAATGAAAAGTTATGGATATGAATCTATAATTCAATGGAGAGTAACTTATCAGGGTGTTCTTATGGAAGATATTAAAAACCTAATATCATGTCAATAAGAGAATCATCCACATCAACAGACCTAAAACCAATTGTTAGAAGCTTAATGCTGGATTTCTGGTTTGCCTACGATAAACTTTTCACTGATATGGATAATCTCACTGAAAATGAATTTCATATCAGACAACATGAAATGTGGGAATTTAGAAATAAGGCTTCAGAACATGGTGATATATTTTTAATATCATTGTGGGGATTAAATGAAAAGGCTGAAAAGCTTTATGGTAAAAATTATACACAAAATTATATTGATTCTCTTTAAGGTTATAGCCTTAAATGTTGTGCACAAACAACATTCATTTTCATATATCATTGAAAATTTGTAGATTAACATTTTGAATGTCGTTTATAAACAACAAAACCCTCTGTAGATTTTAATCATAACAGAGGGTTTTTGTTTTGTACACATTATCTCAATCAATGTCTAGGTTTAAATTAATATCTGTTGGTGGGTCAGCATTGTAAAATAATTCATCTAATTTTTTCAAGCCAGATGAATACTTGGCTTTCTTAATTGGTATTCTGTAATTGTGTTTTGTTTTACTTCTTTTAATTGATATAATATTATCAGTATTTTTATACTTGATCAATAATTCTTTCATATCATCATTATCAACAGCATTACAAAAACGATCATCATCAAGATCATCATTAATATCTTCAATGTCAACATCATCAAAGGGTTCATTAAAGAATACTGAAGAGTTGTACAATCTACTATCCCAATTTGGTGGGAATAAACTAGGAAATGTGAGAAAAAATTGTGCATCTATTTGATTGAGAAGTCTCCAACACCTATTCTTAAGGATTGTGTAGGGCTTGTGAAGACTTTCATAATGATTATACCAAAGCCTTTTAACTTGATGTGGTTTAAGAGTTTTGGTATTGTGTAGATATTTATTTATATAGGCTTCTTCAATACTATCTTGAAGATTAAAGATTGGTTGAGATAGATGGCCTAATGATATTAATTCTTTGAAGGTTGCTTCGTACAATGCTGTGTGATGATAATCATCCATCAGATTGTTTTTGGTAATGAATTCCAGTTCAAAACTACGTTTATCTATATTCTCTTCAATGGTTTGTAATTCTTGTGAATGATCTGGTACATTAAGTTCTAAAGGTAATAGGGGCATTTTCATTTTCATAAAGTATAGTATATAGTTTTTAATTAAAGTTCAAACCTAATTTTTCTTATTTAATATGAGTCCAACCAAACCCAAAGTGTTGATATATAATAGTCATGGTTAATGCCATAGCTAATATTAACACCTGTACAATAGCTTGTATTACATTTGGGTCTACATTTAATATATGTTTCTCATTAAGGTAATAAAATGTGAGAAATGTTAAAACTACAAAGATTAAAGGTAATGTTATCATAAAAAATTTTTTTAATTAAAATAACCATTTAGTGTTTATTGCATCAATTTTTTCAATATCCATAGGAGGTTTAATATAGGTCTTATCAACTAATGGTGGATGAATTAGATTAATATTGGGAAACCATGATTCTAATTCTTTAAGATATTCTTCATCATACTCAACCCTATAAATTCCATTTGATTTAACTTCAATAATATGTGCTGGTATATAAATTTCCCTAATATCAAATTCACTATCAAAATAAAACCCCTTAATAGTTACTTCTGTTCCGGCTTGAAGATTGTTTAACCATTCATATCGAATCAAAAACCTGATAAAATACACTAGAACAACTATAATTATTGTTGTAATTACTATGGATTCAATTAGAATTTTTATCATGAACTTTGGGAGTTTAATTAATATTATCTATTGGTGATAATCTTTTCGTCATTACTTGCCAAGTGTTATTTTTATTAAACCAATATACATTAGCAAACATTTGGTTAGGTCTTGTTAATGATTCAATAGTAACTATTGAACTATCATGATGATTTTTATCTAAGATCACCTTTTGATCAGGTTCAAGATTATGCGGATTATGATTTATTTTAATCCCATTCATAGCTTTTCATATTACGATTTTCTACACCACAGGTGATTGCTAATACAATATCATCACGATAGATAAGGAAATCACCATCAGTGGTAATAAACCCCGTAACACCCATTAAAGCATCATTAAACTTATCCATGTTAATGTCTGGATATTCTTTGAGAAGAGTTGTAACTTCAGATTCAATAAAACCCTGTACATTCTTGGTTTTGAAATTCAGTACATTGTCTTTTATACTAAGAGGTTTTTTAATTCTTTTTCCCATAATATTATTCTTTAATTCTTAACTGGTTAACATCCATGTTTAATTTATCTGCAATTTCCTTAAGTGTTAATTCAATAACCTCAACTGGTTTAGATTCAACAAGATGAATGTCTTTAGCGTATTTCCAAGCTAATAAATTTAGGGTTGTATCAGAACGTGATATATAATAAGGCATACCATCACAAGTAATACCCTCACCAATAATAGTCTCAATACGTTTAACAGAATCATCAATTTCCATGTCACAGACATACATTTCCTTAGGATATTCACAATATAATTGATCAGCAGTGTTTAATGGTAATATTGTACATTTACCTACATAATTCTCCGAAAGAAAATGCGTAAAACTATCATTCTCTACACCATAATAACCATAATCATATGACCCATCAAAACACTCAACATCATAACCGTATGATTTATAAAATTTTAAAATGGTTTTACCATCACCCTTTTCATTAACTTTAATGCAGGTGTTATTTAAACTTTGTTTTGTTATTTTCATACTATTTAAATTTGGATTATTTATTTCATTTAAAAATTTATCAACTTCGGACATTGGCAAAACACTTACCAAAGGAGAAAATTCAGGATTGGCAACTATCTGACTATATTGACTAAACACACCAGCAATACAACCATAATAGAACATACTATCACCTATGAAATTTTCATATGAACTACCAACTAAATTATTTGTATTATAACCATTCAATTTATAAAACTCAACAATTTTTGGCCCATCTTCTTTGTTTACGGACTTAACTACGGTATAATCTAAATTTCTCTTCATAAGGATTTTATTTTTAATTAATAAATGTTAGTATACAATTGGTAATGTATAAACATAAACATCAACAGTCATAACCCTTTTAATAATTTCTTCAATGATTTTCCAATCACCCCCTGCCCTCATTGTGCCTATTCTTGGCATATGAACAGTGCAATCGTATAATACAGCATAATCATTAACTTGCATAAGACAATGCGTTAGGGCTTGATATCTGATAGGTGGTTTGCCATCAGACCAACCAAGTGTTTGTGCAATCATGTTAGCAACAACAATATCACCAAAATCACAATTCCATTCAACAGGAACAAATTGTGTTAAGCCTAGAGGATGTTTTTCAAGTGAACGATAAGCCTTTTCAGGTGCACTCCAACGTTCACTTATAGCCATCACAAACCCACTTGCCCAAGCCCCCTTAGAGTTTGATATGTGGGCAATAACTTTATTTCCTTTACCAATTGGTTGCGTTGCATCACCAGTTAAATAATTTATTTCCATAAGGTTTTAATTAATATCAAGTTTTAATTGTTGACCATTAGATTTTTCACTAAGTTTTGTTTCAATTTGCTTAATTAAATCTAATTGAATTTCTATTGTTACTAATGCACTTGTGTTAAGATGCTCTAACATTTTTTTTGTTGGGCAATTATATCCATCAATGCCAACATAAATGTTTGGAAATCTTTCACAAAGTTCTTTTAATCTATGGGTAATTCTTGTTTCGACCATGTTAACATAAAGCTTGGCAGCTTTCAAATCTGATCTATAATTTTCTGAGGTTTTGATGTACATAAGTTTTGCAAATTTAATAGATTATACGTAATAAAAAAAAATATTGTTACAGTTTTTGTGAAATTATTTTCTTAATAATCTTTCTACCAATTTTAGTTTCCTTGTGAATTTGAAATTCACACATGCCCTTATTGAATAATTTCATTATCAATTTAGCATTGGAAATATCCTTAATTAATTTTGATTTAGTGTTTAAATAATAACTTGTGTACTTATCATATTTTCTATTTAATTTAATTGTACAATCATCATAAAGAAATTCATAAAACTTTAATTTCTCTTTGTGTGTTGTTAATGTTAATCTATACATATTGGCATTATTACTAGAATATTCACCAGTGGGTCTTTTTAATAATTTACCACTTCGATCTTCCAAATATACCGATGATGAAATATTATATTTTAATAATTTTTCTTTTAATTGTTTCAAGAAATTTTCATCAATAGAACAAATAGAAACCTGCATTTGTTTTGGCCTTGCTGATCTTATTCCTAGACTTCCATCACCATCAAAATAACCTCTTACAAAGTGTCTAAACAAGTTTTTATGTACATTGGGTAGGTCAAACCGTTTACTAGTTTTATTATCAACACAACCATAGGATTTTAGTATTGATATTAGTTTTGTTGAAGATAAAGATATGCACCTGCTATTCTTATCGGTTGACATTTTATAACCACTTGAAAACTTTTCAAACATTTCTTTAATGATGTATTCATCACTTTGTTCTAATTTGATTCTTAGGCTATTTTTTGCTACACAACCATCACTCAACATCCACCCTAAGAAATAAGCTTTATCCTCACTATCAATATTATCTAGGTAATTTTCATCAATATAATATTCTTTTTGCCTAACCAACCTTTTCATTTAAAATTATTCTCTAGAAAAAAGAATATCCCCAATATTTCTAACGGGGGATATTCCTAACATAACCAACATAAAACCTAAGTACTCAAAACAACCAACCTATCTTCTAACATCTTCATGTACTCACTCATTGGGCGAAGATTCTGTTCAATATCATTAACACTATTGATACATTTAGCCATTGGTTCTTGATCTACCTTAACCAACTCAACCATCTTTTCAACTTCTTCAACCTCATAAGCCTTATAATCTTGCTCACAATAACTCTGCTTGATAATGTTAATTTTTCCATCAACATATTCTGCTTCTGCAAACGGAAAGTATTCACATACCCTGATTTTTGTCTTATCGTGATCAGGTACGGCAATTACATTGGCAGGGTTTATATAACAAATCAATACTGTTGTACTATCTTTTGAAGAATACCATTTCTGAACATACTTTGTTGCTCCAACATGTAACCCTTTAGAACACTCTTTGCCGGGGTTTGCATCACATTCACCACGTTTCTGATAAACTGGAACACCAAGCTGAATATGCATTTGATGTGTATATTTATCAGTAAAGACCTTTTCAGTGGAGGTTTCATCATCAACATGAACAACTGCTGAGAGAATATTCTGTACATCATTATAAAGATTACTCAGCAAGCCCATAAACTGAATACCCTTTCCCTTTTCATCCCAATCAGCACAAGTTGAAACCTTTGTCATTTGAAATTCACCTGCAACATCTGAAAGATTACGATAAACCATATAACCTTTAGGATTTTTCTTCCAACCTTTAACCTTATTATAATTCTCTGTTACAAAGCTTGTAAGAGTGGCATTGGGTGATGTTGATGTCAATGGCTTCATTGTACCCGTTTGATTATCTACGGCCTTATAAGCGATAAAATAGCCACTATCTGTGAGAACAAAATCATGTTCCATGATAAAATCAAATAGGCTTTGGCGTACACGTGTATCAGGATTAATCATAAGGAGTTTCCAAAAGTTAATAATTGCTTCCATTGGATAACCATTCTCAAAATAATCTTCCATGATTTTAACCAATGTATCAGGTACAGGAGTGTTAAAACCTGCAAGAAAGATTTCACCCGAATCATTATCTATTTCAAGACCACACTTCATTGCAATACGTGTTTTCTCATTCAGAAAAAGTTTAATGTTCCTAAGATTTTCATTTGTTGGATTTGCCTTTGCAAGAATACAGAGTTTAATTAATTCATCTGCTTCCTTTACACTAGCACAGGACTTCTTATGTAGCTTTCCATTGAGGGAAATATTGATAATATTCCCTGTCTTAACTACATTTACTTGGATTTTTTCAGTTTTCATAAGATTTATTTTGAATTGTTTATTTGTTGTTTTCTATATTATACGTATTAAAATTAAAAAGGTTACAAGTTAATTCAATTATTTTAAATCAATTTTAGGCACTATTAGTGATGGATTAAATGTAACAGAATAATGTTCACCTGAAACATATTTAGCTTCAAGTTGTTCAGCAAAATAAGTTACATTATCACTCAATCCTAAATAATGTTTTAAATATTGACCGTTATCCGTTTTTATCACAACTGCAAGTCTACCATCCTCTGTTACAACTGAACAATAAGCTTTAATTTCAAGTATGTAAGTATCAGTTATACCATTATAAAAAACTACTCTGCGAAAAATTTTAAATTCGTGTGCTTCGTAACTTAAATTTTGTGAAACAACTTGCGATTCTTGTTGACAACCACTAAATAAAATTGTAAACAATCCAATAATTAATAATAAATTTCTCATTTTTTGTGTATTTAATGTTTTAGGTACTCTAAAAGATTTTCCCCTTCCTCTTTTTTATATATTATCTTATACGTAATAAATTCTAAATTGTTACACCTTATTGAAATTATTTTGTAATTGTAGCACTGTCAGCATATTCAATTGTAGCATTGTTAGCATTTTTAATTGTAGCACTATTAGCATTTTCGATTGTAGCACTATTAGCATTTTCGATTGTAGCACTATTAGCATTTTTAATTGTAGCACTATTAGCATTTTTAATTGTAGCACTACCAGCATTTTTAATTGTAGCACTACCAGCATATTTAATTGTAGCACTGTTAGCATATACAATTGTAGCACTGTTAGCATATACAATTGTAGCACTATCAGCATTTTCGATTGTAGCACTACCAGCATAATAAACAATCGAATTTTTCAATGATTTTATTTTAACACCATTAGATAAAACATATCCACCGTTAATCAAAATTTCCGTATCTTCGGTAATAATAAGATTTTTAATTACGATCTTCAAATCCTCAATAGTTCTTTCTTTAAATTCTTCAAACCAATCAGGAATTCTTTCTTCATCAACATGAAGAATATATTTATCAACATTACGAATGTCCGAAACATCATCAGGATAAAATTCAACCCTACAAATAAGACCCTCACGATGATCTTTTAGTTTATAAAGACTGATAATATCTTCATGAGAGGTTAATGATGAATTATGATAGAGTTCACCTGTTTTTGTTAAAATTGCTGAATAAAATTTACACATGGATTTTGGCTTTAAGTAGTTTATATCTTATACGTAATAAAATTTAAATTGTTACACCTTATTGAAAATATTTTTAGCTTAAGTCCAACACTTTTGTTAAGATTTCTTTCAATTCATCATCAGGATTTGAAAGTTGATAACTACCGTAAGAAATATATCTTAAGATAACCCTGTTTCTTTCCACTAATGTATTGATTTCCTCAATCAAACCCTTTATGATCAATTGATCTTTGGTTTGTACAATATTATCTAAATCATAATATTGTTCTAAGTAAGATTTATTTGAATCAAGCTTATTATTATCATCCTTTGGTAATAATTTCACATAAGTTTTTATAACATTGATCTTGTCACTATACATTGGTGAAAGACTTTTAAATAAATCCGATGTATAAAGATCAGGAATACATTCAAAATCATCAACCAAATTATGTGTTTGAAAATAATTTGTAACCATATTCAAATGCCTATGAACCATTTTAGATTTAAAATCACTGATATGGTGAGCATTCCGGCAATACTTCATGTACTGTACATTACCTTTGGCAAGTTTTAAAAACATGATCTGATTAAACCCTGTTGTCTTACCATTGGTCTTTTTCTTACCTGCTATACCACCAAAATGATTTTTGTTATTAGCGTATGATCTATATGTACAAAGGGTATTCTCATTGTTGAAAATTTTATAAAACCTTACAGCATCACGTACCAAATGTTCATCTTCTTCTGTACAATAGTAAATAATACCTGAAAACTTAAACAAATGATCAAGTTTAATACGTTCCCTGTATCTACCATATGATTGATACATTGATAATGGTATTGTTGTATTCTTAACCTCTTCCGAAAGTTTTTCACGTTTTCTACTTTCGATAAAACTTTCCGGCACAATAATACCATCATAATCTTTGGCATTCTTTACAATAATCTGATAATATTCTTCCTGTGCTTCCAACATTAATCTACCAAAAGCATTTGGTCTTAAATTAACATCATCCCAAAGGTTGGTATTAAATAATGAAACACCCTTATCATCTTCAACATCAGATAAATCATTTTGTATAAAGTTAACTTTCTGCACAATATAATACCTGTTATGTTGAGATTTTAACCATGATTGTTTCATCCTTTTGATTTCTAACAATCCTTCACAAGTATATAAACTCTTACATTTGAAGATACCATCATAATTCTTATTGAAATAATAAGTATCACCCTCATTACGATTATTGTAATATGTTACTTTCTTTTCTTTAGCCCCAAACATACGCACATTAAAGAATATTTTAAACAATTTATTACTATCCAATGTAGGTAAATCCTTATATTTAAAATTAGTTAAAGCAATATCTTTGGCAGTTACTAACTTACCAAGTTTTAATGTCTTATCACCAATCTTTAACCCACCAAAATTATTCTTAAAGTTAAAGTAATCCTCTAACCCAATGATGTTATCATATTGATGTACAATCATTTGTGTTAATTCAGCTTTAACATCAATAAGTTTTTGTTTTAAAAGTTTGATTGTACTTTCGTTGTAATCAAGATTTTCCCTTGAAACAGTTACATTAGCATCACCAACATTAAGTCTAAGAGCCACTGGTATGTTATAGTCATTTTGATCAAGTCCTAATACAGCATAATCAATTGGGTATGCTACACGACCTAAACAAACATGTATGTTAGAATAACATTCACTACCACGATAAAGAAAGTTTTCACCCTGAAAAATCTGATAATCATTCTTTAGGGTTTCTGTATTAAATCCTTCAAAAATAATATTCTCAAAATAGTACAATTGTTTTACCATTTCCTGTTCAAACCTCTGTATGTCTTTTGCTAATACAGGAATACGAATTTCAGTACCGTTTGATTCTTCTGTAGGCTCTTCATGCATTGGGGTGATTACTGGTAAGGCTTTACCCTCATATAATTGATAAATGTATTTAACCTTGTCAAAAACAGTTATAACTGAAAAACTATTATCATATTCAGCCAAACCAAAACCTGTTGGCCTTTTATATGAAAATGTTGACAATCGGCCTAATCCAAAACCACCTATTTGTTTATTATCATTACGTTTAGTGGATGTAAATGCTACCCTGTAAACTTCATCCATTCTTTGTGGTGAAATACCAACACCAAAATCAATAAATGAAATGTATTCACTACCTGTAACGTTATCTTTTGTTCGCTTAATTAATATAGGTAAATCAACACCTGCTTCAACATGACTGTCAAAACAATTACTAGCAATTTCTCTACAAATACTACCGATAGGATTACTATAAATGTTCTTTGAAAACATTTGAAAGATAATTGCAGCACTATCTTTACTTAATTGCATTTCCTGTTCAACACTAGTTGTTTGAACATCATTGTCTGAATAAGCTAATGCGTTGTAAATCATAATATCAGTTTTAAGTGGTTAGATTGTTTTATATATTATACGTTAAAATTTTTAAAAGGTTACAAACTTTAATAATAAAAATGTAATTATTTTTAACCCTCTTCGTAATGTTTATCTCTATCAATTAACAACTGATTATTCTTATGCAATTCATTTAAACCCAAAACATTAATCTTATGCTGAATTGCATTCTCAACTTCAAGTTTGGCTTCATGTACAACAACATCCATATTCTCTTGAAAACACCTGCCAAAAAAAGGTATGTTTGAAGCAACCTCTTGTGTTAATTTAGTTATAAGAAAATCTAAATCATGTTGATCATCTTTACTTAATGTTTTCTTTTTAATTAAAGACTTTGCCCTTAAACTATCTTCTTTAAGAGTTTTAGCAAATTCAACCATTCGATCTTCAAATTTCCTATGTACAAACTCTTTACGACTTTCCTGTTTAGGTAAGTCCTGAACCTTTAAACCATTAAGCCTTTCAATTGTACATGGAATACCCGCACCCATATTCATTGAGGTTATTAATTCAGCAAATTGACCACTAGACATTCTAACTCTTAAAAGAATTGGCCCTGTATTATAATACCGATCTTGTGTTAACTCACGTTCAATACACGAATTATGTACCTCCATAGATATATAATGATCTTGCTCTAATTCAGAACCATAAAAATTTTCACCCGTTGAATTAACCCTACTAAATGATATTTGCCCAAAGGATGGGTGCTTATGCTCTTCTCTTTCTTGACTATCCATAATAATCTTAATTAATGTTTGTTATTTTCTTTAATTAATTCTTTAATGGCTTCACCACAACCACTATTATTTAAATAATTATCAAGATTGTTGATCTTATGATTGATATACATATGCTCTAACAAATCAATTAAGTCTTTATAGTGTGCAAACATATCTTCTGCTGCTTTAGTGGCTTCGGGTACTGATAATGCATAATGACAAGAATCTTCTTCATGACCATTTAGGTACAACCTGTTGAGAAATTCATCGATAAATTTTTCTTTGTTCATAATATCTTTTATTAAATAAGTTTTGTTAAAACATCAATAACATCCTGAATATTCTCTTTGGGTATTTGCATAATGCATGGCGGTAATGTACCTTTTGTATTTGTTGGAGTTAACCTAACCATATCAGCACCAAACATATCTTCAATAATTAATCCAGTTTGCTTACCAATTCTGTTGACTGCTTGATACCTTGCAGTTCTATTATACATTATCTCTTTCATAATTGTTATTTATATATTATACGTGTAAAAAACAAAAAGGTTACAATTATTCATCAGGTAATTCATCCATACCCGTAATTATTTTCTCAATCTTAACTTTTGCCCTTTCAAGTGCCTTATTAATACTTTTAATCGTTGGCGTAGATATAAATTCACCCTTAATATGAACAGTCAATACAACATAATTCATTTCACGCTGCTTAAGCATCCAATAACCAAAACCCGAATTATCACACCATGCATAGATACGCCATTTACTACCCTTATATGATATTTTATTAATAAGACGTTCTATCCTCGCATATGCCCTCCTACTTGTTGCACCCCACTTAAATGAATCTTCATAATCAAATGTATAATTACCACCACTATAACCAACAAGTTCGAAATCCTTAATCTTTATATCCGCTGTTTTCATAATATTAATCTTTATTTCTTATACGTAATAAAAACAAAAAGGTTACAATCATATTGATGAAAAAATTAATTTTCTTTGTAATCAATAGTGTACTTGTGATTCTCAAAATCATGCTCCCACCTGACAATAACCACAGACTGTTCCCACTCTCTAGTATTATACACACTATCAGCAAATTCATCCTCTGGTATGATTATCTTAATGGTCATTTATTACTTTATAATCTTATACGTAATAAAACTTAAAAGGTTACAAAAAATAATCAACAAAATTGATTTTGATAGCATTATAATATCACTTTGATATCATTATAATATCACCTTATTACTATCGTACATTTATCCGTACTTTAACTACTCTTTTAGTTAAAGATTTCACACACCTATGTACTTTAATACTAAACAGTTATGTACATTGATAATCAAGTACTTACGTACAATGCTAGAAATGAGTACCGTACATTGTGGAGATTTGTGGAGGGTTTTGGAGGGAAAACAATAACAAACAATAGAAAACAGTAGGAAAATAGGTGTTTAGGGATTGCCCCCACGTAAATCTTTCCCTCAGTAAATATTCCCACAGAATTATTTTTATAATATTTTATAATTCCTGATCTTAAATTAAAATAATCCTAAGGGGTTTTTGAGGTTGAACTAAAGTTTTAGTTATAGACTTAATTAAGTGATCTGTAATTAAATACGGCCATTATAATATCCTTTTGTTGATTGTCTTTATATGTCAGACGATTAGATATAAGATCATTTTAAGGCAAATCCTGAGGGTTTTGATATAAAGGATAATGTTACTGGTGATCATTTACAATAGTGTCTTAGAGGGCAAGACAATGATTGACAGGGGATTAATTAATAATACCTTTGGTTGATGATCAATTTAAATTAAAATAATCCTAAGGGGTTTTTGAGGTTGAACTAAGGAAGTAGTTATATAACTAAAAGTTTAGTTATGGTTGGTGTATTTAATTGATCTTAATTAAAATAGGAATTATTTTTGGTTATTGAGCATCAAAATAATCAGTCTAATGTTACATTTGGGTTATTATTGTTATTTAGACTAAATCTAAGGGTGTAGGATGGTTGGAGTATACGGCTATTGGTAAGTTAACCAACCTTAATAAATATTGTATGTCTTTATAAGTTATACGTAAATAAATTAAAAAGGTTACAAGTAACGTTAATAAAAGATAATATTAATTAATATTATTTTTAGTATGGATTTAAATAATATTAATTTTGAATGGATTTAAATAGAAAATCCTCTGGAGGGGTGTTTTGTATAACCCAAGTCCAGAGGAATTTTCCAACCTAACCTAACCACAGGCGTATTTTAATGTTTCTTTAGTTCATACTTATCGATTGTACAGGGGTAGAATATTGTAAGGGGTGATGCATAGGGAAACAAACCAATGATGTGTACAAATTCAGGTTTACGTATTCCATTGAATTCACATCTGAATATAAGTTGGTAGAGGTTAATAAACCAAGAAATGGCAACGATAAAAAAGATGAATGTTGAAAATTTCAAACTATAAGTTGCAGTTTTATATTTCTTATTGATTTGATTCATTTTGTTAAAGGTATCTGAATCACGGATTGGATTATAATCTGAGTTTCTCATAATATTATTATTTAATTTAGTTTCAATTATTTTATTATTTAAAGTTAAGTAACCATTAAAATCTTTTGAATCTAGTTCTCTAGCATCTTTTCACCAAGAGTGTTCCATAATTATTTTTTAACATACATGGTAATGAACTTCAGGGTCTTATTACATGTAGCAGTATAGCCATTAGTAAGGAGCACTGCGAAAGCACTAGTACTAGCCCCTGATTTGGTTTTATATTCTTCATCAGACCAGACATTAGATTTAGGTAAGTCTAGGTTTTGGTCGTCATTCATGATGTACATTAGCATTAATTCTTTTTTAGTTGGCATTCTATATCCAGTAGGAATATTTTGTAAAGCTTCCTCAAAGGTATATTTCTTATCGGCTAGGGTAAATTCTGTAATTGTTTTCATAATATTTATAATTTTAATTTAAGTTTAGTATTAAGTTTATGTTTTAATTAATTTTATTCATGTGTAAATTGAAAGACTGTATCTTCTTCAAGACCATAGATATCTACAGCATCATCCTGTAATGAGTCAATCATATTAATAATGCCGTCAATATCATCAATTGCATCCTGACCAAGATCGGCATTATAATACAGGTTTAATAGTGTTAGTTTTTGCTTCTTAAGCAATTCCCAATCAATATTCTTTACGTGTGGTGGGAGGTTATCATTTTCAATTGGCATTGAAGATTCGATAAGATCAATGATATAATCAACAGTATAATGTTCAAAAGGCTCCCAAACAGTTACACCTTCAACAAAGTTAGCAAATTCATGACCACAGCCTTTTTCACTTTCAGCAACTAACAATAGGTATTGGTCATAACAATCTTTAATACCATTTTCTTGATCTTCGGTATCGGGGTCACAGAGATAATGACCTGCACATTCGTTATATGCTTTTCTACGATAAGCTTCTTCTCTTGCATTCATTTCGGTTGAGTTTTTCATATTTGTGGTTTTTTAAGGTTAGGTGTTTATATCTTATACGTACATTCTAATAAATTGTTACAACTTTGTTGACAAAAAGGAATCAACAATTTTTGTGATAATTTATTATTAATTAATGTTTTCTTGCCGGGAATATTTTTTCTATCATATCTTGATTATCAATCATTTGTTTAGCATACCACATGTTGACACTACCAAGTTTACCTAATCTACTATCAACCCAACCATCACAATAATCAACCCAAGTTAATCTAACAGACTTTTTATTAATTTTGGTAATAACGTACATTGCTGAACTATCAGCCATAGGAAAGGTTATAATTCTACCTAAGAGGGTATTATTTTGTTTAGCTAATTCTTTAAGATCATAAATATATTTATCTTGTTTAGAAAGTTTTTCTTTAATACCTTCCCAACCACCACCTGCATTTGCAGTTGATGAATAAAGTAAAAAATCTTTAATTAACATTTCTATTTCTTTCATAATATTTAGTTTAATTAATATTTAGTTTAATTAATATTTAGTTTAATTAATATTTAGTTTTTATTATTTAAAACAAATTTAACAAGTTCGGCTCTAGCATTTTCAAAGCTTTTAATTGCATCCTCATATTTATTCTTTAACTTAAGTAGTTCATCGGTTGTTTTCCAATATTTATCATTGGGTGCATATCTTATGAATACCAATCCATTAAAAAGACAAATTATGAAGCCCACACCAACTACAATTCCTCTTGTAATTGGTTCTTGATAGCTTCCCCAAAGGCAGAACCACATAAATGGAAACCAAGCCAATAATTGAATGTTCAAACAAATTCTGTAAATCTTTTTCATATATAATATGTTTTAATTAATATTATTATTTAATTCTATATGCTGTTTGATGTAATTCATAACCTGCATAGACACATAATTCATCTAAGGACATATCATTGAAAATTTCTTCATCTTTATTATAGGTGTACAATTGACAAGCAAGATGATTACGCAGGTCGTCTAAGCATGTCCAATTTTCTTTACCCTCAGGTATATAACCTAAAGTAATATTATGTAAGTGATAATAAATTTTTGGTTTTGTCATAATAAGTTTCTTTATATATTATACGTACATTCTTAGATATTGTTACAAATATATTGACAAATACTCATTTTTCTTTTTCATCAACAATACCAACACCCCCAATTACTAAATCTTTCCTATTCCATGCACCACATTCAACCATTTTATCAATCCAAGCTTCTGCACCCCTATAGGTTAAGGCAATCCAAAGGACTGAACTTCCTGATTTAATACTCTGATCTAAAATAACAAAGCCTGTCTTTTTCATAATAATAGTTTTTAATTAAAGTTAAATTTTAGTCTCCCCGAAAGGATTTGAACCTTCGACCCACAGCTTAGAAGGCTGTTGCTCTATCCAACTGAGCTACAAGGAGTTATATCATTTTAAATTTTAATACCCAATGTTAATAAGTTTTTATTTAAGATTACAACACCATTGATACAATGTTTAGCTTTAATTTGATCAACCATCATTTGTAATGCTTCTGTAGGAAAGCTTGAAAGAGATTTTTTATAAGTCATTCTAGAGTATGCACCACTATCAGGAACACCAAAACAAATACTATCCATACATTGCTTTTCAAACTTTTTATCATCTTTAGCTTGTAATTCAGTATTAATTAAATCATTAATATAATCTTCTAATGAATTAATATCTTTTAATGTATCAATATGTAAAAGTAATTCATTAATATATTCACCTGCACGTTCTTTGCCTAAGATTTGATCATAGTCATAGTATTGAATTTCTAAATCACCACCATGAGCACTATCAAAAACACTAAAGCATTTCTTACCATTGATAAACACATTGGCATTAACACCAATACCATCATGACCATTAAAGGTTTTGAGATTTTTTATTTGTACATTGGGAGTTTTCATAATAGACTTTTAAATTAAATTAATTAAATAATAACACCAATAGATAAAAGTTGCAACCATAGCCCATTCCCAAACACCAATAAATTTAAATAATATTATATCACTTTGGAATAGCATACAATCTTTGAAGAATTTTATAAAGTTTTTCATGAGTTGATTATTTTAAGGTTATATTTTGTAATACTATCAAATCTTTCCTGATCGGTTTTGAACCATTCAACATCTGCAATTTCAATACCATCATCATCTAATAGGTTTAGACCATAAATAAATCCATTGTTATTATCTTCGATTGGGTATTTACATGCTGAACGCACATCTTCCCATAATACTAATTCAGCTTTTTGTTTTTTCATATTGTTTAAATTAATATTGTTTTTTAACAGCTTTCACCTAATCTAAGAAAACATTTATCAAAATATTCTTCTGTTGGTTTTACAAATGGATTACCTCTTAAATCCATAAACTCCCAACCATCACCAGTAAGATTATCTGTAGGTATTAATTCCTTAAAATGTACACAGCCATAGCTTTCATACTGACTACCACGTTCTTGAAATCCAACTTCAATAATTGTTTCATCGGGAAATTTATTCAACCATTCTTTAAATTCTTTTACTGTTGCCATTGGTATGTTTTATAATATATTATACGTACATTCGATTAAAAGGTTACACCCAAGGCAGTTATTTTTGTACATTGAGTGTAACCCTTTGCTTTATGCTATTTCTTGTTCAATCAAATCTTCTTTGACAACAAAGCAACTTTCTAAAACTTGTTTCTGAATTGCTTTGTCACCAATCATTTTAAATCTTAAGCCAACAACAACACCTTTTGGGTCAAATTGCCTTGCATCTGTTAAGTCACCGTCAATTACTGGATAACCCAAAAATGTTTCAGGTAATGGTTTATTCTTTTTGGTATTGAAAACAACTGCAACATTTTCACCTTTGCCAAGCAAGTACAAACATTGCTCTACATTACGACCAGTGTATGAAAAAGTCAAATGATAATTATCATGTTTGGCAAAATACCTTGTGGCAATTTTGGTATAATCATAACCCTGATAATCACTAAAGATTTGAAAAACATTTTTACCCTCATGTAATTGTAATCTCCAATCAATATCACTTGTACCATTCAATCTGAAAGAAAAGGGCATTGAGTTCTTTTCAGCATATTTCTTACAAACCCTCATTTCAGCAACAAGCCAAGCCATAAAAAATTCGTTATGCTCAAAGAATAGTTTGGTTTTTTTGATACGACTATCTAAAATTTTACTTTTACCACTGGCAATTTCGATTGCCCTATGCCCTGATGAAGCCAAACACCCTAATTTACATTCCTTTGTTGCACCATTGCAAACGTTAAATCCTGATGTTTCAGCGGGTGCAAGGTACATGCAATAGGTTACAACATTTGATACCTTTTGGTTCTTTATCAATTTTGCACTGATATTTTTTGTGCCAAGGTATGATAAACCTGTTTCTTTTCTAGCTTTTGCAATTGTCGTAAAGATCATAAGATATAAGTTTAAGTGTGAGTGTTTATGTAATGTTATACGTAGGAATGATAAAAAGGTTACAAATTTCTTATCTTTATTTCCAATTCCTTAAGCTTATCTAAGGCAACAGACAAATAAAGTTCAGCCGTTTGTAATATACCTTCATCAATATCATTTATTGGTTTTTCCAATTTACCTAATAGTTCTTTTGCCCTTTCAATATCCTGAATTGCTGATATGGTTTTCATATGATCTTAATTAATATTGGTTAGTAATGGTCTTAATTAATCTTCATCGGGTAATTCATCCTGATCTTTGAGAATGACTTCAATCTTATCCAAGGCTTTCTTAATTGATTTGTTGATCTTATCAATTGTAGGTTGAGAAACAAAATGACTTTCAATATAAACAGTCAGTTGAACGTAATTCATTTCACGCTGTTTCAACATCCAATAGTCAAACCCTGAAACATCATCCCATGCATAGATACGCCATTTAGCACCCTTATAGGATATCTTACCGATAAGGCGTTCTATCTTCTCATAAGCTTTCCGGCTTGTTGCTGCCCACCTGAACATATCTTCATTGTCAAAGGTATAACCACCATCGGTATCAACAAGGTCGAAGTCCTCAATCTTTAAGTCTTTGGTTTTCATAAGTAGTTGTTTATATGTTATACGTAGAAAAAGCTGAAAGGTTACAAACCAATCAGCTTTTTTAGATATTAATTACATATGTTATTAATTAAGATCATCTGCACCTAAAATGCATCATTCCAAGCAATCGTGTATTTTTTCATAGTCGGCAGGTCGATCTTAATTAATTCCTCATTAACCTTAACTGCATAGAGTGTGTTGTTAACAAAGAATAATTCGATCAGGTCTTTAGCAGGTATCAGAACATCAAAAATGTAATTACCGCCAATCAACTGCCATCGGGTGAAGCTTTCGTCAGCTAAGAAAAAGGTACAGCCATCCTGTGATAGCTTTTGCTTAACTTCCAAGTAGCTATCCTTACCGACATTCAAAGCTTGCACTTGTGCATTGCAGATATTAATTAATGTCAGTAGGAAAATAATAATCAGTAGGGTTCTTTTCATAATTAGTGTATTGGTGAAAAATAAATACTTAGTGTTTGGTTTTATGCCGGAATGACATCATTACACGTAAGTGATTTACTCACATAACAACCACTTACTGATTCTAATGCTGTTTCAACATGACCGATCATATCATCAAAGCACTTCTTTCTTGCCAATGAATCGATCTTCTGTTTGGGAGTACCAACAGGTACTTCAACCTCAACAAGATGTGAGTATTCTACTGTGAAGTACACATCAACTAATACTTTTTTGGTTTCTTCGCTCATAAGATTTTGTTTTATATATTATACGTACAATCTGTGAAAAGGTTACATTGGTTGAAAACTTTCTATTCTAACATCACTTGGACTAATATTAATTAATTTAAAATACTCTGCTATTGCTAATTGTATATCCCATACAGTTGCATCATCTTCTGCTTCAACCTCTGTATGATCAATTGAAATATACATATGAGGTGTGAATGTTAATTCAATGGGTATATGTCGCCAACGTACATAATATGTTTTCATGGTGTTTTAATTAAGATTAATATTAAGTCAGTCAACGTACATTACCTTTGCATCAACTAATTCAGCAGCTTCAAGGATATAGATTAAATCATCAGGTTCGGACATTCGTTTTCCCCATTCAATCATATCCATTTTAATACCAGACTTTTTACATGTATTAATAATACTTTCAATAGTCTTTTCTTTGTTTACAATATTGTTTTCCATAATATTTATTGTTTTAATTAATTATTATTCCTCCGTAATTTTAATATTTTTGATATGTTCAAGTATTTGTTTTGCTTTAGTTTTTCTTGCTTTGGATGATCTACAATCATGCCATCTCATAAATAAACCCTGATCATCATAACAAATGGTTCCAAGTTCATGGGCAAATTCACATTGATCACAACCACAATCTGATACATAATCATCACAATTACCAATATCTTTCCATCGTTCACAAAATCCACAACAGTATTTGATATGTTTCAATTTGGGGTGATTTTCATAATCTTTACCCTCAACAATCAAATTCCATTTAATTAGTGATAAACGTTTGGCTTCAGCTAATGTAATATTTCCTTTGATTTCCATAATATTTTTATTTAAGAGTTTCTTACTTTCATTGTTAACTGAACCTTAAATCTATCTTTGTCGGTTGCAGCATATTTGTAATCAATATAATAGGGTATAAGCTGATCTTCTTTGATAACCCAATTGTACATTGCCTGTAACAGTTCATCTTTTTTACAATCACATACCGCTGCATTAACCATGTATTTATAACCCGCAAAATTACCCTCATGACTTGTATGCCAATCAAAATAGATTGTATTGATTTTATTTTTACCTCTGCCGTATTCGTGGAAACTACATTTGGTTTTAAATTCTTTCTTGGTTATCATTTGTGTGAGTTTTATATGTTATACGTACATTCAAGGAAAAGGTTACAAAACCCCCTTGACAAAATTTCTTTACACTTCAATATCAATAATTCTCAAAATCAAATTATAAATATCATAACCAAAACTGGGATCGTTAAATAATTCAACAAAACCTTTTTCAGAATAAATAGTTCCTTGTTTTTCAGCTTCTAACATAAATTCTTCATCAGTTAGATTTTTAGCTGAACAATCAAATTGATAATTATCACAATGATCGTTGATAATATAAAATCTTTTTTCTGTGGCTTTCATAAGGTTTTAATTAATATTGTTTCTGTTTCAATCTGTGTGCTTCAAGCCTTTTCATTTCAATATAATAACTGCAAGGCTTTGCTTCAACTTTACGATATTGAGAAAACAAAAGTGTTTTCATTCGTTTTAATTCCTGTGATGATTGACTAGTGGTTAAGAGCATATTTATTTAGAATTAGTGTTATTTGTCTTATTATACGTCTAAAATATGAAATGGTTACAATCTATTCAACGATTTTCCATGTTCCCCAATAAAAATCCTGTACACAATTAGCATTCAAAAATTCTTTAATCTTCTTATGCTCAACCTTTGTAATACCCACACCCATTAATGTATAAAAGTCATAACCATCAATTAAAATATCAGTTTTATTATCTTTCATCATCTTAATTAATTTCTTTTGTACTTCGGGCAACAATTTTAAGGTTGTACGACTATCAAAAGATAGGGTATTAAATTCTAACATCTTACCAGATTTGTATTTCTTATTGTCAACCATTATGGTAAATCTACCAAAAGGTTTGAGATTGAATTTTTTAAATCCAACACATTTCATTTCGGTGATTGGTTCTTTAGTTTTCATTTGCTGTTATTTTATATGTTATACGTTGGTTTGTTTAAAAGGTTACAAATTGTTTTCAAGATATATTCTGGCATCTTCATAAGATAAAATAATTCGATCATCGTCTTTATTCATCTTAATTAATGTTAATATTGCATCATATTTTTGATCATTCTGCCATAAGCTTTTAACTGCACAATACAAACAAGTTAATTCAGCACTCCAATTACATTTGGTTGGTCCTTTTTCCCAACCACACCAAAGCTTTTTTTCTTTATATAATTTCTTTAACCAATAATAAACCGTTGATCGGGGTAAATTAACCCCCGTACTGATTTCTAAAGTAGTTAATGTATTATTCTTACCTTTGGTTTGCTCACACAAATAGTTGTAAATATTATCTTTGTTTGTCATAACTAATCTTTATATGTTATACGTGAAAAATCCCGAAAGGTTACACACCAATCAGGATTTTTTAACAACCAATTTAAAACGCTTTTTCACGCAAATTCTCTTTGATATACATTTACCAAAGACTTTTGTAAACATTCCTTTGCTCTTAATAATGTTACTTTAACATTGCTCATGGAAATATCCAAAATTTCGGCAATTTCCTCATATTTCTTATTGTTGAGATAATACAAATTGAAAACTTCTCTTTGTTGTTTACTCCGCAACAAATTTATTGCAGTATTGATTGATAACATTAATTCTTTACCCTCTATTCCATTACTTGTTGCATTGTTTGAGGGTAATTCCATTGCATTATCAACATCAATAGATTGGTTCTGTTGCTTTATTTTACGATAGTGGTCAATTATTACATTCTTTGCAATTGTGTGCAACCACGTGGTTAATTGTGATATTTCAGGGTTAAAAATTTTTAAATGTTCATTGGCTTTAATGAATACATCATTGGTTAATTCCTCTGCAACCATTTTATCATGATTAACCCTATTGTCAATGAATTTTAAAATTGCTGAATAATTATTTTTGTAGATAAAATCAAAATTTGTGGTGGTTTTCATAGGTTTGGGTTTTAGTGTTAGGTTTGAATGACAATGCAAAATTAATCATTATTTTTATACCTACAACATCAAAGTGAAATTTAGAGTGATTCTAAATAAGGTTATGAATTATCATATCATCATCACAAACATATAAACTTTGCATCACATCAATAATTGGGTCAATTTGGTGTTCAACATAAATTTCTTTATAAACCGTAATTACTGTATGTTTTTTATCTTCACTTCGAGTAATTTTAATATAACCCAATTTGCCAATATTAACTTCAATAAGGTTTTCTTCAACTTCTTCTGCTTTTAATCTAATATCTTCTGTTTTCATAATAATTGGTTTTTAATTGTTATACGTTGAAATGTTAATAAGGTTACTTTATTTCAGTAATATAATCAATATTCCAATAATCTTTTGCCCATGCTTCCAATTGAGCATCAGAAAATACATCCTCAGGATTCATGTTCTCTTTAATCCATTCAATGGAATCTTCCAAAAGTGTATTTGAAATAACACTTGAAATAAAATTACGATCTTGTTGTATAGTTGACATAATTTAAGGTTTTAATTGTTATACGTTGAAAATCTTAAAAGGTTACACATTTAATGAATAAGTAATTAAATGTTTTCTATCAAAACGTGGTGAACATTTCCCACAACTATGATCATTCTTTGGTATCCTGAATTTGAATACTTCATGACCATTGGGGCATCTACCAATATATTTTGCCGTTGATTGAAGCAATTCTTTTCTACCATTATTGCCACCAATATAATTATCATCACCACCACAACGTTCAGCATTACCACCAAGTTGTTTATGTATACGTTGCCAAGCATAACCATGACCTGCTGAATGACCCGCAATTGCATGAGCAACCTCATGTGTAACTGTATTCCAAATTGCTTCTTCGGTACAATTGGGTATTAATATTGACGAAAAACTAATTGTTTTAGTCCTATATGAACATAAACCAAATGAACGGTTTCTACGATTTGTATCAACTCCCCATCCAATGAGATTGTGTTCATTTAATAAGATTCTTGTTAATGTAATTGCGTGGTTTAATTTATCGGTTGTCATAACGTATGTTTTAATTGTTATACGTTGGAAATCTTAAAAGGTTACAAAATAATATTATATTAATTCTTAATTAATTCCTTTTCATCTTCCCAAACCAATAAGACTTTCTTTCTTGATAATTGTAGGGGGTCATTAATCACATCACCTTTATCACTATAATCAGTAATGAAATCAATATAACTTGCATCAATGGCAAACATATAACCCGTCTCATGTTTAAAGATTGTTATATCAACCTCACCTTTGGTGTCCGGGTCAATAACCGTAATGTCCTGTACATATTTTGCTTTGTTCATAATGATTTGGGGTTTATATATTATACGTTGAAAATCTTAAAAGGTTACAAACCTCATAACACTTCAATCACTTTTAATCTAACTAATATTTGCAATAATTCTCTTTGTGGTGCTGAACCACCATAGTATTGACCTAAGAGTAAATCAATTTCTTTATCTTCTATTGGTGCATCATCGGGAAGTTTGTATGTTGTATTATAATCATTATCTGTTGCATCTTCAATAGCTTTGAGATATTTTTTAATTGGTAATCTTTGAATACGTTTATAAAAACCACACGTAAGACTTAATCTTTTAACACCATATTTATCTTGTAGATATTTAAAACCGATATTATAACAATCGTAGTTTCCCATGTGATTAAGTTTTATATGTTATACGTACATTCAGTGAAAAGGTTACACCTATTCACAATTAATTACAAATATGTGGTGACAATTCTTAATTAAAATACTATCACTTAGTTGTACATTGGCTGAATAGTAAACTACACTATCTTTAATTAAGCCAATAGTTATTGGTTCAACAATTCTTGCTGAAATATCTGCCGATGCTTTTAATTTAAGTGGTTCTTGTGCTTGTACAAATTGTGTCAACACCGATGAAATAAATAGAAACTTAACTATTTTCTTCATCGTCAAAATCAATTTCAAGTGGACACCAATCGGGAATGTTCTTAATATCTTTATCTTCAAGATTTTTAGAAAATCTATGATCGGGATGATTACATTTCAATCCTACATAAGAACTCATATGTGGACAACCAGTACAATGAGTTATTCTAATTATTCTTTCCATAATGTTTTTAATTTATAATATTTTTCATAACGTCTTAATTAATCTTCCTCACCAGATAAATAACACAAAGTATCATCAATACAATTACAACTGGTGGTTAAATAATCAACCTCTCTAAATAATATTGTATCTTGCCTATGTGGGTCTTTATGATCAATTTGTTCATTCAGTTGATCACGAATATCTTCAATGAGTTTACGTGCCTTACATAGTTTCTTTTCTGCCTTAATTAAGGCAATTTCTTGTTTATAGGTTGTGGATTTCATATAGCATCACCTTTAATGTAAAATTTGATATGACCACTTTCAATCAATTGTTCAAGGTCTGAAATATAATAATGTTCCTTACAAAATGATTTTAAATAATCACCTATGGCTTGTAAAGTAATTTTATATTCAGCATCAAGCTTATGACGATCTTCATTGATTTCACAAGGTACAATGAACTCAGGACTATCGGATGATTTAATGGCAATCAAGCCAAAGTAAACTTCCAAGGGATGCATAGGTACTAAGAACATCAGGTTCTCTTTACCATATTTCTTTGCTAATTTAATGATGTCCATAATTTGAGGTTTTATATATTATACGTTGAAAATCTTAAAAGGTTACAACTATTTGTCATAACCTTTTCACAATTATTATTTTAATTAAAATTTAACCTGCAACTCTGACTGCACAATCAGCTTTATATTTTTCAACACTTTTGTACATTATAATCAAAGCTTTTTGCAAAAACGGCATAATTTCATCAATGGTATCAAATTCTTTTTGATAAATCCCCTCACCTTTATCAGTAAAAATCTTAATCTTATCTTTCAATTGAAACCCCGTTTCATTATTATAAGGCTTATTGGTGAGTTTGTAATAAATAAAAATCCAATCACAATCATTGCAACCTTTGCCATGAATCTTAATTCTTGCACTTTCTACATGAGCAATCAATTCCAATTCAGATAATTCTTTTTGCAAACGTAAACAATCATCAAGAATTCTTTTTTGTAATTCTTTTGCCAAAGCTAAATCATGAGCCAACGCCATTTGCCTGTTGTTCTCATATTTAATCTGTTCAGCCTTGATAACATTAATGTTAATTAAGGTGTGTCCACCACTTGTTGAATTAAGATTGTTAATTCTTGAAAATTCAGTGGTTAAGTCGTTAATTAATACTTCCTGTGTTGGAGTTAAGTTTTTCATATGTTTTGTGGTTTTAAATAATTATACGTTGAAAATGTTAAAAGGTTACAAACACACTCAACTTTTCTTACGTGTAGTTTCATCTGCGTTTAAAGATACCAATCCTAGTTCTTCACTATTTGTCGGTTGTGTGTTTTAATTAATATCTGTTTTACAATGGCAACCAATTACTTTCACAATATGGGTTTGAACATACCAATTCTACTTCGGGTAAACGTTCACCCTCAATAATTGGGTCAACAAGTATGTACTCATGACAAGTCGTACAAATTCTGTATTCATTATCATCTTCATCGGTAAAGAATTCTCTTTCAAGACATTCTAAATCCATATCATCAACATCAATACTTTCACAAGTAACTTCACCTGTTTCTGTATCAAGTTCAGCATCTGTGGTAATTTCTGTATCACCATCCCATATTGAGGTAAATGTTCCTTTGAGTTTCATAATTATAAGTTTATATGTTATACGTACATTGAATGAAAAGGTTACAACTACGTTGACATAAATTAAATATCTGACCATGTTAAACAAACAGAACTATTAAATAATTTATAATAACCATCTTCAAGATAACTTTCAATATCACCACAATTATCTTCAAATTCTTCCTCAGTTCCCTCACCGGACATTGCAAGTACCTTTTCTTTGAATAGCTTTTCAGCATCTTCAACCACTGCATCTGAAAGTTGTTCTTCTTCAATTCCAAAGGAATCTATTGAATCAACAACACTGTTCTTAATTACAATAACATTTATAACTCTCATAATATTGGTTTTAATTAATGTTTCTCTGGAAATTGTCCATCAATGGTATAGATTTCATATTCAACACCACAATCTTCTACATTGGTAAAATCTATACCACCAACCATTTCATGTGCCTTTTCTTCAGCAAGTTCCAAGCATTCAGCATCAACTACAACATCAACCATCTTTGTGCTGATACGTGCCATTCTGATTTTAAAAGTTTCCATAGTTTGTGGGTTTTATATGTTATACGTGTACATTGAGAAAAGGTTACATTAATGTTTTATGAATTCAACCTTAATTAATCTCTGTATGTCTGAATTATTAATTGTGATTTCATCATCAACAAATAAATCTTCAAATTCCCTATCGTTGTGGATAATATTACGTGGGATATATCCAATCGGCAGATCAGCAAGTACATGAACCCTTACTTCAAGTGGTAATATGCCATTCTTCTCAATCTCACGCATTTCTTTCAATGTTGGCATATCATCCTTATCAGAATATTTGAATTCCAAAAACATCTCCAACATAATTAACATTCTTCTCATAGTCTGTGGTTTTAATTATTATACGTACATTGAATTAAAAGGTTACAAAAAATGGGTGCAGAATAGCCACACCCATTTTCAAAACATATTAACCAAACCTTATTTTATTCGATAACCAATTGTGAAACACTGCAATTCATCATTTTGGCAATCTGTTCTTTTGTTACCTTAACAACAGGGTCTACTGCATATTTGTAAATTAAAATAACATTATTTTCGCATACACGTGGAGTTGCAACATAAGCCGTTTTCCCTGTTAGAGTATTAATAACTTCGCCATGAACAAGTGCTGAAATCTTTTTTTGTTTGTGATGATCTGAAACAAGCATATAACAAGGGTATTTTGATTCTTCAGTAACCTCTGAGGTGAAATCACTTGGTTTGAACGTGTCAGGTAATTCAGTAATGTTTACAATTTCGACATCAGTTTGATCGACAAGTTTTTTTGATGTTCCAAACACACCATTAATAACATGATAATAATAACCTTTGAATTCTTTTTGACCTTTGTGATGCTTGGTATCAACACCAATTGATTTTAAGAATGAAATAATTCTTTTTGCATCTTTGGTTTCCTGTGAATAAATTGCGATGTTTTTCATAAGTTTGGTTTTTTTTAGGTTTATAATTGATTGTTATGTAATGTTATACGTTGAAAAGCTTCTAAGGTTACAATTTGTGACCATAAAAATATATACATAAAAAAGAAAAGGAAGATTAATTAAAATCTTCCTTTCAAACTACATATCAGAACCATCCAGAATCTAACTGAACCTTTGGACTATGAGCCATGTACCACTCAGTACTTTGGTTTCTGATTTATATTTTAATTAATCTTTGTATATGTTGTATCAATTGCAACAAAAGTACTATCATTAACATTCATATAGGTAATATCCATCCGGTATGAATTTTTGTGTTTACCCCTAAGTAAATTAATATCAATATTTCTTTCATTAACCCACATACCTAAAATAAAGCATAAAAATGTCAAACCCACCATCAAACCCATTCTTACTTTATCTTTCCATGTATCTTCGGTTGAGAAATAAATTCCAATATAAGTTAAAAATAAAACTATTCCGATAATTAATAATGTCGTTATCATAATAAAGGGTTTTTAATTAAATCTTTGGCAATAAGCCATGCACAATCATTTTCATGTTTAATATCATGCATACCATGATAATATAAACCACCAACAATAATTCGTTCACCACAAAAGGGGCAAGTATGTTCATAACCACCATTAGGATTGTCGAAAAATTCTGGTGTGACTTCAAGAACTGCTTTACAAAGTTTGCGAACATCAACTTCTCTTTGATCAATTGTGTGGTCTGTGGCTTCCATTGTCTGAGGTTTTATATATTATACGTTGAAATTCTTAAAAGGTTACAAAACTTTGTTGACAAATTTAATTACCCTCACTTATACCAACAATGAAATATTCGGTAATATCTTCTTTAATTATATCAACAACAGGTTGTCCACAATATTCACTATGCTCTACAGATATAAACCAAACTTTTAAATTAATATCAACAATCAAAAATCCTTTAACACCACCCCAATCGGTATATGTGGGATAAATTGTATCAAACTTCTCACCGTTAAACTTATTAATTAATGTGTAGTTTTTCATAATAAAATGTTTTTAATTAATATTCGGTTGGCCCTGTGGGATTTGAACCCACGACCTACTGATTATGAGTCAGTTGCTCTAACCATCTGAGCTAAAGGCCATTATAGGTTAATCAACATTCTTTTCATCTTCTTGTGATAGGTGAAAACTTGGTGATAGAATTTCCAATCTTTCATCACCATCATAATCTAAACTACCAATGAACATTCCGTGTGTGCAGTTTTTATCATGTTCTATTTTCACTTCACCAATGAAACCACCACGACTATGTAAAGCATCTTTAAATCGTTCACGCCATTCGCTATCTAATTCTTTAATCTCTTTGGGGTGTGAATAAACAATTTTTTTAATTGCTTCTTGCATGTGGTCATTGACTTTATGCATATTTTTGGTATTGTAGGTCATACCATCTTTATCCACAACAATATTATCATTCTCCCTGTTATATTTCTCAATGGCATATTGCAAATTAAATAAATCAGCAGGGTCATAACCTTTATCACCCTTTGGATATACAACAACCTTACGTGCATACTCAATAATCATTTCAATTCTTTCTTCCTTTGTCATGGCTGTGGGGTTTATATGTTATACGTGTACATTCACTAAAGGTTACAAATCCAAAAAATAACAATCTAAATCTTTGTGAAATTTAATTCTTTTGTACATGGTCAATGGTATTTGAACTTTATTACTTGGCAAATGTACATTACCTTCCGCTTTTAATCTATCACGATGTGCAGATTTAAACAAATCATTATTGGTATATCGTTTAGTCTTTGCCATGATGTTTTATATATTATACGTGTACATTTACTAAAGGTTACAATCCTCTTTGTGCTCTTTCAGTTTTAATACACTTGTCCGAAAGATAACGATCAACTTCCTGTGTTAAAATTTCAGTGTCATTAATCTTAATTAATTTCACCCAGATATCATTTGGAAGATTGTCAGCCTGTAAACAATATTCACGTTTTCCATTAGGTGCTTTGAATGGGTAATCACTCCACCTTTGTTCTGTTGGTACTGTACAATCCTTAACAAACTTATCTAAGATTTTCTTTTGACTTACTGTTAATTGTCTCATGGTGTTTGTGTTTTTATATGTTATACGTGTACATTCATAAAAGGTTACAACTATGTTGACAATCTATATTTTAAATTATAAAAGTACATTAAACTACCAGTTGGACAATCATGATGAAAGATTTTAATTAAAAACTCACAATCTTTAACATCGGGCTTATGTAATTCAATTGTAACTTCATTGGTTCGTGGCATGATCTTATTTAAAATCTCTTTGGCATCCGTACATTCAACAATTAACGAACCACTGGAATTACGCCAATCTAAATTGAGACCCTCAACATAAAATCCTTTCTTAATTCTGGTCTTATTAATTAATCCCTGTAACTCATAAAGAAAGTTTTCATAATCCCAACCATCTTCATCATTGCAGCTATCATAAGAACTTATCAAAGACTTTTCTATTGCGGGTTTCATAATGATTGGATTTATATGTTATACGTGTACATTTACTAAAGGTTACAAATTATTTGTTATTCTCTAAAATGAACATTACCATTGTATAAAATCTTAGCCTGAATTGTAGCTGGTACATTACCTGTTGAGTTATATATCGTGGGGTAACAACCATTCATTAACCATGTTGGTTCTTCAATAAATCCAATCTGTTGGCGAACATATTCTTTTGCTACTTCAATACTTGATGCAGCCACAACTACCACAAAGAAAGACACACCTAAAAATGTATTTTCACTTCGATGTTCCAATACGTAAATCTTATTTGGATATTTCATAATCTTTATTGTTTATATGTTATACGTACATTGCCCGAAAAGGTTACACTTCATAACAACTAAGTTGCATACCCATTATATTTATTGTACATTGGTTGCTCATTGTAAATATCCATGTACCTTAACTTACGATTACGTTCCTTTTTATATTCACGTTTTTGTACATTGGTTACATTAACATTCCGTAAACCCAACTTATCTAACTGCATTGTTTTATATCCCATGATTGTCTTATTTAAAATATGTACATTGGTTTTTAATTAAGTTTGGTACATTGTTCGTTTATAAAATACCATCATCCTGAAAAGAAAAGAAACCATCATCAGATAAAATAATATGATCTAAAGTTTGAATATCAAATAAATTTAAACCCTCAACAATTTTTCTAGTTATATCCTGATCTGCCATGCTTGGTCTTAATTCACCTGAGGGATGATTATGACATAAAATAACACTTGAAGCTAAACTATCTATTGCATACTTAGCTACAATTTTAGGGTCTACAACTGTACCACAAACACCACCCTGAGATATTTTCACATACCCTATTGTCTTATTTCCTCTATTCAATAATAACAAAAAGAAACTTTCAAACAATCCAATATCTGAACCGTAAAATTGCCTTATGCAATCTGCTGCACTTCGGGATGATGTTATTTTGCACGTGTTAAACTCGGATTTTTTTGCACTCAAAGTTATTTCGTTTAATTTTGTCATATCAATAGTTTTTATATATTATACGTGTACATTGGTTAAAGGTTACAATTAAACATTAAAAACATATCCCGAATTTTGTACATTGGTTCGGGATATGTTTTTAATTAATATCAGTACATTAACAAACTGAATATTGCTGTAATTCCTTTTGTAACTTTTCTCTAACTCTAAAAATCAATCCTTTTACCGTACCTAATGGCATATCCAGTGTTTCAGCAATATATTGATGTGATTGATCTGAAAGAAAAAATAATTCTGCTACGGGCTTTAAATTGCCTTTTAATTTAGATATTGCCCTATGTATTTCCTTTGCCGTTTCGCTACGATCAATATTTGAATCAGTTTCGTATTCACTATACGATATATTTTCAACAATATCAATATCGCATAAATCAACCTGCTTACTGGCAATGGAATTACTACGATAATTGTCAATAATTTTACGATCAGTAATGTTAAAAATCCATGTAATTAATTTGCTTTTTTCAGGGTCAAACACTTTTAAATGTTCATTGACCTTAACAAATACATCATTAGTTATTTCCTGACTAATTTCAACATTGCGAATACGTGTGTATATCCTATTATAAACAGGATAGTAATATTTTGCATAAATCTGGTTAAAATTTAGGTTGTTCATAATTAGTCTAAATTAAAAGTTAAGGCAATATTGCCATGTGATCTGAGTGCAAAATTAAAAATAAATATTATTACTTTTACATCATAGTTACAAAAATATGTAGTTTATATTCAATCTAAATTTTAATTAGGTTATATTACTTTTTTCATTCCTTATATAATGGTGTAAAACTATTGGCTTTATTAAGACTGAATATTTATAACGTTTTAATTAAAATATTTCTAGGTTGTATTGTTTTATTAATTAATTTTGCACTCAGAAAAACGGCAATTTTGCCACAAACCTTAAAACCACAAAAAAATGAGAAACTTAATCGAAAAAATCGTAATTATTTTGTTATCTGTAATTGATAACAATTTTGTTGAAAACCTTTTAAATAAGGTATCACAAATTTCATCCACAAGTTTTATTGCTATTAACAACTACGTTAATTCAGTAGGTGAAATTTCAAACCGTATTATTAATATCAATATTGATATGAAAAAGGCAAAATTACGTGACCTTGCCAAATTGGAAAATTATACCAACGAACAATTAACAAAGTTTGCCCTTACTATTGGAATTGATTACAATACGGTTTTAAAAGCCTACAACGAACTTTTAACATCTTTACGTAGGAATACTTCAGAAAACTTTGAAGATCACACCACGCAAAGCAAAGCACAATCTGAAGCATATATTAACTTAACTCCTTGTGTAAAGTTTAATGTTAATACAAAAGAATATTATATCTTTGGTCAAAGTATATCAAAGGAAGTTTTAAACCCGGATGATGTTATTTACAAAGTTGTTAATTCCTCAGATAAAACTATTGCCAAAAGAAAACTTGAAAAGGAGTTAAAATTAACAAACGTAAAACTTTTCAAAGTTACCAATTTAGACTCAGTTAAAATAATGGGTGAAATTATACCAGCCTAATTATCTAGACTGAATATAAATAAGGACTGCCATAAAGGTAGTCCTTTTTTTATTGCCCATTAACCTATTTTAATTAAGACTAAATAAAGATATGAATATTATTATCATATGTTAATAGTTATCATATGTTAGGCACTACCATACGTATCCCCCCTCCCCTCCCTCCCACTGGGTGCGGGTCACAGAGCCTTGGGGTCGGGCAAAAGAAACTTCTCTAGTAAATATAAATCCTTTAAATATTCCCAGAAAATTTTTTATTAGTTTGAAAATCAGGGTGTTAAAAAAATCATAAAAAAAATTTTTTAATTAGTTATTGTATTAGAAATAATGTTGTGTATTCTAAAGTGTTCGGTAAAGTATGGTTTTAATTGTGGTTGTTCACTTAGGATTTTACGTACATTTCTAATTGAGAGATAATCTAGGTTTGGTATGAGGTTTTTTATTAAGTCTGGGTTATATTGAAGTACATCGACTAGACCATCACCTTCAAGGTTATCAGTATTTAAATAATTAATTAAATCTGCATTATTTGTAATAGCATCGGCAATATCTCTAGAATTAAATATTGATGTTAAGTTTAGTGTTGAGTCTAATATTTTAAATAGTTCTGGTCTTTTAATTAATATTCTAATAATTTTACGATTATTATTTAGTAATTTTTTCAGATTTAAGTTTGTAACCAATCTGGGGTGGTATAAACAGATATAGACAATATTTTCGGCAGTTAGATTTTGTAGGTCGATAATATTATTATTGATCGTATATTCAAGTTCATAGTTTTCATATTCTAATCGATTGGCTGTTAGTTTTCTTTTTCTCAGATATGTATCTAATAATGTTTTTTGATTTTTATCCATTATTGTTTAATTTTCTCACATTATTATTAATATTTTTATTTAGTTCATTTCTAAGATAATCCCATCTTTCTTTTATATATGGTTCTAGGATGGGAAAATATCTCATAAACCAATTAATATGTTGAATATCGAATTGATTGGTATTAACGGTTTGAAAAATTTGATTTATGATATGGTTAAGATTTTTCCCGTTTATATCAGCTTTATCAAAAGCCAAAATTAGATATTCCATTATTGTTTCTAATTGGTATCCATCTACTTTAGAAAAATCAAAATAATTAGTCATATTAATATCATCGATAATCATATTGGTAAGGCTTATAAATGGATAGTTTGTATAGATATATTTTTCAGCATTTAATTTTTCTTTAATGATGTTATTATTAAAGAAGTATTTAATTTCTCTGGGATATAGTGGAGGAACCATAAGTCTTTTTCTTGCGTATGTATTAATAAGTTGTTGTTGATTTTTATCCATTACTAAAAGATTTTTCATACCATCCATATAATTCTTCATATCTATCTTTATAAAATGGTTCCAAGATAGGGTAATAATTTCTAAGCCAGTTAATATTAGTTAAATCAAAGATATTTATATCAACAGTTTTAAACATTTCATTTAATATTTTATTAAAATCATCAGGGGATAATTCAACAATGTGATCTAAATCAACCAATAGATATTGTATTTTATGTATATCAGCATTTTTAAAATCCAAATATTTAATTAGATTTGGATTAGCTAATATTATATTTTTTAAGTCTCCTGTATAATATTTTTTGGTATCTATTTTTTCTTTTAAAAGATTATTACGAACCATATATTGGATTTCAAAAATAGTAAAAGCATTATCAGCTAATTTTCTTTTTCTTAAATATGTATCTAATAATGTTTTTTGATTTTTATCCATTGTAATTACTATTGTTCTTCACCGACTAAGATATTAAATTGTTCTTCTGGTAATGCTTGACCAGTATCTACTAATTGGTGTAGAAGATGGTAACCACCTTTATCGTTTTTAAATTGCCAGAGGTATTTAAATTGGTCATCACTTAGTGGGTGACCTCTGCCAATATATTTACTCTTTTCTTGGAATGAAAGGTTTTTAAACCAATTAATATCTTGATTTTGGTTTCCAAGTTTTTCTGCTTCAGCTTCTTCATCTGGTGTTTTAGCTTTATTAGCGAATATATCTGTTGGTACACCCCTTGATTTAAGGTATTGAATATAACCATCGGTATCTGAACCATATTCGGCAATATTGCCAGTGGTATTATTGCTATCAGTTAATTCTATTCCATATTGGGTATAATCTAAAACAACAATATGGAGTGGGTCGTTTAATTCTCTACTTTTATCAATTATATAATAGAATGTTGATGTTTTGGTATCTCTATAGCTTTGCCACATTGTATTTGCTGGTTGACCAATGCAGAATCCGTAATGTTTACCTGTTAAGCCCCCTGTGGTGTATTTAATACATTTACCAATATCATTACCATCATAAATTGCAATGCCATTACCTTCCCAGATTGGTGGTTCATCAGTATCAACATTTATATTACCTTTCCATTCGGCATGACCTTTAGCCATACCTTGAAGACCATGAATATATTCGGTAAGTCTAAGATAGTCTGGAAACGTTTTGCCATTAATAACATAACCAGCTTCTGTAATTTGTGGTATCGAAATTTTGTTTGAATTAACCATTTCTGCAACCGTTGCGAAAGTTTGTTTTATATCACCAAGATGTCTTGCAACAACACTATTTTTGCTTTGTTGAACCAAGGCTGTTGCCATAACGGGTAAGAGTGCTTGATTTTTTGTTTGATCAACAGTTTTAAACTCTTGTATGAGTCTTTGAGCCAATGCTTCATCAATGTCTTGACTTTGGGTTAGGATTTTAATTGATTCTTGTTCTGTTTGTTTAGATTCAAAGAGATTTTCAACAGTTTCTTTAATAATTTTTTTATTTTTCCTGTTATCGTATTCATTCAGATACATCAGGCGTTTAATTCTTTCGTCCATAGATAATAATATTTACCATAAATACTTAAAACACAATTAAAATTTCCGAAGTATTTATAATAAATTATATTATATGGTATACACAATATATAAGAATTGGCACTATTCATTTCCAAGGTTAATATCTATGTGGTTTGGTGATAATAGTAGATATTACCAATGTAAATTTGAAAGTAGTTGTTATTGGTCACCTATGAGGAATGATGATGATTATGATTTAAACAAGTTATGCGGATATCAATACGGTATATTTACTGTTCACAAGTCATCTATAAGAGTTTCATGGGTTCCAAATTTTGATAAAGCTGGAGTGATTGACTTATATGGGTATGAATATGATAAAAGTTTTATTGGGCATGATAGTTTGTATCTTGGTAGTGTTGTAGTTGGAGAAGAATTTAACATTAGCATTGAAAATTTGAGGCAATATGATATGAATAATAAATTCATGTATGGTTTTTATCATATTAAGTTAATGGATACTTCTGGTAATATAAAGAATGGAATTAAGATGAAGAATAGCATTAATAATTCATTTTGGAATAAATTTGGTTTTAGGTTATTTCCATATGCTGGTGGTAATAATGTTGCAATACATAAGATGAAGATTTTAGTTGATAAGATTTTTTAATGTTATGAAAAACTTAAGAGAAATAGCAAGGGTAGATAATGATTTGGATTTAAATAAACTTAAGTCTTTATTGTTATCGTTAAGACAATCCATGTTAAATTATGATTTTAGGAGTTTATATTATAAATCTTGTAAAACTGATAGTGAGGTTAATATAAAATTCAATGTTAAGGAGAGGGTTAATGATTTTATTGTTAATATTAACAATTTAAAATTTATTATTGGTTCCAGTGATGGTTTATTAAAACAATTAAGAAATATTGGTGAATACGATAGTATTATACATGCATTAGAATTTTTATCCAAACTTCGTTATGATTTACAAAATAATCATTATGTAATTTTAACCTTAAAGGGTAGTGGTAATATTAACAATACTTGTAAAATTTATTTTTCCGGTATGATTTGCAGTGATAATCCAATTAAAACCAAAGAGTTGTGGTTAGATGTTATTGATGATATGTTATTTGATATGTAATAAAAGGTGTATTATATTACACTTTATCATAAATTTTCGTTTATTATTGCCTATAATCTAGTGATAAGTGTATTATATTGCACCTAAAATAATAATCCAGAATATTTGTGCATTGGGTAGATTCTATCGTAATAGCCTTTCATAACTTCCACACCATTTATTACAAATTGATATGGTTGTTTTTCATTACCTAAAGATAATATATTTAAGAAGTGTTCGGGTTGTATAAAATCTAAAATTTCAGATGGTTCGAATGTATCTGATCTACCAATTCTTCTAATTGCAATAAATTCTTTTGGCATGTGATCTTTTATATAATAAACATTTTGGCTATTGATTGGTACAATATTTAATTTTGCCAATAATATTAAAATATCTTCATGATAGCCTTTATTATTTGCACAAACATATAAATCACCATTTTGCATTAATACTGCTCTAACGCTTGGATTAAATTCGCTTAAATTTTTCGGATTGAGATAGACAGCCATTGGTATGCCCGGATATGATTCCCTATAAAAACTACCAATATATTTACCTTTTGTTGTTGATGGTGGTTCTTGTGATTGTTGTTGATTAGCACTAATACCAAATTTCGCATACATTTTATCTGCAATACTTTCATCATCATCAACATACCAATCGTTAGAATTTATATTTTCATAAAGTCTTTGATATTCCTCACAAATTATTCTAAGTATATTCATAATATCCACCGTTAAAATAAATCTAACAAAATCTACAACCTTGTTAAATTTGATTCTTCTTGTTTCATCGTATCATTACTTCTTAGATTCATTTCTGAATGTTCGTCCATAAGCGGATACTCCACAAGCGTAAATTCGGGATAACGTATCCCTATCAATCTCTTTCCTTCGTTCACTATGTTTTGTGCTGCGTTGAAATCCCTTGAATGATGTGTGCCACAATCAGGACATACCCACAACCTTTCTTTCAATGATAAGTTTTTATACTTATATCCACATTTTGAACATAATTTACTACTTGGAAACCATCTATCTACCACTACCAAATCTCTTCCGTACCACTCACATTTATACTTTAGTTGTCTAAATGTTTCATTGATACTTAAATCCTGAATTGATTTTGCTAAACAATGGTTTTTTAACATACCTTTAACATTCAAATCCTCAATAACTATCGTTTGGTTCTCACGAACTAATTGAGTTGTAATGTTATGTATGTAATTTATCTTAATGTTATTTAATTCTTCGTATTTACGAGCCAGTTTTACTTTGGCTTTATATCGGTTATGACTTCCAACAACTTTCTTTGATAACTGGCGTTGCAGTTTAACCAAACATTTTTCATTATTCTTTCTTAATTTCAAGTTATTGAATACTTGTCCGTCAGAACAAACCATAAAATCTTTGATACCAACATCAATACCTATAATATCATTAATTGGCTCTACCATCGGTTCTATGATATTTTCAATCAAAATAGAAAGAAAATATTTATCCGATTTAGTTCTGGATAATGTTGCTGACTTGATTTTATCTTTATGATTGGTAAGATAATTTTTATCTCTTTCACTACATTCAAATTTAACCTTTTTCAATGGTTTACCAAGTGTTACACGATTATCTGAATAAACATTATATTTGGATATACCTTCCAATGGAAATCTACAAGATTGATTATCGTGCTTTGATTTATATTTAGGAAATCCAGTATTGTTTACAAAAAATCGTTTGTATGCGTCAGTTAAATTCAGAATAGCTTGTTTCAATACTTTGGTGTTGTGTTCATTAAGATATGAAAACTCTTCCGTTTTTGTAA